>Ga0335072_10006757_pt1 | contig 16743 bp, 26 predicted proteins | sample Lox_Sample_21_FD_206725 | JGI IMG/M metagenome (GOLD analysis project Ga0335072, IMG submission 206725) | Soil microbial communities from Loxahatchee National Wildlife Refuge, Florida, United States - Lox_Sample_2.1 | ecosystem: Environmental > Terrestrial > Soil > Wetlands | place: USA...
TCTGAAGGATTGGGAGCGTATGTTTATTTCGTTTGGCAAGTCTTAAGAGTTTTCCCTCCTTCCAAAAGTCAGCTCGATTCGAGACCAGACGCGCGTCGCTCAAACAAGGAAAAGGGAACAAGGGACGGGATCAAAGGAAGGTAGAGGGGGAGGAGGATACAAATCGTTGGTCTGGTAAAGTATATCGAAAGAGGATATGAGCACCACCTTCAAACGCAAAAACCCATCCTGCCGCACTGGTAATTGCAATCACCTCGTCTTCTTGATCATCACCGACAACAACACCATCTGTGTCATCACCTAATCTCCCTCTCCGCATATACTCCCCCGGTATGTCGCTGTAGCGAAGTTCACCGTGTTCCTCGCTTCCTTGTTCCGAGACGCCGCTCACGGCCTTGGCAAATGAACGAACGCGGCGGCGACCACCAAAGAAAAAGGAGTCGATCAGTGCCAAAACTCTGATACAAAATGCTTCATTTCCACAGTCTTCACTTCCGATCGCCGAGTCTTGTTTGGTTTGCCTGCCTTTGATCTTCTTTGGTTTTTCGCCTTCCAACAGCGCCAATTTCTCCAGTCTTGTATCAAATATAAAATTCCACATGCAAAGCGGTAACGGCAAGATGACAGAGAAGGAGATGAATGACGGAGCAGGAAGCAGGTACGAAATAAATATCGGATGCTTGTAGGAGGTCAATGCGATGAGACTTGCGGGCTCGGTTCGCCGCTCATTTAAGTAAATTTATTTTGGTTGGAGGGTCCGAGCTTGGTTTGAATTAAGTTGACAACCCCCACAAACAGAGAACGAATGAAAGACGCTCTCGGTCAAGTAGGTACGTACCGGCTGGTGGCTGAAGGAATTTCGACCGTCCGAGCGTTTCAGCAAGAAACCGTTGGTTCAGAACCGGAATTGGTCTCGGAGCGAGGTTTTCGTAGCTCGGAAACCCGTCGCCCCCACCAAGAAAATGAATGCGAGTAGCAAGTAACTAGGATCACGGAAAATAGAAAAATTCAAATTGCAAAGCAAAAATGCAAAGGAATGAAAAGAAAAGTTGGACCGGGAAAGACGGTTTTAGGTTACACTTGTGATTCATGAATTTTGCGCTAGTCACGGTTCGGAGATCTACCGCAGAAGCTGAAACCTTGGAAACAAAAGGGAAAAATTATAGCGTCGCTTAACTGTTTCTTGACAAACCTTCTTGTCTTATTACCTACGGAACTTCTAACCGGAACTCCATCCTTTAAGGAAACAATAACAAAACAGGGATTTGTACAACAGCAATCGTCTCATTCACCGTAGGCTGCTCATACTCAAACCTTGTAGACCTTGGCCGTTATCTCGTAGGGAGCGATAGACTCCAAACCTCAGGTGGACTTGTTTTGCACAATTGGAGTCTCGCCTTCCTTCCGAATTCCCTGATTTTGATCCCCTCCGGTATTCGGGTGTTTACCTTCCCGTTCTCCCCGCTCTCGCCCATCTCGGCCGCCTGTCCGCCGAACAAGTTGATAGACCTACAAAAGAAACATAAGCCACTATAGCAGAAAACTGGATTCGATGACGCAATACCTCATTATAATTCAACCTTATCCCCAAGAAACGCATTTCGGTATCACCCTGATATGCAAGATCAGTCAAGAGGACTGCGATCAAAACTCGGAATTCGCGAATGAAACTCGCTAAACTTTCCCTGATCGTCTGAACATCCGTTTCTTGCGGACGTTTCGAGGGATCTGCATCCATAGCCGTTGTTCCCCATTCACCCTGAAACGAAGAAAGGTTAGTCAAAGCCTTCATATAAATTGCCTTAATTGGCAGTGGGAAGTAAAGTTCATAGGTTCAAGTAGGGGTCGGAGATAGAGTAGGAATACCTTCGCTGTGCGTTCAGCAGCCTTAGTTGCGATTGATTGTTGGCGCGCATACTGCTCGACCGAGTATCCGTATAGTGCATCCTGAGCATAAGTCAAAGTGTTTGCAGAACAAGGAGGCACTTACCATTCCCTCTTTAAACGACATGATCACTTTTAAAATTTCATGGAGTTGACCCAGTAATGAGCCTTCTCGACCTGATCTTCCGCTGCCAAGTAACCCCTTGTGCGTGATGCTATTGAGATACTTCGCATGTTCTTCAATTAGGGTATCAAGCGTACAATCCTTCTTCGAAACAGCTGCAACAAATGAATCCCACGAAGATTCAATAACCTGTGCATTAGTTCCACAGACATGGTTGCATCGGGTACCTCAAAAAGGATATAATACTGCAATTGACATAGAAAATGAATCATCTCTGCACACCCACCACGAACTCTCTTCCAATCCTTCCCCACTAGATTATCCACAGCGCCCACAGCACCCCTGGAACCAGTATGACTTCTTCTCCAACTAGCCGTAATAGCAAACTCGACTCTCTTGACCCTCCACAAAAAGTTGAAAACTTTCAAATACTGTCTGGCGCAGTAGGGTGTAACAATTACATCCAACGGATGATCGACCTTGTACTCCAGCGTGAAGACATCCCACCCTATTTCGCCGTGAGATAGTTCAAGCATACGAGCATCTAAACGACGGAGAATTTCGGGCGACTCGAATTGGGCGTTGGAACCCCGGATGGCAGATTCTAGAGTGGCGGTGAGATTGTGTCGGTACAAAGTGTTTGCTGGACGATCTAAGCTGTCTCTAGATGATGGTTAAATTTGGATAATAAAGATAACAGAAAGGGGAACACAAGAAATGCGAACGGGATGGATAAGTACCCAATTGACTCCATGAGGAGGGCGATGAAGTCGCCTTGACCCAATAGAATGTATTTCTTGAATGCATTGAGATGATCCCAAAAACCGAACTTCGATTTCATTAGCTCCACTAGTTTGCTGGTTGTCGCGAGGTAAGCCTTGTCGATGCTCTGTTCCAACGCAACGGTATTTCCATATGATAGATCTACAATCAGCATGTACCTTTATACCACCACGGTATCGACAAAATACATCTCCGAAGAACGAGGTTGCTGGTACCGTCAATGCTTGTTTCGTTAGCGTGTTCAACAACATATCCCTCCTCTCCACAATCTCCTCTGATAAAATTCAAACTCTTGCCAATCAAGAAGACCTTCCTCGCAATTCCTTCCCCGATAAATCCAGGGACCATGTTTTCATCCAAGACATATTTCCCTTCCCAAGATGATACGGAATTTTTTCCTCCGCCAGCGTTGGTGGGGTAAGCATTGGGAGCGTACGAGGCGTAAGACAATTTGCTTTCCGAGGGAGCTTCCCGAACGAAAAATTCTTGAAAGGGATCTTGAAGACGACCTTCATATATCCAAGTTCGTAGCATTTCGTACCATGGCAGAGTGATTTTGGTCAGTAACTTGTGCGCGAACGAGCGGACATAAGGATCTCCATGAGCTGTGAAGGAGTAGACGCGGTCAACGACTTGTCCTCCTTTTAACCCTACGATCAGTTCATCTCGACCAAAATCATGAGGTTGGAAAGAGAAAGTGCTGTAGAAGAGGTTGTAATACCATTGCATTCTTCCACGACAACTGACATGAGCCTTAGACCCAATGTTCCTTCTCGAATCCAGATGGAACATCTTTTTAAAGTTATGCTTGACGCATCGGCTTTGGTGTCTGCCAGATGAGTCCGGATTTCTGCTTCTATGCCTGCAACAAGATTCATCCATCCTGACAATTCACTTTTAATAGCACTCCGTAAACTTTGGCCAACAAGGCTGATATTCTGCTCTGGAGACAGAGATTCCTCTGTCGACACGAACGACTGTAATGATCTGTACAACAACCCTGGTTCCGCAAGTGAATATAGGAGTGAAACAATTGGAGGTGGAAGAGTCGAGGGAAGACTTAAGGATGTATCTTGTAATGGAAAATGAGTGCTTGGAAGTCCGAGAAGGAGGTACGGAACGTCGCGTAATAAGTCGTCTTCAGAGGGATTCATTGGAGGTCGACTTTTTGATAAAATTGACGTCCTCGGTTGGAGATTGGCAGTTGGAGGGGTGGATCCGAACCGAGGTAACGGCGGAAGGTCGGACGACAGAAGAGAAGGAATGGAATATATACCCATATAAGAGAATTTGTCGTTGAGCGGGTTCATTGGGGCATCCTCAGAAGCTGAATCCGTCAAGGCATTGAGAAGAGTTAAAATTGCGAATTTATTTGTTAAAACGGGCTGTTCATTCGAGTTAGAATGCGACGAGTAATAAGCGAATCGATACCTGCGTTTTCAGTTTTGAGTAAAGATTGGAGTAGCGTATAGCGGTGTCTGGAGACGGTTTATCATTGATTACTATCATTTGTTAGTCTAAACTTGAAGGGGCCAGGCTGTTACGTTTTCTCTTTATCAATTCGTTGATATATTCGACATCTCCAATCGGTTCAACGTTTCCATCCTCTCTAGCAAGCCAGTTAGTCTGAAACACACAAAGCTGTTCATGAGGAAAATGACGGGTTACACACTTTTCAAGGATTCTTCTACAAACTTCCAGAGTCTGGTTGATACTGTCGTCGTCGTCGTGCGATAGAAAATGCTCGACTAGTCTTATTAGTCCATCATGTATCCTGCTGTTCTGAGTTGCAGCCATTTTGACCAGTTCAAGTTTGTCAAAGAGGTCAAATCAATACCCTCAGTCACGGTTCTATCGATGTTTCGTCACTAGCATTTCGTTTGATTTGTAGAGTTGTAGATAATACTGCTGCTGCTGCTAATGTCTCGGCTGTGTTGAAGGTTGTTGACTTGGCGATGGGTTTAGGTTGAAATCGCGTTGCCGTGGGAAGGGAAAGCAGCGAATTGGCTTACGTGAGGAACACGAAGAGATTTTCGCTTCGTTATTTTATTTACTCAAGTTGTACGTGTCCAGACAATCAATATTTAAACAATTAAATAAGTAGCTAGCACTTTATACTCCATCAACTAGTTCACTTCTATCCTTAAGCTTCTTAGAGATGTTCAACTGTGTATCAATCCACACACATGTACAGCTTCACACCTACACCTCAAGTTTTTCCATAGCTGCTGAGGTCGACGACTTTTATTTGACGCGCTCAAGCCTTAGGCGCCGATCAATTCACCGAAATGATCTATGGACCCCGCAAAAAGTTTCCCCACTTCCAAGGAATCCAAAAGCTATGCCCCTTTTTGCGGCGGGGCCATCCGCCTGTGAGCAGCCGTTCTCTCTACAGATCCCTCGACTCTTACCAAAACTTCTCAATTACATCCTATGGCATATACCGTCCGTGATCAGCACTTCCACAAGATCCGACGTCTACGAGTCGTCTGCATCGGCGCTGGATTGACCGGAATTGCAGCGGTTCATAAACTCCAAACCAAACACTCTGACCTTGACATCGATTTCCAAATCTACGAGAAGAACCACGACGTTGGTGGGACTTGGCTGGAAAACCGGTATCCCGGTTGTGCCTGTGATGTTCCAGCTCATTCTGTAATATCTGCGAAAGATAAGGGAACTCATCGTAGTATACTTATTCGTGGGAGGGAAATCCAGAGTGGAGTCGGTTCTATGCTGAGAGAGACGAGATTTTGAGGTATTACAAAGGGCTAGCCGATAAATGGGGGGTAGATAAAATCACTCGTTTTGATTCACGTCTAGTCAGGGCCACCTGGGACTCAATCCTCTACCGATACAATTTAGAGATTGAGGATCTCAAGTCGGGGCCACTGATTCGTGATTACGCCGATGTGTTGATTAATGCTACTGGGTGGCTCAAGTGCTTTTACTGGCCTCAGATTAGGGCTAACATAGTTCTTGGAAGTGGCCAGACATCCCGGGCCTTCAATCTTTTAAAGGTGATCTGTTCCATACCGCAAATTGGAACGACAATTATTCTTGTCAAGGTAAGCGTGTTGCAGTGATCGGTTCAGGTTCCAGCGCTATCCAGATTGTCCCGAAATTGCAACCAGGTCGAATCTTCGTCAAGCTGTCTCTGACATTAGTTGTGTCAAAACTAATCAGTTTCAATCGTTCTCCCACTTGGATTACCCCGGAATTCGGCGAAGATATGGCACCAATGGGCATGGGTCGAGAAGCGTTTTACCCACAAGAAGAAAAGCTTCGAATGCAAGATCCAGAATATCTTCTCAAATACCGCAAATGGCTAGAAGATGCTATGAATGCGACGTACTATTTATTTCGAAAAGATTCTGTTGAGCAGGAAAATGCAATCAAAGCGTTTACTCTTTTGATGCGAACTCGATTAAAGAATGACGAACGACTGTGCAAACTTCTGATTCCCACTTTTGAGGTTGGATGTCGAAGGTTTGTCTATTTTTTCCCTAAGCTCAAACAGATTCACCCCTGGCCAGGGATATCTTGAGGCGCTCATTGCGGACAACGCTGAGGTGGTGACGGAGGAGATTGATGAGATCACCGCGGACGGCTTGATGGTACGAGATGGCACTCATTACAAAGTCGATACCATTGTTTGTGCTACTGGCTTCAACACTTCCTTCCGACCCAGTTTCCATCTGATCGGTATTTGAGTAATTTAATCCTTGCTAAGGTGACATAGGACGACATGGCAATGATCTTCAAGAGGAATGGAAGGATGAACCAAAGAGTTACCTCTCAATTGCAGCATCAGGATACCCCAATTATTTCAGTGATATCGGATCGGTTTTCAAGCTAATTTAAGTGATGTCCGGTCCGAATGCTCCATTAGCGAATGGTCCTGCTATCCCTGCACTCGAACGGTCTCTAGACTATGCATTTACCGTCGTGCGAAAAATTCAACGCGAAGATATTGCATTCATTGATCCCACACGGAAGGCTGTTGACGAATTCATAGAACATAAAAATACTTATATGAAAGACATGGTATGGACTGGAAAATGTCGCTCCTGGTATAAAAATGGGACAATCGATGGACCAGTCGTCGGTCCTTGGTGTGGTTCGACTTTACACTTCCTGGAGGCGATAGGTAGCCCGAGATTCGAAGATTATGACATTGTATATGTTTCACAAAATCGGTTTTCTTATTTGGGCAATGGGAAAAGCGAAGTGGAAGGAAGGGATGCAGATATGTCCTGGTATATTGGTGGAAGACATCCTTTTCGCCAGGACATCATATAACTAATGAGATTAGGAAGTCTATTCCCCATTGTAATCGATCCAAATTGCCTCGACATTGATCTCTCCACCAATGTTAATATGTGGAAATTTGCGTTAAGCATACCAACGCCTATGTAGAGCTTGAATCTTAAACTGGATCGTTAGAAAGTCTCTCGAAAACATTTATGTGGCACCTTCTAGTGATTTTCTTCCAGTGCACAGACGTGCTGTGTATCTCATCTGACGACCTCGTGACCCCGAGCGTTTTGACTGGAGTCTGCGTTGAGGTGATCCAAATTTAGCCCTTCCAATTCATCCTCATCTCTCATCTCGAACGACTACCCACATTTGCTTATCGCTGAATACACTTTTCCTTCAAACTACATTTGTTGCAATGGCCACTTCATCCCAATCGGTCCCATCAGCCTCAGTCTCCGTTTCTGCACTTCTGCAGACCCCCGGAGTTCAACTTCAAGTCACTGATACCTTCCAAGACCCCTCGAACTCTATGCCTTTGAGGCATCGAATTTTATGGGACGATATCTGGCAATGGGAAAGCTTTGGTGCAGAGTTCAGCGACTGGTGGGCCACTCTCGCACAAGATGAACTCGACGTCATTGATGCAACGTTCGATCACTACAAGATGGGAAAACGTCAAGCGTGGGAGAGCTTGCCTCAACCTATTCGACTCGACACAAAAGCAGAGGTTGTTACAGCTCTCCGCGAATTGTACATTGAGCCTCACAATCTGGTCGTAGAAGCCCTGGCAAAGCGGAACCCGGGTGCGGATCAGATGAACACCGGAGCTATGATCCAAAAGCAAGAGAATAAGACCCAAGAATTCTTCAAAAAAGTTTTCAATCCCACTTCCGAGTCGAAATCGCAAAGCAACCCACCTCTTGCTGTTGCGCCAGTCAACCAGTCTGGAGCCAGCACACAGTCAACCACTGCTGCGCCGAACGCTCCTTCCCGGCATTCAACAATCGAAGACCGGATTAGTCTGAGGACGCCGATGCTTGGAGATCCAGACTTCGTTTTCCAATACAGAGGGTTTGCCAGAGGAGTGATGTTGGTGAAAGCCTCACCGCTCATAAATCCAGACACTGTCGACAATTGGTTTGCTGACAGTATCTATTCATTGATCCGGCATTTGGGCTAATCTGCTTTAGACACAGAAGAGGAGACTATGGCGGCGGTGCAACAGTTGTATGCGTATTTGAGGATGAATGGGCATGAAATTGGAGTTCTTGCTACTCTGAGTGGCTTTCTTTTTATGCACCGTTGGAGCGCCCTACATTGTAGAGTTACGCCAATGATTCGAGCCGACTTCGGTGGGAACGCCGCTCAGCCCACTATTCTTCAACTTCTTTACTATATATCCAGCGGGGCTGCTGTTCACCGTGCGTGCCCAGAGAAAGACGAATACAACACTCCCTTTCGCATCCCAATTTGGGACGCACAACGACCGAGCAAGCATAGTCCAATTAAAATTAGCAAAAGCCCTTATTTCGTCTTGACGGACAGCTCCGAGATTCTGCATATTACCCTTCAACCATGGGACGGTCATACCATGAAGAGTCCCAAAACCATTTTGGCTTCTCTCACATTCACCCGCCAAAAGCAGCGTTCTCCGCACACAACAAAGGTTGTCGCTGCTAAGCTCTGGGATTCTTATACGAACTCTGAGGGGTGTTATGCCAACGAAGTGCGGGCATATATGCGGCTCCAAAGTCTATGGAAGCAGTGTGTACCCCAATTCATTGGCTGTAGGGCAGCCGACTTCTGCAGGGTCATTTATCTAAGTGAACTTCGGGTATTTCTTTCCCTTTGACCAAGGTAACTGATAATGAAACAGGGAAAGCCGCTGAATGCTGCACTTCTGAACGAAAAGGTTGAAAGGAACATCATAAGAGCGTACGAAGAGATTCACAAGGCGGGTGTCTTTCACAACAACGTACACAAAGACCACATATTGGTTAAACAGGACCATACAATTGCAATTATCAGCTACGGCCGAAGTTCCACTCATCCACAGGAAGCGGAGCTTCGCGCTGAGATGCAAGCTGTCGAAGCTATGATAAAGCAGATCCATACTGGTACCGCTCCCCCCGCACAAGCTAGTGGCGACTCGAGGCCGACGGGGGTACCTATTTCTCCAACGGCTCCTGGAGTCACCGCTCCTAAACCCCCTGCCCTTGGGACAGATCCTGCGACAACAGGTGCAAGGCAAAAGTAATGGTACCAGAAATCGGGGGCTTAATGAGAGCCAGGATTTAGAGTTTCTTTAGAGTTTTTTGTTTTTGCTGTGGCTGCTTCATAGTATTCTGTACTACTGGTTTGTTGATAGTGTAGCTTTTGATTGCTTCGAGATAATAAGGAAAGGGGCATTGCTGCCAATATTCTCAACATGGTTTCAAGACCATATCTTATTAAATTATAGTTTAAAGCAGTGACTCACTTCCCCTTGTTGATTGAGTGACAAAATATGCTCCGACCAATCGCACTCGGTCTACTTATTGCCGCTGTCCATGGGCGGCGGGGCCAATCTGGGGCCCCACGATTTGATGCCCTCCACTTACAGAAAGAAGTGTAAATAGCCATGGGATTCCTAAGTGGAACACTACCTTTATTCCCCACCTTCATCTTGGGATCGACGCTTCCCCATATATCACAGGGTTGTGAAGAATTCGTTTGGCGTTAGTTCCAGCTCGAAGAGATGAAGCTTTTTCTCGGTATGGAGGTCAATTCAATACTAGTTACGGCTTCGTTTGTGTTCATTCTTCTCTACCTTCTTTATCACCACAAAACTCGCGATCCAAGACTTACTCACCTTCCTCCGCATGTCAGAGGATGGCCGATTATAAATCAGACATTCTCTCAGATGCAAGACGATGTCATTCCTTTGGTACAGGGTTGGGCAAAGCAATATGGAGATATCTTCCGGACTACCTCCGGTAACACAACTTTCATTTGGCTCAACACTCGTGAAGCCGTGAAGGAGCTCATAGATCGACGCTCTGCCATCTATTCAAGCAAGCATCCCCAACCCATGGTTGAAGGATGCGGTGGCGGAAAGAGAATGGTCTTTATGCCTTACGGAAATGAGTGGAGAGGCATACGCAATGTTATCCACCGTGTAATCACTCTCGGTTTCTTGTCTCATGCTTTTAGCTATTGACCCCCAGGATGTCGAAATCATACAGCCCTATCCAGGTTTTCGAGGCAAAGCAACTCAGTGTCGACCTCTTGGATCGGCCCGAAGATTTCTACATGCATAACAGGCGTTATTCAGCTAGTGTCATCATGCAAATCATTTACGGACGCCGGATTCCATCTTGTGAGTTCCTCCCCAGACAATCTTGACCGTAGGGGACTGCCAAGAAATCCAGGACATATACCAAGGGATTCTTTCTAGATTTGCGACTTACCGACGGCCTGGCGCATACGTAGTTGATGTCTTCCCCTCACTTGCGACGAACCCGTTGTTCAATTTGTTTAATTCCTGGAAGAAGAGAGCCCGGGAAATCTTTTTGCTCGATTCCGCCATATACTCGGCGTATTGGAACTGGATGAAAGTGCAAGTAGAGCAAGGTACGGCCCCACACAGTTGGGGCAAGGAATTTGTTCAGTCCGACTACGGCAAACATGGTGTTGATGAGATGGGTGCAATTTATACTGCGTACTAACCCTGGTTTTGGAACTCACATCAGTGGCTCGATGATTGAAGCAGGTAGCGAAACGACATCCCAGATATTGAACAATACAATTGTAGGCATGCTTTCAAATCCGGAAGTTATAGAGACATGTCACGAAGAGCTTGATCGAGTTATTGGTGACGATCGGACTCCGACCATCGACGATGTACAAAAGCTTCCTTGGGTGCGGTCGTTAGTGAAGGTTATTGAACGTCCGGGGCCAAGAAAGCTGACCTTAGGAAACCCTCCGCTGGCGTCCCATTAACAAGCTGGGCTCAAACCATTATTTGATCCAAGATGATTGGTATGAAGGCTACTTTCTTCCAAAGGGTTCTATTATCATGATAAACCAATGGGCAATTCATTACAACGAGAAAGTGTATTCGGACCCATTCAAGGTAGACGACTATCCGAAATAAAATGCTAATGTGTATAGTACAATCCTGAACGCTATCTCCATGACGAACTTTCTGCGGGAGACTGCGCGGCTCATCCTGATGTTGAAAAAAGAGATCACTTCAGCTTTGGGGGTGGTCGCAGGATTTGTCCGGGTCTACATGTCGCCGAACGCAGCATCTTTCTCAACCTTGCTCGTTTGTTGTGGGGTTTCAACATTGAAATGGCGAGAGATGAGAACGGTGAAATCATTCCAATTGACTTCTCCACCGATGGATTGGTACCAGGCGCTCTGTCTAATGTAAAACCATTCAAGTGCTGTAAGAGGCTTCCAATGTATTGCTAACAACAGCGATAACCGTTCGAAGCCAGAAGCATGAAAGGATTTTACGACAAGAATGGGCTGATGCACAGAAAGAAGGAATCGATTTCACACATGTCCTGTTTGATAAGTTTGATTCATAGCTGAGAAAGATGTACACAGAGAGTTCTTTGACATTAACCTAAACTAAAATCTTTTGACCTTTCCTCTTTATGTATATTTAGTGCTGAGATAACAGGGCAGAATTAGTCATTGGCCTTGAACTGGACGCTTTTCGTCGAGCATTCCCGTCGGAGAAATTGAGATGAATGATAAAGTGCGCCTTAGGCTCTAGCGCACGTGACAGGAACTTCCGCCAGGGGCCACGGAGGCGCTTGCTGAGCTGATTGGAAAAAGGTACTTCGGGGATCCGCGGTTGTGGCGTCCGATCAATTGGTTGATTGATTTTGTTGATCAAATCGACCAGCTTCTTGGGGCCAAGTGAGCCTTCGTTTCATTTGGCGGGAACGAACAGATCGATAAAGTTCTTTAGTCCAGCTTCATAGCTTGGCATACAAAGTCCGTGCCTTGTCCATTTTCCTGTTTCCCCTTTTGGTTACACACTTTGTAGCCTGTCTTTACCAATGGCTGGCACCGTTTTTCAACGTCTAACCGTCTCTGAGCCATTCCTGCGGTTGGGCAGTATACTCGCCGAGGGTCCCTTTTATCGGCCTGACGATGATACACTGCATTTTATCGACATCAAAGGGAAGTTAATACATAGAATTCCTCTCTCGGGGACGGCGCCTCCGAAATCGTTGTCCGTTCAAGACATGATCGGAGTCGCGTGCCTCGTTGAAGGGGATGCTCAACATTATCTGGTCGCCGCCAAAAATGGATTTGGCCTTGTTGATCAGGAAACTGGCAGCTTGACTTATCTTGCGAAAGTGTTTGTTAGTGAGGATGATGAAAAGAGGTTCATTCTTCCCTTCGCCTCTGCCAACTTACTGCTAGATTCAGGTTCAATGACGGCGCCATTGATTGCATGGGAAGATTTTGGGCGGGATCTATGTTCGAGTACGATGGCCAATCTTCGTTCGTCACTAATACAAGCTTTGGATTTAGTTATAAAGGACCCGATCCTGAAGGTTGACACTCTTTCTCACCAAGTTAATTCGAAGGGGTGTTATTTCGCTACGATCCAGATCTTTCGTTACATACGATGGTTGAGAATATTATAATCCCAAATGGTATTGTTTCCTTCTGAATAACCAATTGACCTAGGTATCGGATGGTACACCTGAGTCGCTGTCTGATTGATTCCCTAGGTCTCCCGACAACACAATCATGTACTTCACCGATTCGCCACGTTATACTATCTGGAAATACGATTTTAACCTTGTTACGGGTGATATCTCAAACAAAAGGGTTTTTGTAACAGTGGACCACTTTGAACACCAATTCAAAGCAGAACCCGATGGGCTTGCTGTAGATGTTGAAGGTCATGTATGGTCTGCTATATGGGGAGGCTGTCGAGTGATGCGCTTTTCTCCGAATGGGCAATTGGTCGGTGAGATTTACCTTCCTGCCCTTCGCGTAAGCTGCCCGGCATTCGGTGGGAAGGATATGGATGAACTATTCATTACCACCGCAGCCTTGGATGAGGATGACGCGGAAGGACGGAAAAGGTATGTTGAGAATGGAAGTGTGTTTAGGATCAAAGTCGGCGTGAAAGGGCTGAACAAATTTCGCTTCAAGCCAGTCAAGGCGTTTATTGCATAAGGCTTTGGATCTCAGATGACTTGAGGCCATTGTTCTAACCCGTCGTCTATAAGATAGACTAATCATTCGTATTCTTCTGGTATTCCGCCATTGTACATATAATTAGATTTTACACATTATATTCTTTGAATGTCCACATTTATGACTTCTCAGTCGTTGGAGGAGGGTGTGTCCCTGTTGCCCCCGCGCGAATAGCCAAATCCCGCCAGTAATCACGCCTATACGTTAGAGAACGATCTAAGAGATGACGGGAATTACTCCTTTTTTAATTCTTCTATGCGCTTTTCCAGTCGAGCTATTTCTTTAAGATTTTCCTCTTCTTGTTCCTTTTTCCTTCGCCTGAACCGTGCTGACGCACTAGCCGCACGCCGTCGCTTATCCTCCTCTTGTGGACTCACTCCTAGCCTTTGCGGAAGTCGTAGGGTGCCCATGGACACAGCTCGACCAGGTAGCAACGTGCGAGAGTCGCCTACGTAAGTGACTCCAGACGGAGAAACATTAGGGGGAACAGCTGAAAACGGGTAAGAGGGTGGCATTGACATCATCTCAGAAGTGGGAGCGAGATATGGAGCTGAAGCTTGAGGCACATAAAAGGGATTGGGGGATGCGGCAGAAAGACCAGGCGCTATCGTTGGATCTGTTGGCCCATAGTACGGGAACTCGAATCCCTGTACGGGAGTAGTTTCCTGTGGTGAGATGTACGGTGGCTGTATATTTGTTCTGACAGGTGAGATCTGATGTTGTTGCGACCGCTGTGCATGGGTATCCATGTGGTATGCGGGCTGTGGCAGAAATTGTTCATGAAGTGAGGGGTCATCTCGCCATGATTGAGACACGACGACCGAGCCCGACTCCCGGCGAGGAGGAAGCGATGGTGGTATTTGTGGATTAAGGACCTGACTCCGGGGTCGCCGCGTGGACGCCGGAAAAGGTGATCGGGGTTCTCGCGTCTGCCCACGAATATTTGGGCTACTTTGGGCCTTAGACAAGGTTCGCCTATGAGGAGATATGGGTTGTGGTTGAGATTGTGGAACGTTTTCGAGTAAGGATGTGATGGAAGGCAATGATGTTTGAAAGTCTTCATAAGTAGACGGCGGTGTGGTGTGTTGTCCTTGGTAAGACTCGCTTGATGCGTGTCCCTGAGCAGCCTGATGACGCCCAGCTGAAATTTGAGGATCACGCTCCACCGGCGGTTGAGCTTGCTGTGACGTCGTCAGAGATGGTTTGCCTTGTCCCGTCGATCCTCTGTAGTGAGCTGTGAAAGTTAGCAAGAAGAGATGAACGTGATATAAAAGTGGTAATTCGAAGGAGATGAGTACCCATCGGCCGTACGCAAACCTAAAACACCGGTTCTGTTTCAGGACTCGTGAAGAGATAGTGTGAAGACGACTCTTTTACTGCCACCGTTGGCCAAAGAATTACTGAGGTTGAGATTGACATTGACGGGATACGACCCAATGGTCGCTTTCCCAGATAAATCGTGTCCAACGCCAGTCGTTACAATGACTTCTCTTGCTGCGCAGCGAAGGAATACTCGATAACTTTGACCTATATGTGGCTGAAACGACGTTAGGAGACAAGAAGGAACGGAACAAAGGAGTTGACCGTTTGGCGGCATCCAACTGCAGCTGTGTATTTTCGGGTGAGCCTGGAAGTCTGATCAAAAGAGTCGTGTCATGTGCGTGCTACTCCTCAAATCATTATCAGGACAACCGAACGCCGAAAATAAGCAGTTCCGACCTGCAAACGTGCTCCGGAGGACTGCTGCCGACGAGCAGAATATAATCTAAATATACTTTTCGACGTTAAGATATTATGGTTCTCAGTGTGGGTGGAAAATATGTGGTAGGAGGAGTCCCTTTAGTCTATCCACCTCGTCGGCAAAGATAAATTCCAAGCGAGTGATTCTTTGCAGTTGCTACTAGCAGCTGCTCATCTCAGGACAGTTCTCTATCCTCGGGCCATTGAATCACATTTCTGTCCGTCACAAGCCAGATTGACCTGTGTAAGATAGGAGTCTTTGCTTGTACGGCAAATTTTAAGAAATTTTCGTTGCGCCTTGTGTGAAATCTCGACAATTAAGAGTATGGCCGCTCAGTCCTCCTCGGACGGGTGGACGGGCATGACGTTGTGCTATCATGGGAGGTAGTTGCATTGATTGGTTCCGGAAAAGGTGGGGCGGACTGTTGAGACCCAATATCGGAAATTTCGAGTGGTACGTGATGGGTGCAGGGACGCACTGATGAATTTTTGACAGTGGGAAATGGATATGTAATGTATGTCTTGTATGTACGTGCATGCACCATTTGCTTTGTGTTTTTGGGCAAAGTGGGTGGATCAAGTCTGCAGCATGTAGCACGAACCGCCGTCCGGGCAATTAAATCAAGCGTAACTAAGGGTACGTGCGTCCTGCATCCGAAATTAAAATGCAGCAAACGAGTCAGATGGGATGCAAAAGCGATCAATGCGCCAGGGGTCGAAAAACGGAGCGTGCCTCAAATCATGATTCATGGTTGACAGTAGTTGACCAGTCATTTCAACCAATGCAAAAGGTACTCACTGTCCGGGCAATTGCTACTACACAACTACACAACGTAAACATTTAAGGAACTTCTATCCAAGGGACACCAAATTCTCGCCAGAATCGTAAAATCGTTGATTGTAAAACATAAATTTTGCACTCCCCCCCCTAAGTTCTACCGATCTACCCATATTAGCCACGCTGTTAAAAACGAAATTGCGCTCGGTCTTGCTGCCATCATGATGAATGATTACGACTGTGCAACCCAGAGATTTAAAAAAATAAGCTTTAAAGTTTAACAACAACATGCTGAAGTCATGCGAGCTGCATCCCGCTTGATGACGGTTGCATATGGTAAAGACGGATGCGCTAAACTTAGCGCATCCGGTTTTCCATTTAAGGATATGGCCCATATAGTACAAGTTACATCAATGGTCGAATTTTACGCAGTCGGCGGTAAGCGCCTCCACCCGCCCCAATTTTGCCCTTAGCCGCATACTTATCAAGGAGTAAGGTTACGTATATTGGAATCTCGAAGTAGTGACAGACTTAAGCCCAAACATGAGCATTTTCGAGTGTTATCCTCATACTCACAGTTCCTGAGGAGGCATACTGCAGGAGCTACTGAGTTTGAAAATGGGATGTGTAGCCCATGAGCCGGAGCCTGGCTCCTTTAATCCCTCGCAGAAAAGGGAGTCATGCCATTCGCAAAGAAAGGAAACAAAGGAATCGAGAGGTCCGTTCCCCCGCCGGCGTACGCCACGTCTCTTGAGATGTACAAAGTGAACGAATGAAATAGAATTGTCATCTCTCCGCGATAGGTAGTTTAGGATGCGTGCGGCACCGATTAGCATAATACCCTCTGTCGCCAATAAGGTCAATCTTGAACCGCGACGACGCTGTGTTGCGTTTTACCAACAACGTATCGTTAGACTTTAGGGCAATAATAACGGAACCCATAGACTGGGCGATCAAT
>Ga0335072_10006758_pt1 | contig 16743 bp, 16 predicted proteins | sample Lox_Sample_21_FD_206725 | JGI IMG/M metagenome (GOLD analysis project Ga0335072, IMG submission 206725) | Soil microbial communities from Loxahatchee National Wildlife Refuge, Florida, United States - Lox_Sample_2.1 | ecosystem: Environmental > Terrestrial > Soil > Wetlands | place: USA...
GGCCGAACGGTCCTAGTGCCTGCTGATGCCTTCCAGGCCGTCTCCGCCGCCCGCGAACGTGCTCCACCAGGACGCGGCGACGTCCGGGTCGGTGGTGGCTTGCGGTCCCTGCAACTGCGCGTTCTGCACGCCCCTGCCGTTCATTCCTTTCCTCCTAATCCTCGGGACGGACGCCAAGGCGCATGAGGAGATCGCGCGGGTAGCTAGACACCTTCATCCGGCTCTGCGCTTCCCTGACTAGTTCCGCGCGCCGTCCCCCGCTTGCCGTCGCCAGTTCGCGCTTCAGCTCGGCGTGCGTCATGTACCCAGGTCGCACTAGCCCGGTCAGGCTGCTCACCCAGAAATCCCGCCCTGCCATGGCCGGTCCCTTCCGGTTGGTTGGTGCGGTGGCCGCCCCGCCCGGCTATCAGCAACCGGGCGGGAGCGTAGTTCGAGGCTGCCCGACACGGCACTCAGGGGTAAATGGATTTGCGCGAATTTGCGAGCGAGTTAGCCTAGCGCGTTGATCGCGCCTGTGATCAGCGCGCGGGCACCAGGGCCGTACACGGCGAGCTTGGCGAGCTGGTCGAATGCCCGTAGGTAGGTCACGACCTCGCCCGGCGCTGTAACCGTGACCTGCGCGGACAGTAGCTCGACGTGAACGCGGGCGTCATCGAATATGGTGAACGCCTCCAGCGTCCACATGGGCCGTGATTCCGCCGTGAACGGGATGATGCCGAGCTTCACACTGGGCAGCGCCGTCACGCTCAGGAGGTGGCCGAGCTGCGCGAGCATGACGTCGCTGTCGCCCACCCGGTACCGGAGCACGGACTCTTCCACCAGCATCGTGAACCTGCGGCCCTCGGAGCTGAGTATCCGGTTGCGGTTAATCCTTGCCCGGACGGCCTCGGTAACGTCGTCGGGCGTGCCCTGGAACGCCGTGATGGAGGACATCAGCGCGGTCGCGTACCCCGGCACCTGGAGGAAACCGGGCACCACCGTGGACATGTAGACCTTGAACTGGCGGGTCCGCTCGTACAGGCTTCCGCGTGTCTCTTGCAGCCGGCGCATCCCCGTCCGGTGCAGCCTCCTCCACTCCATGTACATCGAGTCGGCGGCGCGCGATGCCGCGATCAGGTCGGCCGCCTGGTCCGGCACCCCGCAGGCATCGCACCAGGTACGGATGTCGGAGTCGCTCGGTGCCTGCTTGGCCGTCTCGATGCGGCTGGTTTTCGCCTCATGCCAGTCCGCCGCGTGTGACAGCGCGCGGCCTGACAACCCCGAGTCCAGGCGCATGTCCCGGAGGCGGTCGGCCAGCTCCTGGCGGGCGCGCTGGACACTGGAGGACGGGGAGACGGCCACGTCAGGCGGGCCGGTAGTGAGCGTGCGGCACCGCGCGCTGCCAGACAGCCTCAAAGGCCGCCGCGCACATGCGGATCACGGCCGGGTCGGAGACCAGCTCGTCTTCCACGATCTCGCCTTCACCCGAGAAATGGTGGAAGCGGATCAGCCGGTCATCGAACAGCCAGAAGTCGTTGCCCGGCAGGCACAGGTCCGAAGTCCGCCGTCGTGGCAGCCAGCGCACGTCCTCGCCCGCAGCGATGTTGGTCGCCTCGGTGATGGAGTGCTCGAAGCGGATGTACGGTGCGAGCGGTTCCGACACGACGCGGGCACGGCGGAAGCTCACGCCCCTGGCGACGTGAGCACGCACCAGGGCATGCCAGCCGGGCAGGGCAGGCTCAGGAACGGGCTTGCCCGCAAGCCAGTCCTGGTACAGCGGGTCAGACGGCGTGTACGCGTCCCTGGTTTCCAGGTGTAGCGCCGAGGTCGTCGCCGCCGCGATCAGCTCGCTGAACGGTGGCACCGTGGCCATTCACCGCCTCCATCAGGATCGCCCGCATCCGGGCCGGGAGCCTGACCACCGACTCGTTGTCCGCGATCGGGCTGTGCCCGGCGATGGCCGCCAGCGTATCCGGGTCGGTGACGGTCCAGCCCTGAAGCAGGAAGTCGCCCGTCTCCTCATCGATGAACACCGCCGGGCAATGGTCGCCGCCGGTCTCCGGGTCGATGCCGATGAACTCTATCGCCACGGTGATCTCCTTGGCTCGTCTCGTTGCGCGATTTTGCGCCACTTCGAGCGTGACCCCTCGCACCCGGCCCCGTCAAGGCCTCTGGATGGCCCAGAGAGCGACGGGACTGGTAGAGAGCATGCGCTCATCGGCACTGTCATCGGCCCGGCGGAGCATCGGCGGCCGCGGCCCGCCCATGACAGTTGTCATGGCAAAACCAGGAACCGTCACACTGACATTCGCCGGTCTGCGTGCCGTAGTTTAAGGGCATGTCTTCGGCTTCTATTACCTCTCTTGTTATTGGCATAGTCATCCTGGCGTTGCTCATCGTCCGGCAGCTCACGACCAGGCGGCTGCGAGAGAACTACCGGCTGATGCTCATCCTCGCCGTCATCGGCGTGATCGAGTTCGCGGACTTCCTCAAGAACCACACGGGTATTGACGATCCGAAGATCGTCGTGGCGGTTGTCGGGAGCCTCGTCCTGGCGGCGGTATTCGGCGTGCTGCGGGCGCTGACCGTCAAGATCTGGCGGGACTCCGGCCAGCTCCTGATGAAGGGCTCCTGGCTGACCGGCGTCTTGTGGGCAGTCGCGGTGGCCGCGCACCTTGGCTACGACTACCTGATCGTCGGCAGCAGCGCGGGGAAGAACAGCAGCGCCCTCGGGAACTCGACCGTCTTGCTGTACCTGGCGGTGTCGCTGACCGTGCAGCGGCTTATCCTGCTCAATCGCGCCTCGCGGCTGGATGCCGCGGGCCAGGTGCAGGCTGAGCCGCTGAACCGCTAGCCGGGCGCTCGCCCCGGCCGCCCCGGCCGCGACGACGCGGTCACCCGAACCCCCCGCGATCGAGGAAGCGGTGACCCGTCGCCGCGGCAGTCTCCCGGCTCGCCATGTTCAGCAAGATTCCCGTCGCGTCCAGGTGACGGGCGACCGTGCCGATCAGCCGGGCCGGCATGAACTGCGGGCCACCGGGCCACCCGTGGCCGCCGCCGTCGACTCGGTACAGCGTGACTGGCCGGCACCCCGGTGCCGACCAGGTCTTCCTGGTCACGGCCAGGTCGCCTGGTGCGGTCGGCATCTCGGCGATCGCCGGCCTCGTCGTGATTCCATTACCGACCGCCCAGTCGGCGCACGTCTCCTCAGCCCCGGCGACGACGGCCTCGCCAGGCAATTCCCCGTGCCTGGCCATCCGGCGCCGCAGGAGCGCCCCGGCCAGGCCGCGCCGGGTGAGCGGCCCGCCCTGGTAGGGGAAGGTGGGGTCGCCTGTTCCCTGAACGCAGGTCACCGTCGTGCGCAACAGTGGCAGCGGCGCCGCCCGGCGGCTGAGCTCTAGCGCCGTCCCCGATACCAGGAACAGCCCCGTCACCGGCAGCAGTCCAAGCCGGGCCACATGCTCGGCAAACCGGGCGCCATTCGATATCCCGGCCAGGAAGACGGGCCACGCCTGCGCGACGCCGATCGCCTCCAGATGAGCACTGAGCGTTGACAAGAACAGCACGTCATCAAGGTCGGGCTCGTCGTCCGGTGGCCGGGCGGCGTGCCAGACGCCCCGCCAGCCGTCGGGGAACACCACCGTCATCCCGGCGGCCGGCCCGCGCGTAGCCAGCCCGGTGAACCGGGCCACGGCCCGGCCGGTCATCCCCGAGCCGTGGAGCACAATCAGCAATGGCGCCGTTCCCGGCCCGCCCCGGCTGGCCGGGGATGTCGCCGTGGACTGGACCCGCGCGAGCCAGTACCCGCGCCGGATGCCGGCGATCGTCAGCTCGCGCCGTTCGAGGTTTCCGAGCTCCTGCCAGCCCGGCCTATATGGTTGCAGGTCGCCCCGCGTCTGCATGGACAAGATCGTAGGGTTTCCGGGCTCCCCGTACGGCACGAATGACCACCAATGAGTGCCTCTCCCCACCCTCGCCGTCGTGCGTTACATATGTGACCGGCAGAATTGGGTCGTCTGAACGCTGCGGACAGGCAGGGGCGCAGCCGCCGGCGGCGGCGAAGGGAGAGGATTCGCGCAATGGGATCGCCTTGGCACTGGATGGGACCGCGCGGCGCCCTGCGCGACGAGGGAACAGAGCCCGATCCCCGGTTCACGTTCGCGAACGAGCGGACGTTCCTCGCCTGGAGCCGGACGGCGCTCGCCCTCATCGTCGCCGGGCTGGGCATCGTCCAGTTGCTGCCGCCGTTTCCCGGTGTCCCGGCCGGCCGGCACCTGCTCGGCGTCCCGCTGATCGTCCTCGGCGGGGTGCTCGCGGTCGTCGCCTACTACGAGTGGATCCGCAACCAGCGCGCGCTGCGCACCGGCCGGCCGCTGCCCCATTCGGTCATGCCCTGGCTGCTGGCCGCGATGATCACGCTCATGGCGATCATCGCGGCCATTGTCCTGCTCGTCTCCGCGGTCCGCTAAGCCTCATGAATCCCCCCCGCCCCCCGAACGATCCCGGCGACTCGCCCAGTCCACCGTCCCCCGGCGCGAGCGCCAGCCCGGCCGACGTGGATGACATCGATGAGCGTGATCCAGGGCTCGCCGCCGAGCGGACCTCGCTGGCCTGGACCCGGACGGCGATCTCCTTCGCGGCCCTCGGCGGCGTCGTGCTGAAGGTCAGCGTCATGCCCGGCCTGCTGATCGTGCTGATGGCCCCGCTCGTCTGGCGGCTGGGCACCCTGAGCAAGCATCGCGCCAGCCGGCCCTGGCTGATTACCGTCTCCATCGTCTTCGTCGCGATCATGTCGCTGCTGGTCGCCCTGATCAGTCACGGTGCTTCCCACGCCCTGCGCTCGTAACGGCCGTGCGCCTCTCCGCCACAATGAGGCATGACCTTTGCTGGCGAACGGCCGCGCACGGCCGAGCTGCTTGACCTCGCGCCTCATCCGGAGGGCGGCTGGTACCGGGAGACCTGGCGGGCGGCCCCGGAATCGGTCCCGGATGGCTACCCGGGACCGCGTGCGGCGGCGACCGGGATCTACTTCCTGCTGGCGCCGGGGGAGGAGTCGGCCTGGCACCGCGTGCGGTCGGACGAGGTGTGGCTGTGGCACTCCGGGGGGCCGCTGAGCCTGCTGGACGGTGGTGCCGGGAGCCAGCCGGCCGGAGACCCGGCGGTCGTGACGCTGGGTTCCGACCTGGCGGCGGGGCAGTTGCCGCAACGCGTGATCCCCGGCGGCCACTGGCAGGCCGCTCGCCCGGCCGGCCCGGCCGAGGCGCTGGTGAGCTGCGTCGTGGCACCAGGCTTCGACTTCGAGGACTTCCAGCTGCTGAAGTGACCGAAATGAGCAACGGGTGGCCATCGCAACCTGGAGGCTCGGGGCTAGGACAGGCCCCATTCCCTGGCCAGGAGCTTGGCCGAGCGCACCCGGTCCGCGTGCTCGTACGTGATCGTCGTGACTAGCAACTCGTCCGCGCCGGTCGCCTCCTGCAGGATGCGCAGCGACTTGGCCACGGTCGCCGGCGAGCCGACGAACTGGGTGGAGGTCCGGTCCTCGACTAGCGCCCGGTCCTTCTCCGTCCATTCGAGTGTCCGGGCCTGCGCTGGCGAGGGGAACGGCATCGCCCCCGAACCAGCGCGGATCGACCGCACCCATGGCCCGTACCCGGCCGCCAGATCGCGGGCCTGCGCATCAGTGGGCGCGACCACCACGTCGGCCGACACCATGACATGCGGCCTGTCCAGGACACCCGGCGTGAACGCCGCGCGGTAGGCATCGGTCGCCTCAAGCACGGTCGCCGGGGTGATGTGGTAGCTAGCCGCGAACGGCAGCCCGAGCGAGCCCGCCACCTGCGAGCTCTGCCCGGCGCTGCTGCCCAGGATCCAGATCTCAGCGTCCGCGCCCGCGCCAGGGACGGCGGCGAGAGAGATGCCCGATTCCGAGCGCCAGGTCCCGGCGAGGAACGCCCGGATGTCGCGGACCTGCCCGGCGAAGTCTGGTGACTGTGCGCCTGGTTGCTGCAGCAACGCCGCCTGCTGAGCATGCCGGGGGGACTTCAGCAGGGCCGCCGGCGAGTACGGCGGCGGGATCAGCAAGCCGTTGACCACGCGGGCCTGCGCGGGCGCGGCGGGCGGCCTGGCGGCCTGATCCTCCAGGGCCTTCGCGGCCTCGGACCGCCGCTGCATCGACCGGCCCAGGCCCAGGTCAATGCGCCCCGGGTACAGTCCGGACAGCGTTCCGAACGCCTCGACCACCGCGAGCGGCGTCTGGTGGCCCATCTGCACCGCGCCAGAGCCCACCCGGATCGCCGAGGTGACCGAGGCGATCGCGCCGATCAGCACGGCCGGCGACGACGACGCCACGCCCTCGGTCAGGTGATGCTCGGCCACCCAGTAGCGCAGGTAGCCGGCCTCCTCGGCGTGCCTGGCGAGGTCCAGGGTGTTGCGCAGCGCCTGCGCTGGGGTGGCGCCGGAGACAATCGGCGACAGGTCCAGGATGGAGAGGGGGACTGGCTGGTCAGGCATTGACGGCCTCCTCGAGGCCCGCCTTGGCCGCGGCGCCTTCCGCGCGGGCCGCTGCCCAGTCGCTGGCGGGCCTGGCCGGGCCAAGGCCAAGGTTGTCGCGCAGCGTCGCGCCCGGCTCGTAGTCGGCCCGCACGACGCCGCGCTCCTGCAGCAGCGGGACGACCCGAGCGGCGAACTCGTCGAGCCCGGCCGGGATGAGGTGCGGCACCAGGATGAACCCGTCGCACGCGTCCTCCTGCACGTACCGGTTGATCTCCGCGGCGACGTGCGCGGGGGTGCCGATGAAGTTCTGCCGTCCGGTGACCTCGATGACCAGGTCGCGGATCGACAGCTTCTTCTCCTGCGCGATCGCCCGCCACTGGCGGGCCGTGGCCACCGGATCGTCGAACATCCGGGTCCGGCCCTTGATGATCGAGTCCGCCTCGGGCACCGGGTCGAAGCCGGGCAACGGCCCCTCGGCGTCGTAGGCCGACAGGTCCGTGTTCCACAGCTGCTCGAGGAGCAGGATCGCGGTCTGTGGGCTGACCTGCTGGCGCCGCACGTAGTGCGCGTACTCGGCGGCTTCCGCAGCGGTTTCGCCGAGGATGAACGTCGATCCTGGCAGCACCTTCAGGCTGTCAGGGGCTCGCCGGTACCGGGCGAGCCGCGACTTGACGTCGGTGTAGAACGCCTGGCCCGCCTCGAACGTCGAGTGCCGGGTGAAGATCGCGTCGGCGCTTGACGCCGCGAACTCCCGCCCGCCGTCGGAGTCGCCGGCCTGCAGGACGACCGGGTGCACCTGCGGCGATCGCGGCACCGTGAAGTTGCCGCTGATGTCGAAGCTCACCCCCTGATGAGCGAAACGACCGGGTGAAGTCGCCGCCCTCAGGAACGCTCCGCTCTCCGGGTCCGCCGCGACCGCGTCCGGCCCCCAGGACTCCCACAGTTCCCGCGTGGCCTGCACGAACTCGGCCGCCCTGACGTACCGGTCGTTCCTGTCGAGGTAGCCGCCCCGCCGGAAATTATCGCCGGTGAACGCGTCCGGGGAGGTCACCACGTTCCACCCGGCCCGCCCGCCGGACAGGTGATCGAGCGTCCCGTACTGCCTGGCGAGCTCATACGGCTCGTTGTAGGTCGCCTGGTTAGTGCCGACCAGGCCCAGGTGCTCAGTCACCGCGGCAAGGGCCGTCAAGACAGTGAGGGTGTGCGGCCGGCCGACCACGTCGAGGTCGTGGATCTTGCCGCGCTGCTCGCGCAGTCGCAGCCCCTCGGCGAGGAAGAAGAAGTCAAGCTTGCCCGCCTCGGCGCTGCGGGCCAGGTGGACGAAGGACGCGAAGTCGATCTGGCTGCCCGAGCGGGGGTCGCTCCACACCGTGTGGTTGTTGACCCCGGGGAAGTGCGCCCCGAGGATGACCTGCTTGAGCTTCGTGCCGCTCATCTTGCTTCCTTCACATAACGGCTCGCCGGGTGAGGTTCCAGGCCGAGACGCTCGCGCAGCGTCTCCTGGGCATACGACGTGCGGAAGACGGCCCGCTCCTGCAGGACCGGGACGAGCCGGCTGGTGACTTGCTCGAGGTCGTGGGGCAGCACCCCGGGGCGCAGCCGGAAGCCTTCGATGCCGGCGCGCCGCCATTCGAGCAGCAGGTCCGCCAGCCCACGGGGGGAACCGGTGAAGATCGCCGTATCGCTGCGGTACTCGGCCCCGTCGAGGCGGTCGAGTCGTTCCTTGCGACGCCCGGCCGCGGCCTCGTCCTCGTCAAGGAACACGGTGAGGTCGGCGTATATCCGCAACGGCTGGCGGGCTCGTTCGGTATCGCTTTCGGCCGTCCTCACCTGGCTGATGATCTGGGCGGCGTGACCGGCGCCGTCTGAGTCAGCGCTGCCCGGGGTGATGAAGACGATGTCGGCCGCACGGGCGGCGAACTCGTAGGGAACCTGGGCGTGGGCAAGGGCGGCTACGGGAAGCTGGCCCTGCGGCGGGCGGGGCGTGATGGACGGGCCGCGGACGCTGAACCACTGGCCCTCGAAGTCGATGTAATGGAGCTTGTCGCGGTCGATGAACCGCCCCGTGGGGACATCGCGAATGACCGCGTCGTCCTCCCAGGAGTCCCACAGGAGCCGGACGACTTCGGCGAAGTCGGCGCCCTCAGCGAATCGCTCGCGCATGAGCGCGACGGCCGCGGGGTCGGTGAGGCTGCTGCCCTTCAGCGCCGGGAGCTCGCGCCGGCCGAAGTGCCTGGCCTGCTCGGGCTGGCTGGACAGCTGCGCCCGCCACCCGGCCCGCCCGCCGCTCACGTAGTCCAGGGTGGCGAGGGCGGTCGACATGTGGAACGGCTCGGTGTGCGTCGTGGTGCCGGTGGGGACAAGGCCGATGTGCCGGGTGACGGGGGCGATCCGGGCGGCGATGAGGACGGCGTCGAGCCGGCCCCGGACCTGGTCAGCCCGATCGTCTGGCCCAGTGAGCCGGCGGGCGCTTTGCAGGCCGAGCGCGTCCTCGATGGTGATGAAGTCGAGCAGTCCGCGCTCGGCTTCGACCGCGAGATCAGCCCAGTACCCGGCCGTGAAGAGCTCCGCCGGGCGGGCGGCCGGCGCCCGCCACGCGGCGGGGTGCCATCCGGCCCCGTCGAGGGCCACCGCGAGGTGAAGTTCCTGTCGCGGCACTGTTTCTTGTAGCACCGCTTCTGGCATGCCCGGCTCCTTCCCTATCGCATAACCGTTACCGACGCTAACCTGTTCCCGATAAAACCGTCAAATACGATAGGGAAAGAGTGATTTGGTCACTCCGATCGCCGCGCGGAAGCACCCGGTTGTTCTAGAGCATGCCCGGGTGCCCGTTTCCTACCCGTCGGCGTGACGGCCTGCCCCGGGTCGAGCCAAGGGGTCCCGCGGCCGGGTACGATCGGTCCCCGTCGGAGGCCAGCCTGCCCGTGGTTCGCGCGGCTGGCGGGAGCGCATTGGGAGCAGCATGCGACGGTGGGCTGGGCGTCCCCTCCTGGGGACGGGGCAGCGGCAGCGCCGGGCCTGGGGGCTGCTCGCCGCGTGCGTCGTGGTCGCCGTGGCGATCGGTGGCGCGTTTGCTCACCAGTCCACGGCGGACTGGCTCGACCGCGTCGCCGATGACCCGGTCATCCGCCTGCTCGCCGGGCATCCAGGGTTGCTGCTCTGGATGCAGGATCCCGGTACGCAGCTCCCCGCCGGGCTGCTTAGCCTGGCGATGGCCGTCGCGTGCCTGGTGACCCGTCGGCTGAATGGCGTGCTGCTCGCGCTGATCGCGGTCTTCGCGGCCACCCGCATTGACGAATGGCTGCTGAAGCCACTGTTCCACCGGACCTACCTCGGCGCGCTCTCCTACCCCAGCGGCCACACCACCAGCGTGGTGGCGCTCATTACCTGCTATGTCGTGCTGTTCCTGCTGCCGCCCCAACGGCTGCTGGCCCGGCGCTGGCTCCTGGCCGGCCTGGTGGTGCTCCTCGTCCTGCTGGCCATCACCGCACTGGGCGTCATCGGCCTGCGCTGGCACTACCTCACCGACGTGGTGGGCGGCGCGGCCGTGGGAGTGGCCGCGGTGTGCGCGCTGTGCCTGCTACTGGACGGCGCGTGGCGCTGGCTTGGCCTGTCGCGTGTCCCTGGCTAGCGCCCTGATCCCGCTAGCCCTGTGGTCCCGCTAGCCCTGTGGTCCTGCTAGCACTGCGGCTCTTCGAGCCGGCTGATGTCGCCGAGCACCTCGCTGGCCCGGGCCGCGCCAGCCTTATAGCCTGCGGACTCGTACAGGGCGAGCGCCGCCTGTCCGTGTGCGCTCGCGTCGGCAGTCTCGCCGCCGCCCGCGTCGAGGATGGCCAGGCCTAGGTGCGCCGCACCCTGCTCGCGCTCGAAACCTGCCTTGATCGCGAGGTCGAGCGCCCCGTGGTGGTCATCGCGGGCCTGGCTGTCGCGCCCGGCGGCCCGGGCGATCGCCCCGCGGATGTTGAGGGCCTCCGCCGTGTCGCTGGGGTCGTTGATCTCGCCGAGGAGGGCGAGAGCCTCGGCGATGTGCGCGTCAGCCGCGGCGGGCTCACCCATGAGGAACGCGACCCGGGCCAGGTAGGTAAGCGACTTCGCGATGCCCTGCTGGTAGCTGAGCTGCTCATACAGCGCCCGCGCGGCGTCAAGGGAATCCTTGGCGGGCGCGAGGCGGCCGGCTTCCCACTGGACCTCGCTGAGGTGCAGCAGGCTGTTCGCGCGCAGGATCGGCTGGCCAAGCCGAAGGCCGATCTCCCCAGCCTGGCGAAGCGAATCCTCAGCGGCACCAAGCGCCCCGAGGACCTGCTGGATGGGACCGAGGTAGAGCAGGGCCGCCGCCTGGCCCTGCCGGTTGCCCAGATCCCGGTACAGGCGCAGGCCGGTGGTCGCGTTCCGCTCTGCCTCGACAATGTCGCCCGTCTGCCAGCGAAGGCTGGACAGTTCGGTCAGCGCGGCCGCCTCGCCCTGCCTGTCGTCCATCCGCTGGAAGATGGCCAGTGCCTCGGTCAGCGATGCGAGGCTGGCCACGGGCTCGTCCGTCACCCGCTGCGCGATGCTCAGTTCGATCAGCGCACGGCCGGTGCCGCGCTGGTCGCCTAGCTCCCGGTAGACGTCAAGGGCCTGACCGAATTTCTCCTTGGACTCCGCGATCCGCCCGGTGCGCGACAGCACCCCGCCGACGCTCCGCAGCGCCCCCGCCTGACCCGGCCGGTCACCTGAGCGGGTCGCCTCAGCCAGGGCCGACTCGTGCATGGATAGCGCCCATGACCAGGGGCCATGCGTTCGCAGGTAGTCCGACAAGGCGGCCGGCAAGCCAATGGCGATCCGCGTGCGGCCGGTGCGGGCGGCCAGCTCAGCGCTGGCCTTCAGGTTGTGGAGCTCGGCGGTGAACCAGCGCTGCGCGTCCTGTGACGTCTCAAGCCTGGGCAGGGCGGCCGCCCCGTCGGCCGGCTCGCCGGGAAACGGCAAGCCGCGCTCGAACAGCCGGTCGGCTCTGCGCGCGGTGGCCAGGTAGAAGTCCAGCAGCCGGTCAGTGGCGCCGTCATTGGCCGCCTTCTGCGCGCTGTGGTCGGCCAGCTCTCGCGCGTACAGGCGGGCGAGGTCGTGGAACTCGAAGCGATCGGGCGCGCGCAAGATCAGCAGATGCTGGTCCAGGAGCGACTCCAGCCGGTCCACGGTCAGGTCGGGCCCCGCGTCAGACAAGCTGGCGGCGGCGTAGACGTCGAAGTCGGTGCTCGGAACCAGCGCGAGCCGGGTGAAGAGCTCCTTCTCCCCGGGGTCCAGGTAACGCAGCGAGGACTGAAAAGCGGCCCGGACTCCCCGGTGCCGGTCCTGCAAGAGCGACAGGCGGTCGTGCTCCTCCGCCAGCCCGGCGAGTATCCCGGAAACCCCGAGCGCGGTCCGCCGGCTAAGCCTGGCCGCGACAACCTGAACGGCCAGCGGGAGGCCCGCGCAGAGCCCGACGATCTCCGCCAGCCTCGGATCGGCGGGCAGGGCCAGGTCCGCACCATTCACCGGGTCCAGCCCCGCGACCTTACGGAACAGCGCGATGGCCTCGGCGTCCGGTGGCGTTCCGAGCTGCAGGGCCGTGGCCCCGTCGAGGCTGCGCAAGGTATCACGGCTCGTGACGATAACCATGCAGCAGGCGCTGCCGGGCAGCAGTGGCCGCACCTGGTCGGCATCACGCGCGTTGTCCAGGATGACCAGGGATTTCCTGGCGGCGAGCGAGGACCGGAAGAGCGCCTCCCGGTCGGCCTGCCGCGCGGGCACGAGCGCGTGCGGTACTCCCAGCTGCTGCAGGAGCGACCGGAGCGCGTCCTTCGGGGCGAGCGCCGATACGCCGGGCGTGTACCCGTGCAAGTCAAGGAAAAGATGAGCGTCCGGGAACAAGTCAGGGAAACCGGCCGTGATCATGTGCGCCGCGTGGACCGCGAGCGCCGTCTTCCCGATGCCGCCCAGGCCCTCAATCGCGAAGACGCCGGTTCGCCCGGCCCGGGCCACCCGCTGCGCCCCCTCGGCCAGCAACCGCAGCTCAGCGGCACGGCCTATGAACGTCTCTATGTCGTAGGGAAGCATGCGCGGCGGAAGTGCCTCGACGGTGCCGTCGGCTCCCGCGCCGGCCTCCCCGGGAGCCTCCGGCGGGCGGGCGGCCGCGATGAAGGCGTCCCGTTCCGCGTCGCCGAGGCCGAGCGCCTCGGCGAGGAGGAGGACAGTGTCGAGGCGAGGCCGCTGCGTCTGCCCGTTCTCGATCTGGATGACCGTGGTCCGGGCCACCCGGTTGCCCGTCCGCCTGACTAGCTTCTGCCAGGAGAGTCCCTTCTCCGCGCGCAGACGCCGGAGCATGGCGCCGAAGGGCTCGGCAGGCGGCTGGGACACGCGACCCCTCCTCTCGCCCCAACTGTACTTATTTCGTACCCTTCCGTACCCGTCATTAGCGCTACGTTATCGCCGGTGACGCCCAGAATTGTGTGCTATGCGGCGGGCCCAGGACGCGGGTCCCGCGTGTGCTGATCGCATGACCGGGTGATGAGGAGGGGACACCGCCCGGTAATGCGTCGGCCCGCAGGACCTGCGCAGGGTCTTAGTCGCTGTCGCTAAACGCGCTGCGGATGGCCCGGGCGCGCGCGGTCATCTCGGTGAGCTCGGCGATGCCATGTGAATCGGCCGCCGTCCGCGCGAGCATGTCCAGGTGCGGCTCGGTCAGCTCGGCAAGCCGGATGCGGGCGTGCCAGTCCCGGTGGGCGGCGTCAGCCTGGCGGACCTCAGTCGCGAACAACTCCAGGGCGGCGACGCGGTCGGTGACGCTCCGCTCGGCCATCCGCGCGGCGTCGACGAACTGCCCAAGCAGTGGATCGGCCGGCGAGCCGGCGGGCTGGTCCAGGCCCGTGCCCTGGGTGATCTCGGCTCGGCTGGCCCGTAGCCGGGCCTGGTCCCGCAGCGAGACCGCGATGTCCCACTCTTGCGCGCGCAGTGCCGTGGTCTCGTCGAGCAGGCCCGCCCGGCTTATCCGGGCGCTCGTGACGGCGTCGACGGCGTCCTGCGCCCGGCGCAGCAGGACCCTGGCCGGCGGGTCAAGGTCGTCCCCGGTCAGGTAGCGCCCGCGGTAGCGGGACCGGGCGGCCGTGGCGGCATGCCGGGCGCGGACCTGGCTGAACCGCGCGACCTGGGTCCCGAATACCACGGCCGTCACGGCGAGGATCATCTCCATGAGCAAGAGCGCATAGCGCCCGGTGGCGGACTGCCAGCTCACCGCGCCCTGGAAGATCAGCACGCCAAGTGCCCAGGGGGTCGCGCCGGTGACCGCGACCACCATCCCGGCCGTCAGTCCGGTCGCGGCCCCGTTTACCGTCGCGAGGCGTCGCGCTGGCTCCCGCGGAAGCAGGTCCAGGCGGCTTGTCTGGACATCCTGGCTGGTCAGTAGGGCACGCACAGCCGGGGAGACCGTCGGTTCGATGGCAGGCCGCAAGAGGGAAACGTCTTGGTTCTGCTCGTCCACCGGCCGCTCCGTGCTCTGGCTCGCGCGCTGTAAGAACAGGCTAACTCGCGGACCCGCGCCAGGTCACCCGGCCCCGCGTGCGAGGCTTACGGTCATGACGATAATTCCGGACACCAAGGACTGGACGTGGGTGCTGCAGCGCCGCTGTCCGGAGTGCGGCTTCGCCACGGACTCGTTCGGCCTCGCTGAGCTGCCTGAGATGATCCGCGCCAACGGCGCGGCCTGGTGGGCCGTGCTCGCATCCGGCACGGCGGGCGTAACCGCCCGCCCCGCGCCGGGTACGTGGTCGCCACTGGAGTACGGGTGTCACGTCCGGGACGTGTTCCGGCTCTACGACTACCGGCTTTCGCTCATGCTGTCCCAGGAAGACCCGCTCTACCCGAACTGGGACCAGGACGAGACAGCCGTCGCGCAGCGGTACGGCGAGCAGGACCCGGCCACGGTGGCGGCGGAGCTAGCCGAGGCCGCCGAGGCGATCGCGTCGAGATTCGCCGCGGTTCACGGGGACGAGTGGTCCCGCACCGGCCGCCGCAGCGACGGGGCGCAGTTCACCATCGAGACGTTCGCCCGGTACTTCATTCACGACCCGGTCCACCACCTCTATGACGTAACCGGAGGCCAGCCCGCCCGGTAGCCGTCTGGCCGTCCGCGGCCCGCAGTTCGCTCGGGCACCCATGCGCCCAGGCACCCATGCACCCAGGCACCCATGCGTTGCCGGTGCCGCTGGGGTCGCTAAGCGCGTGCGCTGCCGGCAGCGCATGCCTGCGGGGCGGCCTAGGTTCGCTGCGGTGGCTGGCTCGTGGTCCTGTGCCCGCCGGATGCGCGAAAAGCTGGCCTGTCGCTTGCTGTCGTCCATGGTCACCGGGCCTAACTGATTGACGAAGTGGTGGTGATTACAACCACTTCCTGAATCAGCTAGGCCCGTCGAGTGCTGTCGACTAGCGATGACTGATAGCTCGTTACCCAGCGCCCTTGCTTCCGGCGCGCCGAAAACTCAGGTTGTTTCCGTAAGTGCCCGTGAGCCATGCGGTACCGGCAGCGCAGGGGTCGCGGCGGGCCGCCGCTGGCGGCGCACCGGAGTGTAAAACGCGAGCTACTACTGCGACAAATCCGTTTATTCCGTAAATCTTGCGGGACGGCTACTGGGTGGCGTTCACGGTGACGGTGCCGCCCTGGCCGATCGGCGTGAGGCCCGGGCCGCCGTATAGCTGAAGCTGGTAGGTGCCGCTAGGCAAGGCGGCAAGGTCGATATCCGAGGGGGCCACTTCGTACGTCAGGCACCCGCTGCTGGACGTCGCCGTCGTCTGCGGCAGGGTTCCGTTCTCCGTGAGGACGGTGTCACCGCCGGGCACGTTGATCAGGAGCGCGAGATCGAGTCCCGCGGGGGCACCGGAGTAGGCGAAGGAGAACGAGACCGTTGACGTCGCCGGGAGCGTGACCGACTGAGCGCCGCCGCAGGCCTGACTGTCGCTGGCCCCGACTCCGTAACCGAGCGCTTGCTCGTTACCGCTCAGCGGGACAAGGATGTGACTGGTGTACGTGGTGTGCGCCTTTGCCGCCGAGATCAGCGGCCGGGCCTCGGCGATGGACCGCAGCCGCCACGAGGTGTCCGATCCTTCGCCGGGAATCGAGAGGCTGGGCACGCCGATCAGCTGCCCGGCGTTGTTGATCGCGGCGCCGCCGGAGTTGCCATGCGCGATGCGGGCGGTCGTCTCTAGCTCGAACCGGGGATCGCTGACGTGCCCGAGCGGGTCCGGGACGAAGGTCGAGATGACCCCGTTGGTGACGGTGATCGAGTCCGACATGGCCACGCCGGGGAAGCCCAAGGTGGTGACGGGCTGGTCCAGTTGCACCGCCGCGTCGTTCCCTAGCGTGAAGTACGGCAGGTGGAGCGAGTCCGGGTTGACTAGCGTGCCGCTGCTGGTCGCGTAGATCTGCAGGACGGCGAAGTCGAGGTAGCCGTTGACGGCAACCGGCTTCGCCCGGTAGCGGGCCACGACCGGCGATGAGGGGCCGGTCGTCAGCTCGACTGTCAGGTACTGCGGGTTGGGACCCAGCTGGCTGCCTGGCTCGCCGACCGCCACGGCCAGGCCGGGCGCCTGCGGCTCGGCGACGTGAGCATTCGTCAGGATGAGCCCAGTTGAGGTGAGGATGTCCCCCGAGCCCCATCCGGTGTAGCTGGTCGGGGATCCCTGGAGCAGCCGCACGGTTGCGGCCTCCGCGTGCGCGAGGACAGCCTCCGGCGTGCCGCCGGCTAGCGGGGTAGGGGACTGGCTGGATGCCGAGTGCCCGGTGCCGGTGAGGAAGAACGCCGCGACCGCGGCGGCGGCCCCGATGGCCACGACGGCCGCCGCCGCCATCCGGACCCGGCCGCGCAGTACTCGCCGGTCACGGTTGCGGTCAATCTCGGTGCTGCTGAGCGGCGGGGTAATCCCCAGTTCCTCGCCCGTGGCCGGATCGCCAAGTCGAAGCACCACCGACTCGGTGATGCGCAGCGGCCCGTGCAGCTTCTTCCCGTTGAGGTACGTTCCCCGCCGGGACATGTCGGTGTAGGTCGCCCCCGTGGCGTCGGAAGTGATCACGCCGTGGCACTCGCGCGACACCAGGGGGTTGGTGGTGACAAGCTCCAGCTGCGGATCACGCCCCACCCGCACCTGCGTGCCCAGGGGGAAGATCCGCTGGACGTTCCCGATCCGGGTCACGAGGACCTGGAAGCGGTCCTGGCCCATGATCGTCAGCCCGGTGAGGGTTGGCTGGGGCGACGGCGGGGGTGCTGGCGG
>Ga0335072_10006760_pt1 | contig 16741 bp, 20 predicted proteins | sample Lox_Sample_21_FD_206725 | JGI IMG/M metagenome (GOLD analysis project Ga0335072, IMG submission 206725) | Soil microbial communities from Loxahatchee National Wildlife Refuge, Florida, United States - Lox_Sample_2.1 | ecosystem: Environmental > Terrestrial > Soil > Wetlands | place: USA...
CGTCCGGCCCCGAGCGCTGACCACCCACCCTTGGTGACGAGCCGCACACCTTCTCAAGCGTCAGCTGCATCGGTTACGGTCGGCAGCACACATGCCAAACGCGATAACCAGGCGCCTGACCGGCGCGACGCGCTGGAGCCGCAGGCCGGGTTCGGCGGTCAAGCCGCATCGCTCGTTCGATCCGCGGCGCGTCGGCAACCTCGAGGCGACGGCGTGGGTCACGTACTACCGGCGCGAGTGGCTGCCGTTTTTGGCCTCGGCGGTCGGCCTGACCCGTCACACGTTCGGGCTCCCCTGGCCGTCGACGCTGCGCGGAGCGTGGCTCGTCCTGCGCGCGAACCAACTCTGGGCCCCGTACCCGGACAACGACCCCGACGGCGCGCGCCGCACGATGGAGCGCTTCTACCGGCTCGTCGCCGAGCGCCACGGCGAGACGTTCGACGCCCGCCGGGCTTCCGAGCTCGAGGTCGAGTGGTGGCGCGTACACCGCGCCCACCAGCACGACGGCAGCGGGGGCGCCGACGAAGGTCCGCTGATCGCCGCGCTCTGCGCGCTGTACTCGTACGTCTACGGCGTCCCCGAGGCGCAGGTGACGGTCGCCGCCGAGCAGCGGGCGCTCGCGATGCGCCACTCGGATCGGTGGGTGCGCGAGGGCTGTGACCTCTCGAGCCCCCTGATCGAGGAGGAGCGCGCGGCGCTCGTCCGCTCGTACGCGGGGCTCCTCGCCGCCGTCCACCGCGTCTGAGCGCGATCCCGTTCGGATCTCCGGCGCCCGGCGCCCGGCGCCCTGCATGACGCGCCAATTCGGCCGTCCGCGCGAGGCCGTGGCGCGTCAAGCACGTGGGGCATGCGTAGTGCGCCACGGTTCGACCGGCGCGCGTCAAGTGGCACGTATTGCAGGTGATGAACGCCCGCGGAGGCCGCGATCGCCCCCGCCCCACTCCAGCCGTCCGTCGTTCGTCACGCGACCCCGATCCAAGAACCCGACAGGCGAAGCCAGAAACCGGAATCTGTCTGGCCATTTGGCCCCAAAAACCCGAATCCCCACAAGTTTCCGGCCGATCGGCCGAAAACCCGACCTAAGGGCCGGGGTTAGAGAATCCTCATGGCACACCAGGCACGGGAAAACGACAGCTTGACCGGCGACGACAGGAGCGCCTCGATTCGCGCTGCCCTCACGCCAAGACCGCACCCACGCCGGCGGGCGTTCGATCGCGCGCATCCGTGGATCTGGGGCGCGTATGCCGTGCTCACCGCTCTGGTGATCGGCTACGTGGTGGTCGACGCGCTCGGAGTCGACTGGTCGTGGCTGGATGGCTGGGGGGTCGACGCGTTCGAGATCGTCACCGGCGCCCTCTGCATGCTGAAGGCCGCCGACCTCAAGCGCGGCCGCGCCGTACCGCTCCTCCTCGGAATCTCGCTGCTGTGCTGGGCCGCGGGCGACATCGTCCTGACGATCCAGTCGCTCGGTGGCGCCACGCCCCCGTCGCCATCGATCGCCGACGGCTTCTACGTGGCGTTCTATCCGGTCACGTACTTCGCGCTGATGCTGCTGTTGCGCAGCAGTGTCAAGCGGTTCAGCCTCGCCAGCTGGCTCGATGGCGCGGTGGCGGGCTTCGGCGCCGCGGCGGTGTGCGCCACGTTCGCGTTCAAGGACGTCCTTCACCACGCCGGCGGGTCCGCGGCCGGAGTGGCGGTCAACCTCGCCTACCCGGTCGGCGACATCCTGCTGCTCGGACTCGTCGTCGGCAGCGCCGCGATCGTCCCCGGCAAGCGGAAGCTGCCCTGGCTGCTGCTCGCCGCCGGCTATGGGCTGAACGCGATCGGCGACATCTTCAACGTGCTCGGGTCGACCTCATTCGCCGGCACGCTGTTCAACGACATCGCCTGGCCGGTCGCGATCCTGCTCGTCTCGATCGCGGTCTGGGTCCGGCCGCCGGCGGGCCGCCCCGTGCTCTCCGAAGAGGCCCCCGGGTTCGCGCTCCCCGCGGCGGCCGCGGGCTCGGCGCTCGTGATCCTGTTCGTCGGCTCGCTGCATCCGGTGGGCCGCGTGTCGCTCGGCCTGGCCGCGGCGACGCTGGTCGTTGCCGGCGCCCGCTCGGCGCTGTCGCTCGTCGGCCTGCGTACGCTCACCGAGCAGCGCCGGCGCGAGTCGATCACCGACCAGCTGACCGGACTCGGCAACCGCCGCGCGCTGTTCCAGTTGCTCGACGAGATCGCGTCCGAGCACGGGAGCGCGGACGAAGACGCCCAGGCTCGCAGCCTCGCGTTCATGTTCATCGACCTCAACCGCTTCAAGGAGGTCAACGACTCGTTCGGCCACGCGACCGGGGACGAGCTCCTGAGGCAACTCGGGGCGCGGCTCGAGCACTCGCTGCGGAGCTCGGACCTGGTCGTCCGCCTCGGCGGCGACGAGTTCGCGCTGGTGCTGCTCGACGCGGGCGCGGATTATGCGGCGACCGTCGCCGGACGGGTCGCGGCCGAGATCGAGCAGCCGTTCGCGCTCGACGCGGTGCGGGCGCAGATCGGCGCGGCCATTGGCATCGCGGTGTTCCCCGACGACGCCACCGGCCCGGCCGACCTCGTGCGCTGCGCCGACCTCGCGATGTACCGCGCCAAGGTCGCCGGCAAGCGCTTCGCGATCTACCAGGAGGACCTCGACGGCGCCGCCAACCGGATGCAGCTGGTCGAAGAGTTGCGTGCCGCGATCGAGGGCCGCCAGCTCGAGCTCCACTATCAACCGCAGGTCGACCTCTCGACCGGGGAGATCAACTCGGTCGAGGCGCTGGTCAGGTGGGTCCATCCACGCCTGGGCTTCGTTCCCCCGCTCGAGTTCATCGCGCTCGCCGAGGACGCGGGCATGATGGGCGCGCTGACGACGGTCGTGCTCGACGAGGCCCTGTTCCAATGTGCCACCTGGCGGGCCGCTGGTCGAGAGCTGACGGTGTCGGTCAACATCTCCGCCTCGGACCTGCTCAACCCGGACTTCCCCGGCCTGGTGGCGAGGCTGCTCGAGGGCTACGGGCTCGGACCCGAGGCACTGGTCCTCGAGATGACCGAGACGACCGCGATCGCCGACTTCGAGCGATCCCAGCAGGCGATTCAACAGCTGCACGATCTTGGGCTGATCGTCTCGGTGGACGACTTCGGCGCCGGATTCACGTCGCTCGCGTACCTGGGCAGCCTCGCCGTCGGCGAGCTCAAGCTCGACCGCAGCTTCATCACGCGCCTGGCCGAGGCCGAGGACGGGCGTGACGTCGCGCTCGTGCGCGCGACCGTCGAGCTCGCGCACGCTCTGGGGCTCAGGGTCGTCGCCGAGGGCGTCGAGGACAACCGTTGCCTCGGGCTGCTCACCGGGCTGCGGTGCGATCTCGTGCAGGGTTACGTGATCTCGAAGCCCAAGCCCGCCCACGAGCTCGAGCTGGCGCGCCGCACCCTGCCGGCCGTCGCCCAGCGCCGGGCAGCCTGAGCCGACCGCCGATAATTCGCGCGTGCACTCGCGCGCGACCTCGTTCGTCACCGGGCTCGTCCTCGCCGCCGGCGGCTCCAAGCGGCTCGGGACCCCCAAGCAGCTGCTCCCCTACGGCGACGCGACGCTGCTCGACCACGTGATCGCCACCGCGCGCGCGTGCGAGTTCGACCAGCTGCTGTGCGTGATCGGCGGGAGCGCGACGGAGATCCGGGAACGCGTGGACCTCAGAAACGTCACCGTCGTCGAGAACGAGGTCTTTGGCGAGGGGTGCTCGTCGTCGATCGCCGCCGCCCTTACCGCCGTCGACGAGAAAGCCGAAGTGCTCGTGCTGATGCTCGGCGACCAGCCCGGCGTCACCGCGGCGACCGTCACGACGCTGCTCGACAACCGCGGCGACGCGAACCTCGCCGCGTGCGCCTACGAGGACGGCCGCGGCCACCCGCTGGCGTTCGCCCGCGCGACATTCGACGAGCTCGCGGCGCTCCACGGCGACAAGGGCGTTTGGAAGCTGCTCGACCGCCACGCCGGCGAGGTCGTCGACGTTCAGGTCGCCGGTGCCGTCCCGCGCGACGTCGACACCGACGAGGACTACCGCGCCGTCCTGTCCGAGCTGGAGAAAGCCAGCGCGTGGTCGTTCCGTTTTTCTGGTTGACGCACAATCGATTGCGCGGCAGAGTTCAACACGTAGGAAGGTCGCCCACCGGTCGGGCGTCCTCCAGCGAGACGACGAGGGACGGAAACACAGGAGGTGTGAGTTGAGCTTGATCGGTGCTTCCACCGGTTGGTACATCGGGCTCGTGCTGGGCGTTGTGGTCGCGGCGGTCGCGGCGGCGATCGTGATCACGATCGTGCTGCTCGCGAGGAGGATCTCCGCGCAGGCGCGAACGGCTGTGGAGGGTGTCGAGACGGTGCGAGCGCAGACCGAAGGCCTCGCCGGTGTCGGGCGGATCAACGACTCCGGGGTCCGGATCCTGCACTCGGCGCGCGCGCTCCGGAAGGTGGCGGTGGGCAAATGATCGCGTTCGCCGCCTTCACCAATCACGACGCCTGGGTGGTCGCGCTCGTGATCGGGCTGGTCGTCGCGCTCGCGGTCGCCGGTCTGCTGCTGGTCCTGGTCAGAACCGTGGGCGACATCAGGAAGTCCGTCGCCACCCTGCTCGACGTCGCCGGCAAGGTCGCCGGCAACACTCAGAACATCCCCCAGCTCAAGGCCACGGCTCCCGTGCTGGGACTAATCGTGGAGGAGGCCGTGATCCAGGACGGCTACATGAATGCGCTCACCGACGGATTCGGCAACGGGGCCGGTGACCGATGACGACGCTCATCATCCTCAGCGTGGTGCTCGCGCTCATCATCATCGGCGCGGTCGCCGCGGCGCTGATCAAGGTCCGCCAGGACCTCGAGGCGACGTCGGCCGACCTGGCCACGCTCGCGGGCGCGCTCAAGATGGTCGAGTCCGAGCACCTTCAGCCACTCGAGCCCGCGGTCAAGGCGATCAACGGCCAGTTCGATGTGATCATCGGCGCGTTCCCGGGAATCGCGCGCAAGGCCAAGATCGTCGCCGACAGGAGGCCGAAATGACCCTCGAATGGATCGGCGACGCGCTTCTGCTGCTCGTCGTGCTGCCGGTCGTCGTGTACCTGCTCCGCGGAGTCCTGAACGCCGCGAACAGCATCGTCCCGAGCGCCCACCAGATCGCAGCCGCGGCGACGGCCGGCTCGAAGGACCTCGACGCGACCGCGCTCCTGCTCACGACGCAGGACCAGGTAAAGACGACGATCGAGGTCGCCGCTGACTACGGCGGCTCGCTCGACGTGATCCTCGACGACGCGAACTAGGAGAGGCAAGAATGCCAGCAGCTGGTGTAGTCATGATCATCGCGGTCCTGCTGATCGTGTTGGCGGTCGTCTACTACCTCGTCTCGACGATCGTCGCCCTCCAGCGGATCACCAAGTCGCTCGACGACGCGATCACCGGCGTGGTCGGGATCATCGAGAAGAGCGCGCCGGTCGACGACGTGGTCACCTCGATCAACACGAACCTCGACGCGGGCGTCACCCTGCTCGAGGGCCTGCTCGTCAAGAAGGCGGGCCTGTCCGATGCGGTGGGACTCGTCGAGGGGCTGTATCCGGGAGCAGCCGCTGAAGGCTTCCGCGACATCCCGGACAGCACGCAGACCAACGCCCCTCGGATCAGCGAGGTGTACACGAAGGGGACGCTGACGCTCGCCCGGCTCGGTCGGGAGGCCCCGATCGCGGCCGCCAGCCCGAACGGTCCCGCGCTGCGGAACGCGGCATACGGGAGCACGGCAGCTCGGGCCCTGTATCCCGAGGTGCGACAGTCGCGACCAAATGCGATGCCGCGCTCGCCGGTGATCGGCACCGATTCTCCGGTCCAGTACGAGCCGAGCGAGTCGCCCGGTGTCCGCAAGCGGATGCCGGTGCCGGTGGCGGTCGGCGCGCAAGCCGAGCCGACCCCGAGTCCGGAAACCGGAGGCGTGGTCAAGTCGGGGCTGGCGTTCCTGCGCCGTCTCAAGAGCGACGACCAGTAAGGAGATCAGGTGCAGACCCCCGCTCCGTTTGAGTACGAGCGCGCGACCACCGTCGAGGGCGCGATCGCCACGCTGGCCAAGATCGGTCCCGAGGCCCGGCTGATCGCCGGCGGCCACAGCCTGCTGCCGATGATGAAGCTGCGCCTCGCGAACCCCGAGTACCTGATCGACATCAACGACCTCGACGAGCTCTCCTACATCGACGAGCGCATCACGGAGATCCGGATCGGCGCGCTGACCCGGCACGCGGAGTTGCTCGAGTCCGAGTTGCTCGCACGGCGGGCGCCGGTGTTCCGCGATGCCGAGGAGGTGATCGCCGATCCGGTCGTGCGCAATCGCGGCACGATCGGAGGGTCGCTGTGTCAGGCCGACGCAGCGGAGGACCTGTCGGCGGTGTGCGCCGCGCTGAAGGCGCAAGTGGTGCTTCGTGGGCCGACCGGGGAGCGAACCACGGGCATGGACGGGTTCTACATCGGGCCGTTCACGACCGCGGTCGCCGCGGACGAGATGCTGACCGAGATCCGGATCCCACTGCGCTCAGGGGCGGGCAGCGCGCACGAGAAGGTCGAGCGGCGCGCCGGCGACTTCGCGATCGCGGCGGTGTCGGCGGCGGTGTGGATCGAGGGCGGCGTGATCGCCGACGCGGGCCTCGCGCTCGGCGCGCTCGGCCCGACGACGATCATCGCGACGCGCGCCGAGGACTTGCTCAGGGGCAAGCCACCGTCGGAGGAGCTGTTCGTGCAGGCCGGCGAGATCGCGTCCGAAGATTGCGCTCCGGTCCCGGACGGCAGAGGACCCGTTGACTACAAGCGTCACCTGGCGAAAGTCCTCAGCGTTCGCGCGCTCCGCCGCGCTACAGCCCGCGCCCTGCAGCAGGAGGCATAAGGACATGGAAGTGAAGATCAGGATCAACGGGCAGGAGGTCTCGCGCGACGTCGAGCCGCGCACGCTGCTCGTGCACTTCATCCGCGACACGCCCGGCTTGACCGGCACGCACTGGGGCTGCGACACGTCCAACTGCGGCGCGTGCGTGGTGCTGATGGACGGCAAGCCGGTGAAGTCGTGCACGACGCTGGCGGCGATGTGCGTCGGCCACGAAATCCGGACCGTCGAATCGCTCGAGCAGAACGGCCGCCTCGACCCGGTGCAGATGGGCTTCCACGAGAAGCACGGGCTGCACTGCGGCTTCTGCACGCCCGGAATGCTGATGACGACCCGCGCGTTGCTCGACACCAATCCGAACCCGACCGAGGCAGAGATCCGGACCGCGATCTCGGGCGCGATCTGCCGCTGTACCGGCTACAAGAACATCGTCAGCGCGGTGCGCTGGGCGGCGGAGCAGGAAGCCGATCGCTCCGCGATGAGACAGGAGGCGTGAAGCATGGCCACTATGGAAACCGCCACGACCGAACGCCCGATTGGCTTCGGCCGGCTCAAGCGCAAGGAAGACGCTCGGTTCATCCGCGGCAAGGGGACCTACCTCGACGACATCCGCCTTCCCGGGATGGTCCACGGGGTAATGCTCCGCAGCCCCTATGCGCACGCGAAGATCGTCTCGATCGACACCTCGGAGGCGCTTGCGCACCCCGGCGTCCACGCCGTGATCACGGCCAAGGACCTCGAGACGCTCGGCCTCGCCTGGATGCCGACGATCTCTTACGACACCCAGGCGGTGCTCGCCGGCGACAAGGTTCGCTTCCAGGGCCAGGAGGTCGCGTTCGTGATCGCCGACAGCGAGTACACCGCCCGTGACGCGCTCGCGCTGATCGACGTCGAGTACGAGCCGCTCCCGGCGGTCGTCAACGCCCGCAAGGCGCTCGACGCCGACGCGCCGCTGATTCGCGACGACAAGGACGGCCAGGTCGACAACCTCGCGAGCCCGCTGTGGGAGGCCGGTGACGAGGCCGCCACCGACCGCGCGTTCGCCGAGGCCGACACGATCGCCACCCGCGACATCATCTACCCGCGCTGCCACCCGGCTCCGCTCGAGACCTGCGGGATGATCGCCGACTTCAATCCGAAGACCGGACAGCTCGACATCTACAACGGCAACCAGGCGCCGAACGCCCACCGCACCGTGTACGCGCACGTGGCGGGACTCGCCGAGCACATGATCCGCATCCGCTGCAACGACATCGGCGGCGGGTTCGGCAACAAGGTGCCGGTGTATCCGGGCTACGTGTGCGCGATCGCCGGCTCGATCGTCGCCGGCGTCCCGGTCAAGTGGATCGAGGACCGCTCCGAGAACCTGATGTCGACCGGGTTCGCGCGCGATTACGTGATGCACGCCGAGATGTGCTCGAAGGACGGCAAGATCACCGGCCTGCGCGTCAACGTGATCGCCGACCACGGCGCGTTCGACTCGACCGCGCAGCCGACCAAGTTCCCGGCCGGCTTCTTCCACATCGTGTGCGGCTCGTACGACCTCGACGCCGCCCACGTGCAGGTGAAGGCCGTGTACACGAACAAGGCACCGGGCGGCGTCGCCTACCGCTGCTCGTTCCGGATCACCGAGGCCGTGTACCTGGTCGAGCGGATGGTCGACGCGCTCGCGCTCGAGATGAACGTCGACCCGATCGAGCTCCGGATGCGCAGCTTCATCGCTCCCGAGCAGTTCCCGTACGAGACGACCACAGGTTGGACGTACGACTCCGGCGAGTACGCGAAGACGATGCGCGAGGCGATGCGGATCGCGGGGTACGACGAGCTCCGCAAGGAGCAAGCGGAGAAGCGCGCCCGCGGCGAGCTGATGGGCATCGGCACCTCGTTCTTCACCGAGGGCGTCGGCGCCGGCCCGCGCAAGCACATGGACATCCTCGGCCTCGCGATGAACGACGGCGCCGACCTGCGGGTTCATCCGTCGGGCAAGGCGATGGTCAGCATCTCCGCACAGACCCAGGGCCAGGGCCACGAGACGACCTTCGCGCAGATCGTCGCCGAGGAGCTCGGGATCCCGCCCGAGGACGTGCAGGTCCGCCACGGCGACACCGATAAGACGCCGTACGGGCTGGGCACGTATGGGAGTCGCAGCACCCCGGTGTCCGGCGCCGCGGTCGCGGTCGTGTCCCGCAAGGTCCGGGACAAGGCCCGCCTGATCGCCGCGACGATGCTCGAGACCCGCGCCGAGGACCTCGCCTGGGAGAAGGGCCGCTGGTACGTCAAGGGCGACCCCGAGAAGGGCGCGATGATCGAGGAGATCGCCGCCTATGCGTACAGCGGCGAGGCGATGCCCGAGGGCCTGGAGGGCGGTCTCGACGCACAGGTGATCTACGACCCGCCGAACCTGACCTACCCGTGCGGGGCCTACATCTGCGTCGTCGACGTCGACCCGGACACCGCCGCGGTCAAGGTCCGCCGCTTCGTCGCGGTCGACGACTGCGGCGTGCGGATCAACCCGATGATCGTCGAGGGCCAGATCCACGGTGGCCTCGCCGAGGGGATCGGGATCGCGCTGATGGAGGTGATCACGTTCGACGACGAGGGCAACTGCCTGAACGGGTCGTTCATGGACTACCTGATCCCGACCGCGCTCGAGTGCCCGGACTTCGAGTTGGGCGAGACGATCACGCCCTGCCCGCACCATCCGCTCGGCGCCAAGGGCGTCGGCGAGTCGCCGAACGTCGGCTCCCCGCCGGCGATCGTCAACGCGGTGATCGACGCACTCCACGACAGCCACGGCGTCGACCACATCGACATGCCTTGCACCCCGGCTCGGGTGTGGGCGGCGATGCAAGGACGGCCCGAGCCACCGCAGTGATGCTGAGCGGGCCCCTCACTGCTCGAGCGCGCGAGCTCACCGAGCGGGGAGCCGCGTTCGTGACCGCCACCGTGGTGCGCGTCGAGCACCCGACGAGCGCGCGGCCCGGCAACGTCGCGCTCGTGCACGAGGACGGGAGCATCGAGGGGTTCGTCGGTGGGGTGTGCGCGCAGAACAGCGTGCGGCTGTACTCGCTCAAGGCGATCGAGCGCGGCGAGCCGCTGCTGTTGCGGATCCTCCCCGACGGGCCGGTCGCGGCCAAGAACGGCGCGAGCACCGACCCCGGCCATGAGATCGCCCACGACGAGGGGTCGATCACGGTCCAGAACCCGTGCCTCTCCGGGGGCGCGATCGAGGTGTTCCTCGAGCCGTTCCTGCCCGCGCCGCGGATGATCGTCGCCGGCGACACGCCGATCGCGGCGGCGTTGCTGCGGCTCGGCCCGGAGTTGGGGCTCGACGCGGTCGACTCCCGGGGACAAGACAGCGGCGCGCCGGCGCCCTCCGCGGATGACCTCGCCCTGGTCGTGGCCGCCCACGGGCGCGACGAGCGTGCGATCCTGCGAGCCGCGCTCGAGGCGGGCGTCAGCTACGTCGGCCTGGTGGCCAGCCGCAAGCGCGGCGCGGCGGTGCTCGACGAACTGCGCGCCGACGGCGTGACGGAGGAGCTGCTCGAGCGCATCGACACGCCGGCGGGCATCGACATCGGCGCGCGCTCGCCGGCCGAGATCGCGCTGTCGATCCTGGCCTCGATCACCGAGGTTCGCCGCCGTTCGAGCACCACCCCGCGGTCTTGGGCCGCCGCCCCACCCACCACCGCGATCGATCCCATCTGCGGCATGACGGTCGTCGTCAGCCCGGATGCGATCAGCCTCGAAACTGCCGATCAGGCTCACTACTTCTGCGGCGAGGGGTGCAAGCAGGCGTTCGAGCGCCAGCACGCGGCATGACCCGGGTGCACGCGGCATGACCCGGGTCACCGGCGAGGCCGCGGACGAGATCCGGCAGCTCGTGCCCGACGTGGAGATGCTGGCCCAGCGCCTGGCCGCGGTCGACTACCTCGTCGACGAGGGGCTCGCCACCTCGATGTTCCTCAGCCTGCGCCTTCCGCAGCCGCTGCTGCTCGAGGGCGAGGCCGGTGTCGGCAAGACCGAGGCGGGTAAGTCGCTCGCGGCGGTGCTCGACACACCGCTCATACGCCTCCAGTGCTACGACGGGATCGACGCCGCGGAGGCGCTGTACGAGTGGAACTACCCGAAGCAGCTGCTGAGCATCAGGGTCGCGGAGGCGCGAGGCGATGAGCTCCGCGAGGAGGACCTGTTCGGTCGCGACTACCTGATCCGCCGCCCGCTGCTGCGCGCGCTCGAGCATCCCGGGCCGCGGCCGGCGGTGCTGCTCGTCGACGAGATCGACCGCGCCGACGACGACTTCGAGGCCTTCCTGCTCGAGCTGCTCGCGGAGGCGGCGGTCACGATCCCCGAGATCGGCACGATCCGCGCCACCCACCCGCCGATCATCGTGCTCACCTCGAACCGCACCCGGGACCTTCACGACGCGGTCAAACGCCGTTGCCTGTATCAGTGGATCGATTACCCGACCCCGCAGCGCGAGGTCGAGATCGTCCGCCGGCGCGTGCGCGGCGCCTCGGAAACGCTCGCGGTCCAGGTGGCCGACGCGGTGGCGCGGATGCGCGACAGCGACGTGCAGAAGCCGCCGGGCGTCGCCGAGGCGATCGACTGGGTCGCGGCGCTGTCGGTGCTCGGCGTCGAAGAGTTGGACGTGGCCGCGATCGACCGGACGCTGGGGTCGGTACTCAAGTACGCCGAGGACCAGGAGGTCGTGCGCGCGGCCGGGCTGGACGAGCTGGTGATTCCCCGATGACCCCGGAGGCGTTCCGCGTCCGGACGCTCGGGCTCGACCTCCCGCAAGTGGCCGGCGCGTTCAACCGCCGCCTGCACGAGGCGGGGCTGCCTGTCACCGTGGAGCGAGCCGCCTGGTTCGCAAGGGCGCTGGCGGTCGTGGAGCCGATCTCGCGCCGGCGGCTGTACTGGACCGCGCGGGCCGCGTTCGTGTCCGACCGGTTGCAGGTGCCCGCGTTCGACGCGGTCTTCGCAAACGTGTTCGGCTCGGCCCCAGTCGAGGATCCGTCGGCAGCGGTGCCGACGTATGACGAAACCGAGCCGTCGCCCGCGAACGAGCAGCGGCGAGCCTCCGAGGGCCTCGATGCACCGCCCTCGGGCGCGACGCGCTCGGACGGATCCACCCCCCGTCCGGAGGATGTCACGCACGACGAGCCCGTTCCGGTCCTGGCCAGCGACGAGGAAGTGCTTCGCACCAAGAGCTTCGACGCGCTGTCGCCGGACGAGCTCGCGCGGCTCTACCGGTTGATGACGCGGATGCGGATCGCCACGCCCGTGCGCCGCACCCGCCGCGCCGATCGCGACCGCCACGGCGAACGCATCGACATGCGCCGGACGCTCCGTGGCAGCCTCCGCACCGGCGGTCATCCGATCCGCCTGGCGAGACGGCAGCGGCGGGTCGTACCCCGGCGGCTCGTCCTGCTGTGCGACATCTCGGGATCGATGGAGCCCTACGCGCGCGCCTACCTCCAGTTCCTGACCGCGGCCGCCGGCGAGGCGGGTTCGAATCGCACGGAGGCGTTCGTGTTCGCGACGCGCCTGACCCGCCTCACGCGCGCGCTGTCCTCCCGTAACCCCGAGCGCGCGATCCAGCGCGCGGCCGCTGCGGCCCCCGACTGGTCCAGCGGCACGCGAATCGGCGACGCGCTCAGGACGTTCAACAACCGCCACGGCCGGCGAGGCATGGCGCGGGGCGCCGTGATCGTGATCCTGTCCGACGGCTGGGAGCGCGGCGACCCGGCGCTGGTGGCACGCGAGATGGAGCGGCTGCGTCGCGTGGCGCAACGGATCGTGTGGGTCAACCCGCGGGTGAGCGCCCGCGCGTTCGAGGCCCGCGCCGGAGGCCTGGTCGCGGCATTGCCGCACTGCGATGCGCTGGTGAGCGGCCATACCCTCCAGGCGCTGAACGAGGTCGTCGACGCGATCGGCGCGCCGTACACCGCCGGTCCGGGGGACGCGTCCCCGGCCGCGCCGGAAGAGCCCGAGGACGAGCCCTGGCCGAGCGCGACGCCCGTGCCCGGCAGCTCGGTGGCGATGCCGAGCGGCTACGGGCCGAGCCGTGGGCGGACGACGCCCGGATGGTCTCTCGGAGGGTCATGAGCGACGCCGGGCTGAAGATCTGTATCTATCCCGGGTGCGAACGGCCGGCGGTCCCGCCGCACCCGCTCGGTGGTCCGCAGCCGAGCTTCTGCGAGCTCGAGGAGCACAACGCTTTGACCGCCCATCAGGAGCGCCAGCGGTTGGCGCGCGGGGCGGGATCAGACGACACCGGACAGGAGGTTCAGTAGATGGCCGATGAGGCATACCGGGCGGTGTTCCTGCGGGTTCACCCGACCGGCAAGATGGTGCTCAGCCTGACCACGGAGCCCGACGGCGAGGAGGCTCGCTACGCGCAGCTCGTCGCCGGCGAGCTCGGCGTCCCCGCGCTGGACGTCAAGGTCGTCCCCGCTGACGAGGACCGGTTCGGAGCCGGCCACGGCTACAACACAAGGCCGAGCCTGCAGACCCCGGCTGCGATCCAGAGCGCCACAGGCAAGATTCTCGACAAGGCACGGCTGCTCGCGGCCGCCGCGCTCGAGACCTCACCAGACACGATCACGTGGGACAACGGCGCGTTCGTCTCGAGCGCCGACCCCGGCCAGCCGAAGACGATCGCCGACATCGCTCTGTACGCGCACGGCACCGGCGTCCTCCCGCCCGGGGTCGAGGGGGGCCTCGACGCCCAGACCGTCTACAAGGATCAGTGAGGCTTCGCGTCGATCTCGATGTCGACCTCGTCGGCGACCTTCAGCGCCCCGAACAGAGCCGAGTACGGCTTCATCCCGAACGCGGTCTGCGCGACCTTGGCGGTGCCGGTCACGCGGCCGTCGTCGCCGGTCGCGAGGTTGAACGTCACCGGGGCCTGCTTGCCGTTGAGCGTCAGCTCGCCGCGCACGCTCAAACCACCGGGCGTTTGCTGTACCTCGCTCGAGCGGAACTCGATCGCGCAGCCCTTCAGCACGTCCTTGTCGATCGTCTTCTTGATGTCGCCCTTGTCGCCGTCGCTCAGCGACTTGAGGCCGCCGGTGCCCTCGAGCACGCGCAGCGTGCGCGAGTCCGCGATCAGCGTGAGCGCGGGCGAGGCCTCGGGGTCGAGCGTCGCCTGCCAGGATTCCACCTCGATCACCAGGTCGTGGCCGGCCTTGGCGGCGCCTCCGGTCCGTCCGGTCCTGATCTTGAGGCTTCCGTTGTCTGGTCCAAAGTTCTGTGACATGTCCGCAACCCTAACCCAGGAGACGATCAATGGTTGAACTGGACCATTCGTATTCGAACGGCAAGCCGATCGACCACAACTGGGAGACGATCCTCGATCTCGACAAACTGATCTCGTGCGTCGAGGGCGGCAGCGTCACCGAGGCCACCGCGCCGGACAACGTGAAGGCCCAGATCAAGGTCAAGATGGGCGCGATGTCGATGACGTTCAAGGGGACCGTCGCCGTGATCGAGCAGGACGCCGACGCCCACCGCGCCGTGCTCCAGGTCAAGTCGCGGGAGGCCGGCGGGCAAGGCCATGCCAACGCCGACGTGACGTTCGAGTTGTCGGATGGAGGGGGCAAGATCCACACCGCGGCGCAGATCACGGGCAAGGCGGCTTCGATGGGCGAGGGCGTCGTCCAGAGCGTGCTCGACGCGCTGATCCAGGACTTCTCCTCGAAGCTCGCGGAGCTTTAGGGGCTCTGAGATGGCGACGCTCGAGATGCGGCACGTACGCGAGGGCGAGGTCCCGCGCGACGGCGGCACCGCAGTCCAGGAAGCCGCCGATCGCCCGGTGTTCCAGGGCAACGGGCCCGATGACTACGTGTGCGTCGAATGCGGCAACCTGCTCGCGGCGGCGATGCCGCCCGAGTACATGAACCGCAAGCTGCGCATCAAGTGCGCGCGCTGCAAGACGGTGAACGTCGCGATCGAGGTCGAGGGCGTCGACTACAGGTCGGCGTTCAAGCGTCCCGCGGGCTGAGCGTGCGCGCTAGGAGCCCGTCGCGACGCCGGCCGCCTCGCGCTCGTAGTCGAGTTCGGTCCCGACCCCGAGCGCGTTGAGCGCGTCGTTGGCCTCCTCGAGGCTGCCGGCGTCCGCGACCGCCTGGGCAAGCCGCCCCGCGGCGTTGATCGTGATGTCAACGTCGAGGTAGAACGTCAGCGCCGCGGCCGGGGTCAGCTGGAGCTTCCGCGTTCCGCCCCGGATCGTCGTCGTTCCCGAGACGCCGCGGAACGCCCGGACCGCCTGAGCACTCGCCTCGGTGCTGACGAGCTCGATCGCGGCCTCCATCCGCTCGGCGACCGGCCCGGTCAGCCCGCGCGCGCCGCACAGCCCGCCGGCGGCCGCGACCTCGGCCACCCGCGTCAGCACCTCGTCGGGCGTCAGCTCGGCGTCGCACCCGATTCCGAAGATCCCGAGCAGCACCGGCTGTCCGCGCCTCGACAAGAGGCCGCCGACCGCCAGCATCAGCGCGTCGCACAGCGGACTGCGCAGCCCCGGTTCGTCGCCCCGCGCCACCACGTCACCGCCGACATCGACGAGCACGAGCAGGTCGCACTTCAGCGCGGTGATCGCGTGCGCGAGCCCGTGGGCGACCGGTCCGGGACCGTCGTTGATGTCGATCAGCAGCGTGCGCTGCCCGAGGAACTCCGCCATCCGCGACTCCGCGAAGAACACGTCCCGGTCACGCAGCCGGGTGTCGGGGCCGGCCAGCAGGATCCCGGGCGCGAGCTCCTCGGCGCCGGTGATCTCGGCCGCGCTGCGGGGCCCCGGCACGGGGTCGAACGGCCGGCGCTCCCAGGTCAAGCCGCCGAGCACGGGATCGCCGCCGTCGTACAGCCGGATCAGCTCGGCGGTGGCCAGCGCGCCCACGACGTCGCCCCCGCCCCCCATGCCGATGACCAGCGGGCGCCGGGCACGACGGAGAAGCAGCTCGGAGTCGCGCATCCATTATTTGTACCGGCCCGCCGGACCGCGCACGTTTACACGTTGCTAACCGGCCCCCCGAGATTCGGCCGCGCGCCGCATCGCGTAGCGGAACCACCCGTCGCCGTACGGGACGTACACCCGGACCGGCACGCGTTTGGCGGCGAGCGGTACGAGGTCGCCGGTGCGTACGCCGAACAGCATCTCGATCGTCGTGCCGGGGAGGGCGGGGAGGAGCGCTTCGCGGATCACCGGGTCGTGGGTTCCCAGCGACAGCGTCGCGCCGGCGCGATGGAGCGCGTACGCGAGGTCGATGAACGCGATGTCCGTCGGGTCGCCCCATGCATGCGCGAGCTGCGGGGGCTCGACGTACGCGCCCTTGACCAGGCGGATCGGCACGCCGGCCGCGGCCAGCCGGTGTGCGTCTTCCGGGCTGCGGCGGAGGTTGGCCTGAATCGTGGCCGCCACGGGCCCGCCTTTGTCGGCCACCGCGATCACGGTGTCGAGGATGCGGTCGGCCCGGTCGAGCTGCTCGGCCCCGACCTGGATGCGGGCCCCGGCCGGGAGCGCCGCCGCGATCCGCTCGAGTCGCCGGCGCGCGCCGTCGCTCGGCTCGTCGATCCCGATGTGGGACAGGTCGATCGAGAGGTACGTGCCCGGGTCAATGCGGGCGGCCAGGGCTACGTAGGCGTCAGCGACCCGGTCGGCTTCCGCCGGGTCGATGACGTTCTCGCCGAAGAAGTCGATCGAGCTCTGTACGCCCTGCGCCGCGAGCCGGCGCGCGGTGGCGAGCGCTTCGTCCGCGGTTGTTCCCGCGACATACCGGGACGCCAGCGCGTGAGCGACCCGTTCGCCCCCGGGAGCCGCGCGCACGCCACGCTCG
>Ga0335072_10006761_pt1 | contig 16740 bp, 16 predicted proteins | sample Lox_Sample_21_FD_206725 | JGI IMG/M metagenome (GOLD analysis project Ga0335072, IMG submission 206725) | Soil microbial communities from Loxahatchee National Wildlife Refuge, Florida, United States - Lox_Sample_2.1 | ecosystem: Environmental > Terrestrial > Soil > Wetlands | place: USA...
CCTCGACCTCGGCCATGACCGGGGCAAAGCGCGCGATCGCGCCGGCGCGGAGGTAGTCGCCGTAGGAGAAACCGCCCGGGACTATGACCGCGTCAACCCCCTGGAGGTCATGGTCGGCGTGCCACAGCAACGCCGCGTCCCCGACCCGGGACGCGGCCTGCAACGCGTCGATGTCGTCGCACGATCCGGGGAAGCGAACGATCCCGAACTTCATTGCTCGATCTCGTAGTCCTCGATCAGAGGATTGGTCAGCAGACGCTCGCACATTGCGGGCAATGCCGCCGGGTCGTCCACGTCGAGTTCGATCAGCCGACCCACGTGGACGTTGCGTATGCCCGTGAAGCCGAGCGCGGGGAGAGCGCGTTCGACGGCCTGGCCCTGCGGATCGAGGATTCCCGCCTTGGGCCGGACGAGGACCCGAGCCCTCATCGGGTTCGTTTCAGCCACGCGTCGAACGGCTCACCGGTGATCCGTTCGTAGGCCTCGATGTACTTCTCACGGGTGCGCTCGACGACTTCGTCCGGGATCGCCGGCGCGGGCGGGTTGCGGTCCCAGCCGGTCGACGAGGCCCAGTCGCGCACGAACTGCTTGTCGAAGCTCGGCTGCGAGCGCCCCGGCTCGTACTGGTCGGCGGGCCAGAAGCGCGAGGAGTCCGGCGTGCACACCTCGTCGCCCAGGGTCAGCACCCCATCCGAGTCCAGGCCGAACTCGAACTTGGTGTCGGCCAGGATGATCCCGTGCTGCCGAGCGTGTTCGGCCGCCGCGCGGTAGACCGCGATCGAGACGTCGCGCAGGCGTTCGGCCAGGTCGCGGTCGCCGGTCAGCCCGACCGTCGCGTCGAAGTCAATGGCCTCGTCGTGACCGACCTCGGCCTTCGTCGACGGGGTGTAGATGGGCTCGGGGAGCTGGTCGGATTCGCGCAGGCCAGGCGGCAGCTCGATGCCGGATACCGTGCCGGTCCGCTGGTAGTCCTTCCAGCCGGACCCGGTGATGTAGCCGCGAACCACGCACTCCACCGGGAGCATCTCGAGCCTGCGCACGAGCATGGCACGGCCGCGGGCCTCGGCCGGGACGCCCTCGCTGACCGAGATCAGGTGGTTTGGGACGATGTCGGCAGTCCGCTCGAACCAGAACGTCGAGAGGCCGGTGAGGACGGCCCCCTTGTCCGGGATCGGCGTCGGATGGACGACGTCGTAGGTCGAGATCCGGTCCGAGGCGACGATCAGCAACGTGCGATCGCGACCCTCGTAGATCTCGCGAACCTTGCCCGAGGCGATCAGGGGCAGGTCGGCAAGGGCGGTCACTGGATCGATCGTAGCAACGGGGACGGCGACGACTCGACGGGGTCGGCGGCGCTGATCGCGGCGCCCTGCTCTCAGCTCGGATTGACGAGCAGGCTCGCCGCACACGGCGCCGTCGTGCCCGGCATGAAGATCGAGTCGACCAGGTAGCCCATCCAGGCATCGGGGGCGTTGACGAAGTCGATCAGGGTGCCGCCGGCATCGTCGACGAAGGCGCTGTCGGGGCCGGCGTCGTCGATCTCCTCGGCGGTCCCGGCCGTCAGCGGGGTGCCGAACGCTTCGCTGTTGGACCCGGTCGAGGTGACGTCGATCTCGGCGTCGTAGGTGCCGCCACCGTCGTCATTGCATTTGAGCGTGACGGTAAACGGGCCGAAACTGGCGAGGGTGACGGTCTGCCCGCCGTCCGCGGTCACGAGGCCGCTGCGCGTGACGCCCGACGAACCGCCAGACGAGCCGCCACCCGTGAAGTAGCTCGCCGGATGTCCGCCCAGCTCCTCGGCATTGGCCGCGGTCTTGGCACTCGGGACCTGCCCCAGCGAGCTCAGCTTGATCTGCTTGCCGGTGACCGAGTCGGTGCGCAGCCGATCGCCGGACAGCGAGTCCTTCTTGATCAGGCTGTCGCCGCTGACGAGCTGCCCGGCCGCGAACGCGGTGCCGGAGGTGGCCACGACGAGCGCGATGACCCCGATCACAACCCCTGCCGATGGCCTGCGCCGCGCGAGCTGCCGCATCTCGGTACTCCCATCTCCGCCGGACCTCCGGGTGAGGTCCGTGTGAGCGCGACGCTACCGGACCGACCGCGGGCTCCCGTTAAGGAAGTGTGGGGCCCTTCGCCACAGAGCCCCACATCTGAGCTGCGTCTACTGAGCGGTGGCGGCGGCCGGCGCGCAGATCGCGGTGACGGTGGCGGTCGTTGTGGCGGCCCCGTCTTCGAGGTGAGCAGTCCAGCCGGTCGTGCCGTTCGGATAGCTGTCGATGACGTATCCGTTCGTCGTGTCGGCGATGCTGGCGCCGCCTCCGATGACCGTCGTGCCGCTCGGGCACGACGCCGTCGCCGCCGTCGGAGCGCCCGCACCGGGAATCGTCGCCGTCGCCGCCACGTATGTGACTTTCGCGATCGGCGCCGCGCTCGCCGTGGCGGCGTTCGTCGCGCTGGTGGCGCTGGGCACGGTCCCGAGCGTGCTCAGCTTGATCTTGCCACCGGTGACCGACCGGTTCTGCAACCGGTTGCCGGACAGCGAGTTCTTCTTGATCAGCGAGTTGCCGCTGACGAGCCTGCTCGCAGCGACGGCCGACCCGGACATGGCGACGATGAGCGCGACGATCGCCACCACCATGGCCCCAGATGGTCTGCGGCGCGACAGATGCGTCATGGGCCCTAGGGTAATACGGCAGACCGACTGTCAGAAAGCTGGCAAGACCGGGCTTTCGAGTGCCACCACGATCCCGCGCCGCGCCGCCAGCGCGCAGAGCACCAAGGCGGTGTCGGCGATCGCCACGCCGGTCAGATGCTGAGCGCGCTCCTCGAAGTCGCCGATGATCGCCCTCAGCGCGACCGCGTACCGAGCCTCGTCGCGCGCGGCGAGCCCGGCGATCGCCTCCGCGGTTCGGGCGAACGCGTCCCCGCCGGCGCCCATTGACGCCGACCACCCCTGGGCCTCCTCGTCCTCGCCCAGGATCAGCGCCGCCAGGGCGCGGACGTAAGAAGCGGTGGGGGAGTCGGCGCCCGCCTGCCCCGCGTCGACCAGCGCTGCCCGCGCGTACGCGGCTTCCGCCGTTCCGCCCCCGGCCAGCACCCCGGCCTTCTGCATCCCCACGAGCCGTCCGTACGCGGTTGGGTGGGCGGCCTCCCACGACTGCCGGTAGAGCTGGGCCGCGTCCGCGAACGCCGCTCGCGCCACATCGACATCACCGGCGATCAGCGCCTCCTGCCCCGACCGCTCCCGCGCCACCGCCGCTGTCAGGAGCTGCTGATGCTTGCGCGGGGGCACGGCGGCGCAAAGCGTAAACGGACCAGGTATCCATTGCGATCATGGCGACTGGCAACCAGCTCCCTAACCAACTGAGCCACAAGGTCGCGCTGGTCACCGGCGCGAGCGGCGGGATCGGCCAGGCCGTCGCGCGCCGGCTTGCCGCCGAGGGGGCGTCCGTGGCGCTGGCCTACGGCGCCCACGCCAAGCCTGCGCAGCAGCTCGCCGACGAGCTCGTCGCGGCCGGAGGGCACGCGATCGCGGTGGGCGCCGACCTACGCCGGGCCGAGGCGGCGACGGAGCTGCTCGCGGAGGTCGAGCCTCGTCTGGGGTCAATCGACGTGCTCGTCGCGGCGGCCGGCATCGCCCAACTGCAGACCTTCGAGGAGGTCGCGCTGGAAGACTTCGATGAGATGCTCGCCGTCAACCTCCGGGCGCCGTTCCTGCTCGCCCAGCGCACCCTGCCCGGGATGCAGGCCCGAGGCTTCGGCCGGGTGCTGTTCTTCTCCTCGGTGGCGGCGTTCACCGGCGGGATCGTCGGGCCTCATTACGCGGCCTCGAAGGCCGGGCTCCACGGCCTCACCCACTTCCTGGCCGCACGGGTGGCCGGCGACGGCGTGACCGTGAACGCGATCGCGCCCGCGCTGATCACAAACACCGAGATGCTCCCGGGCGAGCCCGAGGAGCTGAAGGCGCGGGTACCGGTCGGACGCCTCGGGCAGCCCGACGAGGTCGCCGACGTCGCGCTGGCGGTGCTGCGCAACGCGTACATGACCAGCCAGGTCGTGTCGGTCGACGGCGGGATGTACCCGCACTAAGGCGCCGCCGCCAGGCGCCGCCGACCATTCAAATTAGGCTCTACGCCGGTACGCGCGCGACCGAGATCGCGTCGAGCCGTCCCACGATCTCGTCCGCGTGCCGGACGAACGGGGCGTAGTCGAAGATCGCGTCGAGGTCGAGCCCGGCGCCGGCCGGGTCGCGAGCGAGCAGTTCGCGCAGCGACACCCGCGAGTCGAGAGCCACCTGGGCGAGCCGCTGGACGACCCGGTAGGCGTCGTCGCGAGTCATGCCCGAGTCCACCAGCGCCAGCAGCACGCGCTGGGAGAACAGCGCGCCGTGCGTCAGCTCGAGGTTCTCGCGCATCCTTTCGGTATCGACGACCATGCCCTCGACCAATCCCAGCACGCGCCGCTGCATGTGGTCGAGCAGGATCGTCGAGTCGGGCAGGATCACCCGCTCCACCGAGGAGTGCGAGATGTCGCGCTCATGCCAGAGCGCGACGTCCTCCAGCCCGGCCAGGGCGTTTCCACGCAGCACGCGGGCCAGCCCCACCACCTGCTCTGACTTGATTGGGTTGCGCTTGTGGGGCATCGCGCTCGATCCCTTCTGACCGGCGCCGAACGGCTCGCGCACCTCGCCGACCTCGGTTCGCGCCAGGTTGCGCATTTCCGTCGCGAACCGCTCCAAACCCGCTCCCGCCACCGCGATAGCGGACAGCAGCTCGGCGTGCCGGTCGCGCGGGACGACCTGCGTCGAGACGGGCTCGCGGGCCAGCCGCAGGCGCGACAGCACGCGCTCCTCGAACTCCGGCGACGTGGCCGAGTAGGTACCGACCGCCCCGGAGATCGCGCCCACACACGCCTGCGAGAACGCGCGCTCCAACCGGTCGGCGTTCCGGTCCGCCTCGAACGCGAAGCTGGCCAGCTTGATCCCGAAAGTGGTCGGCTCGGCGTGGATCCCGTGGGTGCGCCCGACGCACAGCGTGTGGACGTGCTCCCGCGCGGCGGCCGCGAACGCGTCGACCAGCCGCCGCGCGTCCGGCAACACGAGCTCGCCTACCCGGCGCAACTGCAGTGCCAGCCCGGTGTCGAGCACGTCGCTGGAGGTCAGGCCATGATGGATCCAGCGTCCCGCGGGGCCGGCGGAGGCGGCGAGCACGTCGACGAATGCGGCGGTGTCGTGGTCGGTGACGCGTTCGCGCTCGGCGATCCCCTCGACGGTGAACGTCGCGCTGCGGATCGCGTCGAGCTCCGAAGCGGTCGGACCGTCCATCTCCTCGCACGCCGCCACCTCGACCTCTCGCATCGCCTCGAAGCGGGCGTGGTCGGACCAGGCCTCGGCCAACTCCAAACGGGTGTAGCGCGGGATCACAGACTGAGCCTAGCCGCCGGCAAGCTGGATCGCCTTGACGATCAGCAGCGCGATCGCCAGCACCAGGTAGCCCTCGAGCGCGAGCATCGTGACCCGCCTCCCGACGGTCTGCTTGGGGCGTGACAGCAGCGCGATCGGAGGCATCGTCCACTGCTCGCGGGGAACATCCGGCTGGGTGACGGCGACCGCGGTGCCGCCACCGCGCAGGCGCGACCGCGCCACCAGCCCGCCGAACACCATCAACGCCACCCCCATCACCGCCCCGCCGATCAGGGCAAACGTGTCGACGTTCAGGCTCGGGAACACCGTCGTCGCCATCAGAATCAGCGACAGCAGCAGGAGAACGGCCTCGATCAGCACCGCGAGGACGTTGAGCCACGTGCGATTGACCCATGGCCCGAGCACCTCGCGGTCGTTGCAGAGGAGCAGCAGGAACATGCTCGCGCTCGGCAGCAGCACGCCGGCCAGCGCCTGCACGGCCTCGGTGATCACGCCGAGCGGCGCGCCCGGGATCAGCACGATCACGGCCGCGCCGACGACGACGAGCGCGAACATCGCGTAGAAGCCCTTGGCGTCGGAGAACTTGCGGTGCAGCGAGCTCTTGGTGCCGAAGATGTCGCCGAACGCGTAGCTGGTCGACAGGGTCAGAGCGCCGGCGCCGATCAGCGACGCGTTGAGGAGCACGAGCGCGAAGAACGCGCCGGCGGGCGGTCCCAGCACGTCCTCGAGTCCGGCGGCGGTCCCTCCGGCGTCGGTGAAGTGACCGAAGTAGGACGTGTGCGCGAACGCGAAGGCCGACACGCACATCAACGCGGCGGCGCCGACCACGACGATGATCGCGCCGATCCACGTGTCGAGCCGCTCGTAGTTGATCCAGCGCGGGGTGATCCGCTTGTCGATGATGTTCGACTGCTGGAAGAACAGCTGCCAGGGCGCCACCGTGGTACCGACGATCGCGATGATCAGCAGCACCGACGTGGAGTTCGCGCCGCCCATGATGCCAGGGACGAAGAAGTGGTGAAAAATCTGCCCCCCGTCGGGATGACTCAGGAAGAACAGGGGGATCACCAGCAGGTTGGCGAACACGAACACGAACATCGACCGCTCCCAGTTTCGGAAGCTGCCGGTGGCGGTGACCCCGACGAGCGCGGCGGCGGCCACCGGCACCGCGATGTACTTCGAGACGCCGAAGTAGCCGAGCGACAGGCTGACGCCGATGAACTCGGTCACCACCGTGAGGAAGTTCAGGATGAACAGGTCGATCACCGAGAACCAGCCCCAGAAGCGCCCGAAGCGCTCCTTGATGAGCCGGGCATGCCCGACGCCGGTGACGGCTCCGAGGCGCACCACCATCTCCTGGTTGACGAGCAGCACGGGGATCAGCAGGAGCAACACCCACAGCAGGCTGGTTCCGTAGTTCTGCCCAGCCTGAGAGTAGGTGGCGACGCCGCCCGCGTCGTTGTCGCCGACCATCACGATCAGCCCTGGACCGATGATGGCCAGGAGCGCGAGACCGCGCGAGCGCCAGCTGCGGTGCGCCTCGTCGTGCTCGCGGATCGTGCCGAACGCGCCCTGGATGTCGCCGAGGTGGGCGTCGTCGAGGACGTAGCGCTCGCGCGGCGGATCGGCCTGAGGCGGTGGCGGCGCGGGCACAGGCACGGGCCCGGCGCCCGGCGCGGAGCCCGCCGGATCGCTCGCCATATGCTCGACCTCCTTTCGCCTGTCCGCCGCGTTGCCACGACCGGACGGGAGGCCGCTCAGGTTCCGGGATCAGTCCCCGGGAAGTGAGGCGACGCCCGCGACGCCGGCCGCGAACCAGCTACTTCGCGGTAATTCGTCGCTATCTAAGTGATGCGTCATCGCCAGGAGATGGTACTGACCAGTCCTAGTCCCGGGCCGCGCCGGCGCGTCGGCGCCACTCCTCGGGCACGAGCAGCTCGAGCACGTCGTCGACCCCGACGATCCCCACCGGCCGGGACTCCCCGTCGACCACGGGCAGGGCGACCAGGTTGTAGTCGCTCATGACCCGCGCCACCTCGGGCACCTCGGTTTCGGTCGCGACGCTCGGCCTGAAGTCGTCAAACAGCTCGGAGACCTGCTGGGAAGCATCGGCGCGCACCAGCTGCGCCAGGGACAGCGTGTCGACGAGCTTGCCGTCGTCGTCGACCACGCAGGCGGTGGCGATCTGCTGCAGCCCGAGGCTGCTCGCTCTGACTCGAGCGAGCACATCACCCACGGTCGCCTCCGCGGGCACCGAGATGAAGTCGGGGTTCATCATGCCGCCGGCGGTCTGGGGGTTGTAGCCGAGCAGGGATCGGATCTTCCCCTGCTGGGCGGCGGGCAGGAGGTTGAGGATCGGGAGCCGGCGGTCTTGATCGAGCTCCATCAGCAGATCTGCCGCGTCGTCGGGTTCCATCCGTGACAGCACCGCGGCCGCCTGCTCATCCGAGCGGTCGCGCAGGAACTCGACCCGATGCTCATCGTCGAGCTCCTCGAACACGTCGGCCTCGAGCTCCTTGTCTTGGCCAACCGCCTCCAGGATCTCCTCCCCCTCCTTGTGCGAGGCTGCCTCGACCAGGTCGGCGATCTGCGCCGGGTGGAGCCGGACGAGTCGGCGGGCCGCCATCTTCAGCCGGGAGGTGGGCACGTGGCCGACGAACGGCTCGATGTCTCCCCACGGCACGAACTCGCGGTGCTCGGTGTCGTGCCCTCGGAACCGGCGTGGCAGCAGCCGCCACAGGCGCGGGCGCAGGCTGGGGTCGATCCCGGCGACCCGCCACACTCCGTCCTCGGCGCGGACCAGCTCGACCTCGTGAGCGGTAACGAGGCGTGCCGTGTTGACGTTGATCAGGCTGTGGTCGAGCACGTCGCCGCGCAGGAGTACCTCGCCGGGCCGGCGCTCGAACTGAGCCAGGTCGAGCTTGGTCGTCGAAGTCTCGACCGAGTACGGACCCAGCTGCTGAACCCCGACCATCGGGACGAACAGCTCCCGGCCGCCGATCCGCCCGGTCAGCCCGATGACCGTGGCCGAGCCGTCATCCAACCGCGCGACCACGTCCTCGACCTTGCCCAGCCGCTCCCCGGTCGAGTCCAGCAGGGGACTACCGGCCAGCGATGAGAGATGCGCTACTTCGGGCACGATCCCGATTGCAGAGGCTAGCGCTCCCCCGAACCGAGGTGGAGATGTCAGCTGCCCAGGATGCGGGCGGCGAGCACCGCGGCGTTGCGCGGATTGTCCACCCCCACGCACGCCACGGGAACGCCGGGCGGCATCTGCGCGATCGACAGCAGCGCGTCGAGTCCGCCCGCGACCGAGGTTCGGCTGGTGAGCGGGACGCCGATCACCGGCAGGTCAGAGTGCGCGGCCACGACTCCGGGAAGAGCCGCCGACAGTCCTGCGCCGGCGATGATCACGCGCAGTCCTCGCATCCGAGCATTCTTCGCGTAGTCGGCGACCTTGTCGGGCTCGCGGTGGGCCGACATGACGCGGACCTCGCAGCGGATTCCCCGGTCGATCAGCTCCTTCTCGGCCGCCTCCATGCGCTCCAAATCGCTCTTGGAGCCCATCACGATCCCGACCAGCGGGGCGTCGACCTCGAGCTCCTCGAGCTCAGCCACCGGCTCCTCGAACGTCTCCGGGGCTGCGCGGGGGAACTCGGTCATCGGGAAGCCCCGAGCGGTTGGGCGATCTTGAGCGCGATGTCGCGCCGCAGTTGCTTGCCGTCGAACTCGATCACGTCGGCGGCAGCATATGCGGCCTCGCGCGCGGACGCGGCATCGAGGCCGAGCCCGGTCACGTTCAAGACCCGCCCGCCGGCCGTCACGACCTGGCCCGAAGCGTTGAAGGCCGTCCCGGCATGGGTCACGGAGACGCCCGCAGGCACCCGATCGAGGCCGGTGATCACGTCCCCGCTCGAAGACGAGGCCGGATAGCCCGCGCTCGCCAGCACCACGCTCACCGCGATCTCCGGCGACCACTCGAGCTTGATGCCGGACAGCCCTCCCGGCACGGTCGCCGCTTCCAGGGCGCCGAGCAGGTCGGAGCGTAGGCGCGGCAACAGCGCCTGGGTCTCGGGATCGCCGAAGCGCACGTTGAACTCGAGCACCCGCGGCCCGCCGGCGGTCATCATCAGCCCGGCGTACAGCACGCCGTGAAACGGGATGCCGCGGCGGGCGAGCTCGTCGAGCACCGGTTGGTGGACGGCGGCGCAGATCTCGCCCGCCCGCCCGGAGTCAACCGACGGAACGGGCGAGTACGAGCCCATTCCGCCCGTGTTCGGCCCTCGATCCCCGTCGAAGATCCGCTTGTAGTCCTGCGCCGAGGCGAGCGGCACCGCCGTGTGCGCATCGCACAGCGCGAGCAGCGATAGCTCCTCGCCCTCGAGGTACTCCTCGACGACGACCTGCTCGGTGCCGAACCGCCGCTCCACCAGCAACGCGTGCAGGGCCTCGCGGGCCTCGCTCTCGTCGGCAGCGATGATCACGCCCTTGCCCGCGGCCAAGCCGTCCGCCTTGATCACGACCGGATATCGCTCGATGGCGCCCAGGCCCGCCTGCGGATCCCGAACTACCTCATAAGCAGCAGTCGGAACGCCCGCGGCCCCCATGATCTCCTTGCAGAACGCCTTGGAGCCCTCGAGCTGGGCCGCCGCGGCGGTCGGGCCGAAGGCACGGATCCCGGCGTCTGCAAGCGCATCGACCACGCCGGCCACCAGCGGGGCCTCGGGCCCGACCACGACAAGGTCCACCCGCTCCTCAGCCGCCGCCCCCACGATTCCGGAAACGTCATCCGGGCCGACATCCAGGACACGGACCTCACGAGCGATACCCGCGTTGCCCGGCGCGCACAACAACTCAGGCCGGCGCGGCGAGCGTGCGAGGGCGTGGATCAGCGCATGCTCGCGCCCACCGGCGCCGACGACGAGAACCCTCGGCGAATCGCGATCAGATGGCGCCAATGAAGTCGTCGATCGGGATCGCGCTGAGGGTCTCGTACTTGGCCGTCCCGCGCGAGCCGAGCTCGAGCGAAATGCGCGCCATCGTCTTCTCGTCCGGCGCCTCGACCACGTTGATGAAGTCGAACTGCCCGAGCGTCGCCCATTGCGCCTTGACGGTGGCGCCCAGCTGCTCGACCTCGCGGTTGACTTCCTTGATCCGCGACGGGTTGTTCTTGACGGTCTGAACTCCCTCAGGGCTCAGCGTGGAAAGCATGATGTAGGTCGGCACGACTTCCTCTTTCGTCTCAGGGGCCGGTCGTGCCGAAGCATCCCACGCTTACACCTGCGCCGGCTCCGCGGCTCGCTCGAGTACCAGCTCGCCGTCGGCGGCGTCCACTCTGACGACGTCGCCGGACGTGAACCGCCCCTCGAGTATGGCCAGCGCCAGCGGGTCGACCAGGCGCTTCTGGATCACTCGCTTCAGCGGCCGGGCGCCGTAGGTCGGGTCGTAGCCGAGGTTGCCGAGCAGCGTCCGCGCCGTGTCGGTGAGCTCGACCTCGATGTCGCGCTCGCGCACCCGCTTGATCAGCCGCTCGACCTGGAGATCGACGATCTCGCCGATCTGGTCGCGGCTCAGCGAGTGGAACTCGACGATGTCATCGAGCCGGTTGACGAACTCCGGCCGGAAATGCGCTTCCACGCCAGCCCTGCCCCCCGGAATGTTCGAGGTCATGATCAGGACGGTGCTCTTGAACGACACGGTTCGACCCTGGCCGTCGGTCAGGCGCCCGTCGTCCATCACCTGAAGCAGCGCGTTGAACACGTCGGGGTGAGCCTTCTCGATCTCGTCGAGCAGCACCACGCTGTAGGGCCTGCGGCGGACCGCCTCGGTCAGCTGGCCGCCCTCGTCGTAGCCGACGTAGCCGGGCGGTGCACCGACCAGGCGTGAGACGGAGTGCTTCTCCATGTACTCGGACATGTCGATCCGGATCATCGCGTCCTGTGAGTCGAACATGAACTCGGCCAGCGCTCGGGCCAGCTCGGTCTTGCCCACGCCGGTCGGGCCGATGAACAGGAATGTGCCGATCGGGCGGTCGGGGTCCTGGAGTCCGGCACGGCTGCGCCGCAAGGCATTGGACACGGCCTCGACGGGCTCGTCCTGGCCGATCACCCGCTGGTGCAGGCGCTCCTCCATGTGCACGAGCTTCTCGATCTCGCCCTCCATCAGGCGGGTGACCGGGATCCCCGTCCACTTGGCCACCACCTCGGCCACGTCCTCGGCGTCGACCACGTCCTTGAGAAAGCGTGCCTGGTGCGCGGCCGCGGCGCCGTGCTCGGCCTCGACGGCCGCCGCGAGCTCCTTCTCGAGCTCGGGGATGGTGCCGTAGCGCAGCTCGGCGGCGCGACCCAGGTCACCCTCGCGCTGAACGCGCTCGAGCTCGGTCTTGGCCTGCTCGAGCTGCTCCTGAAGCTCGGCCACGGCACCCACGGACTCCTTCTCGCGCTGCCACTCGGCGTGCATGGCATCAGAGCGCTCGCGCTCCTCGGCCAGCGTCCGCTCGAGCTGCTCCCGCCGCGTGACCGTGCCGGCGTCGTCGTCATCGCCCAGCGACTGCAACTCGATCTCGAGCTGCATGATGTGCCGGTCGACCTCGTCGATCTCGATCGGCTTGGAGTCGATCTCCATGCGGATTCGCGACGCCGCCTCGTCGACCAGGTCGATCGCCTTGTCGGGCAGGAAGCGGTCGGCGATATAGCGCTGGCTGAGCGTCGCCGCGGCCACCAGCGCGGAGTCCTGGATCCGGACCTTGTGGTGGACCTGATAGCGCTCTTTGAGGCCGCGGAGGATCGCGATCGTGTCCTCGACGGTCGGCTCGCCCACGTACACGGGCTGGAAGCGCCGCTCGAGCGCGGGGTCCTTCTCGATGTGCTTGCGGTACTCGTCGAGCGTGGTCGCGCCGACGGCGCGCAGCTCGCCGCGCGCGAGCATCGGCTTGAGCATGTTGCCGGCGTCCATCGCGCCCTCGGCCGCTCCGGCGCCGACGATCGTGTGCAGCTCGTCGATGAACACGATGATCTGGCCCTCGGCGTCGGCGATCTCCTTCAGCACCGCCTTGAGCCGGTCCTCGAACTCGCCGCGGTACTTGGAGCCGGCCACCATCGCGCTCAGGTCGAGCGCGACCAGCCGGCGGTCCTTGAGTGATTCAGGCACGTCGCCCGAGACAATTCTTTGCGCGAGCCCCTCGACGATGGCCGTCTTGCCGACGCCCGGCTCGCCGATCAAAACCGGGTTGTTCTTGGTCCTTCTGGACAGGACCTGGATGACCCGGCGGATCTCGTCGTCGCGCCCGATCACCGGGTCGAGCTTGCCCTGGGCGGCCGCTTCGGTCAGGTCGCGGCCGTAGCGCTCGAGCGCCCGGATCTTCTCCTCGGGATTCTGATCGGTCACCTTGTGACTGCCGCGAACCTCCGCCAGCGCCTTGAGCAGCTGCTCGCGCGTGGCGCCGACGCTGCGCATCACCCGGCCGGCCTGGCCGGGGTGGTCGGCGATGGCCAGCATCAGGTGCTCGGTGGAGACGTACTCGTCCTTGAGCTCGCGCATCTGCTTCTCGGCGTCGCCCAGGATCTGGACGAGCTCGGTGGAGCCGCCGGCCGGCTCGGGGCTCGTGGAGCCCTGGAGCTTCGGCAGCGCGTCGAGCGCCTCGCCATTGGTACGGCGCACAGCTGCCGGGTCGACCCCGAGCTTGCGCAGCACGGGAACGACGATCCCGTCTTCCTGCTCGAGCAGAACCGCGAGCAGATGCTCGGGCACCGTCTGCGGGTTGTGGCGCTCGTCGGCCAGCCGCTGGGCGGCCTGCAGCGCCTCCTGGGACTTGATCGTAAATCTGTCTGGTTGCATAGGCTGTTTCTGGTTTCTCGGGTCGGGCGAAATCTAAGTCTGTCTGACTTAGATTATGACAGATTTTTCGGTGTTCGCAAGGCGAACGGGACCGCCATCGAGCCACTCATGGCGACGCGGTGCTCGTCGTCCCTGGCGGCGTCGCGGTAGTTGTCGTTGCCGATGTCGTGCCGAGCGTCGTGACCTTGGTCGTCGTCGTCGGGGTCTTGGTCGAGGTCGACGTGCTCGTGGTGGTCGGCGTGCTGGTGCTCGTGCTGGTGGCGTGCGTCGTCGACGTGGGTGGAGTGCTCGACGACGTGGTCGGCGGAGGCGCCGCATGCGACGACAAGGAGCGCGAGGTCGAGGTCGAGGCCGAGTGGCCCGAGCCGCCGTTGCTCACCGCGTAGGCCACGGCGGCGCCGAGCAGGACGACCGCGATCACGGCGAGCACGACCCAAGCTCCGGGCCCCGGCATCCGGTTTGGCGGCGGGGTCACCTGCCGGGTGGGGCTTGGCGGCTCGGGGGGCGGCGGCAGCGGTTGCGCGACCGTCCTGGCCGGAGGGGGCGGGGCTGGGGGCAGTGGCGTGGTCGCCTCCGTCGGGGTGTCGAGCGCGGCCAGCCGGTCGCGCACCTCGGCTGCCGTCTGGGGGCGATCGTCGGGCGACTTGGCGAGCATCTGCATGACGAGCGCGTCGAGCGCCGGCGGCACTGCCGGGTTGAGCTGGCTCGGCGGCTTGGCGGCCACGCGCACGTGCTGGTGGAGCACCGCGGCGGCGACGTCGCCCATGAACGGCGGCTTGCCGGTCAGCATCTCGTACAGCACGCACCCGAGCGAGTAGATGTCCGAGCGCGCGTCGGCGGACTGACCCATCGCCTGCTCGGGTGACATATACGGCGCGGTGCCGAGCACGGACGCCGTCTGGGTCAGCGTGACGCCGTCGGACAGCCGCGCGATCCCGAAGTCGAGCACCTTGACCTGCCCCTGGGGCGTGACCATGATGTTGCCCGGCTTGATGTCGCGGTGGACGATCCCCGCTGCATGGGCGGCGGCCAGCGTGTCGGCCACCTGCTCGGCGATGCGTGCCGCGCGCCTGGGATCAAGCGGGCGCTCGTCGTGCAGGATGGCGGCCAGGTCGCGGCCCTCGACGTACTCCATGACGATGTAGCGCGTCGGCCCGTCCGCGCCGGCGTCGTACACGGTGACCACGCCGGGATTGCTGATCGTCGCGGCCGCCCGGGCCTCGCGTTTGAAGCGCGCTGCGTACACCGGGTCGCGTTCGAGCAGCGGGTCCAGCGCCACCTTGACCGCAACGGCGCGGTCGAGTGACAGATCGGTGCCGCGGTAGACGGTGCTCATCCCCCCGCGGCCGATCACCTCGTCGAGCCGGTAGCGCCCGGCGAGGATCCGCCGTCCGCCCGACCCTTCGCCCGCGGAGCTCACTTGGACGGGGACTGCGCCCCGTCGTCCGGCCGCTGCGCCCTGATCGTGAACTTCTTCAGGTCCGCGTTGCGGACGATCGCGCCGCCCTTGACGTAGGGCACGATCTCGGCCCGCAGCTCGCGGCGGATCGCCTCGAGTCGCTCGACCTCGGCCTTCAGCTCGCTCGCTCGCTTCTCGAGTCCCTTGATCCTGCGCTCCATGCTCCCGATCTGCTCCTCGAGCTGGAACACGCGCTCGACGCCGGCCAGGTTCATGCCGAGCTCGGCCGTCATCTCCTGGATTCGGCGCAGTCGCTCGACGTCGGCGTGGGAGTACAGCCGCGTGCCCTTGGGCGAGCGCTTGGGCTCGATCAGGCCGCGAGCCTCGTACATGCGCAGCGTCTGCGGGTGCATGTCGGCCAGCTCCGCCGCCACCGAGATCATGAACACCCCGCGATCCGAGGCAACCTCGACGCGGGCGGTGGTCCTCAAGCGACGCGCGGCCATCAGCCCTTGCCTTTCGCGTCGCGCTTGCCCGCCTTATCGAACAGGTCGGCCCGCGGGTCGCCGTTCATCACCTTGGACAGCCGGTCGATGGCCTCATCCTGCTCGGGCGAGAGCTTGTCGGGGACTTCGATGACGAACCGGTAGCGGATGTCGCCGCGGCCCTTGCCGCCGGCCCGCGGCGGTCCCTCGCCGCGTAGGCGCTGCACGGTTCCGTGCCTGGTGCCGGCGGGCACGCGTAGCCGCTTGGTCCCGTTCAGGGTCGGTACCTCGACGACCGCGCCTCGAACGGCCTCGGGAATCGTCAGCGGCACCTCAACCTCCAGGTTCTCGCCGGCCGGCTTGAACACCGGTGACTCCTGTACTCGGGTGATCACGTACAAATCTCCGGGCTCGCCGCCCCGCAGTCCCGCCTCGCCCTTACCGGCCAGGCGTATGCGACTGCCATCGTGAACCCCGGCGGGGACGTTGACCCGCATCCGGCGGACGCTGCGCTGCGCGCCGGAACCGGCGCACGTCGGGCAAGGATCCTCGATCACCGTCCCGGTGCCACCGCAGTTCGAGCAGGGCTGCGAGATGGAAAAGATCCCCTGACTCTGGGACTCGAGGCCGCGCCCCTCGCACACCGGGCAGACCTTCGGCGCTGTGCCCGGCTTGGCCCCGGTCCCGTGACACGTCGGACATGGCTGCGAGGTGGGCACGGACAGCGGCACCTGAGCGCCGTGCACGGCCTGGTCGAAGCTCAGCGAGACCTCGGTCTCGAGGTCGCGACCCTGCGTCTGGGTGCTGCGTCCCGCGCCGGCGCGCGTTTGTCCCGCCCGCCCGCGCGCCCCGCCGGTCCGCCCGGCGGTGCCGGCTCCGGTGCCACCCCCGAACAGGTTCGACAGGATGTCGCCGAAGCCGCCGCTGAACGAGCTCGGGTCAAAGTTGCCGCTCGCGAAGCCGCCCAGCGGACCCTGGCCCCGGTCGTAAGCCTTCCGCTTCTCCGGATCGGACAGGACGTCGTGCGCCTGGGAGATCTCCTTGAACCGCTCCTCGGCCTTCTTGTCACCCGGGTTGCGATCCGGGTGGTACTGGCGCGCGAGCTTGCGGTAGGACTTCTTGATCTCCTCGTCGGAGGCGTTCTTGCCTACGCCGAGGATCTTGTAGTAGTCGGGTCTTGGTGGCATTGCTCTTCGTTGGCGTTCATGCCGCAACCACCACGCGCGCCGGCCGGATGACCACGTCACCGAGCCGATAGCCACGCTGGTAGACCTCGACCACGGTACCGGGCTCGGCACCGGCGACCGGCTGCTGGGCGATCGCCTCGTGCAGCTGGGGATCGAACCGCTCGCCCTCGGGCGAGTAACCCTCGACGCCGGCGCGCGCGAGTGCCGCGATCACGTCGTCGTGCACGAGCTTGACGCCCGATACGAGCGTGGCCGTGCCGTTGTCCGCTTGTGGTGCCGCGTTGGCCTGGGACCCGACGCTCACGGCCTGAGCCGCCTGGAGCGCTCGGTCGAGGTTGTCCACCGCCGGCAGCAGCTCCTTGGCGAGCTTGGCGATGCCGCGCTCCTGCGCGGATGCCGCCTCGCGGGCCG
>Ga0335072_10006763_pt1 | contig 16738 bp, 26 predicted proteins | sample Lox_Sample_21_FD_206725 | JGI IMG/M metagenome (GOLD analysis project Ga0335072, IMG submission 206725) | Soil microbial communities from Loxahatchee National Wildlife Refuge, Florida, United States - Lox_Sample_2.1 | ecosystem: Environmental > Terrestrial > Soil > Wetlands | place: USA...
ATTATGCTCCCGAGGACGCTCACAATCCACTGTTATCGTGGCTGTAGCGGCCGGAGGCCGATTCCCGGTATCATTATTAGAACCACTGCGGGAGTGGCGGAACTGGCAGACGCGCAAGACTTAGGATATTGCGATCTGTGGAAAACCTGTGGGGATTACCGGCTAAGTGATTGATAAATCTAGAGTACTAGGCGGCCTATACGGGGTTTACCGGCGGCGCTGCACTGCCCACACTACAGCCCACAGTCGCGCTAGAAGGCTGCCTCGCTATCGAAGGATGGCGCTGGGGCTTCCGCTTCGTTTTGGAAGGCATCGCGCCGTCGCGCTATTTCCGCGCGGCATATCTGGCCCACGCGGAAAGGCTTTACACCGTGTTTCTGCGCTACGTCCTCGATAATTTCCCCCTTCAGTATGTCTGCACGCATCGCTGCTTTTTCATCTTCTGTGATCGGCGCGCGCTGTGCAGGCGCATGTTTAGGAAAAAGCCGCCGCGCGATTTTTTCCATTTCCCGCATCCGCTTACAGAGTGTTTTTGGATTAATGCCGTGCGCGAGTTCATAGGCTGGAATCGTCCAATGGCGATCTCGGCGCTGGCTGATTTTCACAGGGCAATTCAGGTCTCGCAGCCATTCGAGAAGATGCTTACGAAAATCGCTTGGCAGCGTTCGGCCAAGCGAGCACTGGTGCAAATATATATCGATCACGGCCATAGAATCATCCGCAGGCGTATCATCCTTGCTGCGGTACCACCAAAGGCTGGCAGGCCGGAAATCCGCGTGGGGCATCCGCTTCCATTCGCTGTTCCGTGTGAATCGCTTACCCATTTCTAAAGGTTAACACGTATGCCGGATGCGCCCAATGGTACGAAAGTACTACGGCTGTGATCTGGCCGAAAGGCGTTAACCAAATAAAAGGCCCTTGGGCGGCAGGCCGGGCCGATTCGAGCGGCAGGCAAGGTACTTCTGATTGGTTAATACCTTCGGAAATCGCGCCGTAACAGCCGCCCGGCATATTGCCGAAGGGCCGGGATTTGGTTTAGCGGGTGGAAGCTGTTTGATTCTGAACAACCATTCCCCATTTTTTTCGACTTTGCCCTGCCTAAACCCAGAGCAAACGGCTTAGGCCGGTAGGCATCTCCCAATGCTTACCGGCCAGCCGCCCGAATTTTAGGCATAGGAGAAGTGTGCGATGAACCGAGATGAACTACCAATCTGGAAACTGGATGCGGACATAGGAATAGCCGGGCCGGGGCATCTGTCAGTTGAAACAACAGGATTTGGCGGCGGGAATTCCAGTCATGGTGCCAGAGTAACCATTCGGCTAGATTTTACAGGTTTTGGTGGCTGTATATCTGCAAAACAAGAAACCGGTCAATGCGTGGTTTTGCACACCTCTGGCGATTGGGAGCTTGGAGCACTACAGCAATCCCTCGAATTGGCTGCTAAAGCAATTAAAGCGGCGATTGAGAATTCGTGAAAGGCGCGGACATGAACAAAGAAGCACTAATGCGAAAGTTTGAGGCCGCCGTAGATTCCGCCATCCGTGGCCGGATGTACGGGAAAATTGAAGTCGAATTCAATGACGGCATACCGATGTTTTTTCGTAGGCTTGAGCAGGAAAAGCTTTCGATAGGGACGCGCAATCGCGACCACAATCATGACACTCGATAGATCGAAGTACGAAATTAAACCGCTGCCTTGCCATGCGCGCGCGCACATGGGCGCGGAATTCCTCGCCTATGACTACATGGTGGCGGCCTGCAAATCAAACCCGGACTATAAGCCCGGAGATCCGCTGAAGTTTTACGGCAAGCGTGTGCGAATGGCGAATGCCACCAATCGCGGTTTAACGCAAGTGGACGATATGCTGAAAAAGTTGGAAGACAAAGGATGGATTATTCCGCTTCAAGGCGCACGCGGCAAAAGAAAGCAGCGTCAAACCCCACGCGGGCGAATGACCACGATTGAATACGAAGTGTTGGAACACGATGAATACGCCATGAAGCACGAAGGCTCCTGCCCCGTCCCGCGATACGACGAAAAAACAGGCAAGCCGATTAAGCCGGGGCGCATGCCGAAGCCTGTCGAATACGCGCGAATCAGAAAACTTATCGATCTTGATTTGCCAGATTTTATGCTTGAGCCGGTAGCGGAAGCGATGGCCATTAAACGTGGCGCTACCGTGATTGGAAATCCAATCACGGATGCTATGGACAAGGAAGGGGAAGGCGAATGCGGCCCAGATTCAGAATCCCAACCGTGATTGGAAATCCAATCACGGATCGTAATTGGAAATCCAATCACGGCTGCACGGAAATCCAATCACGGACCGTGATTGGAAATCCAATCACAAGCCTGTATGTCTTTAGCCTGTATGTTTTAAGCCTGTCCGGCGTTAGCCGGAAAAAAGCAGTAGTAGGGGGAGTAGGCTGCGACGCAAACCCCCGCGTCGCCAAACCTACCGCCCATACCTTCCCGGTGTATCAAAACCTTGGGGCTATCGCCCCAAACCCCAGTCAAAGGTACAGCCCATGAATCTACCGTGGTGGGTATTCAGGATATGGGCGAAAAAGAACAGCTATACGCCGCTGCCTACTTACGACACAGGCACAAAAGGTAATAGACAGCCGGAATGGTCGAAGCTACAGAGCTTGATTGGTGAAACGGAAGAAGCGATACCAACAGAATCGCGCCGCGAAGCCGAAAGAATCGTGGCCTACGCATGGGCGCTGTACGTTTTCGCGGACCCGCCCGTGTATCGACTGGATGGGAAGAATGCCACTACATTTCCGCTTTCTAGTTTTATCGAAGTAGCGCAAGGGTATGTCTGTACGGCCTTTGACAAAATGCAGTGGGTTGAAAATTCCAAATTTCCGGCTGAAGAAGCCTTCAGGGAAGCGATGGGCCGCGCCGGGGAATCCTAGAAACGGTGGTCAGGTAGGAAGAAAGCCGTATTGACAGCAAGGTAAGCAAAGCTCTGTAGGCAAGCTAAGTAAATCGGCGTCACGGCGGATGCAGGGCGATATCGGCACGGCTGCCGGTCAAAAGGCTTGGCCAGCTAGATAGTACGCCAGCAAGCCCGTCAAATACGCTGGCTGTGGCGATCTTGGCGGCCCTGCACTAAGTGCAGGTACCTGCACGATTCAGTGCAGGTTGGAAGCGGATCGTGGCACCCGGTATGGGGGGTCGAAAAACGTTTTGCATGGTTTGACGCCGGGCGCGCGCCCGGCCAACGCACATTTTCCCGGTGTTGGAAGGCAATATCTTCCAATCGAGAAAAATCTTCCAACAAAGTTCGGTAAATGACACGGGATGTAAAGCGAAAGGCAGCGAATGAGCAAAAGGAAGCCAATCGACAGGGTACAAGGCCATCGTACAAAAGCCGAATTGGCCGGTCGCATTAATGACGCACTGCCCGTGCGCCCGCAGGGGCTTAAGCGCGCTGTGCGCGATTGGTGGGCAAAAGCGATTGACGAATTCCGCAGTGTGCTAACCCCCGCCGATGATTCGCTGCTTTTGTCGTATTGCCTAGCCCGGCATTCAAAGGACAAAGGCGCGGCGGATGGCATCGCGGCACAATTCCGGGCACGCCCTGGGTACAAGCCATCGGCTACCCCAGCCGCCGAAGATGCGCCAGCGGGCAGCTCTACGCAAGGGCTACCCCTACCAGCGCCCATCGAATCCGGGCCAGATTGCGCCGATGCCGCCGATGCCTACGCGCGGGATGTACTGGCTGGGCGCATCGTTGCCGGTAAGCTGGTCAAACAAGCCTGTCAACGTTTTCTTGACGATATCGCCGAAGGGCCAGCGCGGGGAATTGCGTTTGACCGCTCGGCCGCGCAGCACTGCGCCGATTATCTTTACAGGCTGGGCCTGCGCCTCATGCCGTGGCAACAATTCTTAATTGCGAACTTGTACGGGTTCAAACGCGCCGATGGCTTCAGAAGATTCCGTTCCGGCTACGTTCAGGTAGCAAAAAAAGCAGGAAAGTCCACGCTTCTATCAGGGCTTGCATTGTACATGGCCGACCCAGAAGGCGATGGCGAGCCGAATGCCCAAGTGTATGTTGCAGCGACCACAAAATTTCAATCAGCCACGATCTGCTACGAGCACGCGAAAGAATTGCGGGAGGCTTCGTTCGAAGTGATCGGACGTAGTGAAGCTTACAAAGACGAAATTCAATTCAGAGGCGGCGGCATCTTCGCGCCGCTGGCCGCCAACAGCGAAAAACTTAATGGGCTGGACATACACTTCGGAATTCTTGATGAACTTGGCGATCATCCCAACGAGAGCCTCTACACCGTGTTTCGGACCAGCACGATTGCACGCAATCAGCCGCTCATCCTGTCGATCACAACAGCCGGACACACGCGGCAATCAATTGCTTGGGAAATTCGCGCCCATTCCGAACAGGTATTGGATGGCACAATTCCCGACGATGGCGTGTTTATTTTCGTGGCCGAGCTGGATAAAGGGGATGATCCTTACGACGAAAAAAACTGGATAAAGGCAAACGTTGGTTTGGGCGTTACGCAGAAGATTGAGAATCTTCAACAGCTCGCCGCCGATGCGAAGGTGATTAAGCGCACCGATGCAGCGTTCCGGCGCTTCGCCATGAACATGTGGCCGGATAGGGAAACGCAGGAATCCTTCTTTAAGCTCAGTGTGCTCGAAAAGCAAGGGAACGCTTACCTGAATGAAGCCGACAAACTTTTGTCGCCGGATAAGCGCATCGCGGCGGCGAGGGCGCGATTGAAAGGGCGGCCCTGCCACGGGGGTTTTGATCTTGCCATTGTTGAAGACCTTTCGGTCTTTTGCCTTCTGTTCCCGCCACTAGAAGAAGATGGGATTTACGAAGTGCTGTTCGACTTCTTTTGCCCCGAGGAAAATGTGGAACGCCGAAGCCGCGAAAATCGCGTGCCATACGATGTTTGGCAGCGCGAAGGATTCATCACACAAACGTCAGGTTTGGTTACTGATTTTAAGGCTGTGCGGGCCGCAATATTGGCACGCGCCGAGGAGTTCAACATCGTTGAAACCGGCTTCGATGTGGCTGCGGCGCAAGACATGGCATTGGATCTCCGCGACGCCGGTATGGTTATGACGCAAGTAAAACAAGGCGCTTGGCTCGATTCGGCCATTCAGCGAATGGAGCGCTTATTTGTCAGCGGCAAGCTCTGCTTCCACGGCCACCCAATCGCCCTCTGGAATCTATCCAACGCCGTGGTTTCGCGGAATTCCCAAAACCGATACCGTTTCGAAAAAGATAAGTCGCGCGAAAAGATTGATGGGGCCGTGGCAATAGCTTGCGCGTTTGAACGCTTCCTGAATTCCGACAAAGCCCCTAGCAATCCGTACACGCACAGGGGAATTATTTTTCTTGATAATTGGGATGAATTCAAAAGAAAAGAACAGGAGAAAGCGAATGCCGGACCGCCTTCACCAAGCCTGTAGGGAAAATGGATGCCGGAAGCGAACGAATGCGCGCAGTGGTTATTGTCCCGACCACGAGAAGGCTAACACGGCGCTGGAAGCACAGCGGATTCATAACAGGGAGCGCCGCGACGATCCTATTAATAAGATGTACGAAACGCGCGCTTGGGAAGCTTTTCGGTTGCACGTATTGAACCGAAACCCACTTTGCCAGCGCATAGGAACGGATGGGATGCAGTGCCGATATCCCGCAACACTGATTCACCATCTCATCTCGCCGCGCGTGGATGTTAACAAATTTATGGACCCACAGAACGTTGTGGCCTTGTGCGCGGCCTGCCACCCGCCAAGTGAAGGTACGCCGGATTGGGTCGCCGGTAGGGACTTTGTAGAAAGTGTGATAGCCGCGCCTACTGTGGCGTGAGTAAGGAGAAAGCATGCCAACCATTGATGGAATTTTGACCATCGTGCAGGACAAGAAAAAACAGCAACTAGCGGGCGTGCTGCTTTCCAAATACAGGTTTGGTGGGCGCATCCATATCTGGCCTTATGTTGCGATGACAGAAACGCGCAAGAAAAAGTTTGAGCTATTCAAGCTCGAAACGTGGGCGATCCTGAATATTCCAGAGCCGCTTGACGAGGAAACCATTAAGTTTCACATGGACAGTTGGGTTAACGCGGCACGGGATAACACCACGGTAGCCATCATCGCTTCTTCCATTCCGTTCCGTTTTCCCGGCGTGAAGGTTGAGCAATTCGCCGGGCAAAACTGGCCGTCAGATTGGGAAGCACAAGGCAAAGCAATTTTCAAAGACAAGAAAGCTGAGATTAATGGCAGCACCTTGAAGCAAATGCTCCGCTACAAGCCCACTGACGAACTTGTCCAAGCCTTCTACGGTGCGCTGTGGCTTGCGTGGCGCTTTAACTTTTTCGCGGTCACGCCAGAACAAGCCCAGCACGCATTGCTTTACAAAGGCGGGGCGAGTGCCGTTAGCGGATATTCCGACTTACGAGGCGGGCCGCTCAGCTGGCGGCAACCGTACGTTTCCGGCCCGGCAGCGCCGTCCTCGCCACTAGCGCGCCCACAATCAAGTGGAAGCGTTTCGATTTTCAGCCCCGGATACAAAGGCCGGAAATAAAGGAGAAAACGGAAATGAATCCCCTTAGAGAGTTGTGGCGTAGAGCGGAAAACTTGGCTGGCGGTCTTTTTGATAAGACCGGGACCTTCCTTGTCAATACGCAAACTTACGATGATGAAACGCAGGTACACGGATTCTTTCGCCGCGTCGCGTCCGATGGCGAAACGGAAAAGGGCTTCGGTTTCTACTGCCCTGTACGCGGCGCAAGCGATCCGATGGCGCATTTGAAGCCGGGCGATCACATGAAGCATTGTGGCCGCGAAGACGTGCTGGATACCGAAGCCTTTCTTCCAACCGTGCGAATGAAGCCCCGGATTGGGCGCTGGCAGATTAGCAGCGATGGCACGCAAGCCATGCCCACGGATGCGCTGGACGAATTCAATGGCGAATTTGAATACGAACAATCTGACCCAGCAAAGGGGGGCTAATGGCTAATCCTTGGGTAGACGTAAAAATTGACGGCCTGAAGGAACTCGAAAGGAATCTGGAAGCATTGCCCAAAAAGGTGGCGCAGAAAGTGCTCCGCGAAGCCCTGCGGGATGGGGCGCAACTTGTCCGCGAGGAATTCATTACATCCGCACCAACGCCGCAAAACCAAACGCCAAATGGCGGGCGCAGGAAGAAAGCGGACGGCATGGGGAAAACGACTTTGGGGCACTTGAAGGAGAAAGGCAGTTGGCGAATCAGGTACAAGGGCCGGGCTGAGGATTATGCAGGCAGCGCGTATGTCGGGCCTAGCAACAAAGTTTTAGAAACACGCACATCGGGAAAAACCAAAGGGCTGCCCCGTACGGCGGCGAGGATTGTGTCCTGGTTGGAACTCGGCACAAAAACGCGAACCCGATATCCCTTCATGACTTCCGCGTGGGAATCCGTTAAGGAAAAAGTTCTGGATAGAATCATCGAAGCGTTAAAGGATGCACTCGAATAATGTGGGTACTGTTTATCGCGATCTACAAGTATTGCGCGGCCTGCATCCGCTATCGGATCGGCGACAAAAACGCGAAGCTGCGATTGTCGCCCGCCGAATTGGAAGTGTTCATGGAATACGCGGCCTTCCTAGGACGCCGTGACCTGCTCATCTGGCTGCAAAACGGCCAGTGGAAATCTTAGAACCGTCGCGCCCGCAGCCTAACACGCCACACAAAGCGTGGAAGAAATGAAAACACTCGACGAATATCGGCGCATCTATCCACATCTCACGATCAGAGGCAACGCAGATGGCCGCTGGTTGATTGTCGGATGTTGGGGGCGCGCAACTCTCTACCAGAGCCAGCAATTTGCCGAAAGTGAGTTGCGAAACCGTTGCTGCGGCGGATGCGATCCTGAAAAACATCATATCGTTGAGCTATCGCCACCAGTAAGAATTACTCCAAAGTTTCGCGTTAAGACTTATCACGAGAAGGAATAACAAGTGACAGCGGAAGAAGCAGCCCAAAAGCCAAAAGGCCGTACGGAAACGTACGCGGAAATTGCGGCGGCGCTACACGCGGATTGGCAAGCGGTCGAATCGCTGGCGGAAGAAACGGTCTCGCCGGAAGATGGCCCGCTATCTCAGTACGCCGTGGGAAATCTTTTAGGAAAGGGTTAACACGCTGTAGCCAGCGTGGAGGAAAGTTATGTCAAACGCAAAACATAGATATACCGTGCTACGGCGCGAAGCAATGGACCCTGAAACAAAACAGCGCATCCAGTGGATGCGGAAAAATAAGGACTACAAGAAACGCAACGAAGCGGATGCCGAAGTGGCAGCGCATGATTCATGGATTTTGCGGTCGCTTTGCGAGCTGGCGAAAAGTTATATACAGCCCACGAATACGAACATCAATCCGATTGTGGATTTGCTCAGCACAATGGCGCGGCGCGACGAAGCAATCCAGAAGCGTGATGCACATGAAAGAGCGTGGCGGGAAGCCTTCGAGAAATTCAAAGCCACGCAAACGCGCAAGAAGTGATGATCGTAAGGAAGAACTGCCGTAACACGAATTTGAATAGATAGCCGTAAGTACCCGACCGTTTCAGTTCCTCAGAAGTTAAAGGCGGGCAGGCATCGAGGAGTAATCCATGCTCATTAAGTATTTGTCAGGGCCGCGGGTCGGCCAAACCGAGCACGTCCAAAATCAAATTGGCCAATTCGCCATTGGTAGCGGGCTTGCCGAAGAAATTCCCTCTGCGCCCGACAAGCGCGTTGTTACCGGGCGCGAAGCCCCCTATAGACTTCCTCAACCAGGCGATGCCAAAAACACGCTGCGGCCATCATTCACGGTGGAAATTTGCGAAGGCTTTCAAGAAGACAACTTCTTGGCGATAGTCCTGCGAATCGCGGGCCGAAAAGAAGTGTTCGCGGGCGAGCCGGGGAAACTGACCGAAAAACAACTTGGCCAGAAAGTGCCGGATGCAATTCGTGAGGAATACGCGCGGCAATGGAAGGCATACCCTAATTTGCGAAAGCAAATCCCGCCACTTGTGACAGAACAATCCCAGGCAAACATCGATGCGGCCAACGATTTGCAGCGACATGGCGGGCGATTCGTCAGCAAGCCACAGCCACGGCTAGGAAGCTTGTTATCGTCAGTCGCGCCGTGGCAGAAAGAAAAAAATTAAGCAAGCTGCGGAGAAAACAATGTCGGAAACACTGAACAACCCGAAATGGGCAATGGTAAAGAAAGTCTTTGATAAGTTTGTGTTCGCCCAAACCCAGGAAGGCGCTTCCGTAGCCATTTTTCGCACCCTTGTGCCACTTGCCGGGCCGGGCGATGTCATTCAGTTTTTTCCAAAAAAGTACGTTGGCATGGGAAGGTGGAACAACAATCCGATAGACTTTTTTGCAAACAAGCCACTGATAATCGCAAAAAGCCTTTCTGAGCACATACACGCGCGCCGTGGCTCGCATGAAGATATTTCATTCAGTGAAGCGTTTCCGGACCCGGATAACACGCAAAAAGGAAGTGTGTAATGCAAATGCAGGACACAAGGGGTGAGCAACATGAATTTTGAAAAAAGGGTTTTCATAGCGAACGCGGAATTGCGCGCTGAATCTGACTTCGTAGTTACAGGCAAGGCTGTCACTTACAATAAACTTTCGCCCGACAACCAACTTGGCGAAGGGCTGCGGGAAAAGGTAGCGCCCGGCGCATTCGCTGATTCTATCCGGCAAGGCGGATTCCAAGGCGACGTTGTTTGCACTATCAATCACAACGATGACCGAATTCTAGGGCGATTGTCCAATGGCACGCTGAAGCTTGATGATACCCCACAGGCGCTCCGTTTCCGATGCCAACTTGACCGGAATAATCCCGATCATGTGGCGGCCCATGCCAGCATAAACCGTGGAGATTTATCGCAATGTTCCTTCCAGTTTGCAAATACCAAATCGGATTATCTGGACGACACGGACACACAAGGAGAGCCATGCGTAACCCGCGTTATTCAAAAAGCAGACCTCATTGACGTCTCGATTGTTTCTCGGCCGTTCTATAGTTTGCCGGGCAGTACAGATGCGCAAGCGCGCGCGGCTGAAGCCCGCTCAAAGGCGCAGAAAAACGGCACGCGGGCCGAATCCATCGCAAAGTTTAGAAAACTTACCCGTGCGATGGCGGAAAAGGCGTTGAAAGCATTCGTCGAGGTTGCACAAAGGGATGGGGCCATAGGCGGGGCCGACGGATCGGACGAGATGGCTTTGGTGCGGGAACACTGTGCGATGGCCCATGAAATGGCCGAATGCGCGCGGGCAATGTGGGGCACTGCATCAGATATCATGGGCGCGTGGGATTGGGACGACGATGATGACGATGACCGCGCTAAGAAGCAAAAGCGCGTCGGGCCATACTGGCCTTACGGAGATCCTCAGGATAAAAAGTGTTGGAAAGCGGCCCATCAGGAAGCGCACTCGATGCTGGAACAGTGTTGCCTGAGAATGGCGGATGCTCGTCTAAAACAACCGCATAAGGAAGGAAAATAAACGATGAGTCGGCAAAAACTAGCTGGATACCCGGCGCTTGGAATCACGGCGGATTCTCCCGACGCGCAGTTGAAAGCCCTTGCCGATGGGATGTGTTACCGCGCCGCCGTGGGAATGAATCAATTCGTTTTCGCTTCGCTCGTAGCGATGCGCCGCGTTTTGCAGATCGAAAAAGAAATCGCGCAATTGCAGAAGGCCCCACCGCACCTTCGAGGCGTTGAAAAGAGATAGACCATGCGCCTGTTAAGAAACACAAAATGCGAATGCCGCGTCGCTGGGGCATTCGCCGATTATAACGAAGTGGAAGGCACAGCCGTTAGCTACGCCGGGATTTATGGACATCCGCTCGCAGGTACGGTTCAAAAAGTGATACCGGGGGCGTTCACTGATTTTCTGGCGGCCATTGCGCCGCCTACGCCGGGGAAGCCGCAGCCGCTTCCGCCTGTGGTTGACACGCCGGTAGATGCGACCACGGGATATTGGGTGGAAGGACCCTGGATGCCGGAAACGAAGGCCGAGCTTGTAAACACTTCTAATGGAACACTTTCGTTTTTTGATACGCCGGAAGCCCTGAAGTTCCGGCTGAAATTGGACAAGGATGATGCGACCACAAATGAGTTTTACAAGTACGTTGTGGCAGGCTTTCGTATTTATTGCTCTGTAGCCTTCTCTGTGGCTGCGGCAGAATTTCAAGGCGGGTTTGAATCGTCCCCAAAACACAACTATGACATCGCGTGGGACCCGCAATTGTTGAAATACGTGATGACAATTAAGAAGTGCGGCATCGAAGAAATTTGGTTCCATCTGTGGAAGGAATCGGAAAAACTGGAGAAAATAAAATGAGCATCAAATTTGAAGAAGGCCCCCTAGACGAAAGAAACGGAGTATTCGCCCATTATCCTGTCCCGGTTTATTACGTGAAACCGGGCGAGATTCCCAGCGGTGAAGTACGGAAAGCCGTCCCAGCGGAAGCTCTAGTACGTATGCCCTCGGGCAAAACAATTGGTCCGATTGGCGGCGAATGTTTGCGTAGTGCGCTGGCGAATGGTGGTGTGGTTGTTGAAGAAACGAAACCGGCAGAAGTGGAAGACAAAGGGCCGCGCATTCACGTTTTTTAGTTAGAAGTTCACATCAAGGAGCATGGAAATGACAAGCAAAGAAATTGATGCACAGCGCGCAGCGCGCCACGATACCAGTGACCACGGAATTACGGTGCAAATCATTGCGCACGAAGACCCCCAGACAGGCGCGCCCGTGAGTTATCCGTTTGGCGAGACAATCCGTTTGAGCAAAAGTGTTGGCAAAAGTTTGATTGCACGCGGAATCGCCCAGCCTGCCAGCTAAAAAGTTTCCTTGCTCCTCCATCATCGCTACTGTGTTGTTTGCACCGATCCTACGGCGGTAGTTTGATGGAATGAGCATTGAGGGCCACGCCGGTTATCCGAATTTCCGAGCGTGGCCCCAGCTTTTTTTCCTTCAGCCATCTTTCACCAGGGCTAATCTCTTGCGCTTGAAATCAGACGGCACACCCTACGCTGTATATCCTCCGATAGAAATAGGCCAGAAGTTCGGCAGGCTTGAAATCATCGGTTGGTGCAAACTTCGCAAAAAATGGGGAAAGAGCCATGCTAGAACGGCGTGGAAGTGTCGTTGCGTCTGTGGGAGGCTGGCCTACAAATCTTCGTCGGCGTTAAGGTGCCCCAAAAATCATAGTTGTGGGCGGGGGATGTGCAGGGCCAGGGGTAATGGCTTTCTTACGGGAAGAAACAGGCAAAAATATTATCACCTGTACAGAAGCTATTATTCGATGCTTCAAAGATGTTTTAATCCCAAAGACAAAGGGTGGCTGGATTACGGAAACAAAGGTGTTACAGTGTGTGGGCGCTGGTGTGGCCCAGATGGTTTTTCAAATTTCCTCGCCGATATGGGAAATCGCCCGCGTGGGAAAAGTCTTGATAGGATAAACCCTTTTGGAAATTACGAGCCGGGAAATTGTAGATGGGCCACGCGAAAGGTCCAAGCCAACAATCAGCGACGGCACTACACGCCGGAAGAGGTCAAAAAGAATTTTGAGGAAGGCGTGCCGGAATTAATGGGCGCACTTGATGTTGCCCCTGCCTTCTAACCCGGCCCCCTTTTCTAATTGCGTTTTGGCGAGCGTGGTCTGCCGAAGGCGATATCTTTCAGGCGGCCTTCAGGCAGGAAGAATAAAAGTACAGTGATCCACAGTAGTAGCCACCCAAGAAGAAAACTTAGCATTGGCTGTAGCCTCGCGCTGAAGGAATGCGCGGGGCGCGCCATGCTTCGTCTACAATACACCCTAGCCATCGGCCTCGTGTAAGCGAGCCTGTGGTTAGGGGTCGCGTTGTGTTTGCAGCACAGCGCGGCCCCGCATCAAAAAGCTACGCCTTCTCCGGGGAGTAATGCAAGCGGGTCTTTACTTCTACGGCACGCCTGCCCGCCATCCAGCTCGGATTCCGTGATAATGGCCGTATGTCTGAAAACGAACATCCACATATAAACCAATTCGTTGAACTGCCCTCAGGCAAACGCCTCAGAATTGTCTATGTGAACGAAAGGCAAGGGGTAGTTCAGCTTGAAGGTCTCACAAATAGGGTTATACAGTTTGGGGATTTGAAGCCACATCCAACAGATAAAAACGTTTGGTTGCCAAAGAATTGGAAGGCAATAGAAGAGTGAAAATCTGTTATGGTGCGGGCGAAAGGATTTGAACCTTCACCCCTTTCGGGACACGGTCCTAAGCCGTGCGCGTCTGCCGTTCCGCCACGCCCGCACAAAATCAATCATACATCTGGGTCAAGTTTTTCAGCAATCTGCCGGGCCGTATTATCGCTGAGAATTTTGTAGCGCCGATGCACTTCAGGCGTTAAGTGACCAGCGACCTTCATTGATTGCGTTTCCGATAGCCCAGCTTCATCCATCCGCGTTACCGCCGAGCGCCGCAAATCGTGGAACATGAGCTTGCCGTTCGCGCCGCTACCTGTGGTAATCTTCGCGGCACTGGCCGCCTTATCGAAGCTCACGCGAAAATCCCGGCAAGGCGTACTTCCCCCATCGCGTGAGAATAAATAATGGCCCGCGTGTTTACCATGAGCCAACCGCTTCAGAAGTTTTCCCACCTGCCCCTTTGGATTGAAAAATGTTGTACGCTCCATTTTGTTTTTCGTACTTCCGGCTGGGAGCACAATTCGATTACGCTCGAAGTTAATCTGCCCGACTTTCATGTAGACCAATTCTGCTTTCCTGAATCCGAACATGAAGGCCAGCGTAACCAATCCTTCAAGCCACTCTTCTTCGTCAGGAATAAATCCGACTAGGGTAATCAGGTCCCAAGAATCAATATGGCCAGTGCGTACGTGTGGCCTTTCATCGAAATGTTTTGGGAATTCAGGGACCTCGCGCAGCGCCTTATTCTTAACCCCGTATTTCAGAATGGCGTGAAACATGACAAGGCAACGATTGATGGTAGGCGGCCCCAAACCTTCAGCCTTCAGTTTTCCAACCCATAAATCCAGCGCGCCGGGGAGAATCTGCGCGGGGTTGGTTTCGCCAAACGTCGGTTTGATGTGCTTCGTCCAGATGCGCTCCGCCCAATCGTATGTCGCAGACTTCCATCGGGCCTTCTGTGCTTCTAAATAAAGTGCCGCCAGTGCGTCGGTCGTGGTAGGCTTCAGCCGGGATGCGCCTTCGCGGGCTTCAGCCATGCGCTGGTTCAAGAACTTTTGGGCATCGTCCTTATTAGTGCATTTGGACGACTCGCGGAATCGGCGGCCATCGACGAAGTACTGGATTTGCCAGATCGGGCCGCGCAGGTACAGGCTTCCGCTGAAGCGTTGCCGTTTCGTCATGTCTAGGTCGGATAGGCTCGGATTCCCAAGCCCACAGTTACCGACACACTTTAGCATAAGTGGCTTAGAATCAGCAAATGCGGAAAGGCTTAGGATCTTGTGGCCGAAAGGCCGTGGGGGTTCAAATCCCTCCTTCCGCACCAGCGTTTTTACTGGACTTTTCACCATTTTTCGAAGAGAAGATGCACATCGCGGGGATTCGCCGTGTGGAGGAGGCGTGAAGCGTGAACCTGCATAGATTCCTGGCATACACTGTGCTGGCTTGCTGGATTGGCCTGACCGGTGTTGTCGTCGGAACCGCGCTGCAATGGTCGGCGGCCAACGCCACGTCCGAGGTCAGGGTGCAGCGAGCCCTGAATGCGCAGAAAGAAGCCAGCGCCAGCGCGACGAACAGCGCCCAACAGGATCTGACCGACGTACCGGACGATCTGAAGGGGGCATACCAGATCCGCGATGACCGCGCCGTTGCACGAGCTGAGGCTGCCAGCGAGGCCATGGGAGACGCCCTCAATTTCGAGTTGGTCGAACGCAAGCAATTTTGGTGGGAACTCGGCGTGTGGGCTTGCCTGACGCTTCTGGCAAGCGCGCTCCTCGCGGAGCGCAGGGACGGCGACGAGAAGCCCTCTGCCCATAGATAGGATAGCGGCAGCTTCTCCCGCAGAGGCTTTGGACAACCAGCGGCGCGAAAGCCTAAAGCCCCAGGCGCCGCGCGATTTGCACCTCAATAGACGGTTGTCTCTTTAATTCCCGCCGAATTCGCGATATGAAGTGCTTCGGCGCCATCCACGAATTCTTTGACATGGATCGGTTCTTCAAGGAGCAGGCATGGACCGCAGTATCCGCGAGGTCGTGAACCTCTATAACCCGTACGATCCGCTGGAAGAAGCCTGGACCATTCCCGCGCCGTGGTACTTCGATCCTCGCATCGCGGAACTCGAGCGCTCGGGCGTCTTCAGCGCGACGTGGCAAGTGGTGGGACGCGCCCATCAAGTGCTCGATCGCGGTCAATTTTTTACGGCGGAATTAGCAGGCGAACCCCTCATTGTCGCACGCGGCGAAGATAGCCGGTTGCGCGCCTTTTATAATGTATGTCGCCACCACGCGGCGGCCGTTGTCACCGAAGCAGAGGGATGCGCCAAGCAGTTTCGCTGCCCCTACCACGGCTGGACCTACGGAAACGACGGCGCGCTCAAAGGTATGGTTGAATTTGAAGACGTCTGCAACTTCGACCGCGCGAAAAATGGTTTGGCGCCCATTCGCGTGGACATTTGGGAGAATTTTGTTTTTCTAAACTTGGACGGACGCGCCGCACCCTTGCGCGATTTTTTGGGCGTTGTGCCTGAGTTGGTGGCCCCGCTCGAGCTTTCGAAGAAATTGCATTTTTTCGATCGCCGCATCTACACCCTCAATTGCAATTGGAAAGTCTACGTCGATAACTATCTCGACGGCGGCTATCACGTGCCGCACGCCCACAAAGGCCTGAGCAGCGTCATCGAATACACCAAATACACCATCGAGAATTTTGAGCGCGCTTGCCTGCAATCGAGCCCGCTCTCTCCGGGCTCGTCCTCGGAGGCCGGCGTCGCAGCCACAAGGCAAGGCCGCGCCTTCTACCTCTGGCTTTATCCAAATTTCATGATTAACGCTTACGAAGGCGTGATGGACACGAATCTCGTTCTTCCTCTCGCCGTCGACCGCTGCGCCGTCATCTTTGACTACTATTTTGCCGACACCAGCGCAGCCGCCGAATCTCGCCACAAAGAAAGCATCGCCGTGAGCGAAAAAGTGCAAGACGAAGACATGGCCATCTGCGACTCCGTGCAGCGCGGCCTCGGCTCGCGCGCCTACTTCGCCGGACGGCTTTCGGCCCGCCGCGAAGCCGGAGAACATCTTTTCCATCGGCTTCTCCACGCCGATTTCACGACGGCGTTGAACCGTGCTGCCGCGGCGGATTGACGCTCTTCGCAGCGTCGCCTATACTCTTAGTTTGCGTTGCGAGCTAGGTTCTTACCTGTCTGGCTTCAGCAAAGTTCATGTGCGGCCGCGGAGCGGCCAACAAGCCTGGGCTTTCCGCAATACAATTGTGCGCATGCCATCGAGACCAGCTAGCCATTTCACAGCATGTGGTTTCACAACGTATACTTTCACGAAGACTTGATTGTCGCCGTATTGCTTACCGAGGAGAGGATTGTTCCATGGCTGAAGCAACTTGCCGCCGCGAGCTGGATCTCGAAATTCCCGCGGAAGAAGTAACCAAAAAGATTGAAAGTGTGGCCAAGGAGTTTGCCCGCGTCGCCCGTGTGCCCGGTTTTCGGCCTGGCAAAGCGCCCGTTTCGC
>Ga0335072_10006764_pt1 | contig 16738 bp, 13 predicted proteins | sample Lox_Sample_21_FD_206725 | JGI IMG/M metagenome (GOLD analysis project Ga0335072, IMG submission 206725) | Soil microbial communities from Loxahatchee National Wildlife Refuge, Florida, United States - Lox_Sample_2.1 | ecosystem: Environmental > Terrestrial > Soil > Wetlands | place: USA...
ATCGCCGGGGAACCCGAAGATGTTCACCATGGAGTAGATGCCGGTGGGCGGGCCGTCGTCGAAGCGCTGCACGCGCAGTTCGATGTTGCGCCGCCGGCTTATGTCCGCCAGGTGCTCTATCTGCTCCCGCCGGTCGGCGTGCATCCCCCACCGGTACAGCAGGGACGCCTCGGTGATGACCGCGCTCAGCATCGGGGCAGTGCCATCTGGCCGGTCGAGGATCTCCTGCCTGCGCAGCCGCGCCTGCGCGGCCTTGCGGCGATAGGCAGGCGATCGCGGCCCGGTCTTCAGCAGCGCTTCCATGTAGGCCTGACTCTGCAGCAGGCCAGGCAGGGCAAGGGGCATGAAGACCCGGATGTGGCTCGCGTCGTTCTCGTAACCAGGAAAGTCATTATCGAATATCTCGCCGAAATCGCGCCACCAAGGCCGGGCGCGGGATCGGCTCGCTAGATCCTCGATCTCCTGCTTCTGCTCGCCCTCAACCTCGTAGATGCGGATGAGGTCCCTGATGTCACTCATCTCGGGGCGCTTCCACTGGTTGGCCTCGAACCGGCCGACCTTGCCACGTCCCCAGTTGAGGATGTCGCAGACGTGGTTGGCGGTGTAGCCGGTTTCTAGCCTCAACTCAGTCAGGCGCCGGGACAGGCGCCGCTTCGCGACGGTAGCCCCATATGCATCATCGCTCACGTTGGCCCACCCCTTCCTTCGCTCTCGACTCCCAGATTCCGGACATCAGCGCCAAACCTCGGCGATCTTTGGATCGGGCACCAGGAAGGCTCTCGGCGCACGCCTTCCTCATTGCTCGCACTCCTCGAGGATACCCAAATTGCGAATCACAAATCAAGACTTTGCATTGTCGGAGTCGCTGTTTCCGACAGGCAGGTCCCATGACCTGCGGCAGGCCCCCGCCTAATCACCGTATTTGCGCAGCCAGTGACCGTTTTATCCGGTTCCCGGCGGTTAGGTGCTTCGCGGCGGACGCCCGCAATGCGCACTGGGCAGGTCGCCGTGCCGGCCTGCGGCACGTTTCGGCACGGGCGGGTTGATGTCCGCGCCTACTTACTGGTAACAAACGACAGCGCCCATTGGCGGCGGCCGGAGCTGAATTACCGGGCCCGGCTCACCGGGCCGCGTCGTCGAACTCGCCGTTGCGGACGCCGTCGAGGAAGCACTCCCACTCGTTACGGTCGAATACGAGGACCCGCCCGGCCGGATCCCCGGCCACCCGCATGAGCACCCAGTCGCCGTGCGCCCATGTCACCCGCCCCGGCGCCACAGTCCCATCGGATGCCGCTGCCAGGGGGAACGCCACCTCGATGGAGCCATCGCCGGCCCCGGAACGCTGCCATTCCTGCGCGGCCGGGTCGATGCCGAGCTCCGCGGGAGTGGGCTTGGCGGCGGGGCTACTGGTCACGCGCTCTTCGCCACGCCGCAGTAGAGCCAGCGAGATCCCAGGCTGTCGGCCAGTTCGACGTCCTCCGCGCCCCACACTCCAGCGAAGGCGATTCCCGGTTCCCCTCCCTCATAGGGCGGCACCATGTCCAGCCCTTCGAAGAACCGGCCCACCTGCGCCCTGGAGCGGAAGTGCATGCGCTCGGTCGCCGTGTCGAAGACCGCCCGGAATGCCTCGACGGCGGCCGGCGGCTTGTTGTCGTCGGTCAGGTGGGTCAGCGATAGGTAGCTGCCCGGCGCCATGGCCTGCACGTACCGGGCCACCAGGGCAAACGGGTCGGAGGCGTCGGAGACGAACATCAAAACGGCCGTCATGAGGATGCCAGTCGGCTCGCGAGGGTCGATGAGCTCGCGAACGTCGTCGCTGTCCAGGATGGCCTCGGGGTCGCGCAGGTCGGCGCACAGAACGCGGACGGTGCTGTCCGACTCGATCATGGCCCGGCTGTGCACTTCGACCATCGGGTCGTTGTCGACGTAGATGACGCGAGCGTCGGGATGCACGTTCTTCACTACTTCGTGGGTATTCCCCACGGTTGGCAACCCGGAGCCTATGTCGATGAACTGGCGCACGCCCTGCCGCGCTATCCAGGTGGCGGTGCGCTGGTGATAGCCTCTGTTCGCCCAGGCCGTATCCCTGATCTCAGGCACCGCCCGGATGATCCGCTTAGCGGCCACTTCGTCTATGTCGAAATAGCTATGCCCGCCAAGCATATAGTCATAGATCCGGGCCGGTGAGGGCCGACTCGTATCGAGGCCTTCCGGCGCGTGAAGCGCGTTCGTCATCAAGGAATCTCCGGGGGCTCTGTCGGGGATAGCCTAGTCTTACACGTGGTGCCGCGATCTTTAAGAAGTGCACGTCAAAGACTTACCAAAGATCTGTAGTTATACCTAGGGACACCTACTTTTCTGGCGGGGCGCGACCAGGTCCCTCCTGAACTCGCGTGCCGGTCCCGGCCAGCGGGTTCCGGCTGCAGCGGTTTGACCGTTTTGTCGGCATGGGGCGGCGGCATCGCCGGGGCGCCGTCGACAGCCATCACGCCCGGTGGCGCCATGTACGGCCAGGCAGTCCGGCAGGCACAGCCAAGATGGGCCAAGATGGGCACGAGAACCGTGCGCCGTATGTTTCGAAGACTTTTCTGGTTATGAAGACTTTTATACACTATAACGTAGAAAAGTATTCATAATAAATGCCGATCCCAGGAAGGGCGGCGCGAACGGCCAGGGCGGCTCTCGTCGCCAGAGTGCCCGTGGGGCTGACGGTTATCCAGCTACTCGCGAGGCAAGCGACGAGCGCACGGGCCACGGGTGCGGCCACGCCTGGCGGTACCGCTGGGAGCCGTGCGGAATATACGGTTAGTTGTTTCAGCTAACCTTCAGGTGGGGCTCCAGGCAGTTCCAGGAGCGCCGGGCATGCTTCGCGGAAGCGGGCTGCCAAGCAGGGCGACAATGAGGACGAACTTCATGACAGCTGGTGAACCGGTCCCGAGGGTGCTTGTCATCGATGACGAGCCGAACATTCGCGAGCTCGTCCAGGTTGCCCTCAAGTTCCACGGCTGCTCGGTGACCTCCGGCGCGAGCGGCGAGGAGGCCCTGCAGCGCGCCACGGCGGACTCGCCCGACCTCATCGTCCTCGACGTCATGCTCCCGGACATTGACGGCTTCGAGGTATGCCGGCGGCTGCGCGCGCAGGCCAACGACGTGCCCGTCATCTTCTTGACGGCGCGCGACACCACGTCGGACACGGTCACTGGCCTGGCGCTCGGCGGTGACGACTACATCACCAAGCCTTTCTCGGTGGAGGCACTGGTGGCGCGGGTTCGCGCGGTGCTGCGCCGGACCGTCCGGCAGGGAAAGGCCGGCAATCAGGACGGCCACGACGCTGACGGCGCGGCCGTCCTTAGGGTCGGCGACCTGGAGCTGGACGAGGAGACCTGGCGGGTCCGGCGCGGCGACACACCGGTTGACCTGTCCCCCACCGAGTTCCGGCTACTCGCCTACCTCATGCGCAACCACGGCCTCATGCTCACCCGCAAGCAGATCCTGGAGAACGTGTGGGGCTGGGAGTACGGGGGTCAGTCACAGGTGCTCGAAACCTACGTGAGCTACCTGCGGCGCAAGCTCGACCGGCTCGGGCCCCCGCTGATCTACACCCAGCGCGGCGTGGGCTACAGCCTGCGCGGCTAGTTCCTCCTGGCCGCGGTCAGGCCGTGGGCCCGCGGCTCCTCGGGAAACAACACCCGCTGCTTGTCGTCGTGTGGGTTAATGATGCCGTGCGAGTAATCACGGGGCTACTCACAGGAGCAACTGTCTCGGCACTCGTCGGCCTGGCGACGTGGCTTCCGGCGGCGGCAAGCCCGTCGGCCGGCCCGCGGTCCGGGGCCACGGCGAGCTCGCGCGGCTCCGGCGGGCCCGCCGGCACCTACGTGGTGAGCGCGGCCGCACAGCGATCGGCGCTCGCGTTCTGGACAGCGCCGCGGATGACGGCGGCGACAGGGGTCGGCCGCTCCGCACGGGCCAGTGCCAGGCCAGACGTCCCGGGAACCCTGATAGCACCGCGGGGCACGCCAACAGCGGCCAAGTTCACCGGGGTCGCGACGGTGGGCGCGCTGTTCTACACGACAGGGTCGGAGATTCACTTCTGCACCGCGAGCGTCGTCGACTCGGCTCCTCGCGACATCGTCCTCACCGCCGCGCACTGCGTCTACTCGGCCAGCTACGCGACCAACCTCGCGTACGTCCCTGAATACCACGCCGGGACCCGGCCCCTGGGCACCTGGCCGGTGCGGGCGATCACCGTCGCGGCGGGCTGGCGCACCACGCACAATCCTGACCTGGACTTCGCGTTCCTCGCCACGGCCCCTCAGGACGGCAAGCACGTACAGGCGGTCACGGGCGGCCTCAATCTCGGCCTCGGCAGTGCCTACGCGCAGTCCATCAACGTCATCGGCTACAACGACACTGACGACCTCCCGGTCCGGTGCCAGACGCGGAGCTTTGAGTTCCGCCCCGGGCAGCAGGAGTTCTACTGCCACGACTACCACGGCGGTACCAGCGGCGGCCCCTGGATCAGCGACCTCAACCCGCGCACCGGCACGGGGGTCGTGCATGGCGTGATCGGCGGGTACGAGCAAGGCGGAGACTACGAGTGGGCGTCCTACAGCGCGTACTTCGGGGCACAGCTTGACGCCCTGTACAAGCAAGCGGCCGGCTGACGACGCCCCGGTCCGCCAGCCCCGAGTCGCGCTACATGACCTTGGTGCCGTACATCTCGCCGAGCGGGTCGGCCAGCAGTTCAAGCCGGGTGCCGTCGGGGTCCTTGAAGTAGATCGAGGTCCTGCTCGCGAGGTGGTACTCCACCCCCGCGGCGTCGAGCTTGCCCTTCAGGTAATCCCACTTGTCCTGGGGCACCGAGATCGCGATGTGGTTGAGGTTGCCGAGCGTCTCCTGGTACGGCCCGAGGTCAAGGCCGGGGAAGTCGAAGAACGCAAGCAGGTTCCCGTTGCCCACGTCGAAGAAGAAGTGATTCGATCCCTTGTAGTCCCGGTTGCCGAAGATCTCGGTCAGCGGGAACTCCAGCAGCCCCTGATAGAACTGGATGGTCTGCTCGACATTGGAGCAGATGAACGCGGCGTGGTGGATGCCGCGGCCCGGGGTCGCGGGCCGGCCCGGCGTGATGTACTGCGCCTGGAGCCGTGCTCGCTCGGTCTCGATCGCTGCCAGGTCAATCCGCGGCGTGTCACTCATGATGGCCTACAGGACACGCAGTTCCACGCTGATGTTGCCCCGCGTGGCCCGCGAGTACGGGCACACCTGGTGGGCTTCCTCAGCGAACTCGCGGACCTTATCCCGCTCCATGCCGGGAACGTGGATGACCAGCGTGACCACCAGGCCGAACGCGTCACCCTCCGGCCCGATCCCCACCTGCGCGGTCACTGTCGAATCGCCGAGCGCCGCATGCTGGCGGCCGGCCACCAGGCGAAGGGCGCTGTGGAAACAGGCCGCATACCCGGCGGCGAACAGTTGCTCCGGGTTGGTCCCGGCCCCGGTACCGCCCATCTCCGGCGGGAACGCCAGGTCGAGGTCGAGCTTGCCATCGGAAGTGACGACATGGCCGTTGCGGCCATCGCCGCTGGACACCGCCTCAGCGGTGTAAAGGATCGTCTCTGGCATGTGTCTGACACTACCGCGATATAGCCGCCAATGCCGCCCGGAGGTTCCCGGCCTTCGCGGTGCTTATCTTCCCCGTGCTTACCTTGGCTGCGGCTGACGGCCCGTAGGACCGGAGCGACACCGGGGCACCGGTGATCTCGGCGACGGCGTCGCACCAGTCGGCATCGCTCACCGGAGCGCGGCCGTATACCGGGCGGGCGGCCAGCAGCATGCTCGCCAGTCGCTCCTGGTAGGCAAGGTCACGATGCGGGCCGGGGACCAGCCGGTCGGCCAGCCCCCGCTCCCCGACCCGGTAGGCACGGCAGATCCGCAGCTCGCCGGCGTGCTCGGCGGCCGTGTCCAGGTGGGTCAGCGCCACCGCGTCGATCCCGCCGCATGCCTCGACGGCGTAGCGCAGCGCAACGGCGTCCAGGTGGCCGGCCCGGACCGGGCCCTGCCACTGGCCGGCGTGATTGTGCGGCTCAGGCAGGTCGAGCGTCGGGTCCTCGGTGACGAACGGGCCCGGCCCGTGCCTCGTCATGTAGGCGCGGGTCACGCCGAGGCGCAGCGCCGCCCCGGCCATCCCGGCCTCGCGCAGGAGCGTCTCCGCGTTCTCGAACGTGGTCGTTGACCACGTGGTGTAGGGATGAAAGCCACGCCACTCATCCAGCAGGATCCCCTGCGCGCCCTCGAAGACCACGCTGCCTGGCTGTCGCAGCAGGTTCGCCAGGTACCCGTCGCGGGTGATCGTCACGCGGTCCGCCCAGGCCCGGTAGGCATCCGCCACCGCCGCGGGCGCCGGGAGCTCATCGATTCCGAGCTCCTCCCGCGCCCAGTCACGGAGCACGCTGAGCTTGCCGGTGAGGACGCTGGCGGTCAGGCAATCCCCCACGTGCGGCGCATCGCCCGGGCGGGCGAGGGCATAGGCGGCCGTCTCCCCGATGCCCATCCCGCACGACCCGTGCCGGCCCGCGCCGCGTGCCCGCTCCCTGGCCCGGTTGGCGGCCTGATGGTACGGCGTCGTCAGCAGGGCGCCGGAGTCCACCGCCACCAGCCCGAACGGGCTCGCCAACCCTAGTGCCGACAGGTGCTCGGCCTCGCCGGCCATCGCCAGCGGGTCAATCATCATGTACCGGGACAGGAAGGTCCTGGCCCCGCCCAGGCTCCCGGATCCGAACTGGGAGAACGTGTGCCAGCGGCCATCACCGGCGACCACGTTATGCGCGGCCTGAGCGCCACCGTTGTACCGGACGACGGTGGTGTCGCCGCGGGCCGAGCACAGCCACTCCACGACGCCGCCCTTCCCCGCGTCCCCGTAGCCGAGATCGGCGGTAATAACGTGTTTACCCGGGGGGACTCTTTTGCCCGGGGGGACGACATACTCCGTCCCCCGGGCCCCCCGATCCGGGCGCCTTGGCGCGGCCTCTTCCCTCGCTACTCTCCCTCCTTCGTCGGTCGCTCCGCTCAGTCCATCGGCCACGGCGCCCTCCTGATCCGTGGTCATAGCCGGATGTTGCCGCTGGGGCGGTCGAGGTCGTCGGCTCCCGGCGGCGGGGCGGTGACTAGCGCGCCCTGCTCGCCGATGCGCGCGAGGGCCTTGGAGACGACGGGCGCGGCGTCCGAGCCGACGTCGGCCAGGTCGGCGAGGCCGGTATCCAGGTCGACCGCGTCCTCCCCGAGGCCGATGGTCAAGGCGATCGTCTCGCAGGCCGCGTCCAGGTCGGCCAGCTCGATGACGTTCTGGCCAAGCAGCTCGCGCCAGGCCTGGAGCACCTCGGCGTCACCCACGTATGAGCTGCCCTCCGGCAGGATGTAGTAGGTATCCCAGCGCCTTGTCACCTCGGCGGTGATCACCGGCAGCGGGACCGGCTCGGGCAGCGAGTCCCCGATGACCCCGGATGCCTCCGACGGCTTAACCCGGTTGTAGGGCATCTCATCGCCGATGATGAACAGGTAGCCGCGCTTGCCCCGCTTGGTGAAGCAGTCGGTCACTGTGTGCCTGGCCATGAAGTACAGCGCGAGCTCGTAGGACTCCGTCTTCTGGCCGCCTCCGCCGCCCTCCAGCAGGATGTGCTGCAGGTCACCGTCCATCCGGTTATCGGACTCGAACTGGCCGACCTGCAGCGGGGCCCGGTCGACGGTCGCGTCGCCGATCGCGCCGAACATGATCTGCGGGTGCTCCGTGTACCCCTTGCGGATCAGCAGCCCGAGCAGCTGCGGCAGCTTGGACTGCAGGGCGCGCGGAACGCTCCTCATTGACCCCGTGACGTCGAACAGCACCGCGATCGCCAGCGACGTCGGGTGCTCGTCGGAGTCCCGGCTCTCCCGCATGGCCACCCCGTGCGGGTCCAGGTCGGGGTGGACGGTCCGCGCCCCCGAGTCGCTATAGCCGAACGCGCTCGCCCCGCCTCGCATCTTCCGTGCCGCATCGTAGACGCTGGTGGACCAGATCCCGCTTCCCATGATCCGTTTCTCCTTCGGGTTGTTTCTTGCTGTTATCATTTGCCAGAGCAACTTCGCACACTTCCCGCATGGATAAAAGCCATATTTCGGACAGGAAAGTGGTCGCTGAGTGTGCGGAGTTCTGCCGGGGGCGTCGCTACCGGGTTCTAGAGGTCGGGGAACGGCCGGAACCTGCGTGGCCCCCAGAGCCGCTCGATGAGGTCGTCGAATTCGCGCAGGAGTTCCCACGCGTCGTCTGGCCGCCGCGCCCGGCTGGCCAGCGTGCAGCCGGCCGCGAACGCCGCGAGTCTTGATGGGGGGTCGGCGATGAGCGAGAACACCGATTTGGTCGCCAGGTAGATATCGAGGTCCGGGCCTGGCTGGTAGCCAGCGCCGACCTCGCCGGGGTACCAGTCCCGGTACCGGGCGACGAGCGCGGGGAGCGTCGCGGGGTTCGGCCCGCGAGATGAGTAGCACCAGTCAATGAGGCATAGGCCGTGCTCGTTCGGTTCGATGAGGAGGTGCGGGGGCAGGACAGCCCCGTGGACCAGCCCGCTGCGGTGCGCGAACCCGAGGGCGACCAGGACGCGCCGCCAGATCCAGGCGACGTCGCGCGGGTCCAGCCCGGCGGGGAAGCGGCGCCCGACCGCCTCCAGGCTGACGAAGCCGGACAGCTCGGCGAGCACGTTGCCCCGGCGAATGATCCCGGTGGCCGGGTCGCCATAACGGCGAGTCCTCAGGAGCACCGGAACGTAGGGCAGGTAGGCGGGATCGCCATGGGCACGGAGCCAGCGAAGGGCGGCCGCCTCCCGGCCGATCAGGTCGCCGTCGGCGGGGTCACGGGCAAGCTTCAGCAGGCCGTCGGGAACCCTCGTCACGCTGGCGATGTCGCCAGACGCGACCAGCCCGCCCGTATCCCGGGGGGAACCCTCCCCGGGCTCCCCCGGCCGCGCCCGCGGCGCCTCGTCGCCGGCCCGGTGGTGCTGTTGCCACAGCATCGAGAGCCGGGCGAACGCGCGGCCCGCGCGCTCCTGGCAAGGATTGGCGTCGGGATGCACGAGACGAGCGAGCCGCCGGTACGCCTGGCGGGCCCGTTGTGCGTCCGGGCCGAAAAGCTGCTCGGCAGTGCTGGCCGACTCGATGAGCGTCATCGCCTCGTCGCTGGTCAAGGCGGCGACGCGGCCAGTCACCGGACCTCCTCCTCCTGGCCCGGGCGCAGCAGCGCGGGGTGCAGCAGCCGCGCGTCGCCGCGCCGGTAGAGCCGGGCGCGCGGCCCGCCGCGCGGGCCTCCGGCCTGTGTGGTCTCCCCCGTCGACTCCACGAAGCCGGGAACCGACAAGACCTTCCGGTGGAAGTTGCCGGCGTGCAGCTTCTCGCCCCAGACTGTCTCGTAGACCTCGCGCAGCTCAGAGATCGTGAACGGCTCGGTCACGAACGCGGTCGCCAGGGGCGTGTACTCCAGCTTCGAGCGAGCCCGGTCCAGTCCGTCGGCGAGGATCCGCGCGTGATCGAAGGCGAGCTGACCTCCCTCCGCCGGGCCGGTCTCGGACGGGCCGAGGGTAGTAACCGGGACCCATCGGGCATCGGCGGCGTCGCTGCCAGGCGTCGGGTCCGGCATCTCGGGTGAGAAAGCAAGGTAGGCCACCGAGACCACGCGCATCCGGGGGTCCCGGCCCGGCGTGCCGTACGTTCCGAGCTGCTCCAGGTGCGCGGCGCGCAGCCGCGCTCCGGCCTCCTCGGTGAGCTCGCGGCTGGCCGCCTCGGCAAGGTCCTCCTCCTTCGTGGCACCGTCAGGTTGCCGCTGCGGGCGGACAAACCCGCCAGGCAGCGCCCACCACCCCGCGTACGGTGGCTCACCGCGCCTGACCAAGAGCACCTGAAGCTCGGCGTCCCGTATCGTCAGCGCGACCACGTCCACGGTGACCGCGATCGGCGGGAACGCCCGCGGGTCGTAGCCCGCGAGAACCTCGCGCTCGTGCCCGGCGGCCAGGTCATTCTCCGCGTCTGTCACTGCCCGGCTCCTCACAAGAAGCACTCTGCTTGAGAAGTTCTCTACTTGAGATTAACTCATATTGAGAGTAACCGAGAGCCCGGCTGTTGTCTACTCCATGGCCGCCACCATCGGGTGCGGCCTAACGGGTGTCGGCCGACGACACGGGACCGCGCAACGGAAGCCGCTGGTAAAGTAGAATCCGCTTCTCGCGGCGCTGGGTCCATCCCGCTACGGTCAGTAACATCCCGCAGCCTTACACTGCGACCCGCGCGTAGCCAACACGTGATCTTCGGCATGCACAATGGTCACCGAGCGCCAGTAGCTCAGTCGGATAGAGCGGCTGCCTTCTAAGCAGCGGGTCGCGGGTTCGAATCCTGCCTGGCGCACACTGCCTGGCGCACACTATGCGTCACCTATCCTGAGCATCGCCAACGCAGCTTAGGGCAACCTGAACGTCGACTCTCAACCCGCCGTGCGGCGGCCAGCCCGGGCTCATCCGCTGGCGACGACCTGGACGTCCTACGCGCCAGCCTGTTGAGCGGCGGACCGCGCGAACTGCACATCACGCGGGCCAGCCAGTGGACGGACGCCGACCAGCATCCGATCACGCGCGCTGAGTGGGAAATAGAGCTTTCCGAACTCCGTCAGGAGGCTGGCGATTAGCTGCTCGCGCAGTCCCCGGCGGCCTTCGCGGCGGCGATGCTCAGTCGCCGCTGTGCCTGTATACCCAGTCGATCGCCTTCGCGATTTCGGTCAGCGTGCCCGGCGCGGCGTGATCCACTAGGAGCCTTCCTTCCGCCAGGGCTTGCGCGCAGGCCTTGAGCGGCGTGGCCGCCGGCTGCCGCCGCCCTAGGATGATGACATCTTCGGTGCTTCGCGCTTCCAGTTCGGCCCAGTTCCAGAGCCTTCCCTCGTAGACCACGACGGCCAGGGCAGCGTCCCGGACCGAGGGCAGCACCGGTCCGGCCAGCGAGGCCTGCAGCCGGCCACGGATCGCGGCCGCGGCGCCGGCGTCGTGGAGCGTGTCCCAGCGGGCACCGAGCATAGCCGTGGCCCTCCCGTGCCCGCTGGTGCTGATCTGGCCGGCCGCGGCCAGGCGCCCGAGCGCGGGCTCAAGCGAGCCGAAATTGTGCTTGCTGATGTGGCGCCGCAAGTTACCTGGCAGCGGCGCGCTGATGAGCCACTGGTCGAGGAGATCGGCCCCGCACACGGCCGCGCGAATGCCTGGATGGCTGCGCATGTTGCGGCCTTCGGCGGAGCTGAGCGTCAGCAGGAGCAACTCGTCGGCCAGCATCATTCGGCGCCTTTCGTGAGACCGGGCGAAAAATACAGTACGCGGGTCACTGCCGCGGCTCATATCGTTGAGGGCCTGAACGACGTCGCGGACACCTTTCTTCGATGGGCCGCCATGCGATCGGTGGGCCTCAGTCCTGGTAAGGCAGCGGCTTAGGGTCGAGCAGGCTGACCAGCGTGTCTTTGAGCGCGTAGGCGAAGAAGTGGTTCCCGCGCGGGTTGTAATGACCGTCGCCGCCGACCATGTACTGGCTCATGTACTCGTGATGCGACCCGCTGGCCTGCTCGTGCTCACGCTGGTGAACGTCGTTCATGTCGAAGAAGGGAACGCCGCCGGCGGAAAGGTAGTCGAGGATCTCCTGGTCGCGCCGCACTTGATCCCACGGGGCAATCGCGCCGGCGAAATGATCTGTCCGGGCCGTGTAGTTCAAGACGACCAGGAGCGTCTTGCCGACGCCTTGCGTGAAAGCGCGCATCTTGTCAAGAGTGAAGATCGTCGCGCGCTGGCCGTACCGGTTGAGCAGCAACGCCGCCTGCCGCCGCTGGTCAGTGGCGGCGCCCCAGTCGAGGGGGAAGTCCAGCAGCTCGGCGAGCCGCTCGATCTTCGGGCGGTCGAGTCTGTCGATCTTGCCGGGCTGCCCGTAACCGGGGTCGCCCGCGTAAACCGCGAGCTGCAGCGCGAGATCGTCGCGCAGGTGCTCCAGCATCCACTCCGGGTCGCACATCGCGTAGAGAGACTCGGGCGTGGACAGCGGGTTCTCAAGCTCGGCGAACGAGCCGGCCTCCAGGTCGATCTCGACGTGCGCCCACGGGTTGCCGTTGAAGAGCCGCTGGTCTCGGGAGAACTGGTCGACCCACGTGTAGAGCTGGCCCCATCGGCAGCGCATGATGCTGCGCGTCGGATCGTCGCCCCACACGTAGAAGATCACGTACTGCGCGCCGTCGGCCGTCCGCTCCACCCGCAGCATCCGCCGGTAGGCCTGGTACACGCCGTAGCCGCCGACGCCGAAGTTCCCGATCGGCTCGCCGAAATGCCCGGCGAGGTATTCCTGCCACGTCTCGCCGTCGCTGACCTGGATGCACTCGGTGAAGCTGTCGCCGTAGCTATTGATCCGCGGCTTGCGGTCGGTGTAGAGGAAGCGCGAGCGCGCGCCGTCCGGCCGGAACGTCTCGATGGCCCGGCTGTCGTCCACTCCCCACGGAACGAGGCAGTCATGCAGGACGTAGCCGAGTTCCGGGTCGAAGGTGGCCCAGTGCGGGCGCCGGATGAAGTCATCGATTATCACGCGGGGAACGGCACTGTCCCGGAGGTACTGCTCCCACGACCTAGTCACCCCTGCAGCGGCAGCAGCCGTCATCGCATCATCCCTATATTCGAGCTGGTCGTCACTCCCGCAATCGTAGAAGCCAAGACGGGCCTGCATCTCCCGGGAGATGCAGGCCCGTCCGGTCCTGAAGGTGGCGGGTGGCTACGGCGTCACGAAGGCGTTACGAAGTCGATTACCCCTGGGTTACCCCACGGGTTACCGCTTGAGTTGAGCTGCTGCACGGTGACTGTATAGGTGTGGCCGGACTCGAGGCCCGTGTAGTCCGCCTGCTCGACGGTGACGGTATTGGAGACCTCGTTAAAGCCGGGCCCGTTGATCGTCACTTTCCACGTGCCCGGGGTCACGGTGGAGCTCCAGGCCACGTCGGCCCGGGTGGGCAGGAGCGTGCCCGAAACGACATGGCCGTTGCTCAGGACCGGGGCGGCCTGCTGGGCCGGTCCCGATTCCAGGAGAACCGCGATGCCGAACGCGACGTCCGAGTCACCGAACACCGGAGGCTGCGCGGGACTGGCGGGGTCGAACACGTACGGGTTGCCGTTGTCGTCAATCTCGTAGGTGTATCCCGGGGTAGACCCGGCGGTGCCGGTACCGGTGTCGAACCCGTAGAACGAGTAGAGCTCGTTGCTGCCGGTCGGCGTGATCGACGGCCCCGTGCTCGTTCCGCTCACGTCCAGGTTGGCCTGCGAGACGAGCACGCCAGTCTGCCCGGAGCCGGGGTTGTACTCCTGTCCGGCGATGCGCACGCCCGACGGGGTGCCCGACGTCGTCACAGTCGCCGTCGCGGTTCCCGCCGCCGTGACCGTCCCCTCGTAGACCGCGGCCGAGAAGCCGGAGTTGACGCTGCCCCGCAGCGTGGTCCCCACCTGCGTCCAGGTGGCGCCGCCGCCGCTGATGCCGGTGGGTGGCGCGCTGCCGTCAGTGATCACGTGCAGGAGGATCACGTCGCCCGCGGCGTGAGCGGTGACCGACGGCGTGAGCGACGTGCCCTGGATGAGGCCGCCCACCGCGGTGAACGCCCCTCCGGACGAGGATGTAGCGGAGGTGGTGAACGTCTGGTTGCTGCCGTCGGTGGTGCCCGTTGCGTTGGTCGCCACCAGCCGGTAGTCGTAGGTGGTGCTGGCGGACAGGCCGGACAAGCTCGCCGACTCGCTGACCGCACTGGTGCCAGAGCCCGCGCTGGCGGGCGAGGCCGGCGCCACCGATCCGTAGCTGGTGCTGGTGCCGTACTGGAACTGGTAGGTGGTCGCGGCGCCCTCGGGGTTAACCGTCCCGGTGAGCGTCGCGGCGGTGCTGGTGACGCCGGACGCGGAGCCGGTCACCACAGCGGGCGCGCTCGGCGTGGCGGAACTGCCAGCGCAGTCACTGGACAGGGCCGTGTTGGCCTCGTTCCACTGCGTGCTGGTCATCGCGGGCGCGCCGCCGTCCTCCCATTCGAGGAAACCGGTTCCGCCGTCCGTGCACAGGTCGCTGATGAACTGCGGGATCGTCTCGTACCCGGAGCCGTCCAGCGGGGCCAGGTTCGTCTCCGAGATGAAGATGCCCCCGGTGTAGCCGAGGTTGCGGATCTCGGTGAACGTCGTGCCGAACTCACCGGAGAAGGTGCCGAACTGCGATCCGTAGGTGGTGTCCGGGTAGCCGTCGACGCCCACGAGGTCAACGTGAGAGGCGCCGGGCCAGTAGGGCGACGGGTCGATCGTGGTGCCGCCGGTGTCCGCGTTCGGCGCCCACATCCAGAAGGCGTTGCCGCCCGCGTTCGCGTCGACGATCGACTGGACCTCGTCCCACGCCGCGATCCACTGGGCCGCCGTGCACGACGACGACCCGCAGCTGCCGGTGTCGCCCGCCGACCACGGGTACTGGCCGCTCACGTTGAACTCGTGGGCGAAGGTGAGCACGACCGGGTGCCCGTAGGAGGCGATGGCCTTGCCGATATCGGCGAGCCAGGTCGCGCACGAGGTGGCGTACGTGCTCCCGTCCAGCGAGCAGTCCGTGTCGCTCGCGTCGCCGTTACTGGCGATGGCCGAGAACGACGGGGTGCCGTTCCAGCTGGCCCCCTCCTGCCACGCCTCGAGTTCGACGAACGGGGTCGCGCCCTGGCTGTAAGCCGAGCTCATGAACGTCGTGGGTAGCCCCTGCCCCCAAGACAGGTAGGTGTTGGCCACGTTGGGCTGCCCCGAGCCGGTGATCGGGATGAAGTCCTGGCTAGTGTCCTCTGCCGACTGGTAAGTACCGAGCGTCAGCGTCGGCGGAGCTGACGGGTTACTCGCCGCCCGGGCGGCGCTCGCGGTGGCCGCCAGGCTGCCCGCTACCACGACAGCGGCAGCGAGCGCGGTCCAGGTTTTCCGGGCCTTGCTGAAGATGACCAATCTGTCCACCCGTGCAGGCTCCTACGAGCGCGGGGCATTCGCGGGGCACCTGCGGGGCACCCGGTGCCAGGCCCGCCTGCCTCTGCGCCGCCCCCCGGATGCCTCTCTCCTGCCCCGCCCCGCGGTCAGCCTGGTCCCAGGAACGCGGATCACCGAGGCCGCCGTTAACAGGAGTACGCTGATGCGCCTTCACCGGGTCCTGTCCTGCCTCGTGGCAGTCCTTCTCGCCGCCGGGATCATTACCGGAGCGATCATGTCGTCCTCGGTCCCGCGCCCGGTACCGCCCGTTCAGCGGTCCGGTACGGCGGCGGGATTCCCGCACCGGACGTCCGCGGCGGCCGACCTTGGCCGGGTCGAGGACGGTCATGTCGTCTCCGCGGCCTCCGGCGCCGGCCGGGGGCTACCTGGTCCGGTGGCGCAAGCCATCACCTCGGGGCGTGAGGTGCCTGGCGCGGTCGGGCCCGCGATGAAGCCGCAACCGCTGAAGTTCCCCGTGCGGGGCAAGGCTTCCGAGGCACTGCGAGCCCTGCCCGCACCCGCGGCACGGAAGGTGCAAGGGTACAACCCGAAGACCAGCAGGGAACTACCGCCGAGCGGCGCGGAGCAAGTGACGTACGCGAACGCGGACGAGACGATGACGTCGTTCACGTACGCGAGCCCGGTGAACTACCGTTCGGCCAGCGGGAAGTGGACACCGATCAGCACCGCCCTGGTGCCGGCCGCGCAGGCCGGCGTCCCGGCTAGCCCCGCGACCCCGTTGGCCACTTCCGCCTCTCCCCCGGGGTGGACGGAAAAATCGGAGGCGGCACCGGAGTCGTTCGCGGCGGACGCTGACGCGGGGGACCTGGTGTCTGTTCCCGTCGGGGGCGGTGACCTTGTGGGGTTCGGCGTCAGCGGCGCCGCGCCCGTGCCCGGCGTGACGTCAGGCAGCACGGTTACCTATAACGGCGCCCGGCCTGATTCCTCGGTCGCGTTCACCGCCGGGACCGCGATGGTGAAGGAAAGCATCGTGCTCGCCTCGCCATCGGCCCCTACGACGTGGGTATTCCCCCTCAGCCTGACCGGGCTGCACGCCGAGATGGGGCCGGGCGGGATCGTCGAGTTCGCGAGCCCGGCCGGGAAAGTCCTCGCGTACGTGCCCCCGGGTTACATGACGGATTCCAACGTCGACCCCCGCTCCGGTGCCGGGGCTACCTCCTACGGCGTCACGTACTCGCTGGTCACCGAGGGCGGGCGGCAGGCGATCAAGATGACGCTCGACCAGGCCTGGCTCGACAGCAAGTCGCGTGCCTATCCGGTCACCGTTGACCCGTCGGTCAGCGCCGTAAGCGCCAATGGCAGCACCTACGTGCAGTACCCCGAGAGCGGCGACTTCTCCGGCGCCACCGAGCTCCACATCGGCACCTACGACGGCGGCAGCGACTACGCGAAGTCCTTCATCGCGTTCGGCAATGTCGCCTCGCAGCTGAAGAACGACACCGTGCTCGGGGCCTGGCTGGGCCTGTTCAACACGTGGTCCTACAGCTGCTCGCCCCGTCCGGTCTACGTGTACCCGGTGACGTCGTCGTGGTCGGTGACCGGGACCAAGTCGTGGCCGGGACCGTCGACGGGCTCCGCGATCGGCCGGGCGTCGTTCGCGACCGGCTGGGTGCCACTCGGATCGACCTCGTCGCCGTGCCCGGCTAGCTGGGAGAGCATCGGCCTGGACCAGGCGG
>Ga0335072_10006765_pt1 | contig 16737 bp, 13 predicted proteins | sample Lox_Sample_21_FD_206725 | JGI IMG/M metagenome (GOLD analysis project Ga0335072, IMG submission 206725) | Soil microbial communities from Loxahatchee National Wildlife Refuge, Florida, United States - Lox_Sample_2.1 | ecosystem: Environmental > Terrestrial > Soil > Wetlands | place: USA...
GATCGTCCGTCGCCCAAAGACGCATAGCATCACCATTACCGCGTCCCATGGCTACATACTTACCGATCTTCTCGATCGCAGGCTGCGAGAGGCAGCGCCATGGATCAAGCACCGTTGTATTTTTTCCGGTGGACCAGTCGAGCAGTTGGAGCTCGCGCATCGGATTGACAATGACAATCGTCTTCGACGACCGCACGCACTCCTCGAGACCGCCGGCATACGTGACCTGTCCGTTAAGGTAGAGTTTTACGGCAGGCATTGCCAACGGGTCCCACGCAATGACGCGCCGGCCTTCCGCAACGAGCCACGACGCAAGATCGATTCCGAAGGAACGCTCGATGACGTTCGTCCCGGGCTTGTACGCTAGACCGAGAAGTCCGACGTTCTCGTCGCGTTCCGTTACTTCCAAGACCTTGCGAAGAATGTAGCGCCCATGCTCGTCGTTGCATTGGTCGATTGTCCGCGGCATATTGCTCGGAACGCCGATTGCGTCCATGAACACCGAGAACGCGCGGTTGTCGCGCGGCCAGCACGGGCCGCCATACGGCACGGCGCCTTTAAAGAATCGGCTGCCCATACGGTAGGAAAGTGCGCCCGTAATGCGATCGACGTCCGCCTCCGGGACTTCAGAACAGATGCTGAACAGCATGTTCGCGAACGCGACGCGCATCGTCTCGTGCGTATTGGACGCGATCTTCGCAATTTCGGCCTCGATCGGATGCATGCGCGCGATCGGCGTGTCGTTCTTGAGCATCGATCGGTGCACGGCATCCAGAGCGTCGCCCGACACGGTATCCGCTTCGCCGATTAAAACGTAGTCCGGTTTTTCAAAACCGTTGACGACGTCGCCGAGCGCAATGAACGACGGATTGTAGCAATAACCGAGCTCCTCACCAATCTTCCGGTCACTTGCCGCTTCGAGGGCTGGGATTACATAACGTTCGCTGGCTCCCGGCAGCATCGTACTCACTACGGCGAGCGTATGCCGCTTGCCCGGCTTCTTCTTGATGCCCTCTCCGACCGTGCGAATCGCATTCAAGACATAACGCAGCGAAAAACCGCCGAGCGTATTGCTTGGTGTCGGAACGATGACCATGCTGACATCGCTTGCAAGGACAGCATCTTCATGCGAACACGTCGCCCTGAATGCAGCTTGAGACAGCTCTCCTAAGCGCTCCGCAACACCGGGTTCGGCGCTCTCATGGGCACCGCGATTGATCTCATCGACAAGCTCGGCGACCGGATCGACGCCGACGACACGGTTGCCCGCAGCCGCAAGACACACGGCGAGCGTGTGACCGACTTTTCCGAGACCGAAGACCGAAACGTTTGCCATAATCTAGACTGCCACTTGAGCCTGTTGCGCACCGAGCGGAACGGCACTATGGCCTTCCCACATCGGGTCGACGAAAATGCCGTCGCGAACGGCTGAACTTGTCTCCAAGAATGCGCCTGCAACGGTGTGCTTGCACACGAAGCCGAGCTCGCGTTCGATGCGCGATCCGTCGACACGATAATCGCGCTTGTCAGGCGCACCCTCGACGATTCGAATTTGCGCGTTAGGATACGCGTCGCGGACGATCTGCGCCAAGCCGAGCTTCTGGTAATTCTCGCCGACCACGTTGAACACGCGCCGTGCGATCCGTCTCTTTTCGGTCCGCAAGAGAAGTTCGACAGCACGGCCGGCATCCGCGATGTGTAGATACGGCCGCCATGCTGCAGGCTTATAGATCTCGATCGGAAGATCGAGTGCCGCCGCACGAGCCATCTCGCTAACGAGGAGATCGAAACGCATCCGCGCGGAAACTCCGCAGATCGTTCCGAGTCGAAGAACGGTGACGGTGACGCCCGAGGTCGACGCGAGAAGTGCTTGTTCGGCCTCGACCTTCGTCGTCGCATACAGCGACAGGGGACGCAGCGCCGCGTCTTCGTTGACGAGACTCTCCGGATCGGAGACGCCGTAGTTACTGCACGTGCTAAAGAATATGAATTGGCCAACAGACGTCTCAGCCGCCGTGTCGAGTGCGGCTATCGCGGCATCCCGGTTAATGGCGAGGGTTCTGGCCCGATCCAAACTGCAGGCCGCTTCTCCAACGACGGCCGCGAGGTGCACCACGGCATCGCTGCGCGACATTGCACGCTTCAGCGCCTCCCGATCGCGAACGTCCCCTTTGACGAGGTTGAATTCCGGCCGGCCAACAAACGGTAAAAGCGCCAAGCCACCGTAGACGAGGCTGTCGAAGACGGTGACATCATGGCCGCTGTCAAGGAGATGCGCCGCAACGCGCGAGCCGACATAGCCGGCTCCGCCGGTGAGAAGGACCTTCACTTTCTAAGTATCGGCCTGGCGTGCGGTAGGGATAAGCGGAGGTCGTCCTTATCCCGTTCAAGGGCATGAGGGTGTCGCGGTTTTTGCCTCTGGTTGAGCCTTGGCTGGACGATGCCTGCGCAAAGGCCGTTCACGACCAGGTAGCCTCGGGCTTCGTCGGACCTGGAAAGGCCTGTGCGACCTTAGCTGAGGCGCTCCAGGGCATGTTGGGAACCGCCCACTGCGTCCTGACGACGAGCGGGACCGTTGCGCTCTCCGTGGCCGCCCACGCCTGCGGATTATCTCCCGGAGATGAGATCCTCGTGCCGGCCTATGGCGTGATATCGACGATCAATGCATTTGCCTCGATGTGCCTCAAGCCTCGGCTCGTCGATATTGACCGGCGAACCGGATGCATTGACGTCAGAGAAGTCGAGCGCCGCCTCACTCCGCTAACCAAAGCGATCTGCTTCGTGAATTTTTCCGGCTACACGCGGGATAACCTCGAAGCAGTCGTCGCGATGGCCGAGCGACGTGGCATTCCCGTCATTGAGGACGCCGCAACCGCGATCGGCCACAGCTACCACGGCAGAGCAGCCGGCACATTTGGAACGGTCGGCACGTTGTCGTTCAGTCCCCCGAAAACGCTGACGACCGGGCAAGGCGGCGCAGTCGTCACGTCGTCGCAGCAATTCGCCGAACGCGCACTTGCTTACATCGATCACGGTGACTTGGACTGGCGCCGCACGAATCTCAATCGCGACATCGGGACTAATCTGCGGTTTAATGACGTACTCGCAGCGCTCGGAAACGCGCAGATTCGAAACTTCGGTGAACGTTTGTCCCGCAAGCGTGCTGTCTATCGTGTGCTGCAGGCGGCGCTGGGCGACCGCGTCTATGCCGTGCCCGGAACCGAAGCTCCGCTCTTCAACATTGTCTTTTCTGATGATGCCGACGCGCTCGTCGCCACATTACGCAGCAAGAACGTCGGCGCGACTCGGCAATACCGCTCGCTCTATCAGCACCCAGCGTACGCCGGTCTTGCCGACGAGGTTTTTCCAAACGCCGACTGGTGGACCGATCACGCCGTATATTTGCCTTTTGGTCTTGCGCTCTCGGAGGACGACGCGCAGTATATGGTCACGGCCATTCGCGAAACTGGGTTGGATCTCCAGCCGCTGGTCTAGGCTTATTCCGCGACCGCTGTGATGCAGAGATGCCAGCCGAAATTCCGCTCCATCAAGCGGAAAAGCGATCTGGGCATCCAGGCGAAATACCACTCTTTGCGATAGCGGTATTGCACGTAGTCGGGAATACGGTACGGAAAGATGTGATCGACGAATACTTCAGTGACACGGAAGCCACGATCCGTCATCATCTTCGCTAGCTCGCGTTTTGTATACGTGTACGTCACGGGGCATCCCGTCTGCGCTTCAGAGTTGCGCGCGACGATTCGGCGCCAGTCCCAAAACCGGAAGCCGCCGTCAGTCACGACGACCTTGAACACTTTCCACGACCACGTGTAATACATCAAGAGCTTGACCACAGTCCCGGGGCGCGCATAGCTTCGCAGTTGATCCAGCGCCGCCTCAGGATGTGGCGTATGGTGCAAAACCCCGTAGGAACATATGAGATCGTACGGCTCGACCGGTAGAGTTTCACTCAGACGCTCTGCGTTAGCCTCATAAAAGCGGACGCGATCGCGAAGTCCGTAGACGTCCACACGTTTTCGCGTTAGCACGAGACTTTCGGACGAAAGATCGACCGCCGTGACATACGCACCGGCGCGTGCGTATCCAACGACTTCCGTGCCGATTCCGCAGCCGATCTCGAGAACGCGTTTTCCGGCCCAGGTTGTGTAGTCCGCGAAAAGCGGCATGCTCGGCTCGGACGTGTTTCTTCGCGCCTCGACTTCATCGAAGTATTCGCGGCTGCCGACCGGTTTAGGCGAGTGGCGAACGTTACATGGCCGCGAGTTCCAAAAATCGCGAACCGCGTCGATGGGGACGTCTGAAAAGCTCGGAGAGTGCTGCACCTTTCAAGGGTGGTCGGCCGCCCGCGCCCCGCGCATTAGGCCATCCTTTAAAGGCGCGCCAAAAAGGGGCCGATGGTAGTAGTAATCATGATTTCGGTCGTCTTATACGGTCGCAACGACTCGTATGGCTACAACCTGCACAAGCGAGCGGTCCTCAGTCTAAACTGCATCGCTGAGCTGCTTGACGACCCGGACGACGAGATTCTCTTCGTCGATTACAACACGCCCGACGATCTGCCGACGTTCGTTGAGGCCGTCGGCGACCTCCTGACCCCACGGGGCCGTGAGCGGACCAAAGTTTTGCGGGTTCGTCCGTCGCAGCATGCGCGCTTCGCGAGCCGCACGCATCTGAAAGCACTCGAATGTCCGGCCCGCAATGCTGCAATCCGGCGCTCGAATCCACAGAACCGTTGGATTCTCTCGACCAACACCGACATGGTCTTCCTCTCCCGCACCGGCCAGTCACTCTCCGCGTTCGCCGCCGACTTGCCCGACGGTTTCTACCACACGGCGCGCTTCGAACTTCCCGAAGCCCTCTGGGAGACGCTCGACCGCAAAGATCCGCGTGCGTGCATCGAGAGCATCCGATATTGGGGGCAACGTCTTCAGCTCCAAGAGGTCTGCTACGGGACGCCATACACAATGTTTGACGGTCCCGGAGACTTTCAGTTGTTTCTTCGCGATGATGCGTTTCGAATGTCCGGATTCGACGAACGCATGCTGCTCGGCTGGCATTGCGATTCCAATCTTGCGCGTCGTCTCGGGCTTCTCCGGAACGAGTCGGTCAAATCGGCACTCGATCACGTGCTCGCATTCCACTGCGATCACAATCGCGAAACGACACCGATGCACGCGCATGGAGCAGTGCAGAACGACTGGCAAACGTTCGTGCCCGACCTAACCGAAGCCGGCGTGCCCGAGCAGCGCGAGACGTGGGGATTCGCCGGTGAAGCGATCGAGGAAATCCGTATCGAAGAGTATTCCAAGATCGCGACCAGCCTCGAACAGGTTCTGCCTCCGATGCAACGTCCGTTCCATGTCTCGAGTATTTGGCCCGAGATCTATCAAGACTTCGGCTATGACCCCGAACACGTTGTTCCATATGTTGCCAACGTTATCGCCGCGTTGCCCAAGCATTGGAACGTTTTGTACGCGGGCTGCCGCAAGAGTATGTTCAAGTATTTCGTTGAGATGTGGCGTCAGCTCGGATTTACCGGAAACGTTTTGGTCCCGGACTATGTCGCAGCGATGTCACTTGAGGCGCAAGAGAATGACACCGTCAAAATCGTCGAGGAGTCGCGCGCACATGAAGCCGCAAATCTGTTCGTGTTCGAAATCGGCGCGAGCGACGACGACAAGTTGCCGGCTCCCATCGGCGCACGAGACATGCCGCTCGACGCGCCTCGCACTCTAAGCCAGGGCGACCATATGAAGCTTCGCATCGTTCATCGGACGTTCGTGCGAGCGGTCGCGGCGGAACGCGCTCGCGCAGGCGCGCAACGGCGATTTGTCCTCATCAACATGCAGGCGAACCCAATGGATTCCACGGTCGAAGCGCGCGTTGGAGCATCCTGGACGCCGACGAGCACTCACGTTAAGCATGGGTTTGTGCTTCCGGATCCGTTCGTAGCAACTCGATCCGATGCCGCCGATTGGATGCTACGCCATCTTCGCGGACCCTGGCACCCGAATAAATACACTCTGGAGAAAATTGCCGCACAGATTACCGACGGCGCCGCCCTTGATGAATTCGGAGCATATCTCGAGACTGCAACCTGGCTTCTGGATTTACTCAATCATCCCGAAGCTGCCGGCGCCCTTGGCGTCACACACGATCGCTTGACCGCCGTCATCGAATATATCGAGCAGAATCGAGCTTCCGAGCGAACGCGGCGCGAGATGGACGTCGCTATCGAGGCTCGGATCGCGCCGCGGAGTTCCCTCAGTCGAATCGTCGCTATCGAAGACTTCGACGATCTCGAGTGGGGTCGCGTCGCCGTTCGTGTTACGGGCGTCGGCGCCCACCGCAGTATCCTCGCACGCACCCGCTTTCCTTGGGAGTCTTCGCACGTCGTCTACGTGTTGGAAAAGACTGGAACGATCAACGGCAGCGTCACACTTCTCCAACATCCGAACGATCCGAAGTTTACGGCGCAGAAACTGGTCGGAACTCTTATCGATTGGGCCGGCGCGTGCGCCTTATTCGATGTCACGCGTCCGGTCGCGCAAGAAGCAGTCCACGATGCCGTTGTTGTTTCAACCTCTGCCACAATCAACGTCGGGGTAGAAAAGTTCCCAAAACTGATGCAAATGGCAGATAGTGCTCTCAAAATCGGTGGGATTGCAGTATTCGTTTTCGACCCCGCCGTCGCCGACAAACCCGACGACCTTGATCTGCCGCTGCTGCGGAGCGGTGTCTTCGAGAAGCATCTTTACGACGCAACTGCGTGGAAAATGCAGGGGCCGCTTGAATTGGGGTTGAGTGCGGCCACGGTCGACATGGCGATGCTAGGCGAAAAGCGTCATAGTAACACAGGCGCACATTACGACGGCGCGGGCAACCTTCGTGCGCTGTGCATCGTCGTGTGGGAAAAGACTGGTGTCACGGCGCCCGGACAATGGGAGCGGTTCCGCAAAATCTATCTCGATCAGAGGCCGGCTCTCGTTCGAGCCTGAACCCTTTGCGCGTTTATTGGAAGGGTCCGTTTTACACAAGCACGTCGCTTGCGATCGTAAACCGGCGACTCGTGAGCGCGCTTCTTAAGCGCGGGAATCTCGATATCGCGATCAGTACCGACCCGCTTGCACCAAACTCGCTTTCGCCCGAATTCCGCGCGCTCGCCGAGCATACGCATTTTGGTGCCGCCGAAGCCGACGTAACCATCCTGCATGAATTCCCGCCCCGCTTCGCAGCGCCGGCAGAAAGCCGCTACGTGCACGTGCAGCCCTGGGAGTTCGGGTCGATGCCGCAAGCATGGTATGACGCGCTCCATGACGATTGCGATGAGATCTGGGTGCACTCGACCTACAATCGCGACGCCTACGTCGAAGCGGGCATCGCACCCGATCGCGTTGGGATCGTCCCGCACGGTGTCGATCCGAATGTTTTCACGCCCGATGGGCCCAAAGCTGCACTGGGCGACGAACGATTCCGGTTTCTTTTTGTCGGCGCGACGATTCCGCGCAAAGGCATCGACCTACTCGTTAATGCCTATCTCGCCGAGTTCACGCCGCGCGATCGCGTCGCACTCACCATCAAGGATGCCAGCACAAACGAATACCGCGGCCTGACGCGCTCCGTCGACATCCAAGCCCTCGCCGCGCGTCCCGACCTGGCGCGCATCGAATACATCGACCAAACCGTCCCCGATGAAGCAATGGCGCAAATCTATCGTGCAGCCGATTGTTTCGTGCTTCCGTACCGCGGCGAAGGCTTCGGCATGCCGATCCTCGAGGCCATGGCGTCCGGTCTTCCCTCAATCGTCACCGATGGGGGTGCAAGCGACGATTTCGTAGACGCCCAGGTCGGATGGCGCATCCCGAGCGCGCGCGTCGACGTCGATCCTGCGATCATACCGTTTCCGACCGTTACGCCGCCTTGGATTCGCGAACCCGACAAAGTGGCGCTCCAACAATTGCTGCGCGAAGCGTTTGAGTCGCACGAAGAAGTCCGCCGCCGAGGTGCAGCCGCCGCGCGACGCGCACGAGCGGACTGGACCTGGGATCACGCGGCCGCACGCGTCGAGCGGCGCCTTGAGACACTTTCGCAACGCGACCCCGTCCTTGCGCGCGCACGGCAAGATCGTTATCGGGATTCCGCCCTATATGCGGAGCAAGCCTTCGGCACGACCGCGCTCGATGGCATCGTCGTCGAGCTTTTTCGCCGCATCGGCGCGGGCAGCGCGTTCTTCGTCGAGGTCACGCGCGGCGGTTTTAGCGTTGCGCCGGCGCTTGCGCGCGGACTCTCATGGAAAGGCATTTTGCTCGGCGAAACCGACGCCGAAGCACTCGCCGGTCCTCCGGACGAGATCGATCTGCTCTCGCTCGCTTGTTCGAATGCGGAGAGCGTAACGCGGCGCCTTGCATCCTATCGGCCGCGCGTGATCGTCTCCGCGACGCCGATCGATCTCGCCGGCTATGCGCGGATCGACGTTGCCCTGCCCGTCTCGCTCTTCGTACGCTCCGACCTCGCAGCGCGCGCAGGCTTCACGCTTCGCGAGCCGGCACGATCGTGAGCGAGCCGTTCAACGTCCTGACGCAAACGCGCCACGGCACGTTCTTGTACAACAAGAACGATCTTTACATCGGCCGTTCCTTACAGCTGTACGGGGAGGTCAACGAACAGGAAGTTCAGCTTTTGCAAATGCTGTCCGCGCCGGGCAACGTCGTGCTCGATATCGGCGCGAATCTGGGAAGCCATACGGTCCCGCTCGCGCGCCATATCGGCCCCAAGGGGGCCGTCTACGCGTTCGAGCCGCAGCGCATCGTCTATCAAATGCTGTGCGCGAATATTGCCATCAATAGCCTGACCAACGTCGAAGCTCACTGGGCCGCGCTCGGCACGACGCACGGCAGCGTCCTCATCCCCGATATCGACTACACCCGCCCCTCGAACTTCGGCGCCGTCGAGGTCTCGACGTTTGCGGTCGGACGACCGGTCACACAAATTATGCTCGATGATTTCGTGGGTCTGCCGCGAGTCGACCTCATAAAAATCGATGTCGAAGGCATGGAAGAGCGCGTGTTGCGCGGCGGCACGCAGTTCTTTGCACGATTTCGCCCCATACTGTACGTTGAAAACGATCGCGTCGAACGTTCGTCCGGTTTGATTCGGTATCTCTGGGAGATGGGCTATCGGCTTTTCTGGCATCTCCCGTCATTCTTCAATCCGAACAATTTTCGCGCCAACGCCGAGAACGCGTTCCCGCATCTGATCGCAAGCAATATGGTGTGTTTTCCGCGCGAGATCGAGATCGCGGTGCCAAACGCTCAAGAGATCACGGATCCCGAAGATCATCCCACCAAATCGTTGCCGCAGTGGAAGGGTTAGCGCACCGCCTCTCGGCGGAAATGGGCACGAAAGGCCTCCCATAGCGCCGGCACATCGCGTAACACGTCGCGCGCCGTAAAACCAAACTCCGTACTGATGCGACGGATATCGATCGGCTCGAACGTCACGGTCGGGCTACCCGGGGCAACGTCGACGTTACATCCGCTCGCGAGCGCGAGGGCATCAAGCAAATCGCCTTGTCGTGTATTCTTGCCTGCAGCGATGTTGTAGACGCGCTGCGCCCCGCCGGTCGCGATGCGCAACGTCATGTCAACGACGTCCTCGATGCTGACGTGGTCTTTCGATGAGTCGCCCGAGGAGCGAACCACGATTTGACCCGTGGTCGCTGCCTGCCGCAGGAAATCGCTGAGCATCAATCCCGATCCAAAACTCGGACCGTACACATTGGAGAGCCGCACAATGCGCATGCCGGCCCGCGGATCGGCAAGGATCGCGGCTTCGCCCGCGGCCTTCGTCGCGCCGTAGACGTCATCTGCGCGAACGCGCAGCACTGCCTCTTCATCCGTTTGCGGCGCGTCGCCGTAGACGCGTGTCGACGAAATGTAGGCCAGCGATTGCAGCCGCTTTCCAAGCAACGCCAGCGGAATCTCGACATGCATCGCAACGGCATCCGCCACCCGCTTGCCGGCATCCCAGGCGACGCCTGAGGCGTAGATGACATGCCCGAGTTCGGCATTCGTCGTTGCCGCTTCACGATGCGTGAGGCGCGTGACCGCCTCTCCGCGCGCGCGCAAAACGCGAACGAACGCGGATCCGATGAACCCACGGGCGCCGACAACCGTCCAGTTCATGCCGGCGCGGCCTCCCGGGCCAGGATTCCAGTTCCCGCAAGTCCGTTGTAAAGCGCAAAGAGCTTCTGCACGTCGTTGAAGCTGGCAGGACCCAAGCGCAATAACTCTGTTACAACCTCCCGATGGCGTTCACGGGCTTTGAGCACGTCCACGCTCGGCGGCGTGAAACGTTCGTATATCGCTTCCATGCACGGCAAATATGTACCGAATTGCAGCTGCAGTGCTTGGTTGCGAAGACCGGTGAAACACTGTTCGATCAGCGTTCGCGTGCCCGTGTAGGAGAACGCACGAATGCGCACCAGGCGGAGAAGAAACTCCCACTCCGACAATATGCCGAGGCCCGACTCGAATTGCTTGAGCTCGCCGACAACGCTCGGATCGAACATCACGGCCGAGATCGGCAGACAGTTGGCAACCAGAAGATCCGCGTTCGTTGGCAGGAGCGGATACGTCGCCTCGGTGTTGCCGAGCGGATGCCAACCGAACCCTTCTTCCGCCTGGTTGAACTGCACGATCGTGCCCGCGACGCCGACGCCTTCGCCGCGCTGAGCTGCCTTGATCAATTCTTCGAAATGCCGCGGCGCAAGCTGCGTATCTTCATCGACAAAGATATAGTAGTCGCCCGACGCGAGCATGAAGCCCGTACTTCGCATGATCGGAGGCCCGAAACGATCCGTCGTTCGCGAATAATGAAGGCGCTCGCGCGGGATGTACTTCTGTGCAAAGCCCCACATATCGAAGCCTTGATCTTGCAGCAGCCAAACGTCCCAGTTACGGTGCGTTTGCCAGGCAATCGACTCGAGGCATGCCCCAAGCGAGACCATCCGTCCGGTGCTCGTGACGATCACGGCAACGTTCGGATCCGATTTCGGCCGTCGCTTGTCGTTGCTTGCCCGAAGACGAGCGATCGTGCCGTCGAAATGCTCTTGCAGCTCCGGCGTGATCATTTCCGGCGCCGCGTTTTTCAAGATGTCATAGCGTCCGTTGAGCGCATCGACAGCGCGTAGCTCGCGTCCGTGATGACGATCCGAGGAGTCGTCGAGATACCGGTCGATGAGGGTGAGGTGCTCGACAAGCTCGCCTCCCGACTTCACGTATCCCGCACCTGAGGCTTGCCGCCCATGCATCCGCACGCCGACGAGCGGCACGGGGATGTAGGCAGTTTTCACACCGCCTCGGATCATCCGCAGCGTGATCTCCCAGTCGGACGCGATCTCGAACGCGTCGTCGAATGCCCCGAACCGATCGAAGAGTTCGCGGCGAAAGAGAATGGTCGGCAGACACATGTAACACGCAGACAGAAGCCAACCAAGTTCTTCACGTCCGCTCGTATATTCGATGAGCGTCTGTCCTAGCACATGGCGCACGCCGTCGACGACCTTCTCGGACCTGAAGAAAAAGGCGTTCGCGTACACCAGCCCGGCTTCCGGATACGTCTCCGCCAGTCCGACCAGCCGCCGCACGTACCCCGGCATTAGCCAGTCGTCGGCTGAAAGAACGACCAGAAACTCGCCTTTCGCGAGACTAACTCCGACGTTGATATTTCGGGTTATTCCGATATTTTCGGCGTTGACGTTGATGCGAACGCGCTGATCGTCTTTGTAACGCTCGAGGACCGTGAGCGTATCATCGGTCGAACGGTTGTCGGTGACGACCACCTCGAGGTTCTCGTAGTCTTGCGTGAGAACGCTATCGATCGCCGTGCAGATGTACTCCGCATAATTGTACGAGGTGATGACGACGGAGACGAGTGGCCTCATCGGAAGTACTGCGCGGCAACGTCGCGTTTCCGCGGCGCGATTTCGACCTGCGGCGAACGTCCGGCAGCGACCGAATTGGCCGGAATGTCTTGGTGAATGATCGCCGAGTTGCCGGCCACGACGACGCCGTCGCCGAGTCGCGAGCCGCCGACGACGATCGAGCCGCCGTAAATGATGCAGCGCTCACCGAAGGTCGGAAGCTCGCCGCGATCCGCGCCCACCGTCACGCCTTGAAAGAGCGCGACGAAGTTGCCGTAGTGCGCTTTCCCAACCATCGTTCCCGTCGTATGAATGAAGGCAAAAACCGGCGGCAGCTCGGTATCGTACATACACACGATTCCGTTCATTGCCTTATTGAGCAGAAAGAACTTCTGCGCGAGCGTCATGTCTCCACGTTGGAACGCGGTGTTCGCCGCTAAGTAATAAAACACGGCGGTCTGGTCGCCGTGAAGATGGTTGAAGCTGGCCTGCTCCCCGCTGTTGTAGCCGGGGAGCGCGATCCATTTAAAGCAATGCTCGAGCCGTTCGAGAGCGCCGTCGACGACGCTATCGACGTCACTGCGAACGCCGTCGGGGAAGTTGTGCTCGAGTTGAGCGCGCACGTACGCGCACAAGCCGTCGCGGCCAAGTGAGATCAACACCGCGCAGCAGCTTCCGCCAAAGCCGCTTCCAGCCCCGGTGCCGAGCGGTCTGCCTCGCTAAGAATCGGTTCAGATAGCGGCCAGGCGATCGCAAGAGCCGGATCGTCGAAGCGGATGGCGCGCGCAGCCTGCGGCGCGTAACGCGAGGACATCGCGTAGAGGACGTCCGTGTCGTCCTCGAGCGTCTGATAGCCGTGGGCGCAGCCGCGCGGGACGAACAACGCATTGCCGAGCGTCGCGTCGAGCTCAACCGTGAAGACGCGGCGAAACGACGGCGAGCCTGGACGCAAGTCGGCGATCGCATCGAAGATACGGCCCCGCGTGCAACGCACGAATTTGTCCTCACCGTGCGGCTCGCGCTGAAAGTGCATGCCGCGCAGCGTCCCGCGTTCCGTGCTGCGCGCCAGGCTTTGCTGCACGAATGTCGTCACGATTCCGGCCGCTTCGAATTCGTCAACGCAAAATGTACGTGCGAAAAAGCCCCGGTCGTCGCAATGCGGCTCCATTCGCACAACAAAGGCGCCGGCGATGGCCGTCGGCTCGAAGATCATCGCGACGTCCTCACCGTGCCGCGCAGCTGCGCGAGCGTTAGAGAGATGACGTCTCCGCCTTCGCGCCAGGTACGATACCAGGCCGCTGTTGCATCTATCGAAGCGGCAGCGTCGAATTTCGCGCGCCATCCGAGCTTCTCGCGGGCGGCGCTCGCATCGAGTGCGAGATACGGCGCTTCGGGAGGCGCGAACGCCGAATCGATGACGATGCTCGTCTGCGGATCGTAGACCGCGAGAAAACGTTTCGCCAGCTCGTGCACCGTTATCGCTGAATCGGATGGACCGAGGTTCCAACCGCGCGCAACGCTCGCGTCGCTCCAAAGACGCTCGACGATCGTGAGGTACCCGTCGAGCGCATCCCCGACGAACTGCCACGGCCGCGTCGCATCGGGATAGCGCAAACGTACGGATTCTTTGCGTTCCGAGGCACGCACCAGATCCGGAACAAGCCGGTCTTCGCTGAAGTCGCCGCCGCCGATCACGTTGCCGGCGCGCGCCGTCGCGAGTCGTGGCTTGGACGTGAAGAACGAATGCCTGTATGCGGCGGCGACGATCTCGGTGCACGCCTTGCTCGCGCTATACGGATCGTCGCCGCCGAGCGGATCATCTTCGCGCTGCGGACGCGGTTCACGATTTGCGTACGTCTTATCAGATGTCACGACCAGAACGGCTTGGACGCTGCTTTGCTCGCGAACCGCATCGAGCAGGTTTACCGTCCCCATGACGTTCGTCTCGAAGGTCTCGTGCGGGTCGCGATAACTTCGCCGCACGAGCGGCTGCGCGGCGAGGTGCATGACGATGTCGGGATTTGCGCGCGTGAGCTGCTCGCGAAGCTGCGCCGCATCGCGCACATCCGCAAGGGTTGAATCGACCTTCTTCTCGATTCCGAGCAGCTCGAAGGCACAGGGTGAATGTTCGGGAGCACGCGCGTAGCCGCTGACGTTCGCGCCGAAATCGGCCAGGCGCAAAGCCAACCAGCTCCCTTTGAATCCCGTATGCCCAGTGAGGAAAACGCTTTTCCCCGCCCAGAACGAGGAGCTCACCAGCGCCGCCATGGCGCGCCGCTCTCCCAAAGCGCTTCAAGCGTCTCTTTGTCGCGCGCCGTGTCGAGCGGCTGCCAAAATCCGGAATGGCGATAGACGCCCACGTCGCCGTCTGCTGCGAGCTTTTCGAGCGGCTCGCGCTCCCAAATCGTTTCATCGCCGTCGATCGCTTGCAGCGCCGATGGTTCGATGACAAAGAAGCCGCCGTTCACCCAAGCGCCGTCACCTTGCGGTTTTTCGCGAAAGCGTGCGACTTTGTCGCCGTGCAGCTCGAGCACGCCGAATCGCCCGGGCGGTTGCACCGCCGTCAGCGTCACGAGCGCTTGGCTTGCGCGATGTGTTTCGATGACGGCCGTGATGTCGACGTCCGAAACGCCGTCACCGTACGTGCAGCAAAACGTTTCGCCCTCGAGATACGCCGAGCAGCGCTTGATCCGTCCACCGGTCATCGTTTCGGCGCCCGTGTCGACCAGCGTGATGCGCCACGGTTCCGCGCTGGAGCGGTGCACGGTCATGTCGTTCTTCGCGATGTCGAGCGTTACGTCTGCGGTGTGAAGATAATAGTTCGCGAAGTACTCTTTGATCATGTAGCCCTTGTAGCCGAGCGCGATCACGAAATCCGTGATGCCGTACGCACCATAGATCTTCATGATGTGCCACAACAGGGGCTTGCCCCCGATCTCGATCATCGGCTTGGGCCGGACCCCGGTTTCCTCGGAAATGCGGGTGCCACGGCCGCCGGCAAGGATGACGGCCTTCACTCCCCAGGTATCGGTGTGATGTAGGTCAGCCTTAACGGAGACTTAGTGGACTTAACGCAGGCAATGGCTGGCGGTCGGATAATTAGGCCCCCGTCGATGTCAAGGGCGTACCGGCGTTTCGGTCTCGAGAGAGATCCGTTTCTCGATACTTCGGATCCCCATTTTTTTTGGGAGATGCCGTCGGTCGCGAGAGCCAAAGCGAAGCTTCTTTCCTCGATCGAGGAGTCACGCGGGCTGACCGTCGTCATCGGCGACCCCGGCTCCGGCAAGACCAGCTTGGCACTAGCCGTTGAGACGACGTTGCTCGTCCGCGACGACGTCCTGCTCGGCAAGATTTTGGATCCGCACTTCGCGAGCGAAACGGAGTTCTTGCTCGCGGTCGGCCGCGCGTTCGGCCTCGGGCTTCCCGCCCGCACGCCGGCATTTTTGAAGAACGCGCTCAAGAATTTCTTGTTCGACACCGCGGTGCTGGAAAGCCGGACGGTCGTGCTCTTCTTCGACGAGGCGCAGACGCTCTCGCCCGAGAGCATCGAAACGCTGCGCCTGCTGCTGAACTTCGACATTCCGCAGCGCAAGCTGATCAATCTCGTCCTGTTCGGCCAGAGCGAACTCGAGCCGCGGATTCTCGGCCAGCGCAATCTCTACGACCGCGTCGACGGCTGGATCCGCCTGGGGCCCCTCGACGAACAGGCTGCGCGCGCCCTTATCTTGCATCGCCTCGCGCGTGCCGGCGCCCGCGATCCGCAAGCAGTCTTCACCGAGAATGCGCTGGACATCGTCGTCCGCGCGGCGGCAGGCCTTCCACGCCGCCTGATTCGCGTCGCCCGCGGCGCGATGGAAGAGGCGGCCGCCCACGGCCAAAGCCGCGTCTTCGAAGAGCAAGCTCTCCTCGCTGCCCGCGACCGCGGTCTGGTCGTCCCGGCACGCCGAGAGGTACCCGTCCCAGCGGCTGCGGCACCGGCGCCGCCGCCACCACCCCTCCCCGAGCCAGTCCCCGTGATGGCCGGCGGAATACCAGAGGCAAGGATGCCCGTCCCTGAGTCCGGTCGCAGAATCGGGGGCTTCATGCGCTTTTTCAACACCCGCAGACAGGGCGTCTAAATGGATTACGAGGCTCTTTCCCAGAGCGCTGAGCGGCGTTTGCTCGAGCACAGGCGTCGCGAGCTCGGCGCGCAGCCATCGTCCTTTACATCGAACGCTACGTGGAGCCGCGCGCGTGAGGCACCGACGACACTTGCGCCCGCGACGACGATCGATCGTACCGGCGCGCGCCTGGACGTCGCCGTGACCGCCTGGCCGGCCGATGGGCTGATTCCGGGTGCCGTGGTCACCGTGACGGTCGTGGTCAACAACGGCGGGATCGAGAATGCGGACGGCGTCACGATCGTGGCACCGATCCCGACCGGTACAGCGTACCGGCCCGGCTCGCTCAAGCATGACGGTCGCGACGCGGACGATATCTCCGAAGAGCTCTTCGGTGAAGGCTTCAGGCTCGGCAAAGTGATCGCCGCCGGCCGCTCGGCCCTGACGTGGAAGCTCGACGTTCTGGCCGGGACGACGGACGTCGTCCTTTCGCCCACCGTCCAGGCTGCGGTCCCCGTTATCAGCGCGCGACCGCTGGCGCTGCGACGCGGCAAGATGACGGGCGCATTTCGCACCGATCTCGATGCGGCGATGCAGAGTGTTCCGACCACGCACGAAGACGTCGAAGCGCCCTTCTACGAGCTGACCGAGGAAGAGGAAATCGCGGAAACAGCGGTCCTCAGCGCGATCTCG
>Ga0335072_10006766_pt1 | contig 16736 bp, 18 predicted proteins | sample Lox_Sample_21_FD_206725 | JGI IMG/M metagenome (GOLD analysis project Ga0335072, IMG submission 206725) | Soil microbial communities from Loxahatchee National Wildlife Refuge, Florida, United States - Lox_Sample_2.1 | ecosystem: Environmental > Terrestrial > Soil > Wetlands | place: USA...
ACACCATTCTCGCTCAAGCCGGGATCGCGCAGGTCGGACCCGAGACACAAGGACCGGGCGCGACCGACAAGAACAGCTATCTCCTCGGCGCGCCACCGATACTCAACGAGGTCGCCTACGCCAAGTTCGCGGGCCTGCAGGGCGCCAAGCGAGTAGACACGATCCTCCTCGACTCTCCCATCACCGCGGCGGATGTTCCGACTCTCAAGAAGGTCCTGCCGACCGTGGGCGCCACGCTCGGCAACGTCGTCACCAGCACGCAGCAGGGCGGCGATCTGTCGCCGCAGGCCGCGGCGCTCATGAAGGACAACCCGCAGGTTGTCATTTTCAACACCAGCCCGGCCAGCGCCATAGCCCTGATGAAGGCCATGGATCAGCTCGGCTACCGGGGCACATTCGAAACGGTTCCCAACGCGCTGACGCTGCCCGAAATCCAGGGTCTCGGCGCGGAGGCGAATCAACTCCGGTTCGTCAGCACATTCCCGCCGATCAGCGCGACGAGTGTCCCGGGAATTCAGCAGATGGTGGAAGCCCTGAGAGCCCAAGCCGCCTCAGGCGACAAGAACGTTCCGTCGACGACTTTCACTGGCGACTACCAGATCGACACCTATACGGCGGTCATGGCCATCCAGAAGATCGCGGATGCTGCCAAGGCGACCGACGCTGCCTCCTTCCAGAAGGCGCTCAACAGTGCGATGAACGTTAACCTCGACGGCATAATCCCTGCCTGGACGCCTGACAAGCCGGGCCCGGCGACCCTTCCCCGTGTGTCGGACTCCGATTACTACTTCTTCAAGTGGGACAACGGAACCGTACAGCTGGTCAGCTCTGACCCGACAGATGTGGCGTCGATGCTTCAGGCGGCACCCTGAGGAGCCGACCACTCGAGCTCATACGTAGCCCATTCGCCGCAATGACGGCAGCACGTCGTTGGCGAACGCCCGCAGTCCGCGCCAGGCGATCTCCGGAGACATCCCGCCGATCAGCGGATGGAAGACCAGTTCGGTCTGCGGTCCCAGGGATGTGGCAAGCTCCAGGCACTCATCCGGGGTGAGTATCGCGAAGGCGGGGTTCGCCTTGACGTCGTCGATCGTGCTGACGCCCTTCCAGGGCGTGGTCAGCACGTCCTGCGGAGCGGCCTCCGCGCGCCACTTCGCGTACGCGTTCGCGTGGTGCGCGAGGTAGGGCAGGTGCAGTTCCCAGTCGCGGTCGGGGTCGTCGCTGACGAACAGGAACCTGGGCCCCGGACGCAGGTAGGGCTGCGGTGCGGGCCTTCCGAGTCGCCGGCACTCCTGCACGTACGCATCGTAGAGGGAGGAATCGCCGTCGTGGCTCGGTGCCGGGTCGTACCCGATCCCCAGCCGGGCGGCCCGGCGGGCCGACGCCGGCGTGGTGCCGCCCAGGTACAGTGGCGGCCCTGGCTTCTGTGCCGGAGTGGGGCGGACCAGTGCCGGGGCTCCGCGGAAGGTAAACGGCTCGCCCGTCCACGCCTGCCGGAAGACCTCGACCGCCTCGGCCAGCGCTGGCGCGCGAGTCGACATCTCGACTCCGTACATGCCGAACTCGAACGGCCGGTAACCCAGTCCGAGTGTGACCGCTAGCCGCCCGTTGCTCACGATGTCGAGCACGGCCAGTTCCTCGGCCATCTGGATCGGGTGGTGCAGCGTCGCGACCAGCGCGGAAAGGCGCAGCTCGATCCGGGACGTGCGTGCTGCGAGCGCCGCCGCCTGCACCACCGGCGCCGGGCAGTAGCCATCCTGCGCGCCATGGTGCTCGGAAAGGTAGATGGCGCTGAACCCGGCCTCGTCGGCCCATTCGGCGATCTCCAGCGAGGCTCGGTAGAGGTCGCTGGCGGGCGTGGCGAACTGCGGGGCGCGCATGTCGAACCGGATGCCAAGCCGCACGGGGACTCCTAGCGGTGAGTCGGAAACGATGAGGCGGTAACGGCGACCGGATGCCGGTCGTGCGCGCGGTCACCGCGCCAGCATTCCGCCGTCGACCGGCAGGGCCACCGCATTGATGTAGCGGGCTTCGTCGGACGCGAGGAAGAGGACCGCGTTGCTGACGTCGACGGGCTCCACGTACGGAATATCGATAATGCTCATGCCCCGGCGGGCGGCGAAATCGGCCGACGTGGGATGTTCGATGTCGGGGAAGAGGAGCCGGTAGAACCCCTCGTTTTCAACCATCGGGGTGCTCACGGTAGTCGGCAGCACTGCGTTGACGCGGATGCCGTGCCCGCCCAGCTCGAGGGCCAGGGTCCGCATCAGGCCGACGACGCCGTGCTTCGCCGAGACATAGTGCGCCAGCATCGGCATCCCCTTCTGGGCCGCGACAGAGCTGGTGAGGATGATCGTGCCGCCGTCCCCGGTCGCGATGAGGTGGCCGGCCGCGGCCTTGACGGTGTGCCATACCCCGGTCAGGTTGACGTCCAGCACGTCACGCCATGCCTGCGAGCTGAGTTCGTTGCTCATTCCATAGGAGACGATCCCGGCGTTCGCGCAGACGATGTCCAGCCGGCCGAGCTGCGCGAGGGCGGCATCAAGGCCGGCCTGGACCGCATCGAGGTCACGGACGTCAGCCTCGATGCTGACCGCCCGCCGGTCCAATCGCTCGACCGCGGCGACGGTTTCTGCGAGATCGGCCTGGTCGGCCATCGGGTAGGGAACGGAGGCGATCTGCCGGCACACGTCCAAGGCGATGATGTCCGCGCCCTCCTGGGCGAGGCGAATCGCATGCGAACGGCCCTGGCCGCGGGCCGCGCCCGTCACGAACGCGACCTTCCCGGCTACCCGGCCGGTCGCGCGCCTCAGCGAATTCTGGCTGGTCACCTTGTGCCTCTCGTCAGGGACTTTGTCAGGCCTACGGCGTCGGGCTAGCTTGCGGCCTGCGTCATCACACTGATGTAATCGAGCGGCAAGATCAGCTCCTGGCCGTCCCAGCTCGAGGTCCCGTTGCGGATGAACGAGTAAACGTTGCGCAGACCCGGGTGGTCAGGGTAAAGCTCCAGCATGTGCCCAAGCGCCGCGCGGGTGTCCACATAGCAGATCCGGCCATCGCCCGGCCCGGCCATCTCCATCGCCACCTGGTAGCCCGCCAGTTCCAGCGCGTGCTTCTCCGCCTCGTAGTCACGCGTGAAGATGGCCGAGTGGTGGAAGCCCTGCTCATCCTCGGCGAACATGTCCCGGTAGGCGCTCGGCCCTGGCGATGACTGCGTGATCAGCTCGATCTGGACGTCGCCGGCCTGAGCGCACGCGATCTCGATGACGACCGGATCGGCGGGCGCGCCACGGTAGCGGACATCGCGAAGCGGATGCACCGTTCCGCGGAAGAACGGCCCGAGGTTGTACAGCTCATGGAAGCGATGGCAGGCGGCGGTCAGATCCGGAACCACGTAAGCGTTCTGCACCACGCCGTCGGACAGCAATGGTGAACCCATGAGGCTAGCGTACAGCAATATTCATGCTTAGAGGATCCGGCCATGGGGCAAATTATGATGCAATCGAGCTGGGTTGGTGCGCCTCGCGGTCACGGGGTGCGGGGTCTCGGCTGGCGGTCGGTTCCGCCGTCGGGATCCACAAGGCGGTCGCGTAGGAGTTCGAGCTGGGCGAGCGAGAGGCCGTTGTCGACCAGCCATCCGCCCGCTCCGTTCGGGTGGCCGGTGAGCTCGCTGATGACCCCTTCAATCGCTTCCCGTGGCGTCATTGCCAGCACGCCGTGCATGGCGAGCAGCCGCTCACGGCGCTGCCGTCTCCTCGCCTCGGGCTCGGCGATGATCAGCCGTTCGAACAGCGCGGGCGCGTTCGCGGCGGTCACCTGATAGTCAGCGACGATCTCCCGGGGCAGCACCCCCACCGCGCTCAACAGGACGGCGATGGTTACACCGGTTCGGTCTTTACCAGCTGCGCAGTGCACGAGCGTGGGGCCCGAGGCCTCGGCCACAGTGGCGGCGATCGTCTCGAAATCCCGGCCCGACCGCTCCAGTATTCGTGTGTACAGGCGCCCGTGGCGGCGTGCGATGTCCGGCTGGCTGGGACCGATACCGATCCTCGCGGGTTCGGCCTCGTCCATGACCGCCACGGAGACGATCGTCGACGTCACGCCGGCGAGCGGGTGCGGTGCGCGAAGCTCGTGGGGTGATCGGAGGTCGACGATCGCGGCCGGCGGCCATGGATCCAGGTCTGGCACCTGGTCACCCGGCAGCGGCTGGTCTGACCGGTAGAGCACGCCCTGTCGGATCGCGCCGCCATCTTCGACGGTCAGGCCTCCGACATCGCGAACGTTGGCCATGCGGTCGAGGGCCGGAGCCGGCTCCTCTGACCGCTCCTCGGGGACGCATTCGGCCGTCATGGCTGCGGTGACCGCGGAGCCGTTCGCCAAGATGCGATACACATATACCCAGCCCGTCTGAGTCGGATTCTAATCCTGTCAGGCAAGTAGCTTAGTTCATGTTTACGGACCTCTATTTGACTCAGGCTCATATGTCATCTGTTGTTCAGGTGCTGGCCACGCGGCCGGAGCCTATGACAGCGCCGGGGGCCGGGAGGCTGATCGCCTCCCGGCCCCCGGCCTGCCCGGGCGCTTCGTCGCCCGCGGTCAGTTTCGACGCGTCAGCTGTTCGACGAGTCAACCATCGAGGCGACCTGGATGGGCGTCGAGATGAGCAGTTTAGGCCCCCCGTTGTCCCACTGTGAGATGTATTCGGCGTCGTTCGAGGCGCGCGGAACCGCCTTGCTGATCGACGTGTTCGGTGACCACGGCGGGATTACCCCGCCCAGGTCCACGTTTTTCGCGGACTTGATAGCCGTCTCGAACGCTGCGGCCGTCGTGGCCTTGGCCTGGTCGGCGACCTTCTGCACCGCGATCACGCCGAAGTACGCGTCGAGCACCACGTCCCGGTTGAAGGTCAGGTAACCCGCGTCGGCCGTATCACCGGCCGCGACCTCGGCCGCCATGTCAGACTTAAATTGCTGCATCCCGGGGAATTGACTCGCCGCTGAGATGGGCGGGAACGCGCTGACAACCACGAACCTGTTGGCCAGGGGTCCCAGGCCCTGGTAGTCGGAATAGGTGAGCGCGTCCGCTGCGACGACTTCCTTGCCGGTGAAGCCAAGTGCCGTGATGTCCTTGAAGATCTCGATATCCGAGGCCTCGTCGGAGTCTGTGTTGATCACATTCGGCTTGCCCGCGTTGAGAGCCGCGGCCGGGTCAGCGTAGTCCGTCGTCACCTCGGGGACCTCGACGTCCCCCGAGTAGGTCCCGCCGAGCGTGGGCAGCAGCTTCTTGTGCGCCGCCATGTACGGCACCGTCGTCGGGATGTTGACCACGATGAACCCGACGCGCTTGCCGCCGTACTTGACCGAGGCCACGTCCTGACCGGCGTTGAGGAACTCCTGGCCGGAGTTGATCAGATAGGTGTTCGGGTCCTGGAAGTCATAGCTGTACGCGACGGGCGAGACGCTGGCGATTCCCGCCGACGCGAAGAGCTGGTCGCCGCTTTGCTCGTAAGAGACCATCTCGTCGCCGACCATCGCCATCACCTTGTCGCCGATCATCTGCCGCACGCACGCCCCGTCTTGGACGGGACTGAGGTTGCCGTTGCAGAACACCAGCTGGACCGGGTGCCCGTTGATGCCACCGCGCGCGTTCACGCCGCGGACCGCGGCACGAGCACCTGCGACTTCGTCAGCGTCGTTCACCGCTCCGCCGACATCCGTAATAATGCCCAGCTTGATGACCGAGCCGGACGTGCCAGTACCGGACGCCGCCTGGCCCGTCGAACCGCTGTTACTGCTGTTGCTACTGCTGGAACCGCCGCTTGAGCAAGCCGCTACGGCCGTCACGGCGACAGCCATAACAGCCAGCGGAACGTAAGATCTTCTACTGGCAAACACCGCTTGGCCTTCCGTGGTCAGAGATTGAGACTTGTGTTCCCGGCTGTGATCGTCACCCTGAGCAGCGAGGATGCCGGTTTGGAGGGGCTAGCCCTCCTGGTGAAGCTTGTCTAGAGCGTGAGACTACGCGACACTAAGCGTGAAACGAGCCAACATCAATGATGTTACAATTATGGAACCGATTCGACAACCGTTCGTTACAGAAATGTCGTCAACCTTTTATGGGCAGGGCGTGCTCCGGCTGCTTCCGGATCGCGGCTGTGATCGCCAGCGGTCACCGCCACCATCACCTGCGGCGAGAAGCCCCCGGGTCCGCAGGCGCCCCTTCCGGCGGCCGTCGCGGTCGCGTCCGCGCGGCCGCAACCGGAGCACGAGAATGCTATCCTTACCAACATTGCGTGAACTATTACCTGCGGCGGCTGCCACGATAGGGATCGCGGCGGGGCAGTCCGCGCGTCGTCCGGACGCTGTATCCGAAAGGTCATCTCTATGCGTGGGTACGTAGACACCAGATGGGGACAGCTGCACTACTCCTCCACGGGCTCGGGGAGGCCCGCGATCGTGCTGCTCCACGAGACGCCGCTGAACCACGTGGCCTTCGAGCGGATCGTTCCCTTGCTGGACCGGCGCTTCCGGGTCGTCGCGTTCGACTCGCCCGGATACGGGGAGTCGGACGGGCCGGAGCGTCCGACATCGGCCGAGGAGTACGCGAAGACGTTCGCGGAGGGTATCGAGGCCCTCGGCCTGGACCGGATCGTGCTCTACGGCGTGCACACCGGAGCCACCTTCGCGGTGCAGCTCGCGGCGGCGACGATTCCCGAGCGCGTGGCCGGGCTCGTGCTGAGCGGCGTGCCGTTCTACACCGACGAGGTCCGGGCGGCCAGGAGGGTCCGGGAGATTCCGGCGATCGCCGAGGACGGCTCGCATCTCACCGACACCTTCGAGTGGGAGCCCGCCGCCTACGACCCGCTGATGCGCAGCCGGCTGGTCGCCGGGGTCTCCCTCGATCCCGTCACCGGCTACCAGGCATTCCACGCCGTTTACGGGTATGAGCCGGGGAAGGTACTGGACCAGATCCCCTGCCCGGTGCTGATGCTGTCCCACCCGCTCGATCCGCTGTATGAGTTCGACAACCGGTTCGTTGCAGCCGTCCCCGGCGCTCGCCAGGTCATCGTCGAGTCCGACAGGCTGCCGGTCTACTGGGTGGCACCGGAGGCCGTGGCGGACGAGATCAGCGCACTCGCCCGGTCGAGCACGCCAGCGGCCTAAGGGCGGGCTCGACCGCCGCCGTCAGGAGCTGCGGTTCTTCGCGTACTTGGCGGCGAGCGGGGTGAGTTCGCGGACCGCGGCCGCGAAATTCTGGCGGGCCTCCTCGGGCAGACTGCGCCGGCGGTTCTCCTCGGAGAGGTTCTCGACCCCGATGTGCCCGCAGTAGCCGGTGCCGAAGATGGCATCGGCCCACTCGGTGACCCGGAAGGCACCTTCCCCCGGTAGCCTCCGGTGGTTGCAGCCGTCGTTGGCAAGGTCGACCACGGGCTCGGCGGCGCCGTCGGCGATCTCGATCGAGACGATCTTCTCCCTGGGAATGCTGCTCAGTCGCTCGTACGGGTAGCCGGCCCGGAAGGTGTGCCAGGTGTCAAGGATGAGCCCGCCGTTGGGCGCTCCGGCCAGGTCGATTATCTCCAGCACCTCGGGCGGCGTGCGCAGGTAGGCGTTGGGGATCGGCTCGATCCCGACCTTGGTGCCGACCTCGGCGAATTGCGCGCAGAGCATCGCGAACTGCCCGGCGATGTGCTCGGTGGGCCACTGGCCCGGCGCGAAGGTGCTGCCTGCCTTGATGTGCGTGATCGGCAGCTCCGCCGCGAGAGTGAACAGCACGCGCCGGGTCTCGTCGGACTCCTGGCGCCGCGTACCGCTCACGAACCAATCGCGCAGGATCTCGAGCTCGACGTACCGCATGCCGTTGTCCCGCAGGAGCTGGGCAACGACCGCACTCGGGTAGCGGTCCGACCAGTGCTGCAGGTCATAGCTGTGGAAGCCGATGCCGGCGTAGCCGCTGGCCGCGGCGGTCTCGATCCGCTCGCGCAGGTCCAGCGGGCTGTAGTCGGTTCCGCCGAACATCCTCAGGCGGGCATCCCCGGCGATCGTCCAGTAGGAGGCGACCAGGGGAAACCCGGCGCTGGGCTCTGGATCCATGACAAACGGTCCTTCCTCGATATGCCCGCTTCTGGCGCCAGCCTGTCGTGAGCTACCTCAGGCCTCCGCGGGCTTTGCCGAAGCCGCGTAGCTGGCCAGCTTGCGCGAGATGTCGATCGCGGCCTTGCCCGTCGTCGCGCCGTCGACCGGCATGCAGACGCCCGAGCACCACGCGGCATCGTCGCTGGCCAGGAACAGCGCGACGTTGGCATGGTCGATCAGCTTCGGCGGCCGCGGAGTGGCCAGGACGTACAGCGTCTGGGCCGGGTCCCAGGTAGCGTCCTGGGCGTCCTCGTCGACCAGTGGTGCGTCCGGTGGCAGGGCCATGTTCGCCGACATGCCGCCCATCGAGCACAGCGCGTTGACGCGGATGTTGTACGGGCCGAGCTCGACGGCCAGGTCCCGGGTGATCACGTTGATGGCCCCCTTGGTCGCGGCGTAGGCGGCGTTGCCGGGGATGGCCGCGAGCGCCGCGCCAGAGGAGGTGTTGAGGATGACGCCGCTGCGCTTGGCCTTCATGACGGGGATGGCGTGCTTGCAGCCGAAGAACGTGCCTAGCACGTTCACTTCCAATAGCCGCTGCCATTGTTCCGCGGTTCCCTCGTCGAACGGGCCAAGCACGGAGATACCCGCGTTGTTGAACATGACGTCGAGCGTCCCGTAGCTGCTGACCGCCCTCTCGACGAGCCCGCGCACCTGGTCCTCGACCGAGATGTCGCAGCTGACCGGGATCGCGCTACCGCCGGCCGCGGTGATCTCCTCGGCGACCCGCTGCACCCGGCCGGGGTTGATGTCCGCGAGGACGAGGCGGGCGCCCTCCTGGGCGAACAGCAAGGCGCTGCGTCGGCCGAGCCCGGACCCTGCGCCGGTGATGACCGCCACCCGGCCGTCCAGCTTCCGGGTGCGTACGCCATCGCTCATGGCTCCTCCTGTGGTCGTCAGCCGGTCAGGCGCGGTTGGCCATGGCCTGCTTTCGGGGCTTCCGGAGTCCTTGCCATCTCCGCGACCTCTTGCGCACTATAGTGCAACGGCAGGCTGCATAATAGCGCCGCCGTGGCCTGGGAGGAGCCCTCATGCGTTGGATAGCGCGGTCACAATGATGAATAAATCACAAGTTGGAGGCGCGGGGCCGTCCGGCCGTGATCCGGTCGTCGTACTGATCCATGGCCTGTTTCACGGAGCGTGGTGCTGGGAGCGGGTGATAAGCGAGCTGGCCGCGCGTGGCGTGGCCGCGACGGCGGTTGAGCTCCCGTACACGTCATACGACGACGACCTGGCCGCGGTGCACGCCGTGATCGCGGCCTCGGCCGGGCCCGTCGTCCTGGTAGGCCACAGCCTGGGCGGCGGACTGGTGTGCGCGGCCGGCACCGCCGCGACGGTGGAACGCCTCGGCTTTTTGTCGGCGATGGTCGTGGACGCCGGCCAGCCGGTGGCGGAGCGCCTGGCTAAGCACGGAGTCCGGCCTGAGTACCAGGGCGGTTCGACGCCGGAACTCGCCGCCGGCCTGGGCCTTACGCCTGATGGGCTGGTCACCATCGATCCCGCGGTCGCGGCGGCCATTTTCTTCTCCGACTGCACCGCGGCCGACGTCGGGCTGGCCACCTCGAAGCTGCGCCCGGCAAGCCCCTCCTCGGTGACGGGCCTGCCGGGCGACGAGCCATGGCGAACCAAGCCGTCCCACTACATCTTCTGCACGGCCGATCGCGCGCTTCCCCTCGAGGCCCAGCAGGCCTTCGCCGCGGGCTTGTCCGGAACGACGAGTAGCCTGGACTCCTCGCACTCACCGTTCTGGAGTCGGGCCGCCGAGGTGGCCGAGATCATCACCAGATGGGTGGCGGACACGCGAGCGGGCCGGTGAACCCCGCCCGGACGCCGGCCACGTGAACAGGGTCTGACCGGCACATGCGCTGGTGCACGGCCGAGAACATTCACCTGGACCGGGTCGCATCACTCTGGCTGATCCGCCGCTACGTTGACCCCGGAGCCGAGTTCCTGTTCGTGCCCAGGGAGACAGGGCCCGACGAGGTTCCGGCGGGGTCGGTGCCGATAGGCATCCCCGGTGCGGAACTAGGGCCGCACGATGCGGCCGGCACGTGTTTCGCCAAGATCGCGCGGGCGTACCACATCGATGATCCCGGCGTCGCGGAGGTCGGCCGGGTAATCGCCGGTGCGTTGCGGTACGTGCTGCACGCGCAGGTCCCTGAGCCAAGTGACTGGTACGGGCAGGTTGGAGTCGGCCTGGCGGCGGTTTCCGACGGAATGCGGCTCGCCTGCGACGGCGACCTCGAGATCATCGACGCGAGCTTGCCCGTGTACGACGCACTGCACGCTCATCTCAAGACCGAGCTGATTATGCGGCGGGACGGCCTCGTCCCCCCGGCGGCGGGTGCCGCCGGGGCGGCGCTCCGCCTCGCGTACCTGCGTGACGTGTTGCATGGGCGTACGCCGCCCGCGCTATGACCCATCGTGCCCGCGCGGAGCCGTCGTCTGGCCACTGCCAGATTCGTCAACTGCGTCACTTGACATCAGCCGGGTGTCGTTCGTAGGTTTTCCTTACACCGCGATGCGCATCAGGCCGCACCGCGTGTCGACCGGGTGCCCGTCCACAGGAAGCACCGCTCTGCCGGAGGCGGAAGGGAGATCGACGATGATCGCAGCCAAGGCTCGTGCAGCCGTCAACCTGGCTCGTGAGATCGCGGAGATAGTTCCGTACCCGCCGGGTGGCCGGCGTCCAGACCCGGTGGCCTACCAGGCCTGGGAAGACCTCATGTTGACCGCCGCGAGCCGTCTAGCCGTCACCGTCGGGTACGACTGCACGGTGCTTGACGCGGCAGTCGGCCCCGCGATCGAGGTGGGTGTCAACCCGCCGTGGCGGGTGCTGCTTCAGATCGCCCAGCTGGAAGCCGAGGCACACGCGGCCCACGGGTCCAAGCGCCTGCCTGACACCGAGCGTAACGCCTTGAGCCTGCCCCGGGCGGCCCGGGAATGGCCCAGGGACAACGCCCAGGCGCCACTGGACCCGGCTTCCTCGTGGGGTGACACCGAGATCCGGCTCGGGCTGCCCGCGGGCGGCCTCGCGTGAAGCTTCTTGTCTTTGATCCGCCGTCGGGAAGGAATCGGCATGACGGTCACGATCCCGCACGTTGAAGTCGTCCAGAACGCCTACGTGGTCCCGGACGTCGCCGCGGCGGCGCAGCACTTTCACGACCTTTACGGTATCGGCCCGTTCCTCGTGGGCCGCGGGCTCGAGATGCGGGACGCGGTCTACCGCGGCAAACCGGCGACAGAGCCGATAGTCATCGACGTCGCGCTGGCCCAGGCGGGGGAGATCACCATCGAGCTGATGGCCCAGCAGACAGACGCTCCCAGCGCGTTCCGTGACATGTACCCGGACGGCGGGCCCGGCCTGCACCACGTCGCCACCTGGTCGCAGGACTGGATGAAGGACCGCCAGGCGTTCGCCGACGCGGGCTTGGAGATCGCGATGGAGACCCTCGGACGCGGCGACTACCGGATATGTTTCGTCGACGCCCGGCCGGTCTTGGGGCACATGATCGAGCTCTACCCCGATCATCACGACCTGCGGGCGCTCTACCGCAGGATCCGGCACCAGTCGGCCACGTGGGACGGGAGAGAGCTCCTCGTCCCGCTCTGACTCGGTCGTCCACGGAGCGGACCGGGTCAATGTCCTCTTACAATTATGGCGCTATTAATCTTGTATCGTTGCTGTCGACAGCACAGTACGATTCCTCAGGTTGACCCGAACATAATTAGATGCTAGCTTTCTCGCATGCCGAGTCCCCGTTCAAGGACGGTCGCGATGGACGCCCAGCTGGAACAGAGGCTGCGCCGGATGCTCGACGAGCACGAGATCGAGCGGCTGATCAAGGGGTACGGCCGGGCGATCGACCGCGCCGACCCGGCTGAGCTCGCGGCGATCTTCCACCCCGATGCCGTCGAGCACCATGGCACTTTCGAGGGACCGGCCAGCGGCTACGTCGACTACGCGATCAACACAGCCCTGCCGCGGTACGACACGACTTCGCACTACCTCACGAACTGCGTCATCGACGTCGACGGCGACGTCGCATCGGCCGAGACCTACCTGCTCGCCGCGCACCTGCGTCACGACGACGCGGGGAACCGTTATCTCGACCTGATGAACTCCCGCCTGATCGACAAGCTGGAGCGCCGTGCGGGCGCGTGGCGCATCGTAGAGCGCACGGTTGTCCAGGACTGGGACAAGACCGAGAAGCTCGAGCAGGTCGAGAAATGGCAGGGAGTGTTCGTCCGCGGCGAGCGAGGCACCGGCGACCTGTCATACGCCGTTCGCGCCGCGACGACTGCTCGCTGACCGAAACAGAAACGCTTCCCCGAGAAGGCCCATGATGTCCCGTCTCCCCGCGTCCCCACGCGACCAGTACACTGCCCACTTCGGCCCGGACGCGCCCGAACGGCTCCAAGTCTGGGCGCACGTGCCTTACGCCGCGGCTCAAGTCGACCAGCTGGCGCTGACCCTGCAGCAGCACAGCGTTCTGGATGCCCGGCTGGTCGAGCTCGTCCGGCTCCGGGTCGCGTTCCACAACCAATGCCGGACCTGCATGGCCAGCCGCTACGCCGACGCCCGGGACGCCGGCGTGACCGAAGAGCTGGTCTGCTCGCTGGAACGCCCCGCAGACGCGCCTGACCTCACCGCGGTCGAGCGAGCCGCACTGGCGTTCGCCGATCGGTTCGCCACCGACCACCTGGGCGTCACCGACGAGCAGTTCGAGGAGCTGCGGCAGCACTTCAGCGACGCCCAGGTCATGGAGCTGTGCTTCCGCCTGGCCTACCTGGTCGGGTTCGGCCGCATGATGGCGATCCTCGACGTACGGCCTGCCGAGCTCCCGGACCGCTTCAGGGTGGACGGGACGATGACCCCGTGGGGTGACGGCGGGGTCATGGAGCGGCCTGGTCCGACTCCGGCGCCGGTGCCCGGCTGACAATTCGCGAGGGAGCCCCGCATGGCCGACCAGGACGAGATCGAGCGCCTCATCAAGCTGTACGGCTATGTCATCGACGACCGTGAGTGGGACAGGCTGGGGGAGATCTTCGCCGAGGATGGCTCGTTCGTCGTGGCGGGAACCGACATCGCCGTCGAAGGGTTCGCCGCGATCGACGCGTTCATGCGGTCCTACCCGCACCCGCTCGCCCACTACAGCACCAACATCCTGATCGATGTCAGGGAGGGAGCCGATACCGCCCACGCCGAAGTCAAGGTCTGGGCGCCGCGGGCCGACGGGACGGCGTTCATAGGCAAGTACCTCGATAACCTCGTCCGCACACCCAAGGGCTGGCGGTTCCGCCGTCGGCATGTCGTCGTCACCGAGCGCCGCTGGACGTCCGCGGCCCTGGCCTGACCGGGGAACACAGAGATGTCCACGGCGCTAACCCAGTGCCAGGCACCATTCGGAGGGTCACGATGCGCGTTCTCGCCCCTGCTGGCCCGGCGCGGAAGCCGAGCCTGCAGTTCGATAGCTACGCCCAGGTAGAGGATCTGGCCCGGCGCCGCCTGCCCCGCATGCTCTACGCGCAGATGCTGGGCGGTGCCGGCCGGGGCGTCACCGCGCGCGGCAACGTCAGTGCCTTCGACGAGGTCACCCTGTCGGCCAGGGTCGGCGTCGGGCACGCCTCTCGCGACCTGCGCACCACGGTCCTGGGGACCGAGGTCGCCATGCCCGTCCTGCTCGGTCCCGTGGGCGGCGTCCGCCTCGTCCACCCGGCCGGGGCCCCGGCCAGCGCCCGCGCGGCCGAGAGGGCCGGCACCATCTGCGGGATCAGCATGCTGGCCGGGCATCCCGTGGCGAGCGCAGGCGACGGGACGGGCGCGCTGCGCTGGCAGCAGCTCTACCTCTGGTACGGGCGGCAGCGAGCCGAGGAGGTCATCGCCGAGGCGGCCCGGCTCGGCTTCGGCGCGCTGGTGGTCACGGTGGACAGCCCGGTACCGCCCAAGCGGCTGCCGCCACTGCGGGTGTCGCTGCAGACCGCGCTGACTTACGGGCCACAGCTGGCTGTGCGACCGCGCTGGGTAGCCCGCTTCGTCCGCGACGGCGCTGACCTCGAAGCAGCCAACCTGGCGATGGGCACGCGCAGCAACGAACCGACCGTGTGGGCCGATCTGCGCTGGATCAAGCAGCTGTGGCCGAGAGCCCTGGTCGTGAAGGGGATTCTGCGGCCTGACGACGCACGGCGCGCGGTGGCCGAAGGCGCCGACGCGGTCGTCGTTTCCAACCACGGGGGGACCGTCCTCGACGGACTGCCGTCGTCAGTCAGCATGCTTCCGCGCGTGCTGGACGCGGTGGGCGATTCGGCCGAGGTCCTGCTCGACGGCGGTGTCCGGCAGGGCACGGACGTGGTGAAGGCCATCGCGATCGGGGCCCGGGCGGTACTCATCGGACGGCCGTACGTCGCCGGGCTGGCCGCCGCAGGCGAGGCTGGCGTCGATGCCGTGCTCGACATGTTCCACTTCCAGGTGGACGCGGCCCTCGGCCTGCTGGGCTGCGGCTCGATCGCCGAACTGGACGGCTCCTACGTCAGCATCCCGGCTGGCTGGCTAGCCGGCGCGGCCCGTCACCAGTAGTCACGCCAGTCGTCAGTCGGTGGTGATCACCGCGGCTGGGCAGGCGTCGGCGGCGTCCTCAACCTGCTCGCGCAGGTCCTCGGCCGGTTGCTCGTCAAGCAGTACCACGAACCCGTCGTCCCCGATCGCGAAGACCGAGCCGCAGGCGATCACGCACGCTCCGCTGCCTATGCACTTGTTCTTCCGGACGCTCACGCGCACGTGCGATGACCCCTTCGCCTGTAGGTCCCAGGGAACCGGTTCACGCGGCGGCCAGCGGCAACAGCGACGGGCCGCGCATGCCCCAGTTGGAACCGAACACCGGCTCCCCGGCAAGCTCCCACTCAGGCAGGTGATCCAGCAGCCGGTCCAGCCAGATGCGTGTCTCCAGCCGCGAGAGGTTGATACCCAGGCAGCTGTGCAGTCCGAAGCCGAAGCCGAGATGGCCCAGTTCCTGGCGGGTGATGTCGAAGGCGCGCGCGTGCGTCCAGCGGGACGGGTCCCGGTTGGCCCCGCCGAGCAGGCACATGATCGCCGAGCCGGCGGGCAGCTCGACCCCGGCCACCGGCGCGCTGGCCGGCTTGACGAACCGCCACAGCGCGTTGATAACCGAGTGCCAGCGGTTGACCTCCTCGATCGCGGCCGGGATCAGCGTGCGGTCGCGCACCAGCAGCGCCCGCTGGTCGGGGTGCATGGCGAGCGCGATCAGGGTAAGCGACATGAGCTTGGCTGTGGTCTCATTGCCCGCCAGGACCAGCTGGGCGTTGGACGCGACGATCTCCCGCTCGGTCATGGTCGCGGCCGCCGGATGGTGCACCATCTGGCTGACCAGGTCGCTCCCGTCCCTTCTGGCCTGAGCGCGCCGGTCGGCCACTCGCGACCTGAGGTAGTCGTTGAGCGCGTTGGTCGCCGCCTCACCTGCGGCGATCTTGGTCGCGCCGGCCGGCGAGTGATCGGTGTAGCCCTCGATGAGGTTGACGGCGGTGTCGCTCCAGGCGGTGAACTGCGGAACGTCCTCGGTCGGGATGCCCAGCATGGTGGCGATGACGGTCGTGGGGATCGCCCGGGTCATGCCGGTTATCGCGTCGGCGATCTCGCCGTCCCGCAGCCGCTCGACGTAGGGATCAACGGACCGCGCGACGATCTCGGAGATCATCTGGCCGCGGGACTCCAGCGCACGGCGGCGGAACGCCGACGCCCAGATGCCCTTGACCTGATCGTGGCGCGGGTTGTCCATCGCCTCCATCGTCACGCCGCCCATGACCTTCTCGAGCAGCACCTTGTCGGAGTCGAAGGTGATCGGGTCGCCCAGGATGCGCGCGCACTCGAGGTACCCGGTGACCACGTACTGGCCGATGTGCTCGTCATAGTGGATGGGGTCGGCGTCGACAAGGGCGTCGAAGACCGGGTACGGGTCGGCGAGGAACTCCGGCTCGTGGAACGGAATCGCGATCCGCGGTACCTCCGTCAGTTCGGTGCTCATCGGGTCACCTGTTCCTGACTGGTCCACGTTATGCCGCCGCCATTGGTGCGCCGGGGGTGTAGCGGACGGGCATGGTTTGCGGGCCGATGACGATGGGGGCGACGGTGGCCTTGGAGTCGGTGCGGACCCAGTTGGTGGGCTGGGTGGGCTCGATGTCAGGCAGCCGGGTGGCGAGGGCGGCGAACATCAGGCGCAGTTCGAGGCGGGCCAGGTGCGAGCCGAGGCAGAAGTGCGGGCCGAAGCCAAAGGCCATGTGGTTGTTGGGGGCGCGGCGGATGTCGAAGTCCAGCGGACGGGGGAAGACGGCCGGGTCGCGGTTGGCGGCGGCGAAGAACGAGGCGACTTTCTGCCCGGCGCGGATCGGCCGCCCGGCGATCTCGGTGTCCTTCTGGACGGTCCGGCGCTGGTAGACGAGGGGGGTGACCCAGCGCAGCATCTCCTCGACGGCCCCGGATACCAGCCCGGGGTCGCGGGTGAGCTGCTCCCACTGGCCACGGTTGGCGAACATGGCGTCCATCCCGCCCGAGACGACGTTGCGGGTGGTGTCGCCGGCGGCGTTGAAGAC
>Ga0335072_10006767_pt1 | contig 16735 bp, 15 predicted proteins | sample Lox_Sample_21_FD_206725 | JGI IMG/M metagenome (GOLD analysis project Ga0335072, IMG submission 206725) | Soil microbial communities from Loxahatchee National Wildlife Refuge, Florida, United States - Lox_Sample_2.1 | ecosystem: Environmental > Terrestrial > Soil > Wetlands | place: USA...
CGGTAGTGCGAGATCGTCCGCCCGATCATTCCAAGATGTTAGGCACCCGCCTTCGCCGCGTCAACGCCGGTTGGCGAAGGAAGCATCCATGATTCAGAGGGTGCAGTTTATCCCGTTATCCAGCGATGCGCTTCCGCCAGAACCATCAGTGCCCCACCGTCGACGCGACTTGAGTTCTGTATCCCGCCGGTCCCGGCCTCTCTGACCGTGATGACGAACCACATATTCGATACACAGGTGGCCGGCATCAACATAGGGGTCGGGAACGTAACCGTAAGAGGCAACGGTCTCGCCTACTCTCTCGGTTCCGCAATCGAGTTCAATTGCACGACGGGCGATACGGTAACCGGTAACACCATCAACGATGCCAAGATAGGACTCGACAAGGTTCCAGCGAGTTTTATTGGCGGTAACACATTTCATAATGCGGGGACGAGAACCACCGGCGGCTGCTAGAGCGCCCATGCCACTGCGATCGCCCCGCAGAAACATTCACGGGCCGCCTTTCGGCGGCCCGTCTGCTGAAGGCTAACAGCTAGTCTCCCGCCACCGGCTCAGGCATCTCCGGCTTCGGAGCCGCCGGCTTTGCCAGCGCCCCCAGCGGGATGAATCCATCCTGCGACTGCGCCGGCTTCTCCTTCAGCACCACCTCACGATACAAAGACGCCATGCGCGCGTTGTAAGCGGCATCATCCTTCTGCGGACCGCGATGCTGCGCCGATACCGGCAGAAGCGCCGTCGCGGGAGCCGCAAGCCCGGAGCCCGAAGCCGCTTTCGCATCCCGCGCCCGCTTCTTCTCTTCACGCGCGTTCTTCGCAATCCCCAGCTTATCGAGATCGTGCTGCAGCTCGTTGGTCACGATCTCTTCCCGCAGCCGCAGATAATCCACATGCTCCTCTTCCATCTTCACTCTCTTGCCGCCGGCGAAAATCTCATGCCTCCCGTGCTCCTCATACCACTTGGTGAGCGTGGCCGTCATGTGCATCTTCTCGATGATGTTCCGCCAGCCCACGCCCGTGTTGTAGGCGCAGAACGAAATCTCGCCTTCCTGCGTCGCGTAAGGAATAATGCACTGCTCGGTCCGCCGGAAGTCATAGTTGAACAGATCCTGGAACCACATCCCGGCGATAAACAAGAAATTCCAGCGATCGGCGGTCCGGCGCTTCATCACGTCATCGATCGTCCTGTCCGGACCGACTTTTCCGTAGTTCGTTCCCGTCACATTGTAGTTCTTATCGAACTTCTTCAGCAGATCCATCAGCTTGAAGTGCGTCGGCGACTGGAACGGATCGTAGTTCTTCATCAGGCACAGCGCCATGCCAAACGCAGTCAGAAACTTCCCGCGAGCTGCGTCGTTCACCCTGGCAATATCTTTCGCCAGCTGATCGCCATGCAGAAACGCCGTCACCGGCACCGCTTCTTTCGTTTCTTTGTCGATCATCACCGCCATGCCCGTCCCACAATTAGGGTGACAACCGCAGCTGAGTTGGCCCCAGTCATTGTTTTTATCCTGAGCGTGCATGAGGTCGGCCCAGTCGCTGAAGGTCCCCATGAAGGAAATCGGGAACCAGTCGCGGGCGGGCACGCCCAATCCCGTCTGGCCTTTCACGTCGTGCGCCAGATGCGACAGCGTGTATCGCTGCGCCTGGCGGCGCTCATCGGTGACGGCTTCGTCGCGGCCCGTGAAGCTCACGGGCTGGAACGACAGAAAGCTGATCGTCTTGGGATTATCCAGCGCGAACTTGATGATGCGGCCCACCTGCTCGTTGTTGATGCCGTTGACGATCGTCACCACCGGCACGATTTCGCATCCCGCCTTGTGCAGGTTCTCGATCGCCTTCAGCTTCACATCGAACAGATTGCCGACCATGCGGTGCGCATTGGCCGCGTTGCCGATTCCGTCAAACTGCAAATACGCATAGCGCAAGCCGGCTTCTACTGCCTGCTGTGCGAACTCAAAACTCTTGGCAAACTCAATTCCGTTGGTTGCCGCCTGCACCGAGTTGTATCCCACTTTTCTCGAGTAGCGAATTGCATCGAGAAAATACGGCGACAGCGTCGGCTCGCCGCCGGAAAATTGCACGCTCATCTGGCGCCGCGGCTTGATGGTGATGGCGTTGTCGAGCATCTGCTTGATTTCTTCCCATGTCAGCTCGTGGACGAAGCCAACCTGGTTGGCGTCCATGAAGCAGGGATCGCACATCATATTGCAGCGGTTGGTCAGGTCGATTGTCAGCACCGAACCACGGCCGTATTTCACGGTTGAAGACCCGTGGTTGTGCAGCTTCTCATCGTTGTGCGCGCGGATGTCGCGGCCGGGGAAAACATCTTCCAGGTGCTTGGTGAATTCCGTATCGATCGACATCACATCTTCAAAGAGGCCGTGCTTGGGACACTCTTTCACCATCATGATCTTGCCGTCGCGCTCGATGATGGTGGCCTTGATCTCGCCGACTTTTTCGTTGAGCAGAATGTCATGGGGCAGGTGGCCGTCGAGAATCTGCTGGCGAATTTCCGGCACGCACTTGGGGCACAGCGAATCGGTAGAGCGCGGCCAGCCCAGTGGCGGCTTCGACTTCTCGTAGCTCTTGAGCAGCGGCTTGTCAGACCACTTGGGAGTGGGCGAGGGGTTGGGCTTGATCCGATTGAGGCCATCAAACACCACCCACGTCGCCTTGGCAGCGGCGACCGCAGCAGCTTCTACGTACTTGATCGGCTTATGCATTTAGCTTCTGGCTCCTGACCGCAGTTCTCAATATCAGCTTCGAGCTTCGGGCTGCGAGCTCCGCGTGCTCGGTACTCGATACTCGCAACTCGGTACTCTCTTTTAAGAATCCCTGAAGTGTGCACGTATCCCTGAGAGTTGTGGCTGAAATTATCCTATGGCAATAGTGGCAATTCGGGCATCCGTAACCCACTGGACGGGTTAAAATCGGGGTTTAGCGGTGTATTGCGGGATTGGATGGAGGTAAGTTATTGATAGGAAAGCAGTACCCAGTTGCCGGTTGCCGGTTCCCGGTTGCCCCTCGGTCCGCGAGCCAGGAGTACAGGTGTAGAATTTCGCTATGGCACAAATGAGTCCGCAAGCCACGGAGCTGTTGGAAAAGGCGCTCGCGCTTTCCACGCAAGAGCGCGGGATTCTGATCAACCGCCTGATCGAGAGCCTCGATGATGAACGTGCGGAAGAGGGCGTCGAGACCGCGTGGGATGAAGAAATCGCCAAACGCGTTGAAGACGTTCGTTCGGGGCGGGTAAAGCTGATACCGGGAAAACAGGTGTTTGCTCGCATACGGGCACGAAGACGGAATGCGGGAAGCTAGTCGCTATCGTTTCCACCCCGAGGCAAGCGAAGAATTCGAAGCAGCGGAAGATTGGTATGACTCGCGCAGCGTTGATGCCAGTACAGAGTTCGTCTCCGATGTGGAAACGGCGATCGAGTCAATCACTGATGCACCACTCCGCTGGCCAAAATACCTCTATGGGACCCGGCGTTTTGTCCTACAACGTTTCCCTTTCTCGATTGTGTATCTGGATGAAGGTGACTCCTTAGTCGTAGTTGCAATTCCACATGGCAAGCGTAAGCCGGGATATTGGAAGAGCCGGTTGTAGGGTGTGACGCGGGGATCGCACCCGCGCCCTTAGAATTAATTGGTAAGTGGCAATCGACTGGCAACTTGTAGAACAGTTCCAAGTGAGGCGGCTCTTGTCCACCGAATCTTCTCTCCAAGCGTCAATGGTAGTTCTGCATGATCTGTTCGACGTCTGCAAAATTGGGGACGGACCACAGGTGGGCTACCTTATTGTTGTTGAGTTCATCACGACAGAGGATGCCGCACCCTAAATACGTTAAAGATCCGGCGCTAAGAATTAATGCCTGTATTTTCCCCACCCTTTCGCACAGAACGCGGATTGATTGGATAAGAGCGAAGGATCGATTGAACCCGGTAGTCTTGTTTTGAGGACAAAGATGCTGGGCAGAAAGGAGCCTTCGCTCTTATCCAATCAGTCCCTGCGACGGCGCTCAGGGCTGTTGCGCTGGGTTGCGAGATTGGGGGATGACATTGGCAGGACTGAAGTCGTGCCCTTCCCGGTTGTGTTTTGGGCGAGATGAGGCGCGCGGCTGAAAGCCGCGCCCGTTCAAAGCGCTACGCCCCGATCGCTACTGGTTCACCCAGATCACTTCGGCTTTCCTGGCGGCCTCGTGTTCTTTGCGGAACTCGCGGGCAACGTCGCCGAGAGGGGTAACGCGCTTGTCAGTGGGAAATTGCCAAAGCGGCTGCTCGCCCTGGGCGAAGATGTAGGGAGAATTCGCGGCAAACAGAGTTTGCTCCGGAGCCATATCATGCTGCTCGGCATGCAGGGGATGATCGGTCATGGTCAAGACCACGGGTTGACTGGGAAGTACCGGAGCAGCCTGCTGTCCAAACGCGGACACGGCGCAGAAGAGCAAGAACACAGCGATCAGAGTAGTTTTCATGGCAAAGGTCCGAATCTGGAGGAGTGGCGGCGCGTGGGCGCGGCTCGTAGCCTAGCAGGTGCAAACCCCATGCCAAACCAGTGCGGAATTCGCTCGGTTTACGGGTCCGCCAAAGCGGAATACGGGCAACTTTTTGCACAATTGTGGAAGAAGCGCAGGTGATGCGGATTTCGACCGCCTGGATCTTACGTTCGGGCGGATCTAAGGACCTGAAAAGCCGCGATTTACGCGGGATTGGCCGATTCGTGCAGGTTCCCGGCAGACTAGACCGTTCGGACGAATGTCGATACCGATCCTGGGACTTGACACGAATCCAGAATATGTTCTACTTCGACCATGGCCCGTGAGAAGAATCCAACGAAAGATGTGATTCTGTGGATCGTGGCAATCATTCTGGTTGTGATTGCCATCTTCTGGTACCGCCGCTAGAAGCGGCGGAGCCCCAGTTCGCCTCGCCGAGCCAGCGGGGCAACACGGCATCTGGAAGCCAAAGCACGTTACGATCTCATGCCTGCGATTGGGACGCATCACCCCCTGCCCGATTAACTTGCAGAAATTTTCACAGTTGACACAGAGAAACAAGGCGCAGACAATCAACGCGGCTTTGCCGTCCTTCCTGGGCTCTGTGGGGTTCAGGAACGCAATCGTCCTGCCAATATCCGACGATCTTCTTCAATTAAGGGCTGCCAAGGAGAATCCGTTTCAATGAAGCAAAGATCGGGTGTACTCATCCTCGCGGTTGTATTTGGAGTTGCGGTCTGCTTAGCCATTTCTGCACTTGCCCAGGATGATGCGCAACTGCTGCCCACCTTGACGCATCACGTGCGAGAAGCAACTCTTAACGGACAGGCGCGGCTGGTTGGGCGCCTGCCGGCGACACGATCGATGCGTCTCGTTTTCGTTCTTCCGTTGCGGAATCAGGCAGAGTTGGATAGCGTGCTGCGGGAGCTCTACGATCCTTTCAGCCCGTCGTATCGCCAGTTCCTTACGGTGGAGGAATTTACCAGCCGGTTTGGCCCGACTCAGCAGGATTATGAATCGGTGATCAGTTTCGCGAGGGCCAATGGGCTGGCGGTGGTGGGAATATCGCGCAATCGCCTGAATGTGGATGTCGAAGGCACGGTGGCAAACATCGAAAAGGCATTGCACGTAACGATGGGGCTGTACCAGCACCCGACGGAAAACCGTACCTTCTACGCACCCGACCGCGAGCCTACGCTGGCGCTGCAGGTGCCACTGTGGCACATCGCGGGACTGGACAATTATTCCATTCCGCATCCATTGGTGGTCCGCAGAGATCAGGCGCTGAGGGTAAAATCCAACGCCACCACTGGGTCGTGCCCGCAGAAATCTTTTTGCGGAAGCGATATGAGGGCAGCTTATTACGGGGGAACGGCGCTCACCGGCAGCGGCCAGTCGCTCGGCTTGCTGGAGTATTACGGGACCGACCTCACGGACCTGAATACCTATTACAGCAACGCAAAACAGACGCTGACGGTGCCGATCACGCTCCGCTCAGTGGACGGAACCAGTACCAGCTGCCTGGCGAGACAGGGATGTGACGACACGGAGCAAACGCTGGATATGACGCAGGCGCTCGGCATGGCGCCGGGCCTGTCGAGCCTGGTGATGTACGTCGGCTCCTCGGATGCGGCCATTTTTAACGCGATGGCAACCGCGAGTCCGCTGGATGCACAGCTGAGTTCATCGTGGGGGTGGAGTCCGGCGGATCCAAAAACGGACAATCCATACTTCGAGGAGTTCTCCGCGCAGGGGCAAAACCTGTTTGATGCCTCCGGTGACGACGGGCGGTGGGGTGGCAACACACCGTATGTCTGGCCGGCGGATGCTCAGTATCTCGTGTCGGTGGGCGGAACCGACCTGACCACCAATGGCGCGGGAGGGCCATGGGCCACGGAAACCGCGTGGGTGGATGGTGGCGGCGGAGTTTCGCCGCACAAGTACGCCATTCCCTCATGGCAGGTAGCGACGGCGGCGGTTTGCTCCGAATGTTCGCAAAACTATCGCAACGGGCCGGACGTTTCGGCCAACGCGAATTTCACCTTTTACGTTTGCGCAGACCAGGCAGCGTGCACGGCAAACGGATACGGTGGTACCAGCTTTGCCGCGCCCATGTGGGCGGGGTTTCTGGCGCTGGTCAACCAACAAGCCGTACAGAACGGTCAATCTACGCTGGGCTTCATCGATCCGGCTCTGTACACGATCGGTTTAAGTTCAGGCTACGACTCCGATTTCCACGACATCATCAGTGGTAGCAACGGGTACAACGCCGTCACCGGGTTTGACCTTGCCACCGGGTGGGGAAGCCCGAATGGGGTTGACCTGATTAATGCCCTTACCGAAACCGTGACAATGCCCGATTTCACGATTGGGGTGAGTCCTTCGGCCATTACCATCAAACGCGGAAACACCGGCAGCACGACCCTTACGACCACTATCTCCGGGGGCTTCAACGCAGCGATCGCGCTCTCAGCCTCCATCAATGTCGTGACTTTCACGCCCAGTTCCATAGCGGCGCCGGGCGCAGGAACGTCACAGCTGCAGGTGAGAGTCGGGCCGAACGTCGTACTTGGCGATCACACGCTCACCATTACAGGAAAAGGGGGAGGCATCACCCATACGACCACTATCACGGTCGATGTAACCAATTGATTTGAATACGAGGAGCCCGGACGCTCGGCGTCCGGGCTTTTTGTTGCAACCATTTCCTGTTCCTGAGGAGAGTGGGGCGAAAGCCGTTCTGCTCAGGGGTTGCAGAAATTTTCACAATTGACACGGCAGGACAAGACGCACACAATCGTCCCCGCGACTTTTGCTCCCCTTTTGCGCTCTGTAGGGTTCCGGAACGCAATCCCCCTGCGAACCTTCAGCCATGTTCTTTCATTAAGACCGCCAAGGAGACCCCTGTCAATGAAGCAAGGATTCGCTGCATTCGGCCTCATAGCTGCGCTGCTGCTGGCTGTCATGGCCAGCGCCGCTTTTGCCCAGGACGCCCAGGACACAATGCCGGCCCATCCCCTCTACGCGCGGCTTCAGCCTCGCCTTCATGCGAACATAGGAACACTGGCAACTCCGCTGACCACCTGGAATGGATCGTTCGTATATAAGAAGCACACCTACAAATACAACATGGTGGGAACGGCGCCTTCGAGCGGAACCTCGACCACGATTCGGGTGTTCATCATTCCCGTCGCACTGTCGTACACCACGAACGGCAAGACGGTAACGTTCAATCCGCTGTCGAAGCTCTCGAACGGACTAACGGCGGTGCAGAGCACTGCGCAATCACCCCTCTTCCAGACGATGGACTGGGTCACGCCGGACGGAACGGACCTGGGCACCACGCAGTATGAAGATGCATTCCAACGGGCAAATTTCTGGAGCCAGGTATCATCAGCGCCGGGCTACCACGTATTGCTGGGCCAGCCAAGAGTGGCGCCGCTGCAGAAGGTGTCGGTCCCTGCCGCCGACGGCATGGTGGGGAACGAGTTTGGCATCAGAGTGGGACTCGCCGACATCGACTGGTTCGACTTGCAACTCGAGTCAATCCTCACGAAGTACGAATCGAAGATCACGCCGGGCACGCTGCCGATCTTCATTACCTTCAACTCCTACCTGACCCAGGGAGTCTGCTGCATTGGTGGATATCACAGCTCATACGGCGCCGCCTCGGCGCCGCAGGCCTATATAGAATTCAGCTATATCAGCACGCCGGGGGTCTTCGCGCAGGATGTCTCGGCTTTGTCGCATGAGGCAGGCGAGTGGCTGGATGATCCCCTGGTCGTCAACACGAACGGCAACGCCGTGGCCTGCGGAGTTCTGGAAGTGGGCGATCCGGAAGAACGTTTCACCAACTACGGAGCGTTCCCTTACACGTTGAACGGGTCAACTTACAATCTTCAGGACTTGGTCTACCTGGAATACTTCGGCGCCCCAACCACCACATCGGTGGATAGTGGCGCGTTGTCGTTCCACGACAATCCTTTCCACCTCGGCATCTGCAGCAACGGCGGCTAGTCGTCAGACGAATCGCGAGCAGGCACATCAGAGACCCGCTCCGCAAGGGGCGGGCTTTTTATTCCTCGACGCTTTGTCGGAGAAGAGGCAGAAGCGCCGGTGACCTAGATCAGAAAAGCGGAATCAGTCTCCCGCAACCGTTTGTGCACCGCCATATTTTCTGAACACCGAATCGCGGGACACTACCCCCAGGAGGCGGTGCGAGTCTGCACGATGAACCACGGGTACGAGCGGAAAATTGTTGACATAGCGCAGAGCCGCGTCGAGAGGAAGATCAGGATAAAGACTGGGCAAATTCTGGGTGGAGAGAAGCGAGCCCAGAGTGTGTTCTCCCTTGCCCTCCTGGAAGAGACGGAGAAGCTGGTCGCCACTGATGGCGCTCCAGCCGCTGGGATGGAGGCGAACCAGAAAAGCGCCCTCGGCCGAGTCCTGCACGCGGCGCGCACTGGCGTCGATATAATCCTGCGCGTTCAGAATCGTCTTGGGGACCGGAAGCATGGCATCTTCGACGCGAAGGATAGTCTCCTCTCGCTCCTCTTCCAGGGAAGGGAGAATCAGGCCATCCTGACGGGTGAGGAGATCGAAGATGGGAATGGGCTGCAAGCTGCGCGAGACAACATATGCGCAGGTGTTGGCGACGATGACCGGAACGATAATTTCATAGTTGCCGCTGACCTCCAGGACCATGAAGACGGAAGTCATGGGAACGCGGAGAAACCCGGCAAAGAGCACGCCCATGCCGACCAAAACATAGGTCGCGGTCGATCCGGCAAGGTGCGGAACAAAGAGGCGTTCGACGCCGCCGACCGCGCCGCCCAGCATGGCGCCCACGAACAGGGCCGGCGCGAACATACCGCCGGGAGTTCCGCTGACGAAAGAAACTGTGGTGGCGAGAATCTTAAGAAGCGCGAGAATGGCGAGCAGCTTCCAGGCATACTGGCCGTGCATGGCCTGATCCATGGAGTCGTAACCGGCGCCGAGCACCTCAGGAGCGCCAAAAAAGGCGATCAGGCCGACGATGAGGCCTGCGACGGCAGGCTGGAAATACTGTGTCCAGCGGGGCATGGCTTTCAACCGCGGACGCAGGTAGCCCACCGCTTTGGAAAAAATGACGGCAGCAAAGCCGCCAACAATTCCCAGAATTGCGTAGGCGATCAGCTCCGAGGGCCGCTTGAAGGTTGTAATCGGAATGCGGAACAGGGGTTCACTCCCCAGAAACCAGCGTACGATCACGACGCTGGAGACAGCCGCGAGCACGACCGAGCCGAGAATGCCGGCGCTCCAGCGACCGATGACTTCTTCGATTACGAATAGAACCGCTGAGATCGGCGCGTTGAACGCGGCAGCCAACCCCGCGGCAGCGCCGACCGGTCCCATGAGGCGAAGCTTTTCGCGCGAGATTTTCAGCTGTCGGCCGAGCGCAGAGGCAATGCTGGCGCCGATCTGCAGCGAGGGATCTTCAGGTCCAAGCGACTGCCCGGAGCCGATGGCCAGGGCCGAGCAGATGAACTTGCCAACCGCCGTGCGGAAAGGGATGTAACCGTTGAAGATGTAAAGCGCAGCTTTGGTCTGATTGACCCCGCTGCCCCGAACTCCCGGAAAGAGCCACATCACAAGCAGGGCCACGACCAGGCCAACACCTGCCGGCACGACGATAATATGCCAGTTGTGAAAATGAGTTATTGGCCCGAGCAGAGCAAGATGGGTCCAATCGATAGCCAGGCGAAAGCAGACCACTGCGAGCCCGGAAAAAATTCCGATAAAAACGGAGAGGATGAGGAAAAAGACTTCTTCGTCGAAGACGCTCTCCAACCCGGCAAACAGGCGGCGAGGAACGGCATAGGAAACGCGGGCGGGCTCGCTCGTGGACGAGGGCGGGATTTGGATACCGTCACTCATTGCCCGGCGGCCTCGCGTTTCTGGGAGATCAGGAGCAAGGCCAGGTCGTAGCCCTGAGGAGCGCCGCACTGGCTGGCGGTTTGTTGCTCGATCTGAAATACCAGGTCCATGATGGAATCGGGGAGATCGGTCTCCGCGGCGGAGCGTATATGAGGAAGCTGCGGCTTCATCGCCAGCCAGCTCGCCTGCAGGGCCAGTAAGGGAGAGGCTGGCGGTTGATTGGCGGTGGATGCCGTCACAGGCGCGGAAATGGCCCTGGGGAGAATGACACTCCGGCTCTGGGCACACTCGGCCAGGCGTCGCTCCGCCTGGGTGAAGGCAGCGATAATGCGCCGGTTGCGTTCGGCATCGGAAATATGGGTGCGGTACGGGTTCACGCGGAGGACAAGTTCAGCAGTAGCCAGGAGCTGACGGGAGTGGGCATCCTGCGGATTGGCCCCGACCGCCCGCTGCAGATAACGCTGGGCCGAAGCGTAATCGCCCAGATTGTAGAATGCCTGGCCCAATCCCGCGAGAGCAATGGCGTTGGAGGATTCGTGATGCAGAACCTCCTCATACTGACTGCGTGCGCCGGAGTAGTCGTGTGCCTGCTCGAAGAGTTGCGCCGTCTGCAGATGGAGCGCGGGGTCGGCGGGAAGGTTGCTGGCCAGGGCAATGAGCTCGGATTCGGCCCGGTCAGTGGCTTTTTCCTTCAGCAGAAACTGAATGAGCTCGATTCGGGCATCGCGGCGGTTGACGTCAGAATCGGAGTTCCAGACACCGTACATCGCATTGTGATAGTAACGGGTGGCGTCGGCGACTGAGCCACGGCGCGCCGCCACGCGGGCCAGAGCAAGATTCACGGCTGCATCCTGGGGGGCGCTTTGCCACAGGGTAAGCAGGTAAGATTCGGCCTCGTCGAGCAAAAGAGGATCGCCGCTGTCGCGGAGGGCGCGAGCCAAGCTGAGCTCATACTGGGAATTCGAGGGATCGCAGGTGAGGGCGGCCCGGAAAGCGTCAACGGCATCGTCGTAACGATGGGCGTTAACATCCTCCAGGCCGGCCGCATAAAGCTTGCGGCCGCGGGACTGCTGATTTGCATTAAAGCGGGCGACAAGATGGCTGACCGCGGCAAAGCCCGCCACCGCCGCCAGCGTTAGAAGAAGCAGGACTATGGGTGCGGAGCGCGGGACCAGATAGGAAAGGCGCGCAACAAAATCTCGTCTCACGATACGATCCGTCTCAAGATACTATCCTAAGACATGGGATGGGATTTCGTCTTTCATGAAAGTATCAGGGATCATATTTTGCAACCGTCCACGTTCGCGCGGCTATCTCGCGTCGGCGACGACGTAAACGTAACGAAGCATGGTAGAACCGGTGTTCTTGACGTCATGCTCGGTTTGGGGCGGACAATACAGAGCGGTGTGGGCCTTCAACCGGAGGTGCGCACCGTCCTGAAACAGCATTTCGCCCTGGCCCTCCAGCACGATCAGGATTTCTTCGTGGTTCAACGTGCTGTGTTTGCCGACGGAGTGACCCGGCGCCAGAACCACGAACCCCGACTTCATGCTTACGGTTTCAGGCGGTCCAGCGAGAATAGGAACAATGCCGGCGTTCGACTTCTCGAGAGCGACCACTTTGGGTCGCAGCTTGGGTACTTGACCTGCCGCATGAGGGACAGCGATCAAGGCAATCGGGAATAGCGCCAAAATGTTGCAGACGAACCAGGTGCGGCTTGACATAACGAACTCCCGGCGTTGCGATCCGACCTACAGTCGACTGGTAGCATGATACAGCCCAAAGGGCAGCGGGTCGGGTCGTTCACAATGCCGTCAGTAGGCCCCCGCGGCAAGATCGGATAAGATACTTCGGCTGCGTCGACTGCGGAGCCGCTCGATCCTCACGATGAATCGCGAATATCACAAAGGATACAGCCAAGAATTGCACCGCGACATGGAAGCGCTGGTGTTTGGACATGCCGGCGCGCCGTTGCTGGTATTTCCAACTTCCATGGGAAAGTTTTTTGAATACGAGGATCGCGGCATGATCGGCGTTCTGGCCACCAAGCTGGAACGGGGCGAGTTGCAGGTATTCTGTCCGGACGCGGTGGACACCGAAAGCTGGTACAACAGGGGCGTGCATCCGAGGGTGCGAGTGCTGCGGCACTTGCAGTATGAGCGTTACGTCCTGCACGAGTTTCTGCCCTTTGTGCGCTGGAAGAATCAGGCGCCGCAGCTGGCGGTGACGGGATGCAGCTTCGGGGGATATCATGCGGTGAATTTCGCGTTGAAGCATCCGGATGTGGTGACGCATTGCGTAAGCATGAGCGGAGCGTACGACATTCATCAGTTTCTGGACGGCTATTACGACGACGACTGCTACTTCAATTGTCCCGCGGACTATCTGCCGAATATGCACGATGACTGGTTCCTGAGCCGCTACCGGCAGATGAAGATCGTGCTGGGGTCGGCGGACTGGGACATGTGCCTGGACCAGAACGTGAAACTCTCCGCCATGTTGAATGACAAGGCCGTACCCCACTGGCTGGACATTTACAACGATCATTCGAAACACGACTGGCCGCTGTGGCAAAGAATGGCGGGAAAGTATTTCTAGGATCGAGAAAAGAGGTTGCAAAGAGATCGAATAAGCGTGGTGAAATCACCAATGGAGAGACTCGTGAAGGGACAACGAACAGCATTTATTGTGTTGGCGTTTGCAGTCCTGATGATGTCCGGTTCGTTTGTGAATGCGCAAACGGCATCAGCCAATCCCGGCTCTTCGGCTCAAACCTCGACGCCTGGAGAGCCTGCGACAACGACACCGAGTCAATCGACCCCTAAGGTCACGGCGTATACATTGCCTCCCGATCTCTATAAGAAAGCACGTGACAAGAGCCGCATCGATTTCCGGTTGCAGCTGATCAGCTTTATTTATGGGCTGGTGGCTTTATGGATCATCCTGCGCTGGAAGTTGGGCGCAAAATACCGCGACTGGGCGGAGCGCGCTTCGGCAAGGCGATTTGTACAGGCGCTGGTTTTTTCGCCGCTTTTCCTGGTCACGATTGGTGTGTTTACCCTGCCTCTGGACGTTTATTCGGAAACGATCGAGAAAAAGTACGGAATCTCGGTGCAGTCCTGGGGTTCGTGGAGCTGGGACTGGGTGAAAGCGGAACTGGTCTCGATTGTGATTTTCACGATCCTGATCTGGATTCTTTATGCCGTGATCCGGAAGAGCCCTCGGCGGTGGTGGTTTTATTTCTGGCTGGTTTCGCTCCCCATCCTCCTGTTTGTATTTTTCATCAGCCCGTGGGTGATCGCTCCGCTGTTCAACAAGTTTGAGCCGCTGCAGGAAAAAGAGCCCAGATTGACGGCAGCGCTGGAGCAGATGGTGCAGCGCGCTGGCGAAGACATCCCTCCGCAGCGCATGTTCTGGATGGGAGCGGCGGAAAAAACCAAGGCGCTCGACGCGTACGTTACCGGGTTTGGCGCGTCGAAGCGGATCGTGGTTTATGATACGACGATTGCCAAGATGAACGTGCAGCAGATCGTCTTTGTCGCGGGGCACGAGATGGGACACTACGTCCTGCACCACGTGTACAAGCTTCTGGGATTTTCTGCCCTGGTTTTTTTGGTCTTGTTTTATTTGGGTTATCGATCCATCGGCGGGTTATTGGCCCGCTGGGGAACAGGCTGGGGGATTCGCGGCCTGGAGGATTGGGCCTCGCTGCCCGCTCTGGTTTTTTTGCTGACGGTGTTTGCATTTCTTTCGAATCCGCTTCTGAATGCCTTCAGCCGGCATTATGAACATCAGGCCGACCAGTACGGACTCGAAGTTACCCATGGATTAACGCCGGATTCGGGCGAGGTTGCGGCGCAGGCCTTTCAAATATTGGGCGAAGTCGATCTGGCGGATCCGAAACCGAATCCGCTGGATGTCTTTCTCTTCTATAGCCACCCAAGTATTCCCGACCGGATTCAATTTTGCTTGAAATACGATCCTTGGGCGAACGGCGGAACGGGAGAGTTTGTGAAGTAAGAGGGCTTGTTGATTGCGCGCAGCGCCACCGACAATCCTCGCTCGGGATGACAAGACAGGGAGATGGTCGTGAAGAAAATCGGGATTCTGTTCGGCATGGAGAACACCTTTCCGCCGGCCGTGGTGGAAAAGATCAACTCCATGAAGGTGGATGACGTTCAGGCGGACTTCGTGAAGGTGGGCGGGGTCCGCATGGATGAGCCGAAGAAATATGCCGTCATCATCGATCGCATTTCCCAGGACATTCAGTTTTATCGCGCCTACCTGAAGAATGCAGCGCTGCATGGAACGATTGTGGTGAACAATCCGTTCTGGTGGACGGCGGATGACAAGTTTTTCAACTATGCTTTAGCCCACAAGCTGGGAATAGCGATTCCGCCGACGGTGATTCTGCCGCACAACAAGCATCCGGAAGGAACAACGGATCAGTCGATGCGGAACCTGATTTTCCCTTTGAATTGGGAGGAGATTTTCGACTACGTCGGTTTCCCTGCATTCCTGAAGCCTTATTCGGGCGGAGGATGGAAGCACGTCTACAAGGTGCACTCTCCTGAGGAGTTTTTCCACCGCTACAACCAGACCGGCGACTTGTGCATGACTCTGCAGCGTGGCGTGGAGTTCGACGAGTATTACCGCTGCTACGTGGTCGGGCAGGAGAAGGTGCACATCATGAAATACGACCCGAAGGCGCCGCACCACGAACGCTATGTCAGGGGGAACCCACCGCCCTCATCTGCGGCGCTGCGCGACCGCATAGAAAAGGACGCTCTGACCCTATGCCGGTCGTTGGGATACGACCTGAACACGGTCGAGTTCGCGGTCGAGAAAGGCGTGCCTTACGCCATCGACTTTCTCAACCCGGCCCCTGACGCAGAGGTTACGTCGGTGGGCCAGGAAAACTTCGACTGGATCGTGAACGCAACTGCAGAAATGGCTGTAAATAAAGCAGTTGACGGGGACAATCCGGTGAAGGAGATGCACTGGGCCGGGATGCTGGCCGGTCCACGACCATCGGCGAAGCCAGCTTTGAGCAGGAAGCCTAAGGCGCGAGTGCCGAATGAATGATGGAGGCCGAAGCCGGTTTTTGGGGGGACTAGCGCTGACCGGATCCCGTCGCTAATCGGGCTTATGCCATGCGCGGCCTGGGTGGATTGAGGCTCGTGCTGGTCGGGGCTCTCTCCGGATGGCCTGGTTCCTAGAGCATTAGGACGTCTCAGTCGCAGAGCCCGAAATACGCGCGTAGAGATCCTTTCGAGTGCCAAGGGCGCAAAAATTCCTCGAAAATTCATAAATACCTTATTTAGGGGATGACGGAGCGTCCCCATGGGCTCACCATGCCAACTGGGAGGGTCTAAATATGTCGGTAAATGCAGCCCAGCTGGCTTTGCGCGATCTCGCGGAGATTGAGCGAAGTGCAGTTGAGGCGAGCAAGATCAAAGTCAAAATTCGAAATGTAGATCGATATATGAGTCCACCCGCCGACACCATCTATCCGCTGGAGTACGCCTTCCACCTGCTGGGCGACGTGCACGGAAAGAGGGTGCTGGACTTGGGCTGCGGTTCGGGGGAGAACGTTGTGCCGCTTTTGCGGCGGGGCGCCGATGTACTTGCCATCGATATTTCGCCAGAGTTGGTTGCCGCCGCGCATACCCGGCTCGAGATGGCAGGCTTAGAGGCTCCGGTCTGGGCGGGTACAGCCTATGACACCGGTCTGGAGTCGGAATCGATCGACATCGTGTTTTCCATGTCCCTGCTTCACCACCTGGACATCCCGGCGGTTCGAGAAGAGATTCGCCGCGTGCTCAAGCCGGGTGGAGTTCTCATCATCAAAGAACCGGTTCGTTTCTCCCGTCTCTACGGACGGATTCGGTCGTGGCTGCCTGATCCGATGGACACTTCCACATACGAGCACCCGCTCACGCGGAATGAGCTTGTAAACGTAGAGAAGGGGTTCGAGGTGCAGAATCTGCGCTATTTTCGCCTGCCCTTCGTTCCCGTGGTAGAACGAGTCCTGGGCAAACACTCGCGCGGCATATGGAGCGTAAGCGACGTAACGCTGCGTTGGGCACAGCTCCTGAGCCAGTTCGCCACGCTGGTGGTGGCAAGAATGCAGAAACAAGCCGAACCCCAAGTGAGAATGGGGGCCTGGGCGCACGCGGCCTGACCGGCCGGACGCAGAATCCTTTGGCCGTGCTCTTTCAAGGCGTCGGTCGGCAGGGAATGCCTGTCCTGAGCAAGGCAGCGGATCAACCCAGAACAGCAAAAATCCCTCCCCGTTAAGCTCGAGTCCTCGCAATAGCC
>Ga0335072_10006768_pt1 | contig 16733 bp, 14 predicted proteins | sample Lox_Sample_21_FD_206725 | JGI IMG/M metagenome (GOLD analysis project Ga0335072, IMG submission 206725) | Soil microbial communities from Loxahatchee National Wildlife Refuge, Florida, United States - Lox_Sample_2.1 | ecosystem: Environmental > Terrestrial > Soil > Wetlands | place: USA...
CAGCAAACGCCCGCACATCATCGGCGTCAGTGTCAGTGACACCACCGCGGAGACCACCACGGCTACCGACAGCGTGACCGAGAATTCCTGGAACAATCGTCCCACCACGCCGGTCATGAACAGCAGCGGGATGAAAACGGCGATCAGCGAGACGGTCAGGGAGACGATGGTGAAGCCGATCTGCCCGGCGCCGCGATAGGCCGCTTCCAGCGGCGGAAAACCTTGTTCCAGGTAGCGCACCACGTTCTCGATCATCACGATGGCATCGTCCACCACGAATCCGGTAGCGATGGTCAGTGCCATCAGCGACAGGTTATCCAGCCCGTAGCCAAGCAGGTGCATCACGCCGAAGGTGCCGACCAGCGACAGCGGCAAAGCGATCGCCGGAATGAACGTGGCGCGCGCCGACCGCAGAAACAGGAAGATTACCGCCACCACGAGGGCGATCGACATCAGCAACGTCATCTGCACGTCGCGGACCGACGCGCGGATCGTCTGCGTGCGGTCGGTGACGATGCGCAGGCGGATGCCGGACGGCATGGCACCGCGCAGCCGCGGCAGCGCCGCTTTAATGAGCTGCACCGTCTGCACGATGTTCGCGCCCGGCTGGCGCTGGATGTCCAGCACGACGGCCGGCACGCCGTCCCAGCGGGCGGCGACGCGGTCGTTTTCCACACCGCCGATCGCGCTGCCCACCGCCGACAGTTTTACCGGTGCGCCATTGCGCCACGCCACCACCAGGTTCTTGTATGCGTTGGCGTCCACAAGCTGGTCGTTGGCACCCAGCGCGAATGCCAGGCGCGGACCATCGAACCCTCCCTTGGCGCCATTGGTATTGGCGGCGGCAACGGCCGTGCGCACGTCCTCCATCGACAGGCCATAGGCGGCGAGCCGCGCGGGATCGACCCGCACCCGCACCGCGGGACGCATGCCGCCCTGCACCGTCACCCGGCCGACACCGTCGATTTCCGAAAGCTTCGGCTGCAGCAGCGTATCCGCGGCGTCGCTGACCGTGGCGATCTGCAGCAGGTTGGAAGTGAGCGCGATGGTCAGGATCGGTGCGTCGGCCGGGTTCACCTTCGAATAGACCGGCGGGTAAGGAAGATTCAGTGGCAGCACACCCGCGGCGGCATTGATTGCCGCCTGCACGTCCTGCGCTGCGGAATCCATGCTCCGGCCGAGATCGAATTGCAGCGTGATCTGGCTGGTGCCGTCGGAACTGGCCGAGGTCATGGTGGTAAGGCCGGAGATCTGGCCGAACTGGCGTTCCAGCGGCGCGGTAATCAGCGTTTCGACCGTTTCGGGACCGGCCCCGGGAAGCTGGGTGGTGATCAGGATGGTGGGGAAATCGACTTCCGGCAGGGCCGAGACCGGCAGGGCCCTATAGCCCAGCGCACCCGACAGCAGGATGGCAAGCGCCAGCAGCCAGGACGCGATAGGACGGGCGATGAACGGGGCAGAAATGGAACGCAGGGCGTTGCTCTTATAGAAAATGGACAGGGGGCGGCGTTGCGGGGCGCATCGTGCCGCCGCTTCACCGCAAGACTAGCATGAATTCTTGAATCAGGACGCGCGCCGCGGACCCGAGGCACATGCCGCGTCACCCCCGGACCATCGCCGGCGGGCCGGCTTGCGCGGCTGCCCACCGGCCGTCATCGTTCGCCAACACGGAAAAGCCAGCACCGAGGAGGAGGTCGGCCATGCCAAATCCAACGCCGCCGCAGCGCCAGGCGCCAGGCGTGCATCATCTCGCCGTTGGCGACACCATCGTCACGGCGCTGAACGACGGCACGATCGAGGCCGTGTTCGAATGGCTCACGGGCATTCCCTCGGCCGAGGCCACGGCCTTGCATCACGCGGCCTTCCGCCGCGTCCCGCCGCAAATCGCGGTCAACGCGTTCCTGCTGCACATGCCGGGGCGCCTGGTTCTGGTGGATGGCGGCTGCGGCGCCAGCATGGGGCCGGACACGGGCGGGCTCGCGGCCGGACTGGCGTCGATGGGTGTCACGCCCGCCGCGGTGGACGTGGTGCTGGCAACGCATCTGCATCCCGATCACGTCGGTGGCCTGGTCGATAGCAGCGGCAACGCGGTGTTTCCCAATGCCGAACTGGTGGTGCACGAGGCAGAGCGCCGCTTCTGGGCCGACGACGCCGTGTTTGCGAAGCTCGACGACCAGGGCAAGGAGTTTGCGAACCTGGCCCGGGCCGCAGTGGCGGCCTACGGCAACCGGCTGCGACAGGTGAGCAGTGGCGAGGTACTGCCGGGCATCAGCGCGCTGCCGGCGCCAGGGCACACGCCGGGACACACCGGATGGCTCATCGCCTCGGGCGATGAGTCGCTGCTGATCTGGGGCGATGTCGTGCACATGCCGGGCGTGCAATTCGCGCGGCCGGATGCCGGCATGGGGTTCGACGTTGACGGCGCACAGGCCATCGCGACACGGCAGCGCCTGATGGACATGGCGGCAACGGACCGGCTGCGCGTGGCGGGCATGCACCTAGATTTTCCGGCGTTTGGGCATGTCGCGCGGCTGGCGGAGGGGTATGCGTTCGTGCCGGAGGTATGGCGCCCAACCGTGTGACGGATTCCAGACCAGGGCCTTCGCCGTTGGCTGTACGGTGCTTCAGGTATTTTTACCTACACAACTGTTCGCACCCAATGAACCCCTTGCAATCAACAAGAAAGATGCATTTCCGAATGTGATGTGTTAAGAACTCGGCCTATGTCCCCAAACCGGCCGATCTCCCGCCGTCTGTTGCTGGGCCGCCTCAGCTCCGGCACCGGCGTGGTCGGCACATTCCTGCTCCCCGGCTGGATGCACGGCGCCATGGCCGCCGGAGCGGCCCATCGCCGCCACCCACCTCCGTCGCCGGCGACCGGCAAGAATCTGCCCCTGGTGATGCTGGACCCCGGGCATGGCGGGAAGGACCCCGGTGCGATCGGCGTCTCCGGCACCTACGAAAAGCACGTCTCCCTCAGCACCGCGATGGAATTGCGGCGCCTGCTGGAAGCGAGCGGCCAGTATCGCGTGGCCCTAACCCGGGCCCGCGACGTCTTCATCCCGCTGGAGACGCGCGTCGCCATCGCCCAGGACCACGGTGCGTCCCTGTTCGTTTCCATGCATGCCGACGCTTTGGCGGACCATGCGGTGCGCGGCGCCAGCATCTACACGCTTGCCAACACCGCCTCCGATGCGCAGACCGCCGCCTTGGCACAAAGCGAGAACAGTGCGGATCGGTTTGGCGGGCTGCCGGTGCCGCATGTGTCGCCGGAGGTCGCGCAGATCCTGGCCAGCCTGGTCCGGCGGGAGACCAAGATCGGGTCCGTCCGGTTCGCGCGTGATCTGGCAGGGTCGCTGGATCAGGACGTGCCGATGCTGCCGCACCCGGAGCGGCATGCCGGCTTTGTCGTGCTGAAATCCGCGGACATCCCCAGCGTGCTGGTGGAGATGGGCTTCATGTCCAACCCTCGCGACGAGGCCGAACTGCGCCGCCCGGACCATCGCAAGCTGATCGCCATCGCAATGAAACGCGCGGTGGACGCGTTCTTCGCTGCGCAAGTGCATATGGCCGCCGGGTAGGCCATAACGGCTCGCCGGCGGACAAAGATCAATTTAACAACCGGCACGTGTCAAACCGGGGACACTGAGAGTTATACAGGGCCGCAACATGCCCACTGCCCGGGGTTTTCGTTTCTCCGGCCCTTGAACTGACGCGCGATATCGGGATGATGCCTCCACCGCGCCGGGGCGGACTCCCCGGCCGTACGACAATGGAAACGGCATGAGCGACGCACACGGCGCCACGGTGCACCACGTCCCCGCGGTGGAGAGTTCCGGCCTGAAGCAGCCCTTCCACCTGGTCGATCCCAGCCCATGGCCCATCATCGGCGCCGTCGGCGGATTCTGCACCGTCTTCGGCATCATCCTCGCCGCGCATTTCGGCAGCTATATCCTGCTCGCCGCCGGCGTCCTGATCGTGTTGTTCACCATGTTCATGTGGTGGCGCGACGTCATCCACGAAAGCCGCACCCCCGGCCTGCACACCCCCTTCGTCCGCCTCGGCCTGCGCTACGGCATGACCCTGTTCATCGCCAGCGAGGTGATGTTCTTCGTCGGCTTCTTCTGGGCCTATTTCAATTTCCTGATCTTCCCGGACACCCAGGGCAACGGCCAGCTCGTATGGCCGCCCAGCACGATCCACAGCTTCGATCCGTTCCACATCCCCGTGCTCAACACGATGATCCTGCTGCTATCCGGCTGCACGATCACCTGGGCGCATCACTCGCTGTTGGAGAACGACCGCAAGGGCATGCTGACCGGGCTCGGCTTGACCATCCTGCTGGGCCTGTCCTTCACGCTGTGCCAGGCCATCGAGTATTCCCACGCACCGTTCAAGTTCGTGGGCGGCGGCGTGTATCCCTCGACATTCTTCCTCGCCACCGGCTTCCACGGCTTCCACGTGATCGTCGGAACGTGCTTCCTGATCGTGTGCTGGTTCCGCGCCAAGGACGGCCAGTTCACGCCGCAGCGCCATTTCGGCTTCGAGGCCGCCGCCTGGTACTGGCACTTCGTCGATGTGGTCTGGTTGTTCTTGTTCACCTGCATCTACTGGTACGGTGCCAGCCCGACCGTCGCCGGGTAGCGGTGCCTGAGGCGAGCGTCTCCGTCCTTCAGGCAGCGCTCGCCTGCCGCTGCCCTCGCTGCGGCCGCGGTCCCTTGTTCCGCAACCTGCTGGAAGTGCGCGACCGCTGCGAGGCCTGCGGCCTCGACCTGCGTGAATGCGACACCGGCGATGGCGCGATCGTCGGCGTCATCATGGTGCTGGGTGCGATCGTCGTGGGATTGGCGTTCTGGGTGGAGTTCCGCTTTTCCCCACCACTATGGGTGCACGCAGTCTTGTGGCCGGCGGTGACCGTGCCATTAGCGGTGCTGATGATGCGCCCCGCCAAAGCGGCGCTGGTGGCGTTGCAGTACCGCCACCGTGCCTCGGAGATGGGGCTGTGACCAACAGGACATCCCCCCTCCCCTTGTGGGATCAGGCCGCGAAGCGGACTGATGTTGGGGGGAGGGGACCCTCAAGTCATGGTCCGGGGGCCCTCTCCCCCCAACCGCCTCCCACAACCGGAGGGGGCGTCTCTGCCTTCCGCCGCCTCCTCGGCCCCGCCCTCATGACTCTGGCCATGCTGGCCATCCTGGTCGGCCTCGGCACCTGGCAGATCTACCGCCTGCATTGGAAGCAAGGCATCCTCGCCCAGATCGCCCGCGCCGAGGCCGCCCCGCCGATCTCCCTGCCTCCGGCGCCCCAGCCCTTCACCAAGGTCGTCGTCACCGGTCGCCTGCGTGCCAATCTCTCCGCCTCCTACGGCGTGGACGTCCGCGACACGCGCCAGGGCTCCACCATGGGCAGCTATCTGGTTCAGCCGCTGGACCGCCCCGGCCAGCCGCCGCTGCTGGTGGACCGTGGCTGGGTGCCGCAGCATTCCACCGCCCCGATCGCACAACCGCAAGACACCACCACCATTATCGGCTTCATTCACCAACCGGAAAAACCCGGACTGTTCTCGGCCGCCGACGATCCCGCGACGCGCACGTTCTACACACTGGACCCGGAAAAGATCGGCGCATCGCTCGGCCTGCCGCACGTCGCGCCGTTTGTCCTGATCGCCATGGGCCCACCGCCGCCGCAGCTCTGGCCCGATCCCGCGCAGCATTTACCGCGCCCGCCCAACAACCATCTGAACTACGCCATCACCTGGTATAGCCTCGCGCTTGTGCTCGTGGTGATGTTCGGGACCTGGGCTCGAAGGACGCTGCGCGCATGACCGCTTACGACCGGCTGACCGACCGCTTCACCCGCATCGCAACGCTGGGAGAGGCCTCGTCCGTGCTCGGCTGGGACGCCGCGACAATGATGCCGCCCGGCGGCGGCGCGGCGCGCGGCGACCAGCTCGCCGTGCTCGCCGGCCTGTCGCACGGCTTGCTGACCGCGCCGGAACTCGGCGACGACCTTGGCGCCGCGGAAGCCGAAGCCGGCACGCTGGATGCGTGGCAGGCGGCCAATCTCCGCCTGATGCGCGACGCCTACACCCGCGCGACGGCACTCCCACGCGATCTGGTGGAAGCCCAGGCACGCGCGAATTCCGCCTGCGAAAAGATCTGGCGCGATGCCCGCCGCGCCTCCGATTTTGCCAGCGTGCGCCTGCCATTTGCCGAGGTGGTGCGCCTGATGCGCGAGTCCGCCACGGCACTGGGATCGGTGCTGGGCCTGACGCCCTATGACGCCCTGATGGACGGCTTCCAGCACGGTGCCCGCGCCGCGACGGTGACGCCCGTATTCGAGGACTACGAACGCTTCCTGCGCCGCGCTTTGCCGCAGGCCGAGGAACGCCAGGCGCGCCAGCCCGCCCCGATCCGTCCGAAAGGTCGATTCCCGATCGACGCGCAGGAAGCGCTGTGCCGGCGGCTGTCGGAACGCCTCGGCCTCGATTTCAACCACGCGCGGCTGGACCGTTCGGCGCATCCGTTTTCCGGCGGCACCCGCGCCGACGTGCGCATCACCACGCGCTACGACGAAGCCGATTTCGCATCAGCGGTGCTGGCGGTGGTGCACGAAACCGGCCATGCGTTGTACGAACGCGGCCTGCCCGCGGCGTTTGACCGTCAGCCGGTCGGCGAGGCCGCCGGCATGGCCGCGCATGAAAGCCAGTCGCTGATTGTGGAAATGCAGGCGTGCCGGTCCGATGCGTTCCTGTCCTGGCTCGGCCCGGAACTGCATGCGACATTCGGCGGCGACGCCGCACCCTATGCACCGGAGAATCTGGCCCGGCTGTGGCGCCACGTGGAGCGCGGCTTCATCCGCGTTGACGCCGACGAAATGACCTATCCCGCCCACGTCATCCTGCGTTTCCGGCTGGAGCAAGCGATGGTAGCGGGCGATCTCGCGGTGGATGACCTGCCCTCTGCCTGGAACCAGGGCTTCTCTGCATTACTCGGCAGGCAGCCGCCTGATGACGCGCGCGGCTGTCTGCAGGACATCCATTGGTACGACGGCGCCTTCGGCTACTTCCCCAGCTACACGCTGGGCGCGATGGCTGCGGCGCAATTGATCGCCGCGGCGCGGCGCAGCGTGCCGGGCATCGACGCGGCCCTCGCGCGTGGCGACATGGCGCCTTTGCTCGGCTGGCTGCGTGCGAACGTGCACAGCAAAGGCAGCTTGCTCGGGTTCGACGATCTGCTGCGCGCGGCGACCGGCAAGCCGCTCGATCCAACGGATTTCGAAGCCCACCTGACGGCGCGTTATCTTGTCTAGTGCCTCGGCACAGAGGTTTTGACCGGTTGGACGGCGGACTCCCCGTGACTGCCTGTCCGCCGGGGTTGGGGCTGCACGCCGGACAGCCGGTTCCAATCCAAATTGGCCAGTGAGGCCGGACAGCGCTCGCTCGGACCCAGACATTCGCCCATGGTCGACAGCCGACCTCAGCCTTTGAAGGCGGCGATATCGGCGAAGGGCTTGATTGGCAACACGAGATGCAGCTCTGAGCGCCTCGATCACCAGGTTACCTTGGGTCGTCTGAAACCCATCGCACCCCACGCAACCAATAGTTTGATCATGAGCCTCGCCGGGTACGTCGGATAGGTTGGCAGGCCATCCGGTTGGGTGGTCCCTCCGGGACGATCCCTTGCCATGACGCCCATCTCAAGCGGCGGCGCATCCTTGGACAGCCTATCGCGATAGAGGGTCAGCCAATGTCCCTTCGTGAAATCGAGGAACATCGGCGCGTTGCAACATGTCGCAACGACGCGGCGGGTGCCAGTCGATGCGGTGAGCCGATATGCTCGCAGATGCTCCGCGCCGCGCATAATCCTCACCCGGTCCTTGCGGAACAGGCAGTAGTCAATCCCTCCGTCGCTATTGAGCACGGGTGGCGCGCCCGGCTCTTGCTCGAACAGGCGAGCGGCCGACCGGCAGCTTTCGCAATAACAGACGGCGCTCACGATCGGGCGGGCAGCCGCTTCAAGCGCCACCTGACCGCAGGTGCAGAATGCGGAGAATGCAGTCTTCGCGGTCATCGGCCGCCGATCGCCATGCGATTGCCCTCGCCGTCCTGGAGTTCGGCAACGGTCCGTCCGGGTTGCCAGCATGGTGCGACCTCCGACATAACTGGACTAGACAGTCTAGTTCCGACTAGTAGACTCGTCGGTGTGATGATGTCAACCGGCGGTGTTTGGGGGCCGACCAGTGACGACGAAGAGAGATGCCGTGAACGATCGGCCTGCTGGCGACGGCGGGGGACGCACGGTACGCAAACGCAAGGCGATCCTGCAGGCGGCGACCACGATCTTCCTGAGGGATGGGTATCTCGGCGCCGCCATGGATGAGATCGCGTTCCTGGCCGATGTCTCGAAGCAAACCATCTACAAGCAGTTCATCAGCAAGGAAGCGCTGTTCCTCGAGATCGTGGCGGGCCTGACCAACCAGGGCAGCGACGCGGTGCACGGCGCCGTCCCGGACCTGGCGCCAAACGGTGATCTGCACGCCTATCTGGAAGACTATGCCAATCGGCAGCTCAGAATCGTCCTTACACCCAGGCTTATGCAGCTGCGCCGCATGGTGATCGGCGAAGTCGCCCGGTTCCCGGAACTGGGCAATGCCCTCTATGAAAGTGGTCCAAAGCGGGCGATGGCGACTATGGCGACGATATTTCAGCGCCTGGCCGATCGTGGACTGCTGCGGATCAACGATCCGGCGGCCGCGGCATCACACTTCAATTGGCTGGTGATGTCACAGCCGTTAAACCAGGCCATGCTGCTCGGCGACGCTGGAATTCCGAAACCGGCAGCGCTTCGCCGTCATGCCGCCGACGCTGTCCGCGTCTTCCTGGCGGCCTACGGCATACGCTGAGCAGCGGCCACAGGGAGCGTTTTGGCACAACCTCAGCGGCAACGCCCAAGATCAACCATATGACCTGGCCTGATGGGGTCAGAGCGGCTTCAGGGGCCGGTCTGCTCGGTCAGGCCCAGCCAAGCGCCTTCAAAGCCAACCCCGAATGCCAGATCTTCGTCATGTGGGCGATCCTGCCGTCGTCATTGAATTGCATGACGTACACATAGTCGGTGCTGACGGTCTTGCCGGTCGGCGGACACGGACCTCCGGCCAGATGCGTGCCGGTGAACACACCGTAAGCGCAGACATTGTTCCGCTCGGTGTCGGTGGCGAAGGATTTCACCGCATAGGTGGCGTCGGTCAGCACGCCCATCAGGCCCTGCATCCAGTCGGTATATTGCCGCAGCGTCTTCACCTCTGCCAGCGGCTCCGCCTGCGCTGCGAATGTCGCGTCCGGCGTGCACCAGGCGCTGCATGCGCTCCAGCCCTTGCCGGCTTCGCATGCCTCGAAAAATGCGTGGGCGGTCTCGGTAATTCCCGTCATTGCTGCCTCCCGTCTGTTGGTATGTCCCGCCGGCACAATCCCCGCGCCGCCGCGGGCGCCGCCATAGTATCCCGCATCGCCCCGGCGCAGCTTATATGTTCGCTTGATTTGTCCTGCAGAAACCCTGGATTATTCCGGTAGACGCGTCGCCCACCACCAGGAGGGGGTACGTGCGGTTCCTGTTTGGCGGCCACAGCCTGGACATCGGCCTGCGCGAGCTGCGCCGGTCCGACGACGTGGTCGCGCTCGAGCCGCAGGTCTTCGATCTGCTGGTGCATCTGCTGCAGAACCGCGACCGCGTCGTCAGCAAGGACGAGTTGCTGTCTGCTGTCTGGAAAGGCCGCATCGTCTCCGATGCGACCATCGACAGCCGCATCAAGGCGGCACGCCAGGCCGTCGGCGACAGCGGCGCGGCACAGCGCATGATCCGCACGGTGCCGCGCAAAGGGATTCGCTTTGTCGCCGCGGTAACCGAACAAGCCGCGGCCGTCCCTGTTCGTATCGCCCCATCGCCGGCGCTCCCGGATCGACCCTCGATTGCCGTGCTGCCGTTCGCCAACATGAGCAGCGACTCCGGCCAGGACCATTTCGCCGACGGCATGGTCGAGGACCTGATCACCAACCTCTCCCGCCTGCACGGGCTGTTCGTCATCGCCCGCAATTCCACCTTCGCCTACAAGGGCCGCGCAACCGACGTGCGGTGCATCGCCCGGGAGCTGGGCGTGCGCTACATCGTCGAAGGCAGCGTGCGCCGCGCCGGCGACCGTGTGCGCGTGACCGCGCAGTTGATCGACGCCGAGACCGGCCGCCACATCTGGGCCGACCGCTACGACCGTGCTGTCACCGGCATCTTCGCGGTACAGGACGCCATCACCGACACGATCTCCGTCGTGCTGGAACCGGAGATCAGCCACGCGGAACGCGAGCGCGCCCGCCGCCGCCCGCCGGAGAACCTCGGCGCCTGGGAACTCTATCAGCGCGGCTGGTGGCACCTGCTGCGCCGCAACCGCGAGAACCTCGCCGAAGCGCGCGCCTTGCTCTGCGAGGCGATCGCCCTGGACCCGAATTTTTCCAGCGCGCATGCGGCGCTGGCCATTTCCGCATTCTGGCTGATCACCCACGGCCTGACCAAGGATGCCGCACAGACGCGCGCCGAGCTGTTGCACGAAGCAACCCGGGCCGTGGAGCTCGACCCGCGCGATCCACTGGCACAAAGCGCGCTCGGCGTTGCCTTCATGGAACATGGCGACCATGACAAGGCGATCGCGGCACACGGCGTGGCGACCACGCTCAACCCGAACTCCGCCCTCGGGCAATGGTGTTTCGGATACGCACTCAACCGGGCGGGGCATTGCGCGGAGGCGCTGCAGCGGTTCGACATGGCGCTGCGGCTGTCGCCTCGCGATCCGGCGGCGTGGAGCTATCTGACGCTGCGGGCATCAGCGCTTTACAACCTCGGTCGTTACGGAGACGCAGCAGCAGCGGCGCGCGAAGCAACGCGTGCGCCGGTGGTCGATCTGATCTGGCCGCTGGTGCATCTGGCGGCTTCGCTGGGGCGGCTCGGCCAGCGCGAGGAGGCGGCGCGCGCGATCCAGGCGCTGCGTGCGATCCGGCCCGGCCTGACCATTACGCAATTCCGCACCTGGCCGCACAATCGCAGCCGCTCCGCGGCCGCCAGTGAGAATGTTGTCGCCGGACTGCGCGCGGCCGGATTGCCGGAATAGATTATCTCGCCCCGGCAACCGCCTCTTGCACACGAGACCACACTCGGGCAGGGACGGATGACGATTGCGAGTCTTCTGGGCATCTTACGGAAAGTGCGGATGCATGCGTCGAGTCTGTCGGCGCCGCTGACGTTCCGACCGTGGATGCCTGAACAAGCGGCGCCGGCGCGATTGCGACGGGACACGCCAGGTGGGGGATAATGTTGCGTTTCTTTCTTGCTGCCAGCACGGCGCTGGTGCTGGGCGGTTGCACCGTCGGCCCAAACTTCAAGCCGCTGTCCTGGGCGTCCCCCGATTCCTGGTTCAGTGGCCCGCATGAGCAAGTGCCGCAGGAGCATTCGGCTGCCGTCGCCGCGCCCGTCGAAGCCGATTGGTGGAATCTCTTCCATGACCCCGAGCTGACCAGGCTCGAGCAACGCGTCGCCGCGCAGAACCTGGACGTGCGCACGGCAGCCATTCGATTGTCGGAGTCCAATGCCCAGCTTGGCGTGGTACAGGCGGCGGAGTTCCCGACGCTCAACGCCAATGCCTCTTACACGCGGACGAAGGCGAGCAATATCGGCGAATTCGCCACGGCGCCTGATGCGTTGGGCGCCAATGGGGCCTCCGGCAATTTCACCGGCGGATTCCACGGCGGCAATCTCGGCGCCTTCGACGTGTACCAGGTGGGCCTGGGAGCGGCCTGGGTGCCGGACCTGTTCGGCTATGTCCGGCGTTCCGTCGAGTCCGCCAAGGCGTCCGTGCAGGCATCCGCTGAAGCCGAACGGGCCGTCCTTTTGGCATCGCTCGCCGAAGTGGCGCAGGACTACATCGCGCTGCGTGGCGTCCAGGCACAGTTGCACATCGCGCGCGACAACGTCCGCACCGCCGAGCAAAGCCTGACCCTGACGCAGCAGCGCGCGGCGGGTGGCGTGACGACCGACCTGGACGTGGCCAACGCCTCGGCACAGGTGCGCACCACGGCAGCGCAGATTCCGTTTTTGCAGCAGCAGGAAGCCGCGGGCATCAACGCGCTGAGCCTGTTGCTGGGCGACCCGCCGAACGCGTTGCGCACGGAACTGGCGGACCCGAAGCCGGTGCCGCCGGTGCCGCCCGTGGTTCCGGTCGGATTTCCTTCGGAGCTAGCGCGCCGTCGCCCGGACATCATGCAGGCCGAGGCGCAATTGCACGCGGCCACCGCGAATGTCGGCGTCGCCGTGGCTGCATTCTACCCCACGGTGACGCTGACCGGCAGCGTCGGACTACAGGCGTTGCAGCCCTGGCAGACGTTCTGGGCGAACGCGCGCAACTTTGCCATCGGCCCCGGCATTACCGTGCCGATCTTCGAGGGCGGGCAGTTGACCGCAACCTTGCAGCTGCGCAAGGCGCAGCAGCAGGAAGCCGCGGTCTTCTATGAGAAGACGGTGCTGCAGGCCTGGCACGACGTGGACAACGCGCTGACCGCCTACAAGACCGAGCAAGCGCGCCGCGATCAATTGACGCTGGCGGTGGAGCAAAACCAGAAGGCGCTGACGCTGGCGCAGAGCAGGTACGAGCAGGGGGTTTCGGACTTCTTGACTGTGCTTACGGCAGAGGAAAATCTTCTTTCGACAGAGCAACAACTGGCCGCCAGCACGACGACGGTCTCGGAGAACCTGGTGGCACTGTACAAGGCGCTCGGTGGCGGATGGGAGACGGATCTGCCCCGCCGGGATACGGCTGAAAACGCCGCCTTGGCGCCCGCAACGACCCGTTGAGGAATTTCCATAGCGACCCGTTGAGGAATTTCAATTTTGACTGCGTCCGGCCATGCGTCCGGGTAACCGGCAGCCGGTTGCGATGACCCGCACATGTCATTGCGAGGAGCGAAGCGACGAAGCAACCCCGGTCACATGGGACAGCGCATGAGTCAGCCTCTGTCCGGCCGAGGTTGCTCCGTCGCTGCGCTCCTCGCAACGACATGTGCAGTCGGCGCGCGGGGCCGCAAGACCGCCTCTCCAGGATGGTGTTGCGCGCGATTTTCTGCTAGCGAGACGAAAGCTGGGCTAATCAGTGCCGTGTCACGACCCTCGCTCCACGGATAGCGGATATCGAACCAGCGGGTGAATTCGAAGGTTCTTGACCCAGATCAAGGCCTTCGCCCGGACATTGGTGCAAACGCCGCGTTCGATGGTGTGCGCCTCGTGACCGCCGGCCTGGTGCCGGTCCGGCCAACCATGCGCCCGCCGCCATGCGGTTCCGCATCAAAGATATAGGGAAGAAATGTTCACGCAGATCGTCGACCCCGTCGGCAATCTTGGCATCACCTGCCTGATCGCCCTCGTCCCCGTCATAGTCTTGCTCGCATTGCTCGCGGTATTCCGGGTCTCCGCATGGCTGGCCGTGCTGATCGGCTCGGTTGTCACCTTCATCCTGGCCGCCTGGGTCTGGCAGATGCCGCTGGCAAACGGCGCGCGCGCCTACCTGTACGGAGGCGGAACCGGCGTCTGGAACGTGGACTGGATCACGTTCTGGGGCCTCGTGTTGTTCAACACATTGAACGCCACCGGCCTGTTTGAAAACTTCCGCCGCTGGCTCATCGCCCAGGGCACGCTCGATATCCGCGTGCAGACCATGCTGTTCGCCTGGGCATTCGGCGCATTGATGGAGGGGTTGGTCGGCTTCGGCTACCCCTGGGCCGTGGTGGCGCCGATTTTGATCTCGCTCGGCCTCTCCGACCTGGACGCCATTCGCGTCGCCGCGATCGCGAATAACGCACCCGTTTCCTACGGCGCACTCGGCGCGCCGATCATCGCCCTGGCGGCGGTGACCGGATATCCATTGCTGGCACTGTCGGGCTCGGTGGGCACGATCGTCGCATTCCTCGCGCTGCTGCCGCCATGGGTCCTGATCTACCTCGTCGCCGGCAAACAAGGGTTCAAGGATGGCTGGCCGCTCGCCGTCGTCGGATCGCTGGGATACATCCTGGGTCAGTGGCCGGTCGCCTGGTTCTTCGGCCCCTATTTGCCGGACATCACCGGCTCCATCGTCTGCTTCTGCGCGCTGCTCCTGTTGCTGAAACTGTGGCGCCCGGCCCGCATCCTGGGGCACGGCGGCGTGCCGATCAGCGCGGATCAGATCAGGCAGGAGGAAATTCGCCACCACGGTCTCGCCACCGGCGATGTGCTGCTGGCGTGGATGCCGTTCGCCGTACTGGTCGTGGTGGTGGCGGCATGGACCGGCCCATGGTCCAGCCTGCCAGCCGTGGGCTGGTTCTCGGCGGCGGTGACAGCAACAGCGCCCGAGACCAAATCGACCATCACCGCGGCCTTCAAGTTCGCACCCTGGGTGGGCGGCAGCGCGATCCTGGCGTCCTGGCTGATCATCAGCGTCTTGCTCGCAGTGGCCGGAAAGCTGAAGGCCGCACAGATCGGCGCGATCTTCCGCAAGACCTTCCATCAGATGTGGGGTGCGCTGCTGGTGGGGTTCTTCATCTTCGGCCTCGCCTTCGTGTTCAACTTCTCCGGCATGGCGTCGTCGCTGGCGAAGGGTTTTTCCTACCTCGGCACGTGGTTCATCGTCGTGGCACCGTTGCTGGGCTTCATCGGTGTGGCCCTGTCGGGATCGAACACCTCCACCAACGCGATGTTTGGCAAGTTCCAGGCGCTCGTGGGCGTGCAACTCGGCTTCGCGCCGCTGCTGCTGCCGACGCTGAACTCGGTGGGATCCGAAATCGGCAAGCCGATCGCGCCGCAGACAGCGAGCGTCGGCGTCTCCACCAGCAAGTTCGTGCGGGCTGAAGGCGAGGTGATCCGGCACAATTTCGGCTGGACGCTGGTATTGCTTGCCTACCTGGTGGTGCTGGGGGTGGTATTCTACTTCGTCGATCCATCGGCCCTGCACCTGCGCTAGGCCCAATGTCATTGCGAGCCACGTAGCGGCGAAGCAATCTCCCGCGGGACGGCGCACGAGCAATCCGAGCCTCAACACGCCGGGGATTGCTTCGGTACTGTTCGCCTCGCAATGACATGCGGGAGGGGCGGTCACGCTGTGTCGCGCATCCCTGATTCCGAATATCGGCTTGCCCGGCGCGTAGCTTCCTGCGAGCTTGCGCCGCATGACGCTTCCGGCATTGCATCGAGTCCTGGCGTGCCTGCTGCTGGCAGGGTGCGCCCTGGTGGACCAGCGTACCTTCGCGCCCGCTCCCGAGGCGAAGGCCGCGACAGCCACTGCGCCCGCGGCGCCTGCGCCGGTGAAGGTGGACCCGCGCGCGCCGCTGGTGAGCATCGATTTCAGCGGCCCGGCGCCGAATTACCAGGAGCTGCTGGGCTACGCCGTCCGCGCCGCCGAAACCCACGACCGCGACGTACAATACGATGTGGTCGCCATGGTGCCGAAGGCCGATGACCTCGCCCTGGGCCAGCAGGAAGCGAGCGACGTGATGCGCGCGATCATGCGCGAGGGCGTCCCGGCGGACCGCATTCACCTCGGGCTGCGCGCGGATCCGGCGCTGCCGGGCCGCGAGGTCCGCATCTACGTCCGCTGACCGCAATGGCACGCCCGATCCTGTTCGGTGCGGCCTACAGCGTTTATGTCCGCGCGGTGCGGCTGGTGCTGCACGAGAAGGGCACCCGCTACGACCATGTCGATGTGGACGTGTTCGGCGCCGGTGGTCCCCCGGCCGAGTACCGCGCCCGCCATCCCTTCGGCCGCATTCCCGCGTTCGAGCATGACGGCTTCCGCTTGTACGAAAGCGGCGCCATCCAACGTTACATCGATGCAGTATTCCCCGGTCCGGCCTTGCAACCGTCCGGCCCGCGCGCGCAAGCACGGATGAACCAGGCGCTGAGCGTATTGGACAGCTACTGCTATCGCACCTTGCTGTGGGACATCTTTGTGGAACGCGTGCGCGCACCGGCGATGGGACGCGCGCCGGACGAAGCGCGAATCGCCGCGGCCCTGCCGCGCGCCGAAACCTGCCTGCACGCTTTGACGGAGATCAGCGGGAACGGACCTTTTCTCGGCGGCCCAGCCCTCACGCTAGCCGACCTGCATGCGGCACCGATGTTCGTGTATTACCGCATGGCGCCGGAGGGCGCGGCAATGATCGCACGACACCCGCGCATCGCCGCATGGCTGCAGGCGATGACGGCGCGGCCGAGCGTCACGGCGACGCGCTCGCCGTTGGAATGATGGAGGGATGGCCATGATCATGATCGGTCAATACGATTCTCCCTTCGTACGGCGGGTGGCGGTTGCCTTGCAGCTTTACGGCATGGCGTATGAGCATCGTCCGTGGTCCACCTTCGGCGAAGGCGACAGGATTGCGGCCTTCAACCCGCTGCGGCGTGTACCCACGCTGGTGCTGGACGATGGCGAGGTACTGATCGAAAGCGGCGCCATCCTGGATTGGCTGGACGAGCAGGCGGGAGAGGCGCGGGCGCTGATGCCGAGGAGCGGCGTGGCACGCCGCCAGGCATTGAAACTATGCGCACTGGCGACTGGGCTCGGCGACAAGGCGGTCAGCCTGGTTTACGAACGGGTGCTGCACGAGACCACCTCGCCCGTATGGCAGGCGCGCTGTGAGACGCAGATTGGTGCCGTGCTGGACGTGCTGGAAC
>Ga0335072_10006770_pt1 | contig 16732 bp, 14 predicted proteins | sample Lox_Sample_21_FD_206725 | JGI IMG/M metagenome (GOLD analysis project Ga0335072, IMG submission 206725) | Soil microbial communities from Loxahatchee National Wildlife Refuge, Florida, United States - Lox_Sample_2.1 | ecosystem: Environmental > Terrestrial > Soil > Wetlands | place: USA...
TTGCCACTATTCGCCGGCGGCTGGTTCTGGACGGACGCACCGGTACCGGGAAGCTGGGTCGTGTTCGGCGATTGAGGGGTCTGGGGCTGCAGCGGAGCTTGTGGCGGCGAAGGAGCAGCAGGCTGGCTCGGGGGCTGGGGCGCAGGGGTTTGGGCAATAGTCACGCCCGCACACAGGAGAACGACGAGGAGCGCGATGAAAACGGATTTCAGGCGCAATCTGGTTGCAAAATGCTCTAGACGAGGAGATGCCATGGGGAAAACCTTAGGATACAGGAGAATTGGGGCAGAAAAGGCAAACAGGTAGAAAGACGAAATCAGAGCTGATAGGAAAGCACGGGTGCCTCACTCATTCGTTCTTTCGATTGAGTGTGTTCTCGAACTCCGGGACTTAACTGCGACACCGGTCGGCCATATTGTTGCAAGCCGGATCATTTGTCCGCTTCGCAGTTATCACTCACGGTCGTCGCACTGGTTGCGACCCAATAAGGCTGCATACCTTTTCTCACGGCAGTGACTTTCACCGTTTTGTTGGCATAAGCGGAGAGATCAACGGTGTCGCTTTTAACCGTCACCTGCCAGCTAACGCCCGAGGGCAGAAGCCAATAAGCTTTCGTTCCGGCGATGGCTTTCAAACAGCCGGTAAATGTACGCTCCTGGGGCTGGGGCGCCGGGGGCTGGTATGGCTTCTGGTTGTCGTGCTGCAACGGCCGAGGGGCGGCCAGTATGGAAATGGTTTTCGACTCTTTCGGATATCCCACTCCATCGCGGAACGGCTCGAGCGTGAGCACCAGCTCAACCGGAGTCGGGTTGAAGTTGTTTACGAGAAGTCCCATGGAACCATTGGGCGGCAGGTTTGTGTCGGTGTTCTCCCCACATTTACCCAAACCGTAACCGGGCGACTGCACCGTCGAGGCGAACACGGATTCGATACATGGATAGCGAATCTGTACATAATCGGCGTTCGTGGTCTTCCATGAGATACCAATCGTGATCGGAGTACCGCGTATGATTGGCTTTGCCAGCACAGGCCCGTGTTCAAACGAAATCACGGAAGGCACAATCTTCTGCTTCGGTTCTTCGACCGCCGCAACCTGGAACAGCGGCTTGGCAAAGGAAACCTGCGCAAGAATCGCCCGCATCAGTTCGAACTCGTTGTCCTCCGAAACCCACTGTATAGAGCACGGTATATCCATAACGCCGCCATTCCCCTCAGCGAAATTAAGCGAGAACTCATAGCAAAGGCCGTTCTGGAATGTATGGAAGTTATAGCCGGAATACGCCGTTCCCGCTGCCACACCACCGCCAAGCGTCCGTGAATAGCTGACGCCATTGACGGTGGTCGACCCGGTGTTTTCTGGCCAGAATGTGCGGAACTGTTTGCAGGTTCCCTCATTATCGATCCTCGGATTTACGAAGACCGTGAAGTTGCCATCGACATAGTTTGAGTCGGGATACGTCGTCCTTGGTATGGCCACATTCACGATTGGGTCGTCAGTGGTTGCGGCCTCGCCGGCGAAATTGGACTGCACCGTCGGGTAGCCCTGTCGCCCCTGCGTAAACGTCGCCGGATAACGCAGACGCACGCCATACTGGGGATTCTCGTAACTGACCCATGTATCGAGGCTCCCGAGGTTGGGCCGAACTCCCTCGGGGTTCTTGCGCGTCACAATCTCGACGCTGCTTACTTGCATTGTTGGCGGGACGCGGTCCCACGGTGTAGATGGTGCGCTGGTCTTTTCCGGGGACGTTTCGATGCCGCGCACTTTCACTTCATCGCCAATATGGTTCTCGAGCCCGGCGGTTTGTCCCGTCAGGTAGTAAACAACCCAATCGAGGGAGTTCGTCAGCTCCAGTTTTCCCGCTTTGCGGTCCAGACAACCATCCGCTTCGGCCTCCCTGCCGGCAGGTGAACTGTTCGGTGCGGCCTGACGTGTCTGGGCCGGCACGGTTGAGCAAATCGCCAGAAGGAGCAGCCCCGCGAATGTCCTCACACCCAGAATCATATTCTCAGCGTCAAGGCGCCAGGGCACGGATGTTCTTCAACGGTGCGGAAAGACTCCCTGGCCCGAACCAGCATTGGCGCTTTACACTGCTGGAATCCTCTGGCAGAGTGAATAGTGGAAACGCAATCAATCGTCGTCCTCGACTTCGGCGCGCAGTACTCGCAGCTCATCGCGCGCCGCATCCGCGAACAGAACGTCTTCTCCGTCGTACTTCCCTGCACCGCCTCACTGGACGAGATCCGGAGCTATGCGCCGGCCGGCATTGTGCTGTCGGGCGGACCGTCGTCCGTTTACGACGCGGATGCGCCTCCGGCCGACGAGCAGGTGCTGCAGCTGGGACTGCCGGTGCTGGGCATCTGCTACGGGTTGCAGTTCATGGTCTACAAGTTGGGCGGCAAAGTTCGTGCCGCCGACAAGCGCGAATACGGCCACGCCCAGGTCGAGCTGCTGAATCCCGCGTCGCCGCTGTTCAAAGGGTTGCGTGGTCCGCTTTCCGTCTGGATGTCGCACGGCGATGAGGCAATGGAACTGCCCCCCGGCTTCGAGTTAACCGGCAAAACCTCGAATGCAGTCGCCGCAGTCCAGAATCCCGCCCAGAAGTTTTATGCGGTCCAGTTTCATCCCGAGGTGCACCACACGCCGCAGGGCACCGAGATCCTGCGCAACTTCGTCTTTGATGTGTGCGGTCTGAAACCGAACTGGACGCCGCAAAGCTTCATCGACGAGACCATCGCGCAGGTGCGCCAGACCGTAGGCCACGGGCGGGTAATTTGCGGTCTCTCCGGCGGGGTTGACTCGTCTGTTGCGGCTGAACTGGTGCATCACGCTGTGGGCGATCAACTGACCTGCATCTTCGTCAACAATGGCGTGCTGCGCAAAAACGAGTTCCAGAACGTACAGAAAAACCTGCGTGAGAAGCTTGGCCTGAACATCGACGCCGTGGACGCCAGTGAACGATTCCTCACCAAACTCGCTGGCGTGACCGATCCGGAAAAGAAACGAAAGATCATCGGCAACGAATTCATCGCCGTCTTTGAAGAAGAGGCGCATCGCATCGAACAGATGCAGGGCAAGGTCGAATGGCTGGTGCAGGGCACGCTCTATCCGGACGTGATCGAGTCACGCTCGGTGCGCGGCCCGTCGCAGGTCATCAAGAGCCACCACAATGTCGGAGGCTTGCCGGAGAAGATGAAGCTCCGGCTCATTGAGCCTCTGAAAGAACTGTTCAAAGACGAGGTGCGCCGGATCGGCCGCGACCTCGGCATGCCCGAAGACATTCTCCAGCGCCAGCCATTTCCCGGGCCGGGACTGGCGGTGCGCATTTTGGGCGAAGTGACCGCCGAGCGTGTCGCGCTTCTGCAAAATGCCGACGAGATAGTCGTGAACGAAATCAAACGCGCCGGGCTCTACAACAGAATCTGGCAGTCGTTCGCGGTGTTGCTCCCCGTGATGTCCGTAGGCGTAATGGGAGATATGCGGACTTACGCCTACACCTGTGCGATTCGCGCGGTGCACTCGGAAGATGGCATGACTGCGGACTGGGTTCCACTGCCCTACGAGGTGCTCAAGACCGTTTCCAATCGGATCGTGAACGAGGTGAAGGGTATCAACCGCGTCGTGTATGACGTAACTTCGAAACCGCCGGGAACCATCGAGTGGGAGTAGAAACTCGGCTAACGAGAATCTGCACACTGGGCCCCCAACAAGCGCTGGCCCGCAGAGGTATAGCGTTTCCTCGATCTTCTAGGAGCAATCATGCAGCAGTTCGCGCGCGTACGTGTCAGAGAAGCGATCATTCCCGTCATCCTTCACGGCGAAACACCCCTCGACCTTCGTCCCGTGGTCTCCGACATCATGCCGGAGACAATTGCGAGTGGCGCACTGACAAGCGTCGATATCAATCGGCTTTCACCCGTTTCCGGCGACTTCACCTATGAGGCGCCCATTGCCGGAGTACGGCAGATTCCGGCCACCGGCTTTAATTACCGAAAGCACATCGAGGAACTGCACGTGGCCATGCCGACTGAGCCGGAAGTGTTTTTGAAGGCCGTAGGGTCGCTGACCGGACCGTTCGATCCCATCCATCGGGGACGCTACCCGGATATCAAGCTCGATTGGGAAGTGGAACTGGGAATCGTGATCGCGCGCGCGACTCTGGACATCACGGCTGCCGAAGCTCCGGAGCACATCTTCGGCTACACCTGCATCAACGACATCTCGAATCGCGCGACCCAGATTGACGCCGCGAAAGTGCACCATCTAGTGCGTGCGAAGTCGCGCCCCACGTATGCTCCGATCGGCCCGTTCGTCGCTACCGGAATCGATCCGATGAACCTGGATCTCTGGACCAGGCTCAACGGACACATCGAACAGCAAGGCAACACCAGCGACATGCTTTTCGACGTTTACGAAATGGTCGCTTATTTCTCAAAGCACATGAAGCTCCTAGCCGGCGACATCCTGGCAACGGGAACGCCGCCTGGCGTCGGTCTGGGCAAAGACCGGTTTATGGCAATCGGCGACGTGCTCGAGTGCGGCATTAGCCACTTAGGAGCACAGCGGCACGGTATCGTTGAATAGCGCAAGACCATTCAGCTTCTTAAGTTCCAGCCTGATCCAATTTTGTCAAAATTAATTACTGTAAACTTACTTGACTGTCCTATTAATTTACAGTATTATTTCGTCCCATGGACACAGAAAAGCTTTGGTTTGAAGAAGTTGGCATGCCTGTCCTGCTTCGCCATGGCCGCGGCGCGTATGGCGCTGCCATGCGTCGTGCTTTGGACGAAGCCGGATACGATGACATCCCTGGAAATGGTCTGTACGTGATTGGCGGCCTGGCGCTCAATCGCGAGGACATGTCTCTCGGTCAGCTCATCAAGGAGCTGCGCATCTCCAAGCAGGCGGCGGGACAGCTTGTCGATACCCTGGTCACACGCGGGTATCTGGAGCGCGCGACCGACAAAGACGACCGTCGCAAGCTGAACGTAAATCTCACCGAACGCGGCAAGGCCGCTGCCGCCGTTCAGCGTGCGGCACGGGAGAAGGTCGATGCCGAACTCCTCGCGAGCGTAGGCCAAGAGGATGTAATGCGCACTCGACGCACTCTCGCTGTATTGTGCGACATAGGCCGCCAGACCGAAGGCGAGCCCGAGGAGGGATAGCCAGCTCTTCAAGTTGGATACGCCAAGTCTCGCGATTCTTGAGATACCTGGGAGCGGTTATGCAAAGCGCGCCGGCTCCCGGAGATCGTGAGACCTGCGAGCCGCTGGCGCGAACTCACTGGTAGTTCTTTGCAATCCAATCCGAGTAGCGATACTTCAACTGGTAGAGAGCCCAAACCGCTTGTATGGTGGAGTGTCCGTAGTCGTTTTGGCTGGTACTGAACTCAAGCACGCCGCGGCACCAGATGCCATACCAACACATGTCCCAGGTGCCATCCGGGCGCTGCGCATTGAGGATGCGTTCGATCCAGCGGCTGCGAACCAGGTCCGGCCGTCCTGCGGCCAGGATTAACGCATCGCGCTGGTAGTAGGCATCATTCACCCGGAAGTCCCAATAGGCCTCGCCTGCCACGTCCTCGGCAATGGGATTGATAACGGCGTTCAGTTCCGGCGAAGGCCCGTTGAAGTGCCGATACATGTCGAGCGCAACGAACTGCAGATGCAGTCTTGTGCCCCAGTGATACTTTGTCGGCGAGAACAGGTCGGCATGATCGTCTTCGCTGATATCCACTTTGTCAGGAGCGCTGGCGTAAGCGAACCAGCGGTCCTGCCAGGAAAGATAGGGGATCTGGAACCGCGGAATCAGCGGCACCGGCGCTGAAGGATAGGCCCAGTGCGCCCAATACCAGCTGGCGGGATTACCGGGAATGTGCACGCGGGGGCTGGCGAGATAGTCCTGCACATACTTCTGCAGGCGCGGATCGTCTGACATCTGCGCCATATCGCCGACCATGAACATGAGCGGCGGATTGCCATAGTTGTAAGGGTTCTCCACGATCCACTGCGTGCCCGCCTCGATCGCATGGTCAAGCTTCGCATTGAATTCGGCGCGCGAGGGCTGGTGCAGCGAATAGTTATTATTCAGGACCGCGATTGCAAACAGCAACACGACAACGGCAACCGCCGCGGCCAGGAAGCCGAGAAGACGCAGCAAAACTGGCTTGCGCCGCTTTGGATCGACAGAAATCATTTGCGGAGATGAGGACATAGTGGGCGTCTATCGTCGACTGATGATTCCGTATTCGATCTCAACTGTCGCTCGGCGGTTCCGGCCGCGCAAGCTGAAAGCACCTGCGATTCACCCGGAAAATCAAGCTCTGCTGCCGGCGAACTGAGACTTTGTCGTGGGTTGGGCGACGCGAGTATCAGCTTCCACCATCATGCTGACCAGTCTCTTGAAGTCCACCTGCGGGCGCCAATCCAGTTTCCGATGCGCCAGGCTGGCATCGCCGCGAAGGTCATGAATTTCGCCGGTGCGAAAGAGCTTGGGATCGACTTCGACATACTCGTTCACCACCTCGGCGACATCCGCGCCCGGAGCTATCAGGTCGAGGCAGCGCAGCACCTCAACGACGAACTCATAAACGCTGTGCGATGTCCCCGTCGCGATCACATAATCTACCGGCTCGCTCTGTTGCAGCATGGCGTGCATGGCGCGCACATAGTCGCCGGCAAACCCCCAATCACGGCGGGCTTGCATGTTACCGAGCTTTACCTTGTTCTTCTTGCCGTGCGCCCAATCGGCGGAGGCGAGGGTAATCTTGCGGGTGACCATCTCTGGCCCGCGCCGCGGCGACTCATGATTGAACAGGATGCCGCCAACCGCGAAGATGCCACGCGCGCGATAGACCTCACACAGACGATGCGCGGCAGTTTTTGACACGCCATAGGGAGAAGTAGCCATTAAAGGCGTCTCTTCGTTGCGCAGGCCGTTCAGGTTTCCGTACATCTCAGAGCTGGAAGCCTGATAAACGCGGGTGTCGGGCTTGAGGCGTTCAACAATGTTGAGCAGACGTGCAAGGCCGCCAACGTTGATGTCGAAGGTTTCCGCGGGAAGATGCCAGCTGGTCGGAACGAACACCTGGCCCGCAAGGTTGTACACCTCGTCGGGCGAAGCCTTGGCGAAGGCGACTTCGAGTGCCACCGTGTCGCGCATGTCCCCGTAGAGGAGCTCAATTCTGTTCTCGATGTCATGCAGCCATCGCATGGTGCTGGACTCACGCCGCACCAATCCATACACGCTGTAACCCAGTTCCAGAAGATACTCGGCAAGATAGCTGCCGTCCTGTCCCGAGATGCCGGTGATCAGAGCCTTTTTCATGAAGAATTCCTTCTAAGTCGCTATTCGCTATTCGTCATTTTTCGCGGTTCGCCCGAGCCGTCTTGGACGAACCTCGAATGTTGCATTATATGTCGCCCTGCGCGCCTCGGGGTGAGGAACATTGTGCCCCTGGTGAACATGAAGCGAAGAGTTCCCGGGAAAGTGAAAAGGGGATTTCTAGCGCCCTCCCCGACCTAGAAGCAGGATCTTGATGGTCGAGAACATGATGAACAGATCCAGTCCAAACGAAACGTTCTTTATGTAGAACAGATCGTAAGCCAACTTCTCGCGATTGTCTTCCAGGGTGACGTTGTAGCCGCGATTGATCTGCGCCCAGCCGGTAGCACCCGGCTTCACCAGCCAGCGCTCCTTATAAAACGGGATTTTGGCCGCACATTCTTCTTCCTGCTCGGGAACAAAAGGACGTGGACCGACGAAGGCCATGTCCCCCTTGACGATGTTGAACAGCTGCGGCAACTCGTCGATGCGCGTGCGCCGCAGCCACTTGCCAACGCGCGTAATACGATCGTCATCGTCTTCCGCCGGGCGCAGTTGTTTCTTGTCGGAACCCTCGAACATGGAGCGAAATTTGAAAACGGTAAACAGCTTCCCGTTCTCTCCGACGCGTCTTTGGCGGAAGATGGCTGGTCCGGGAGAATCGAGCCGAATGGCGATCACTGCCAGCAGCATAATCGGCGAAGTCAGAAGGATGGCCACGCCGCCCAGCACAAGGGAAAACACCCGCTTGTAAAGGCGAAGAGCGGTACGAACATGAAAACCGGGGGAGAACAAAAGCCAGCTTAGACGCAGCGAATCCAACGGGATCTTGCCGGTAATGCTCTCGTAGTACTCCGGCCCATCCTGAATATAGACGCCTTGGGTTTTAAGCTTGAGCAGCTTATCGACTTTCAGCTTCCCGCGCCGGTCTCCCATGGTGACAACAATGCGCCGCACCCCGCGCTGGTCCACCACCTCTTCCAGCTCGTCGTCACCAAAGCGAGGTACCGACGATGCCCCCTCGGTGTTTTCGCCAACGTAGCCGACAACTCGCACGCCGAGTTCGGGACGCCCCCTGATGGCTTCCATCAACGGTATGGCAAGAGGTCCATCTCCGTATAAAATTGCTCGCTCGGAAAACCGGGTGGAGCGGTTCAGTACAAAAAAAAGCTTCCTCCACGCCGGAACGGTGACGCCAACGATGCCAACACCCACCCACAAGGTACTTCCCACCAGGCGGATTTCGGGAAAGGCGTAGTAGAGGACGGATAGAGTAACGAAGGCACAGCCGAGGACGCCAACCAGCCGCGTGACCACTTCCCTACGGTTTGATAAGACGATGGAATCGTAGAGATCGAAGTAATACATCAACAGCACAAAGACCGCGACGACCAACCCGATTCGTCCAAGACCGTTCTCGTATAGCAGATAGATATTGGCGTCGGTTGCCGTTCCCGCCCAAAATACCACTGATGCCACAAAACCGAGCGTGACAATTAAAGCCTCGGTCACCGTGAGCAACAGTGTACGGGTGGGGAAATAGGCATTAAACAGACGAATCATGCCGAAGCCGCTTTGACCTGGTTCGCTTCCTTCTGTGCTTTCTTCGCTTCCTTCTTCAGCTCTTTCTTCGACTTGCCGGAAGAGTTACTTCCGCCGTAGTAATGCTTGTAGTCGATGTTCAACATCGAGGCCTGGTTGAAGACCACGCCTACCAGTTTCGACTTTTCGATGGAGGCAATCGCCTTATTCAGGATTTTGCGGCGAGTCACCCCCTCGCGGACTACGACCAGCACGCCATCGCAGAGTCGAGCCAGCGAAGTGGAATCCGCCATCGGTAACATGGGTGTGGCGTCCAGCAGAATCCAGTCGAAGCTGGACGCGATCGCATCCAGCATCTTGGCAAAGCGATCGGACTCGAGCAGTGGCAAGGGGTGGTCGAGAGGATGACCCGCCGCCAGAAACCACATCGGCAAATCGCGAATCTGATAAAGCGAATTCTCCAACGGAAGTTTACCTTCGCTCCACTCGCTGATACCGGTCAACGCGGAAGTCGAAAGCAGCGCGCCTGCCGTGGGGCGACGGAGGTCCGCTTCCACCAACAGCACCCGGGTGTCCGGGCGCCGGGCGAGCGTAAGCGCAAGGTTGACCGCAACCACCGACTTGCCTTCATCGACCACGGAACTGGTCACGAGAAGCTTCTGCAGACGACGCTTGTTCTGCATATGCGCCAGGCGCGTCGCCAGCACGCGAAACATCTCCGCGCCGGTGCCTTCCGGCTCGCTGATGGCGACCAGCCTTTGTTCGGGTGCGGGAACGGGATGCAAGACACGGTCCGCCGAAACATTCAGCCAGTTGGTGTCGGTCGCCTCGGCCGTTGCCAGTGCCGCGCCGGTCGCACCAACAGCGACTTCCTCCGGCTGATCCGAGCCTAAAGGCGAGGCACTGGGTTGATCTCCTTGGGAACGTTGTAAAGCTTCGTACACTCGACTCATGGTTAGACTCTCCTCCCGGCGGTGGCTGGCATGGGTTTCTCGGCTTGCAATTGCTGGTTATCCATAGTTCGCAGCGCCCGGAATAGCGAACGCAAGATGCTTTCATTGTTCTCTTCGCGCGCGGCTATCGAAGCGGGAATCTCCTCAGGCAGGGCTGGGCTGATAAGCCTGAAGTCCGCCGCTACGTCGGTGACCATTTCGCCTGTCACCGGACGTTGCTCGCGGGCGAAAGCATTGACCATGGAGTTTTCACAAAGGTTGTTAATGATGCGCGGTATTCCACGCGAGAACTCGAAGACCTTGCTCAAAGCTTCTTCGGAGAAGATTGCCGGCTCCGCAGGCGCCCCCCCACGCTCCAGGCGCGATAACACATACGCCCGTGTTTGCTGCTCGTCGAGAGGTTGCAGCTGGCAACGCAAGGCGACCCGTTGTTTAAGCTGCCGTAGTTCGGGCGAGTCCAGTACCATCTCCAGTTCCGGCTGACCCATGAGCACAATCTGCAGCAGCTTCTGCTGCGAGGTCTCGAGGTTGGTCAGCAGGCGAATTTCTTCCAGCAGCTCCGGGCGCAGCGCCTGGGCCTCGTCTACCACCAGCGCCGTGATCAGACCACGGGCGTGACGCTGAATGAGAAAGCGGTTCAACTCCAGCAGCATCTCGGCCTTGGTGCGCCCGGCATAAGGCAGGCCGAAGTCTGCCATGATGTACTGAAAGAACTCCACTACCGGAAGCAGCGGATTGAACACATAGCCAAAGGCAATGTTGTTCTTGCGCAGCTCCGCCAGCAGGCAGCGCACAAGCAGAGTCTTGCCGGTGCCAACCTCCCCGGTGATTACAATGAACCCTTTTCTACGGCCGACTCCGTAGTGGAGATTGGCCAGGGCTTCATTGTGCCGGGGCGTGGGGTGGTAGAAAAACGGGTCGGGGCTGATCTCAAAAGGATTGCGTGCCAACCCGAAGAATTGCTTATACATTTACGTGCTCCAGAAGTAGGCGTACAGGACGCCTGACGGCAGCAAGATCAGAATCACCACGGTGGCCGCAACGGCCAGCCATGGCGCCCAGCGCGCCCGGCGCAACTCCTTGGGCGTAGACAAAGGAGGAATTTCTGCCAGTATAGGCAGATCGACGGCTTCGGTCAGCGCTTGCTCGCCGCGGATCCGGTCATCCAGGAACTCGGCACCAAAGCCGAACAGGATGGCAAAGGCGAAACCGGCACCGATCGCGCCAATCGAAAACTTGAAGCGATCGGGGAAGTTTGGCTTATCGGGAAGCGACGGAGGGTCGATGATACGGAATTGCGCGCCCTGCTGCTGCTTCTCCAGGCTGGTGGCCAAAGCTGATTCCTGCTTCTTGGCGAGCAGCTCGGTATATTCCTTCTTCATGTTGCCGAAGTCGCGCATCATGTCGGCCATCTCGGCTTCCACCGCGGGCGTGGCATTCAGACGTGCCTGGTAGACCTGCGCTTCCTGCTCGAGCCGCTGAATCTGCTGGTTCGCCTGGTCGATCTCCATGCGGTTGAGCTTCATCTGAGTTTTCAGCTGAACCAGCGGCATGCCAGCTTGAATCTGCGCCGGCGTTGCGTTGTCGGAATCCATGCTTTCCCGGGCTTCAGCAGCCATTTCCTTCTTCAGCTTCTCCAGAGCTGCGATGGTGTCCTTCAACTTCTTGACATCCGGATAATCGTCGGTGTAATGCGCCTCCAGTGCCGCCAGGCTCGCACGGGCGTTGTCGAGCTGGGTATCGATACTGGTCGGCACCACCGCGGAATCGCTCATGTTTTGATACTGGCTCTGCACCGAATTCAAGTAGGTCTGCTGCTGGATGGCACGTTCCTTCTGCGCCTGCGCCGCCTGCAACTGCTGCTGAATGCCATTCAGGATCTGAATGTTGCTCTGCAACTGCTGCGGCAGCGAGCCATCATGCTGCGCCTCGAAGGCGTGCACCTTGGCCTCTTCATCCCCCAGGGTCTCGCCCAAACCGCGCACCTGCGAATCCAGGAAGAGGGTGGTGGCTTCCGACTGTTCCTGGCTGGCCCGCACGTTCTCATCGACAAAGAACGAAGTCAGTGCAATCGTCACCTTTTGCGCAACACTGGGGTCCGGAGCCTTATACGAGATCTTGAACGCAACCAGTTCCTGCTTGCTGGACAGATTCGATTCGCCCGTGATCATGTCCATCTTGATGTCGTCGCGCATTTTCTCTACTTGCTTGTCCGGCGAGTACGCATATCCGGGATAGAGATGGAAGCGATCGATCAGGTTGAGCAGGCGTGTGCGGCTGAGTACCTGCGTCGTCATACTCTGGACCCGATCAGCCAGGTCAACCTCAACGTTAGGCGCTACCAAATAGCCCGGCACCTTCGGAGGTTCCACCAGGATGGTGCTCTCCGAGACGTAGTTGGCCGGCAGGAACCATGCCGAGGCGAAAACAATCGCCCAGCCAAAAAACAGCGGGCCCAGGATCCACCACTTACGGCGGAGTACGATCGCCCAGTAATCGTCGAAACCCTGTCCCGACTTCTGATCATCGAACTCTTGCGTCATAAAATTACCACCCTCCCAGGAAATGGTTCCAAGCGTAGCCTAGCGTAAAACCCAAGCCGGTCGTGGTCACCGTACTCGGCAACCCTACGTAGTTCTGCCGTTGGTCGATAAATGCGATATACGTGTTAGCCGACCAGTGGTCGTTGAATAGTTTCCGGCCCAAGCCGATTGTGCCAGTAATCTGATCCAGGTACTGGCTTGCATAGAACTGCGATATGGAAAGGCTGTTTGAGTAAAGGCCGCCAATACTCAAGTACCACATGCGCGTCAACGGGCGCGAGAACGTCGTCGCTACCTGATAGAAATTGACCGCACCCAGAAGTCCGCCGCCATTGGTGATCTGGTGAGTAAACTGCAGACCGAAGAAATTGTCGGCGGCGACTTTCCACTTCACTGTCGCGCCTTCGGCAATATTCCAATTGCTGCCGTGCATGATTTGGTAGAAGCAACCTTGCTGGTAGCAAAACACGGGAACCACGTCCTTCGTGTTCGTCAACTCCGGGCCAACCCATCCACTGACTGTGAGTTTCGGACTAAAGGTATAGGCTACGAAGCCCTGTATCATATTGATGCCAGCGCGTGATTCGCCATGGCCAAAATCCAGGGCAGTGAAATTGTATCCGCCTCCACCAACCAGCTTCGGGCTGAACTGGTGCTGCAAAAAAACGGCGCCTCCATAGGTCGTGGAGTTCCATAGAGGTGAAATCGCCCCGCGGAGGAAGTGTTGGAAGCTCTCCTGGCCGGAAAAGATGAGGGAATCGTGCGCCGTCAGCTTATAAAGCAGGGATGCGGTTGCCTGGTTCTGTTCCACCACCTGCTGCGGAAAATAGAGTATGGGGTTGGGATTGTTAGGTGCTGGTTGACCTATGTACTCAAGAAAGGGCGCGAACGGATCGTCACTATAAAGGTAGGAGTCCTTGATCTTGAACTGCCAGCGCGGAGAAATCAACCAATGCAGGTTAAAGCTTCCTGCCTGATTCAAGGTGGTATAGTTGCCACCCTCCAGACCTGAAGTGTAGTCGAAACCTGCGACGTAGCCGAGCGACCAGAACAGTTTGGTGCCTACCTGCGAAATGCCGATGCCGCCGGTGAGCTGGCTCAAATTGTCCCAGTACGTCGGGGCGTTATTTCCAGTGTTGTACTGCACGATGTTTCCGGCCGAGGTAGTTAACGTCAAGCCGGTATGACTCGTAACATCACCGAACATATGCAAGGGTGGCAACGTCTCAGGGTGCCCGAACGTGTCCTGCGGCCCGGAAACCCCCGACTGCGAATTGTCGCCGCCGCCGCCGCTACCGACCTGCCCGCTATCGCTAGAACCGCTCTGCGATGGGTCGTTTTGTCCCGAGCCCCCCGGGTCACTGGTAGTCCAGTTGGTAAACGTACCGTGCGAGGAACCGGCAGACGCCGAACTCCCGGATGTGGAACTACTTGTAGTCGAACTGCTCGAAGTCGAACTGCTGGAACCTCCACTCGTCGAACTCGTACCCGCATCACTCGACGATGTGCTTTGCGACCAGGCCAACGGAACACATAATAATCCGATTGCGGCCATGAAGCATCCGAGTTGTCGTTTCATATCATCCTCCCCGAGCCGTCGCGCTTATCCGCTCTTAGGGAACAACCAGCGTGTCGCGCGGTTGAAGCATGATGTTCTGCGCCATCCTCTGACCCCGGATTACCTGCTTATAGTTGAAATACAGTTTCTCCTGCTTACCATTGGGACCGGTCCGCAGGATATAAATCTTCTTTTCCTTGGCAAAATCCTTAAACCCACCACTGAGGGCAATTGCATCCAGCACGGTGATCGGATGCGTCAGCGGGTAATATCCAGGCTTCAGCACGTTGCCCATGATGTTAAAGCTCAGGCTGTTTACCGACACCACAATCACGGTTACCTGCGGATCCGACAACACCTTCGACAAAGCTGTAGTGAGTTGGTCCTGTAATTGTACGGGGGTCAATCCCTGGGCTTTGAGCTCACCCACCAGAGGCAGGCTGATCATGCCGTCCGGACGAACCATCACATTCTTGGAAAGCTCACCCTCTTTCCAGACATTGATATCGAGCGCATCGCCGATTCCGATCACATAACCTTCCTGCGTGACCTTGGATACCCGCGTCGCAGGAGTATCGGTGGTTGGTATCGGCGTCGCCTTGGCAACGTTCCCGTCATCGGAGGTCGCCGGCAGCACCGGCTTAGCCGCCCCTTGCGAATCCGGTTGCTGCGCAGAGGTATCCTGAGCTATCGCCAGGGAAACCGACAGCGCCAATACCGCAGCAACAGCCAGAACGAATTTACTTGTCGAAAACCGATCCTGCAAATACATCAGGTCACCTCATGTCCGAGCTACTCGGCCTTATCTTCGCCATGTTTGGTAGTGGAACTGGACCGCCGCTGAGGGATGCCGACCTCCTTGAGCTTGTACAGCAAAGCTCGATAGGAGATGTCGAGCGAGCGCGCCGCCTTCTTTCGGTTCCAATTGTTTGCGTGTAGCGCATTGAGAATGATACGGGCTTCCAGTTTTCGCACCGTTTGCCGCGTCAACTTCTTAAGCGAAACCGGCCCTTCCGCCAATAGCGCATCCACAGGATCACGCTCATTGGGCTCCAACAGTTCGCTTAAGATCACATCTTCGGTGCCCATGACCACATACCGCTTGACAAGATTCTCCAGCTGGCGAATGTTGCCTGGCCACGAATACCGCTGCATTTTTGCCATCAGCGCCGGGCGCACCATGACCGCCCGGCCATTCAATCTTTCGTTGTAGTACTGCAACAGATAATCGCAGATGATGGGCAAATCCACCGCCCGCTCCCGTAAGGGCGGCAAGTGGATCGTCATGGTTGCAATACGATAAAACAGATCGGCGCGGAAGTTCCCTTGCTCAATCTCGTCGTGCAGTTCGCGGTTGGTGGCACATACGACCCGAACCTCGACTTTCTTGTCCTCCTGGGCGCCGATACGGCTGAACTGCCCGTCCTGCAACAGTTGCAAAAGCTTGGCTTGTAGCATGCCGTCGAGCTCGGCGATCTCATCGAGAAACAGCGTACCTCGATGGGCCATCTCGACCCGGCCTGGCTTCGGATTGTAAGCCCCGGTAAAAGCCCCTCTTTCATAGCCGAATAACTCGCTCTCCAGCAATGTCCCCGGGATGGCCGGACAGTTCACCTTCACGTACGGTCCCGACGACCAGGGCGAATACAGGTGCAAAAGACGAGCGATGATGTCTTTGCCTGTTCCGCTTTCCCCCGTAATCAACACCGAGAGATTCGCGCCCGCAACGCGCTCCAGCTTCTGCCGCACGTCGCGCATCGTCGGCGTTTGACCGAAGATCACCGGCTCTGGGGGAAGCTGTTGGACCGAGATCGCACTTTCATTGTTCGAGCCAGCCAGCAGGGGCATCTCGTCCTCATGTCGCCTTGCAAGGGGTGACGGTACAAATGAATTGCATTTCTCGCGCCAAGTCTCTGCACATCGCAAAAAAATGCGCATTTCCAATGTATGACACTGCTAGCAATATACTTAGAAATAGAGTGACTCGTGCTATTTGCGACCGCGAGAGCCGGAGACGAACGATTTTGCGCTCAGAAATGTGAAAACATTTTCACTCTGAGGAACTCGCTTTCCCTGTTCCCTGAGGCTGGTGGTTCAACAGGGGCTCGTCGAATTGCACCCCCAGGAGGAAGTACTGGCGATCCGCGGTACATCGCAGAACCGTGGCATTCAGGCGAGAGACAGAGCGGGGAAGCTGAGCCTTGTTGACCAGCGCGACAGGGATCTCAAGCGAGATTCTTGTTCCCGGATCCAGGTAACGTCGGGTCGCCAGCAGAACGCCGCCCGCAGAGAGGTTCAACGCGGTTGCAAACTCAAGAAATTCTTCGCCCCCCGCGCTATCACCGCGAACAAAAAAAGGGATGGAGATAGGGAGACGTTCCCAGCCGCGGCGCTCGGCAACGGACGCGTTTCGACGCACCAGCCATCTCCTACGTTACACCCTGATTACGCACATCGATCACCAAATCCGCTCTTAGGCGAAGAGCTTTAATTTCTGCTATATAGCTCAATGTGACGCACTTTGGCGCGGGGGTGGTGAATGCAATCTATTGCGGCTCAGAAGAACTGGGTTACCAGCGAATGGTGAAAAAAGGTTCCTGAAAGCGAAACTTGTTTGCCACTTTTGCCCAAAATTTATCACTTGGCCGTTGACAATAAATGGGTTTGCGGTAAGATCATCTCTCCCCCTGTAGAGTGCTTCTGCTCTATTTCCCGAGGAACTGTCAATTGACTAAACCCAAGGCGACTGTTTGACGAGGGTATGCCTGTGGATCAGAGATCGGGGATCATTCCTGACGACGCGGAGGAT
>Ga0335072_10006771_pt1 | contig 16731 bp, 7 predicted proteins | sample Lox_Sample_21_FD_206725 | JGI IMG/M metagenome (GOLD analysis project Ga0335072, IMG submission 206725) | Soil microbial communities from Loxahatchee National Wildlife Refuge, Florida, United States - Lox_Sample_2.1 | ecosystem: Environmental > Terrestrial > Soil > Wetlands | place: USA: Florida...
ATCAATCACGCGTCCCTGTGGACTGACAAAATGCGCGGCATAGTGGTCCCAAAGGGGCCAGTTACTGGCTCTTGCCGCCGAATTGCAGCAGAGGCCGAGCAACGCAGTCATCAGGAGCGCGGATTTCATGTCTGATGCGTCTCCAGGCGAGCTTTCGCCCGCTGATCGAGCCGCGCCCTTGTCCAGGGCACGACAAACAGGCCAAGAACGAAAGTCAGGACAACAATCATCCACGGAAACGTTCTAAGCCAATAGCGAATATGGGCCCACCAGGGCAGATAGCCCACGCGATAGTAGTGGTCTCCAAGACGATAGGAGGTAAATTCGCTGCCATGCAGGACGCTAACCGACTCGCTGATGTCGCCCGAGTCGGAAAACTTATTGAATGCGGCAATAAATGGCGCTGCTGCCCCATCGTTCCGTAGCGTGATGCTGACGATCGAACGGCTGGACGACCACGGTGATTCACTTCCCTGAATCAGGGCATCGGGAAACTGCCCGAGGCTCTCAAGCAGGCCGTCGCGCTGATTCGACCTCCCCATCTTCCACCACCAGTTAGGCCGCATTTCAGCGACTTGCCACCAGGCATGTTGGATGGACGAGAAGAATCCGCCCGTGTCGTGAATCGAAAAGCCATGCGCCTCTACCTCGACTGGCAACTGCTGACGCAAGCCTGCTAAGTGAGGTTGATCGTTCGCCGTTCCGAGAATAAGGTAGTCGGCGTCGGCGCCGAGAAATGAGGGATCCCCCACCGAAACGCGCAAGGCCGGGTAACCAGTCTCCTCGCCAAAATTCGCAAGCAATGCAAGATAAACGCCGATTTCCTGCGGACTGGGCTGCGATGGCAACACGATCCTGGTTTGCGAAAGATCGGCAAAGCGCGTAAACGGGAACCCGGCATTCGCGAAAAGTTCGAGGTTCGGCATTGCAGCCCAATGACTCAGACCGCGGATGTCCAGGTAAGAACTGCGCAGAATCGCTCCCTGCAGGTTGATCGGAGGTGTGTCCTGACAGTTCCCCGTCTTCGCCATTTGGAAATAAAAGTTGAACAGAAATGTATTGGCGGCTGGCCGCATGCTTGAAACCGGCACTGCGAGATCCTGGGCCAGTGTTTTGCTGGGGTTGTTCTCGTGCGGCAGCGGAAGCTCGTTGACCAGCGATCCATTGGCGCTCACACGCAGCGTCGATCCGTTTGCCAGCGGGATCGCGTTGTAGCGATAGTCCATGTGAAGAGGGATATTTGCCTGGTCGCCGTAGTAGAGATCGGGCGGCAGGCGCAAGTAGACCGCCAGTGGACCCGATCCGTCGCTCTGCAACTCAGGATTCCCCGAGTAATCCCAAAAGGGCGAGAGCCGGTCCGTGGTTAGCCAGAGCGGCGCATCGTCGGCCGCGCGCGGCTGGGGCAACTGATATCCCCTAATGCGGACTGTGTCTCCCTGCAGCATCATGTTGCCGGTAGCAACTGCGCGCGCCGCAGTCACAAGCTGATCGGGATCGTCTCCGGCAACAATCAGCACCTTGCCGTAGGGATCGACGGGATTCGTGCGGACGGCAATCACTGGCCCGCCACCCTGTAAATCAATACCCGCAGGCAGATTGGAGTAGCTCTCTGCCAGAACGATGACGTTCCCGGGCGGCAGCGTATTGCCGATAGAAACAGGAAAAGTCAGCGGCCTCGATTTCGCCACGACCCCGAACCACGAAGCCAGAATCCCTGCCGCCTGAAGCGTCTTGCTGCTGGGGCTGCCGGTAATGGCAAATGGAATGGACGCGGAAGCGCTGCTGACGGCGCCGTCATAGAAAGGCAGCGGCAGGATTTTCAGATCGTCGGCCAATGGCAGCAGAGAACCCGACACTTCAATGCTCGACGTGTTCTCAACCCTGCCCCATAGGACTGTGTTTGCCGGGTCTTCGCATTGCTGCGTGTAGTGGCCGATGAATTCCAGTCGCATCACATTGTTGCGAACCAGCAGTTCCGAGGGAAGCGGTATATCCGCCTTCAGAGCGTCCTGCACATTTTCTATTTTTGCCGGCACAGGCAAAGTCGATACCAGCGAGCCATTCAAATACACGTTCAAATGACTCATCTGGGCAATCAACCCGGGCGAAAAAGCGTAGTTCAGATGCAGCGTTGCCTTTTGAACCACTTCGGTTTGCGGTAAAGAAAATGGCACATCGCGAGATGCAGCCACGCCGCGAAACAGAATGGCTTCCGGCGTTCCAATATCTTTTAACGTGAAGGTCGACTGGAACGTTCCTTCGGCCGGCACCGCGTCAACAGAAGCGGTCGGTGCAACGGGCGAGTGGCGCTTCTGGGCAGACAACGATGCAAACGCGCCGCCCAGTATCAAGGCGAATATAAGGACCGTCGTGCCGGCATGTGCAGGCGCAGGCAGAGCAGTTTCTTTTCTCTTTGGTATCAATACCCCAAGAGCGTGTCCTACTCCTTTTATAGACAGGCGAACCAGCCGCGCAAAGCTGCGCCATGGCTTATCGGCCTCACGGCGTTCACTGCGGCTCAGCCATGAATCGGCGCGCGAATAAAGAACAAGCGTTAGCAGTTCTTCTTCTTCGAGCGAAAGGTTTTCGTATCGAATACGGAGGTTCGAGCCATCCAGCACAACAACGGAGGCGGGAAAGATTGCGTTCCTTTGGCGTAATGGATAAATGACTTCGACGCGGGCGTCTGCCGGCAGGTTAAGCGGCTCTTCAAGATTGACTGAGGCTCCGCCGAGCGACATGTTGACCGATTCCCCAAAGACGCTTCTTCCATCCGGCAGGCGCATCTCCACCGGCATGTGCATATCAATGCGCACGTCTGTCCTTAATTGCCGCGATTCGAACGCGACTGCATTCGCAGTGCCTACGATGATGAGATTGAACAATATCCAGAACGCGTTCATCGCGATCGTGCCAGGATGGCCCACGTTCCAGTAGAAGAGCCGAACCGGCACGATCAGTAGGCCAGCGACGTTGAGCAGAATAAGGGCTATATAAGGACGGGCAATTCTCGAGTCAAAGTAGCTTTTCCTGACGATTCCCCCCTTCGCCGTCACGTTGAACTTGCCCAATTTCGGATTGATCAGCGCCAGCAGCGTGGGCCCAAGAATGTATGGAGCGAGAACGGTTTCATACACCTCATTCCAGAAGGAATGCCGGTACTTGCCCTGGATGCGGAAATTGGTGAGGTTGGAGAGAAAAAGATGTGGCATCGCATACGCCAGAATGGCGGCCCAGTATCCGGGAATGTTGATGCGCCCCAGCAGCATGTATACCAGCGGCGCGGTAAGAAATACCAGCCTGGGAACCGCATAGAGAAAGTGAATCATGGCGTTGAAGTAACACAGCCGCTGGGGCCATTTGAGACCACGTGCAAACATTGGATTATCCGTGCGCAGAACCTGGATCATGCCCCGCGCCCAGCGGATGCGCTGGCCTACATGGCTGGAAAGACTCTCGGTGGCAAGGCCCGCAGCTTGGGGGATATTGATATAAGCCGTATTCCATCCCCGGATTTGCATGCGTAACGACGTATGCGCGTCTTCTGTAACTGTCTCGGTTGCAATCCCTCCTATCCCGTCCAGAGCGTTCCGGCGCAGGACTGCGCAAGAACCGCAGAAGAAGGTCGCATTCCACAAATCGTTGCCATCCTGCAGAACGCCGTAAAACAGTTCGCCTTCGTTCGGAATCACCATGAACTGGTGAAGGTTCCGTTCAAACGGATCAGGCGAATAGAAGTAGTGCGGGGTTTGCAGCATGCCAAGCTTGGCGTCTTTCAGGAACCAGCCGATCGTGACCTGCAGAAAGCTGCGCGTTGGCACGTGATCGCAGTCGAAGATGGCGACATATGGCGAATTCAGCAGCTTAAGCGCGTGATTGATGTTTCCGGCCTTCGCGTGCTTGTTATCGCTTCGCGTGATGTAGCCGATATCCGCTTCCGCACAGAATTTGCGGAATTCCTCTCGCCTGCCGTCGTCCAGAACATAGACGTGCAGTTTGTCTTGCGGGTAGTCGATGTTCATCGCGGCAAAAGCCGTGGACCGCACCACCGACAAAGGCTCGTTATAGGTGGGAATCAGCACGTCGACATGCGGCCAATCCTCAAGGCCCTTTGGCATGGGATAAGGCGGCCGTCGCAGCGGGCGAATCGTCTGGATATATCCAAGGAAGAGGATGACGAATGCATAGAATTCCGCCGAAAGCAGAATCAGCATAAAGACGATGTTGATGATCCCTATTTTCTCGCCGGAAGTGGCCAGCGCGTGCCCCACCGTAAAACAGCGCCAGTACGCATATCTGGCAGTCGCCAGCATCGAGGCGAACATCAGCGCCAGGGTCACGAGCTCGGAATTCGAGATGCGATGAATTGCGAACGCCAGTACGATCGTGAGAATGCCGAGGACCGCCTGTTCCGGCCATCTGAAGTCGATGGTGACGCACTCAAATGCGAGGAAAAGAAGTGTCCCGTAAACAATGATGCGGGCCATGCTTGCCCATGGGCTGGATCCGGTTCCCAACAATCTCCAGCGAGCCAGAACCCGCTTCATCGCTCGCTCCAGCGCATCCGGGTTCTTGACCCAGTGCGCACCGGAGCGCGCTTACGCACCCAGGCGGCAAGTTCAAGATAATCGTGTGTCACCTCAGATCCGGGCGCATGATCCGCGACCGTCATTCTGGACGCAATCGCCTTCGCAACTTCCGCGCTATCACGGATCGTGATCGGCAAGAGACGATCGCCGCACTGGCGCTCCACCAGCGCGCGGGCCCGTTGGTCGATGCTGTCGTGCCGGTCAAACCGATTGAAGATGTAGAAAAGATCCGCAACCCCCGTTCCGGTAGACTGCATCGCCTTCCACGACGCCTCGATGCGGGAAACGGAAAGAATGGAGTTCAGATCGGGCAACAGCGGAACGATCACCGTGCTGCACATGCCAAGAATCTGCGGAAGCAGGCTCATGGAAGAAGGACCAAGGTCAAAGATGGTTCTTTCCGCCTTCCGCATCGCAGCCTTCACATCATTCTCCAGCCACTCCTTCGTAATCTCATTCGTGCCGATCACCTGCAGCGGCGAGTAATTTGCATCCGGCGCAACAAACGTTCGCAATCCGGAGCGCAGGTCGGTCGCGCCGAAATAGAAGGGCAACAGCCCGCTTCCCGACGCATCGACCAGAAGCACTTCTTCCTTCATGGCGCTGAAAATTCTCCCAAGGTTGGCGCAAACAGTGGTCTTGCCAGCGCCGCCCGCAAGGGAATAAATCGCCAGCGCGGGTGCATGGCTCTCCTCGGGGGCCATTGCGCCAATCTCGAAGAAGCCTGCGGGCGCAGAAACTCCATGCACACTTACCGGTTGCGGTAGATCAACCTCCACGGGAGGTTCCGCAACGGAGATAACATCGGGGAAGGGGCTCTCCTCGACTGGTGTCGGAAGTGAGGATTCGAATACTTCCGCCTGGCTCTCGATACTGAGCTCCGGAACATGAGAACCCTCGCTTTTCCTGAGATCCGCATCCGTAACATGTGGAATGTGCCGCGTCTTCCGCTGGTTTGAAAAGTCGCGGTAAGAAACATCCTCTACATTCGCCCAGGAATAAAGGTTCGCAACATCTTTCGCCAGTTCGCTCTCAATCTCCGGCGAGCCGTTTTGTCTGTTTTCACTATTTAACATCGTCAAACCCGCTTCTCATCGATACTCAGTTATGAATGGCGTGCATCATGAGGCTGCTAACTCTAGTAATCGCAAACTATTTAAACGTAACCGGAATTGTGCAATCAAAGGTAACAAACTTACGCGAGCAATCTACAACTTGTTGCGATGGAAGGGACAATAATCCCTTTGTCCAAGCGGATAATACAAGTCTCCGGCAGCGCGATCTGGGGAACCGCTACTGGAGATATTCCATCGGATATCTTTTTGAAGTTGATTCATCATACTGCACTTGTCGCAGATCCGCACCAGAAATCTCTCTTCGTCCAAGGATCCCTAACAAGCGAATCTTATTGACTTATTGCGGCTTAAAGGCATCTCAGACAGAGGCCGGCGTCTTCATTCACCAGGAACGGAGCGAGATAGAGAATGCCTGTAAATCACCCCGCTATCTGGGCTGTGTCAGCCCTAACCATCGCGCTGATGCTGCTTCGTCCCTGGAAGATCTCCGAGGCAGTATGGGTCGGCAGCGGAGCGCTGCTTCTAGTCCTCTCGCGGCTGATACCATTCAGGATCGCATGGCATGCCGTTGGCGAAGGCACAGATGTTTACCTGTTCCTGATCGGCATGATGGTGCTCGCCCAGCTCGGACAAACACACGGAGTTTTCGAGTGGCTTGCCACAGTGGCCATACAGAACTCAAACGCGTCGCGCGTCCGGCTGTTTGCGCTGATCTACGCGGTCGGTGCCGTGGTGACGATCTTTATGTCGAACGACGCGACGGCGGTCGTGCTCACGCCTGCAGTCCTGGCAGCGGTAAAGAAAGCCAGAACGGAACCCCTGCCCTACCTGCTCAGCTGCGCCTTCATCGCCAATGCCGCCAGCTTCGTGCTGCCCATCTCCAACCCCGCCAACCTGGTCGTCTTTCATCAAAGCATGCCGCCGCTCACCCAATGGCTTCGCGCATTCACCGTGGCGTCCCTGCTTTCCATCATCGCCACATTCGCAGCCCTCCTGTGGTACTGTCGCCAAGATCTTCGAGGTGAAGCAAATCAGGAGATTGAAGACGGCCATCTCTCTCAGCCAGGCAAGCTGGCGCTCGCCGGAATCGCATTGGTCGCGGTGGTGCTGCTGATCTCCTCGGCGCTGGGCAAGGATCTCGGATTGCCGACCTGCGCCGCCTCTGTTTTGGTCGCTCTGACAATTTGCGCGAGAGAACGCACCAATCCAATCGAAATGGTGCAAGGCATCTCGTGGAGCGTAATCCCTCTGGTTGCCGGGCTCTTTATTCTTGTCGAAGCAATCAATCGTGCCGGCGGCTCGCAAGTTTCGCTGGCCGCCCTGCGGGCCGTGGCGAATTTGCACCCTGCCTTTGCTGCAGTCGTTACTTCTTTTGGGATCGGCGTTGGAACCAACCTGATCAACAACCTCCCCCTGGGCCTGATTGCCGGAACCTCTGTGCACCAAGCTCACATCACGGGGGCTTTGCGCAATGCGATTTTGCTTGGCGTTGACCTCGGTCCCAACCTGTCCGTGACCGGCTCACTGGCGACAATTCTGTGGCTGATCGCGATTCGCAAAGAAGGACTGCACGTGAGCGCGTGGACATTTCTCAAGGCAGGCATCATTGTGATGCCGCCGGCGCTCCTGCTGGCAACCCTGGCTGTAGCTTTTATCAAGTGAGCTACTGCGCAAACGCCTCCTCAAAGAATTTCACGATCCGCTGGCGGCCATCAAAACCGTGCCACGGTTCAGGGCTCGGGTTGCCAAAGATTCCTCCCGCAAGTGGGCCGTGGTCCTCGCGAGGATAGCGGACAAGATCGACCGGAACCCCCATCTGGCGCAACGCGCGATACATCTCCAGACTCTGCCCCAGCGGATCGGTTGTATCGCTGTCGCCCTGAAGCAGCAGGAAAGGCGTCTTTGCATGACCGGCGCCAGAGAGTGGACTTTGCCTCCAGGCGTCGGCATCATGCTCCCACGGCTTGCCGTAAAACCAGCGGTCATACCAGGAGCTGCTTTCTGTTCCGTATTCGCTGTATTGGTCAATCACCGGAGCGCCGCTGATGATGGCTTTAAAGCGGTCCGTCTTCCCTTCTGCAAATCCTGCCATCTCGCCGCCATAGCTGTAACCCATCAGGGCCAGTTTGTCTGGATCGATCGAATTATGAGCGACGACCGCATCCACGCCCGCCATAACGTCGCGAAAATCAGCGCCTCCAAGATCATTCTTGTTGGCGGCGGCAAATCCGGCGCCATAGCCGGTGCTGCCCCGCGGATTAGGCCGCAAGACTGCCCATCCATGGCCTAACAAAAAAGGAATCATGGGAGAATAGCCGTCTTCCCACGCGCCCGTGGGACCGCCATGCACATCCACAATCAGAGGCACCTTTCGATCTTTTGCCTGCGGCGGCAGATAGAGCAGCCCCTCGATGGTCTTGCCCTCGTTCTGCCATTCCACCAGCTGCGAAGGCGTCTCCGTCCATTTTGCCGGGACAACGGACGGCGTGCTGAGGGCTCGCGGAGCATGACCGAGCTTATCGGCAAAAAAGAGCGTTTGCGGCCGGTTGCTGCTCGCGCCAATCCAGACCCAGCCGCTCCGCCGCGCATTCGAATTGAGGTTCGTCACAACCGATGTATCAAACTTGAGCGATTCCGCTGCACTGCCGCCGAAGCGTGCAACGGATACGTGTGTGCCGTTCTGCACCTCCTGCAATACCTCGCTGTTCACCGCAATCGGGCTTTCATGTCCCATTGAGCCCGCATATCCATGACTGAGATTTCTGATGGATCCGTCAGCCAGAATGAATTCGTACAGATCGTTGTACCCCGGCGGAGAATCCTCTTCCGCCTGCGCGAGAAGATAAATACGCTTGCCGTCCTCCGACCACGTCGCCTGCGCCACTGTAGGCGGAATCTGCTTGACTGCTTCTGGATGATCGGGATTGCCGGGTTGCAGCAGCCACGCGCTCTTCGCCGGTCCCAGATCGCCTGCATTGTCAGGTTTTTCCGCGAGGACGAGCAGTTTGTCCGACTGCATGCTCCACACAGCCGATTCGACGTCAGGAGCTACGCCGGTCTTCGTCAGTTTGCCGGTGGCCGGATCAAGCAGATAAAGCCTTGATTCATGTGGATTATGGTCTACCCACTGTGCGTCAGCCTTGTCCGTCTCCTGCTTCTTTTCGCCCGGGGTCTGCGGATCGCGCGCGATGATCGCAATCCACTTTCCATCCGGAGAAACCGAAAATCGCTCCACATCGATCTCTACCGGTTCCGGCTTCTGTGTTGGTTTTGTCTGGTTGGGAGGAATTGCATCCGGTTCCAGAGACGCATCGACAGGAGGCTCAACCTTCAGGTCATATGGATGCGCTTCGCCGCCTTCCATCGGCAGGCGATATAGCTGGATATGATCGCCTCGCTTAGCCAGAAAGAGGATGGCGCTTCCATCCGGCGTCCATTCGCCGCTGTGCTCACCGCGTTTGTCGGATGCCGGAGAATAGGTAAGCTGGCGTGAGGCGTTTTCCTTGATGTCAACCAGCCATAGATGAGTGCGCCCGCCATCCGCAGTGGCATCCGCAACCTGCACCAGCACTCTTTGCGCGTCGGGTGAGAGCCGAGGCTGACTTATGGCGCGTGTATGCCGCAAGTCTTCATTGGACGGGAAGTGCGTTTCCTGCCCGGCAAGCATTTGCATGGAAAGAGAAATAGTGGCTATGGCAATGGCCGTGAGGATGCTCGCTCGAACCTGCTTCTTTCGCATGCCACTGAGAATATCCTGACCAGCGATCAATTCAAGACGGGATCACGAAATCCCTGTAGACTCGCAGGAACAGTTTCCATGGATGCACCTTCCCAGTCCGCGACGGCTGTGCAACCGCCGCCCCTATGGGCGTCGATTCGCGAGGCACTGCGCGGCTCCCACCAGGACTACACCGCCGGCAATCTGAACCGGGCAATCATGCTTCTGGCCATTCCCATGGTGCTGGAAATGGTGTTGGAATCGCTGTTTGCCGTCGTGGATGTCTTCTGGGTCGGGCGTCTCGGAGCGAATGCAGTCGCTACTGTCGGATTGACAGAGTCTCTGCTGTCGCTGGTCTTCGCCGTTGGCATCGGTCTTGCCATGTCGACGACAGCGATGGTCGCGCGCCGCATCGGCGAGAAAGATCCTGAGGATGCCGCAATCGCCGGCGTGCAGGCGATTTTTCTCGGGTTGCTGGTTTCGCTGTCGATCGGGATTCCCTGCTTCATCTATGCCCCTAAACTATTGCAGCTTATGGGCGCTTCGCCTCAACTCATCGCCATAGGAACAAACTATGCACGCATTGCGCTGGGAGGCTGCGGCGCAGTCGTAATGCTTTTCCTGAATAATGCAATCTTTCGCGGCGCGGGCGATGCTGCCATTGCCATGCGCCTGCTCTGGGTATCGAACATCATTAACCTGATCCTCGATCCCTGCCTGATCTTCGGCCTGGGCCCATTTCCAAAACTGGGCGTAACCGGCGCTGCGCTAGCGACCTTCACCGGTAGAAGCATCGGAGTCCTGTACCAGTTCTATCGCCTGCTGAAGGGCACAGAGCGGATTCACGTCCTTGTCCGCCACATTCGCATCCATCTCGACATACTGTGGCGACTGGTGCGCGTTTCGATCACCGGCATACTGCAGTTCGCCATCGCGCACACAAGCTGGATCGGCCTGGTTCGCATCATCTCCTTTTTTGGAGCGAACGCGCTGGCCGGATACACCGTGGCCATCCGCATCCTCATCTTTGTGCTTCTGCCGTCCTGGGGTCTGAGCAATGCCGCCGCCACTCTGGTTGGCCAGAACCTTGGCGCCAGGCGGCCCGACCGCGCGGAAAAGTCCGTATGGCGCACCGGACTTTACAACGTACTCTTTCTTGGCAGCATAGGCGTCTTCTTCGTATTATTTGCCAGGCCTGCGGTAAGCCTGTTTATTCAGGATCCGGCGGTGGTGCCCATCGCTGCGAACGCGCTCCGCATCCTGAGCTACGGCAACATCGGCTACGCCTATGGTATGGTGATGCTCCAGGCGTTCAATGGAGCCGGCGACACCGTCACCCCGACCATCGTCAACTTTTTCGGCTTCTGGATGTTCCAGATCCCTCTGGCCTGGTGGTTTTCCTTTCGAGATGGGATGCACGAGCATGGAGTCTTTCTCGCGATTGTTTTGACAGAGTGCTTCATCGCGGCAGCCAGTGTGCTGCTCTTCCGGCGCGGACGCTGGAAGCAGCAGAAAATCTGACGCCCTTAAACTGGAAGCATGCCTCAATCCGTAAAACCCATTCCCGCCGATCGAATCCGGCTGATTGTCTTTGATCTTGACGGCACGCTTATCGACTCACGCAAGGACCTGGCCAACTCCATCAACGCCATGCTCACCGATTTCAAGCGGCAGCCATTGCCGGAGGAAATCATCGCGGAGTACATCGGCGATGGCGCTGGAATGCTGGTGCGCCGTGCCCTCGGCGATCCGAACGACGAAGCGCTGATCGAGCGCGCTCTGGACTCGTTCCTCGACCATTACCGGGAGCACAAGCTGGACCACACCTATGTTTATGAGGGAGTCTTTGCCGCGCTCGATGCCCTGAAAGATGGCCGGCAAATGGCGGTGCTGACGAACAAGCCGGTGCGGCCGGCCGAGGCCATCTGCGATGCGCTGGGGTTGAGCCGTTACTTCTTCCGCATCTACGGCGGAAACAGTTTCGCAACCAAGAAGCCCGATCCGGAAGGACTGACCACTCTCATCCGCGAGGCCGGTGTTCAGCCGGAAGAGACTGTCATGGTCGGCGATTCCGATGTGGATATTCTGACTGCAAGACGAGCAGAAACATGGGCCATCGGCTGCCGCTACGGCCTTTCGTCGCATACTGTGGAATGCATACCATCCGATTATTTAGCGGATTCTCCGAAAGACTGGATTTCTGCGCTGGATGCTGCGAAGATGAATAAATAAATCTTTTTTCGTAGGTCATACGTCTATTTGACATACGAAAAACAGGTTCCATCTGGTTAGACCACTGGCAAATTCTGCAAGTCATATTTCGCTTGAAGGAGATTCCGCCTTGCTGCGCATTGCCCTACTTTCTGTCCTTCTTGCCTGCCCGGTCGCTCATGCCGCAATCGACGCGCCTGCTGCTCCCGCAGCAAGTGCGGCCGTTGCCGCAGTCTGCGGCACAGTAGCGGACACGACAGGAGCCATCATTCCCGGCGCAGAGGTGCAGCTGACGGACCCTACAGGCGCGGTGCTGGCGACGGCAACTACGGATTCCAGCGGAAACTTCCTCATCCAGCCTCCTCGCCAGGGGGATTATTCGCTCGTCGTCAGCCTGCAGGGATTTCAAACCACTACTCAGCATATTCATGCAGGCGCAACTGCAGGCGCTCCGGTAAGCTTTGCCCTTTCCGTGGCCGCCGCGGTCACGCAGGTCGAGGTGAATGCAAATTCGAATGTAGACCTGACCTCTTCCGACGAAAATGGCGACACAGCCGTGATGAGCGCCGACGATCTGAAAGCCATGCCGGTCTTCGACAACGACTATGTGACCGCGATGAGCAACTTCCTCGATGCAGGCGAGGGATCGACTGCGGGAACGGGCCTGATGGTCGATGGCGTAGAGGCAAATCGCGCGCTCGTATCTCCTTCCGCGGTGCAGGAAGTACATATCAACCAGGACCCCTACTCCGCGCAGTATTACAGGCCGGGCCGCGGGCAGATCGAGATCATCACCAAACAGGCAGCCGACGCATATCACGGCCAGTTTAACTTCCTCTTTCGCGACGCCGCTCTGAATGCCCAGAACGATTTCGCCCCAAGCAAGCCGCCGGAGCAGCGCCGCATCTACGAAGGCAATCTCACCGGCCCACTCTGGCATGCAAAGAACTCTGCCTTCCTTTTTTCCTTCAATCGCGCGGAAGAAGACCTTGACGCGGTTGTGAATGCAACGGTCGCGCCTACTGAGGACAACCCGAGCGGTATCTATAACGAGAACGTTCCCGCGCCGACCCGGGACACGGAATTCTCGCTGCGCATCGGACATCAGTTCAGCGACAAGAACTCTGCGTCGGTCATGTATGCCTTTCAGGATGCGACAAACCGCAATCAGGGCGTCGGCAACCAGACGCTTCCGGAAGCCGGGTACAACACGGAGACACGCGAGGATGATGTCGTCCTTCATGACGACTACATCGCTTCTCCGTCGATCCTCAATCAGGCCTCGATTGTGCTGGAGCGCAGCTACGATCCTATTTCAGATGTTCAGGAGCAGCCGAAGATCAATGTCGAAGGCAACTTCACCGGCGGCAGCGCCCAGGACTCGCAGGTGAGGACGGAATACAACCTGCGCGCAAACGAAATGGTCTCCTGGACAAAAGGGCCGCACACCCTGAAGTTCGGCATCAACCTTCCCCACCTGAGCCGTCGCGTGCTGGAAGACCACACCAACAGCGCCGGAACCTATACCTATGGCCCGACCTACGCAGCCGATGGAACGCTCATCGCCACGGCCATCCAGAATTATCAGGCTGGAATCCCATCCGGCTTTTCCATCCAGCAGGGGCAGACCCGCTTTGTCTATCACCAGCAGGAAGTCGGCGGCTTTTTCCAGGACCAGATCAAGCTGACGCCGATCTTCTCGCTCACTCCCGGTCTTCGCTACGACTGGCAGAATTTTCTCGGCGGCGATGTCAACAACTTTTCCCCGCGTTTATCGTTCGCGCTCGTCCTGAACAAGGAGCATGAGATGGTGCTGCGCGGCGGTGGCGGCATCTACTACGACCGCACCGGTTCCGGACCACTGGCCGATCTTGCCCGCTACGAATACGCCGCTTTGCGCCTCGTGCAGCTTTCATCGAACCAGCAGCCTCTCTGCAACCCAATTCAGGACTGCGCCGACCTGGCCGCGCTGCCTCCATCGCTGGTCGAACGGGCGCCCGGACTGAAAACTCCCTACCAGATCGATTACGGCCTTTCCATCGACCGCAAAGTTGGAGAGAGAGGCACCATTTCAATCGGCGGCCGTATCAATCGAGGTGTCGATCTATTTCGTTCGGTTGACGTCAATGCGCCGCTTCCGCCGGATTACACCGAACGCCCCGACGCGGACATCTCGCAATTGCGGCAGATTCAATCCGCCGGCACGCAGAATGGCAGCGCTCTCGACATCAACTATCGCGGCCGCCTCAACCGTCGTTTCACCGGCTTTGCCTGGTACACATGGAGCCACTACGGCAACAACACCAGCGGCATCTACTGGTTCCCGCAGAACCAATACGAGCCCAATGCCGAATGGGGTCCGGCGGACTGGCAGCAGAGGCATCACTTCGGCTTCTACGGCATGTTCAACCCCCGGCATCTGCTGAATCTCGGTGTCGGCGTATTCGCCAACACCGGCAAGCCCTGGACGATCACGACCGGCGACGATGCCTACGGCACCGACCTCTTCAACGCACGCCCACCCGATGTGCCCCGCAACTCCGAGATTGGCCCCGACTATGCCGACCTCGACCTGCGCTGGGGATACGACTTCAAGCTCCACCCCAAAGAAGTGGACAAGAGCCCGACTCTTGGACTTTCCGCCTCAGCGTTTAACGTTCTGAACCATCCGAATGGATCGTTCGTCGACACCGTGGAAGGCAGCGAAGACTTCGGCCAGGTAACCAGCGCGTATCCTCCGCGGCGGATGCAGCTCGCCATGCGGTTCAACTTCTAGCCATCTGCCGGCCAGCTTGCTCGCCTGCTGCAGATGCGCCAGAAACATATGAGAGCGAAACTACGGCTTACCATCTTTCAGCAGAGCTAATGCGCGTTCAAGCGACGCGCGGTAGCGCTGGGCCCGATCTTTTGCCGTGTCGGCGCCGCGGTGTTGCATCAACTGCTTGATCAGTTCGTCGTCGGGGATGCTGGCCTTGGTGACGAGGTCCTGCACCTGGGCCATGCCTTGGGCGTAGACCTGCGGAAAGCGGGCGATCTCCAGTTTCGCCGTTTGCGGCTTGTAGCTGAGGCGGTCGCCGGTCTGCCATGCGTCGATAAGCGGGTTGGGCGACCAGGTGAAGGGCCACTCGGCATTCAGCGCGTCGTAGGCGGCGCGGAGGCGCGTTTCGGCTCCGGCAAAACCGTCGAGCTGGGCGCGAGATGCCAGCGATCCCGCGGCGCGGCGGACGTGGATGGTGACGCGCTGTTCAACGGAATAGCGCGGCGTGGAGATGACGGTGGTCAGTGTGTTGCCTTCGTAATGCCAGCTGGGCTTGTCGCTGTGCATGGCGAACGCGAGATTTGTGCCGTTTACGGTTACAGATTCCGGAGGCCAGTCGCCGGGCAGGCGTATTTCGTAGCCGCGCTCGCGCAGCATGCCGGGATAGCTGCCGCGGATGGGCGCGATCTCGACGGTGAAGTCATCGCCTGACTGCTTTGCTTCGACATCGGTCCAGGTGCAGATGTCGCGCTTGTAGTCTTCGCCTTTGCTTGAGTCGTCGTAGACGGAGTAAGTGGATTTGCCGGTGTCGGCGAGCGGCTCGACTTCAAGGATGAGCGGATCGACCGGCTTCTGGCCGGTGTACTGCATCGGCGGCTGCATGGGCACGATGGCGCCGGCACGGAGATAGACGGGAATCTGGTTGATGGCGAAGCTGCGCTGGACGGTCGTGGGGCCGCTGAAGTGCTTGCCGGTGGGCTGCTCGATCCATTCACCCTGCGGAATCCAGACGTTTTCCTCGGCGAGCTGCGTATCTTTATCGACCGGTTCGACGACTGGGGCTACGATCATCTGCTGGCCAAAGATGTACTCGTCTTTGTTGGTGTATGCCTCGTCGGCTTCCGGCCAGTCGTAGTAGAGCGGACGCAGGAAGGCTACGCCCGTGTCGTAGGTCCGGCGGCCTTCCGTGTAGATATAGGGCTGCATGGCATAGCGTTGGTGGAAGGCGCTGCGCATGATGTCGGAGTATGGCTCGGGGTAGGCCCAGATGCGGCGTTCTGAATCCGGGTTTTTCGTTGTGTGCGTGCGCAGGATGGGGCTGTAGATGCCGAACTGAATCCAGCGCGTGTAGAGTTCGGGCTCAACCGCGCCAGGCATGTGACCGCCGATGTCGTGGCTCCAGTAGGCGTAGCCGACGTTGGCCGCCGTCGCGGTAAACCATGGCTGGAAAGCGAGCGAAGGCCAGACGGAGATGGTGTCGCCGGAGAAACCGATCTGGTAGCGGTGGTTGCCAAGCCCGCCCCAGCGGTGGAAGAGCAGCGGGCGCTTGCCTTCGCGCTCCTGGTCGGTGAAGTGGACGTAGTTGAGCCACCATGTTGGATTGACGCCGGGCGTCTGCGTGTTGGCCTCCTGCTGCCAGTCGAGCCACCAGAAGTCGATGCCCTCCTTTTCCAGCGGATGGTGCAGGATATTCATGTAGTTGATAGCGAATTTTTTATTTGTAATGTCGAAAGGCACATATTTGCGCGTTGCCGGATCAATTCCCATGGCCCGCGCCATTGCCGGATAGGCCGCTTCCCACGGCTGCACGCCTGACGCCGGATGCAGGTTGAGTGTGGCCTTCAGGCCTTCTTCGTGGATGTGTTTCAGAAATGCCGCGGGATCAGGGAAAAGCAACGGGTTCCAGGTGTAGCCGCTCCAGCCGAGGGCATGTCCGGACTGATCGACTTCGTGCATCGCTTCCAGCTGTTCGCGGCTCAGGTGCCAGTCCATGTCGATGACGAGCACATCGAGCGGCACGTCGTTCTCGTGGAAACCGCGAACAAGGTTGTCGAGTTCCTGATCGCTGTAGGCCCAGTAGCGAGACCACCATGCACCGAAAGCGAAGCGCGGCGGCAGCGGAATGCGGCCTGCGACTTCAACATAGTCGTGCAGGGCCTGCTTGTAGTCATGGCCGTAGCCAAAGAAGTACCAGTCCTGACGATCACCGGCGGGGCGCAGCATGACCCATGGCCACGGGCTATTTTCGCCCTCAGTGAAGCTGAAGTTGTCGGAGTCGAAGAGCGGGCGCGTGGAGTCGTCGACGACGACCCAGCCGTCGCGCGAGATGAGGCCGGGGCCGATAGGCTCGCGAGTCTTGCTGCCGAGAGCGCCGTCGAG
>Ga0335072_10006772_pt1 | contig 16730 bp, 12 predicted proteins | sample Lox_Sample_21_FD_206725 | JGI IMG/M metagenome (GOLD analysis project Ga0335072, IMG submission 206725) | Soil microbial communities from Loxahatchee National Wildlife Refuge, Florida, United States - Lox_Sample_2.1 | ecosystem: Environmental > Terrestrial > Soil > Wetlands | place: USA...
GGACCTGGTGCAGCAATATCAGATTCCGCTGGACAAAGGCATTCCGGCACTGGCGATTGCCGAGAGCGACGGCCGGCTTGTCGTGAGCCAGAAGAATGGCGAGTTCGAAGACGCTCGAGGTCTGACGCCTGAAGTTCTGCTGCGGTTCCTGACTCAGTGGAAGCCGGCACGGAGTCGTGGGTCAGTTTGAAAAGGCAGCGACCCGAACGCGCGATTATTGCGTCGCAGACACGGGGACGCTTCGCGCAGATCTCCCAGATCCTTCGCTGCGCAACTGCGGCTTGCTCAGGATGACAAAGTTATGAGTATTGCTCAGCAAACTCCGGTAAGTGAGCCGAAATTAGTTCCCGCGGCGGTGCGCCGCAATGGCCGCTGGTCGGGCTATCGCCATCTTCTGGGCGCGCGCATGCTTGAACTCAAGCGCGAGCCAGAAGTGGTGTTCTGGGTATTTGTGTTCCCGCTGCTGCTGGCACTCGGGCTTGGAATCGCGTTTCGTACCAAGCCGGAAGAGTCGGTCCCGGTGGCCATCGTCGGGGAAAATAGTTCCGCGGATGCGCAGGCGTTGCTGGCACGCGCTCCCCAGCACACGCGCTTCAAGGTGCAGGTGTTGAATTCCGAAGAAGCTAGGCAAGGGTTTCGGCTCGGCAAATTCGATGTGGTGATCCAGCCGAATGCGAATGGAAGTGTCGAATACATTTATGATCCTGCCCGTCCGGAAAGCGTGTTGGCAAAGATCGAAGTGAACGATGCGCTGCAAGCCGCTGCGGGGCGGAAAGACTCCGTAGCTACGAATGCGGTCGCTTCTTCCGAGCCGGGATCGCGCTACATCGATTTCCTTATCCCCGGCTTACTGGGCATGAATCTGATGAACTCGGGCATGTGGGGCATCGGCTTCGCTCTGGTCGACATGCGACAACGAAAGTTGCTGAAGCGCTTTGTCGGAACGCCGATGCGTCGCGGCGACTTCTTGCTCGCTCTCGCTTCTAGCCGGCTGATCCTGATGATTATCGAAGTCGGGCTGCTGCTGGCTTTCGGCGTGATTTTCTTTCACATGCGAGTTTTGGGATCAATCGCGGCCATCGCGGTGATTGCCGGACTGGGCTCGCTGACTTTCGGCGGCGTCGGCCTGCTCACGGCTAGCCGCGCGCAGAAGATCGAATCGGTCAGCGGGTTGATCAATCTTGTGATGATGCCGATGTGGATTTTCTCCGGCGTGTTCTTCTCGTATGAGCGCTTTCCGGCGGTGATCCAGCCATTGATCAAAGCTTTGCCGCTGACTGCCTTGAATGACGCGTTGCGCGCCAGCATTCTCGAGGGGACGCCGCTGCTGCATCAGTGGCCGCGGCTGCTGATCATGGTTCTCTGGGGCGGGGTTTCGTTCGGGCTGGCTTTGCGATGGTTCCGCTGGACCTAGACGATCGTCGCGCGACGATAAGGCCGTCCCGACCTCACCTGCAGGTCTTTACTAGCACTTACTTATGAGGCCGGGGCACGGTGCTTGCCAGAATACCTATACTTAAGACTGCTTGGCTTGCTTGGCTTTTCTCAGCTTGGCCCAGCGTTGTCTCTGGGCTTCAGCGATGCGGCGACGAGCGTCCTTGCTCAAGACCCGTTTAGGACTCTTCGCAGTTGAGGCTCCGCTGGCGCCGCCAAGCGCGTCCAGCGCCTTCTTGAGACGCTGCGTCTCGTTTTGAAGACGCGAATACTCGGCGCGCAAGGAGGCCACTACGTTGTTCAGGTTAGCCATTAGCTACTCCCTTCTCGCATCAGATTATCATGAGTAGCCAGGGCATAAGTGAGAAAAGAGCACGGAGTAAGCTGACCTACTGTCGCTTTACTTGGACGAATAAGAAGCCTTGTACTTTGCTCAAATCGTCGGTATCGCGGCTGAAGACTACTTCACGTCGTGAATCGGAGTACCGCGCATCCCCTAACAGAAATTTGTGGGCGACAGCTACGATCGACGCTCCCACGTCGGCCGAGCCGGACTGATCCCAGAAATAGATGAGCCCGTGAAGAATATAAATGTGAGAATTCCACTCCATCAACCCGGCTCGCTGGCCTTTCATGGCGGTTACCAGATAACCGGCACTCATCTTATCCGTAGGAAAGAATTCGGCGTTGACCATAATAGGCCTGCCGTCGCTGAGTAGTTGCCGGCCGTTCAACTTGGCCGCGACATCCTGCAATGATTTCGGGTCAGCTCTCTCGAGGCTGTATTCCAGAGCCGAGTCTTTCCCACAGCAAACCTCAGGGTCGTGAATAATGGTGGCTAGAGAAGTTGCCAGCACATCGGAGCTGTGCCGTGAGGGCGAAACAATCGAGGGTAGGTCACTGACTTCAATTTGCTGATCTACCCCCAGAACCTGGGCGCGGGCCAGACCGGATAAGGCGACGAAAATCAGCAAAAGAGCTCTTGGATAAACGCGCACGGGGTTGGTGCGATCGAGTGGCGTCATGCGGGCTCCGACAGTTTTTACTAACGTATCCTACTTTATACCGGCTCGGTCCTCGGGATAAATCGCGGAGCTTGTCTTGCCTTGGTCGCCTGCTCAAACGAGTAGGCCAGCCTAATCAGCGTTGGTTCGCTCCAGGCGCGGCCAAAGAATGAAATGCCGACCGGCAAGCCCCAGAGATACCCAGCCGTTACGTTGATATTGGGATAACCGGCGACAGCGGCCGAGTTAGAGCTGCCTCCGGCTACGTGATCGCCATTGATCAAGTCCGTCAGCCACGCCGGGCCTCCGGTCGGCGCAACGATCGCATCGAGATGATACTTATCCATGGTTGCGTCGATTCCTTCTGTCCGGGCCAGCTGATGATTCCTGGCCAGTGCATCCAAATATTCCTTGTCGGTGAGCGGCCCCTTGGATTCTGACTTCAAAAATAAGTCCTGACCAAAGTAGGGCATCTCTTTTTGCCGGTTGCGGTCGTTGAATTCGATAATCTCCTTCAGATTCTTTACGGGGGCATCCGGTCCAAGCCGCGCCAAATACGCATTCAGGTCAGCTTTTAATTCGTACATGAAGACGAGTAACTCGCTGTCGTCGAACTTGCCCAGCGTCGCGATGTCCGCGGGATCGACGATCGTCGCCCCCTGCTTTCGCAATACGTCCAGTGACTGTTCCATGAGGGCGTCAACCGCATCGTTGAATCCAAAATACTTGCGCGCTACGCCGATGCGCGCGCCTTTGAGACCATTGGGATCGCAAAACTGCGCATAGTCTGTGTGGGACTTGCCCGCGCTCGACGCTGTCGCCGGATCTTCGGGATCGATACCCGTTAGCGCTCCCAGCATGATTGCGGCATCCCGGAGGGTTCGGCACATTGGGCCGGCGCTGTCCTGGCTGTGCGAGATCGGGATGATTCCGGCGCGGCTGATCAGACCTACGGTCGGTTTGATTCCCGCCAGCCCGTTCGAGGATGAGGGGCAAACAATCGAGCCGTCGGTTTCTGTGCCAATCCCGCAAGCGGCCAGATTGGCCGAGACACCCGCGCCCGTGCCGGAACTCGAACCGCAAGGATTGCGATCAAGGGCATAGGGATTCTTGGTCAGGCCGCCGCGTCCGCTCCATCCGCTGGTCGAGTGGCTGGAACGAATGTTGGCCCACTCGCTGAGATTGGTTTTGCCAAGAATCACCGCCCCTGCCGCCCGCAAACGTTGCGCTACAAAGGAATCCTTGGGCGGCTTCGACCCCACTAATGCCAACGAACCTGCCGTAGTCATCATGCGATCGGCGGTATCTATGTTGTCTTTGATCACTACCGGAATTCCATGCATTGGCCCGCGCGGACCTTTGTCTTTCCGCTCGCGATCGAGAGACTCGGCAATGCCCGGCGCGTCCGGGTTGAGTTGAATCACGCTGTTGATTGCAGGACCTTGTTTGTCAATTTCATGGACGCGAGCGGTGTACTTTTCTACGAGATCGTGAGCGGTGAAGCGGCCCGACTTCATCCCATCTTGCAAGTCCGTGATGGTGACCTCGTCGAGTTCGAACGGTTCGACTTCATCTTCCGCCGGAGTGAGGTTTTTGGTAAGCGCTCTGGCGGCGGAGAGGGCCGGATAGATGGCACTCGCGTGTACTGCGTTCTGAAGGAATCCGCGGCGAGATGAGGTGAATCTGTTTTTTGACGTGGGCATAGATTTTCGAAGGTAAGCGATCTGACAACGAAGCGACCATTGTACGCAGGAATCGAGGATATTGTTGTCGGAAGGATTCTTTGCAGATGCTGTTTGCGCCTGGCTTGCAGGGATTATCAGTGAACTTCGACCTCGAGGTCGCCGCGTTTTTCGGTGGTTTCCACGCGCACGGCTCCCGCGGAGCGCTCCAGAGATAAACTGACCACGGAATCACCGATCGACAACTCACGCACCGACAACTGCCGGATTCCGTCCGGAAGATAAGGGCGGTCGAATTTCAGGCTTCGCTGTCCGCAATCGACAGAGGTTCCCAGGCAGGCCTGCAGCAGCATGAACACGGCACCCGCGGCCCACGCCTGCGGTGAGCAAGCCACCGGGTACAGTGTCGGTCCTTGGCCGGGACGACGTTCGACTCCGCAAATCAACTCCGGCAAGCGATTGAGTTCCACAGCGCCGCTAAGATCGAGCAGGCCCATGAGAATCTGGCCGGCAAACTCGCGCCGCCCATACCGCGCCATGCCAGCGGCAATGATTGCGTTATCGTGCGGCCAAACGGAACCATTGTGATAAGACAGCGGGTTGTAGCGAGCTTCGTGGCATCCGACGGTGCGAACTCCCCATCCAGAGAGAAAATCGGGACTGACGAGCGTGTGGGCTACGAGTTGCGCTCGTTTCGGATCCACGATGCCAGTGTATAGACAATGGCCGGGATTCGATGTTCGGACTCGGCAGGGCTTCTTCTCGCCGTCGAGGGCCAATGCGTAGGTCGACAGTTCGTCGCACCAGAATGCCTCTTCGAAGCGATCATGCAGCTCGGCAGCTTGGTTTTCCAGCGCGCTCTGGCGTTGCGGATCTCCCAGATCGGCGAAGATGCGGGCGGCCGCAATCTTGGCCGCATAGACATAACCCTGAACTTCACAGAGCGCGATCGGAGGATCGGCGATGTGCCCGTCGGCATGGAAAACAGAATCATTGGAATCCTTCCAGCCCTGTTGAACGAGTCCTTTGTTGCCATGGCGCTGGTATTCAACAAAGCCGTCTCCATCGACGTCGCCGTAGCGATCGATCCATTGCAAAGCAAGATCGACATGAGGAAGCAAATGCTTGAGCAGCTGCCGATCCCCAGTGCAGTCCAGATACGCTCCGGCAAGCATAAGAAACAGCGGCGTGCTGTCGATGCTGCCGTAATAGCGTCCGAAAGGAACTTCCCCCAGATTAGCCATTTCACCCCGCCGAGTTTCATGCAGGATTTTTCCCGGTTGCGCTTCGGCTTCCAGGTTGATCTCGGTGGCCTGAGTGGAAGCCAAGTATTGCAACACGCCTTTGGCGATCCAGGGAGCAATCCAAAGCATTTCGAGAGCGGTAATGACACCGTCTCTGCCGAAAACGGTGCTGAACCAGGGCACGCCTGCGTAGGGATAATTCGTCTCGGGATTGCCCATGGTCATCATTTCCACGTCGGCGCTCGAGCGCTTGATCCAGCGGGTGAGGCGGTCGTTCGAGCTGGAAATCTCGCACATATTGGCGGAAGCGGCCTTCAACTCGGTTTCGGCGCCGACCATGGCGCGAGCGTATCCGATCGCGTGACGCTTGCGATCAGGACTGCAGGCAACAGAAAAGTGAAATATGGTCGACTTACCCGGAGGAATTGACGTTTCGAACGAGAGTTCGGAAGAGGTGATTTTCACGGGCTGGGGATCACAATCGATGCGCGTTTGACGTTCGACATGATCCAGACCCTGATAGCGCATGAGGATTGAGCTGTCGGTGAACTCATCATCGAGACGGCGACCGCGGGTTGCGCGCCGAATTCCGCGGACTTCGAAAATGTCGGCGAAATCTGCGCCCACGGCGATGCGGAAGGGAATCTCCAGAGCCATGAGCCCGTAGTTGAACATCTTTAGTTCTTCATAGGCCACGCTCTGCCAAAGGAAGCGTGATCGGACGATGTGCAACGTGCCACGCGGAACCATGAGCTGCCGATTTTCCGTAATGTCGACATTCGACAGATCTGCGATGAAGACAAAATTGTCCGACTTGACGTTCGAACTCATCAGCAGCGGACGCTCGTTCCACAGGGATAATACGAGTTCCGACACGTGGCGCGTGCCCTCATAAAAGATGCCGTGTTCGCCGAGCCCCAGCGGCTCAATGTCGCCGTAGCGGTTGAACACCGCAAAGGCCTTGCCGTATTTGAGGACCCGGGTGCGGTACTCGGACGGCGACGATCCCGCAGCTATGTAGTACTGCTGGGTGACTCCAATTTCATCCAACTGAGCTCTCCCGTAGAAAGGGCCATCGACTTGGTCTCGGATTTCGCCAGACCCTGGTAGATGGCCAGATAATCCTGCGCCATACGTTGGGCAGTGAAGCGCTCTTCGAATCGGCGCCGACATACGCGGCGATCGATTTCCGAGATTCGGGCGACGGCGTCGACTGCCGAATCGATGTCATGAACTAAACGTCCGCTGATTCCATCTTCAATAATCTCGGGAACGGAACCGCGAGGATACGCGATCACCGGAAGCCCGCAAGCCAGGGCCTCAATCATCACGATGCCGAATGGTTCTTCCCACTCAATGGGAAACAACAGCGCCAGGGCTTTGCCGAGAAATTCGTTCTTCTCGCCTTCTTTTATCTCGCCAATGAATTCGATCAAAGGGTGATCCAGCATCGGCTTGATTCGAGCTTCGAAGAAATCACGATCGGCGCGATCGACTTTTGCCGCAATCTTCAGCGGGATGCCGCAATGTTTGGCGATCTCGATGGCATGGTCGACCCCTTTCTCCGGCGAGATCCGGCCCAGAAAGCCCAGGTATTCGCCGCGGTCAAAATATGGTTCGAAACTGTTCTCCGGCAATCCGTGAGGGACCGTGCCTTGCCAGTTCGCCCAGGAGAGGGGACGGCGCTGCGCAGCGGAGATTGAAATCACCGGCATTTCGGAGAACTCGCGATACAGCGGGATCAGGTCGGGAATATCGAGGCGTCCGTGAAGGGTTGTGACCTGCGCCAGAGCATGGCTGCGGCTTACAGGAAAATGCAGATAATCGATATGAAAATGAATGAGGTCAAATTCGTCCTTTTCGCGCAGCACGCGTTCGAGCAGGTAAATGTGGTGCGCGAGCTGATCCACGCATTCGGAATTCAGCCGCAAAGCTTCCGGGCAGACCGGAATCAGGTTGGCGGTCGTCAGCGAATCTCCGCTGGCGAATAAAGTGACTTCGTGCCCTTGCGATACCAGTTCCTCAGTCAGCCAGGAAACGACGCGTTCTGTACCTCCATAGAGTTTTGGTGGGACACTCTCATGTAAAGGCGCCACTTGTGCAATTCTCATGAAGCCCTCGAAACACAAACATAGTTAAAGTATGAATTGAGACGGTATGCGGCAGATGCCACAAAACAATAGAAAAGAGGCGCCACGGATAACGTGCTGGAGTTGAACGGGCATCGACGATTCACAATCTACGGTACCGAGCCGATTCGGCGTCAGCAATAAGGTGATCCCTCTATCAGGGGAGAAACGCTTCCGCAAACTTCCAGTTGCAGTTGCGCATACGAGATGATTGGCCGGAAGATAAAACCTTAGCCTGCTCGTTCGGTTTCCGCAGGTTCGCTGGAAGAAGCTAGAAATTGCCCGTAAGAAATCAACCCGGCTGGTACAAAGACGCGATCATCTACCAGATCCACGTGCGCACGTTCTTCGATGCCAATAACGACGGCATCGGTGATTTTCAGGGTCTCACACAAAAACTGGATTACGTGCAGCAGTTGGGCGTAGACACGATCTGGCTCATGCCGTTTTTTCCGTCGCCGTTACGCGACGATGGCTACGATATCTCCGACTACACATCGGTCCACTCGCGCTACGGCGCACTCGAAGATTTCAAGACGTTCCTGGCTACGGCACATGATCGCGGCGTTCGTGTCATCATCGAGATGGTGCTGAACCACACTTCTGATCAGCATCCCTGGTTTCTCGAATCCCGCAGCTCTCGCGACAATCCCAAGCGCGATTGGTACGTGTGGAGCGATACGGACGCTAGATATCGCGGCGCCCGCATCATTTTTCTGGATACGGAGATGTCGAATTGGGCCTGGGATCCGATTTCGAAAGCGTACTACTGGCATCGCTTCTTCAGCCACCAGCCGGACTTGAATTACGACAATCCCGCCGTCCGTGAAGAAATGTGGAACGTCATGAAGTTCTGGCTCGATCTTGGGGTTGACGGCTTCCGGCTAGACGCCGTGCCGTATCTGATCGAGCGCGAAGAAACGAATTGCGAAAACCTGCCTGAAACTCACGCGATTGTTCGCGATCTTCGCAAGCGCGTGGATGAGCAATACCCCGGAACGATGCTGCTGGCGGAAGCGAATCAGTGGCCGGCCGATCTTTGCCAGTATTTCGGCGAGGGCGACGAGTTCCACATGGCGTTTCATTTTCCGCTGATGCCGCGCATGTTTATGGGCTTGCGCCTTGAAGACCGCAAGCCGATCACCGAAATCCTGCAGCAGACGCCGGAAATTCCGCCGTCCTGTCAGTGGTCGTTATTTCTGCGCAATCATGACGAGCTGACACTGGAGATGGTCACCGACATCGAGCGCGATTACATGTACGACATTTATGCACAGGATAAATCGATGCGGCTGAATCTCGGCATCCGGCGCCGGCTCGCACCGCTGCTCGACAACGACCGCCGCCGCATCGAAATTATGAACGGAATGCTGATGTCGCTCCCCGGCACCCCCATCATTTATTACGGAGACGAGATCGGCATGGGCGACAATATCTACCTTGGCGACCGCAACGGCGTCCGCACCCCCATGCAGTGGAGCGGCGGATGGAATGGCGGATTCTCGGCCGCCGATCCCGAAAGCCTCTATTCGCCGCCAATTCTCAACCCGGTCTATGGATACCAAGCGGTCAATGTGTTATCCCAGAACCGCACGCATCACTCGCTGCTCTCCTGGATGAAGCGCCTCATCAGCGTGCGGCGATCCACCCCCGTGTTCGGGTCTGGTTCGATCGAGTTCCTGCATCCGGCGAATCATCGCGTTCTGGCCTACGTCCGGCAACTGGGAAAAGAAACTGTTCTGGTGGTGAACAATCTTTCCAGCGCCGCCCAGGCCGTCGAACTCGATTTAGGACGCTATCGGGGCAATATTCTGATAGAAATGTTTGGTAAGAACGTATTTCCCCGCATCAGCGATGTTCCCTACCTGTTGACCATGGGTCCTTACCAGTTTTACTGGTTCCGGCTGCGGCGCATCTGAGCGGGGAATCCGGATCAGTTCATAATCAGATTTCCGTCGGGAGACAGCATTGCCCGAAGAGACATTATTATCTGACGACTTCTTGCGTCAGCTCATCAACGTGGGCGAGGTCGACATTCTCATCGGCCTGCCCACGCACAACAATGCGGGGACCATCCAGCAAGTCACGCACGCGATTCAGGCGGGAATTCTTAAGTGCTTTCCACGCGACCGGGCGGTCATTATTAATGCCGATGGCGGATCGCGCGACGGCACGCCGCAAATGGTCACAGGCGTTTCCATCGATGACGTTTGGAGCGCCTCGAAGGTATACGCGCTACGCACCCTGCATGCGGTCAGCACGGAATACGGGAGCAGTCCCGAACCGGGCCGCGCGCTGCGAACCATTCTCGCCGCCGCCGATCTGCTGCAGGCCAAAGTCTGCGTGATCATCTCCGCCGATGAAGCTACCATCGAGCCGGATTGGCTGCAGAAGCTGGTCAAGCCCGTCTACCGCGACAACTTCGATCTGGCGCTGCCCATCTATCAAAGGCAAAGATTCGAGGGCCTGCTCATGCGCAATGTGCTGTATCCGATGGTGCGCTCCATCTACGGATGCCGGGTTCGCGAGCCGTTTGCTTCCGATTTCGCGATCTCCAGCCGCCTGGCTACCGATTTTCTGAACCAGGATTTGTGGAACCAGGACTGGGTGCGACTTGGACCGGAGATTTCTCTGACCACCGCAGCCATTACCGGCAGCTACCGCATTTGCCAAGCATTTCTGGGAGTTCGGGCGCATACGGATCCGAGCGCGACGGATCTGATTCTTGCTCTGCGGCGGACGGTTGGCGCGTTGTTTGCATCTCTCGACGCCAACTTTCCAATGTGGAGCAAGATTTCATCTTCGCAGCCTGTGCCGTTGATCGATGGCACCTGTGCGATTACGCCCGAGGCCATCAACATCAACCGCGAGCGCCTGCGGGACATGTTCGCCAACGGCGTTTCGGAACTCGATCCAGTATTTCAATACATTCTTTCGCCGCAGACCCTGGCGGACCTGCATAGGATCGCCGCCCTCGACCTGAACGAGTTTCGCTATCCGCCGGAGCTTTGGGTCAGAACGGTTTTCGAGTTCGCCGCTTCGTTTCATCAATCGGTCATCAATCGAGATCACATCATCCAGGCTCTCGGTCCGCTTTTCCGTGGGCGCGCTCTGAGTTTTCTCGAGGAGATCAGCGACGCAACCGAAGAACAGATCGAGATGAACGTCGAGAGGTTGTGCGGGGAATTTGAGCGATTGAAGCCGTATTTCCTCAAAGTCTGGAACGAGAAAAGGTGAATTGCCCATGCGAGAAATTATTGTCACGGAACTAATCCAGGGCTTGCAGGAGATGGCGAGGGAGTTCGCGCACTACCTGCCCCGCGTGATCGTCATGCTGATCGTGGTTTTCATCGGCTGGGTGATTGCGTACTTGTTGAAAGTAATCATGCGCAGCATCCTGCGCCTTCCCCGATTTTCCAAACTTTCAGACAACGCCGGAGCGACCGAATTGCTGAAGCAGGCCGCGCTGCCCTCGTCATCGGAATTGTTGAGCCGAGTCGTGTTCTGGGTGGCGTGGGTGGGATTCATTCTGCTCGGCGTGAGTGCTCTTGGCATCGTTGGCTTCGAGGAATACACGTCGCGATTCTTCCTCTTCTTGCCGCGCCTGTTCGTGGGGATCGTGATTCTGTTTTTCGGATTCTTGGCCGCGGGTTTCTTCTCCCGCGCGGCCTTGCTGGCCGCCGTCAACGCCGATATTCGTTCTTCCCGGCTGGTCAGCCACACGGTGCGGATCATCATCAGCATTTTCACGATCTCCATGGTGTTTGAGGTGCTGGGCGTCGCGGAAGGGACTCTGCTCATTGCTTTTGGAACCGCCTTTGGCGCCCTGATGCTCGCCCTTGCGATCGCGTTTGGCATCGGCGGAAAGGATCTGGCGAAGGAATTCTTGGAGCGGCGGCTGGGCAAGGGTAAGCCTAAGGAAAGGGAAGACGAATTATTCCCGCTATGAAAGCAGCAAACGCCATTTCTCACACCGTGACACGGACTCACGGAACAACCCGAAATGAAAAGCCTCGTTCGAACTTCGCGGAAAGCTCGGGATGCCCGTGATGCCAACCCGCTAATGTCTTCGTGATTAGAAAGCCGGGTGGTTAGAAAGCCGGCGAACCGTCCGAAAATGGGCACTTCAATCCGCGACCGGACAACCGTGACTTCCAAGCGAATCCTCTCGCCCTTGCTTTCTGTCGCTTTTCCAACAACATAAAGATGCTTTCACTCTGGCGCTGGGCTTGCATTAGTCTTGGGCGATGGACATCGCTCGGCCCGAATTTCGGCGGCAGAAAAGACGGCGACAGATCATCTGGTTGGTTGTTGGGTTAGTTTGCCTGAGTGTGGTCACGGTTGCGGTTATGCGCCTCAAACCGGCAGCGCCCGAAGTCGAGCGCAGCACGGTCTATGCCGACACGGTGAAGCGCGGCTCCATGCTTCGCCAGGTGCGCGGCCTCGGGTCGTTGATTCCCAGCCAGGAGTTCATCCGTCAGATACCGGCGGAGACCGAAGCGACGGTGGTTCGCATTCGCATGTTGCCGGGATCGCAGGTCAAGGCTGACACCATTCTGCTGGATATGAGCAATCCGCAAGTCGAGCAGGCCGCGATCGATGCCAACCTGCAGCTCAAAGAGTCGGAAGCGGAGCTACAAAGTCTTCGCGTGACCCTCCAAAGCAATCTCATGACTCAAAGGGCCGACGCCGCCACGGTCAACGCCGACTACACGCAGGCCAAGCTGCAGGCCGATACCGACAAAGCCCTCTACGATCTCGGCGTGATATCTGGGCTGGCATATAAGAATTCCAAGAGCAGATCTGACGAACTGACGACCCGGAACGACATCGAAGTCGAGCGCCTGGTGATCGCTCGGAAGGCGATCGAATCGCAAATCGCCGAGCAGGAGGCCAAAGTCGATCAGATCCGCGCTCTGGCCGAGCTGAAGCAGGAACAATTGGACGCGCTAAAGGTTCGGGCGGGCATCGAAGGCGTGCTCGTCGATCTGCCTTTGCAGGTCGGAGAGCATGTTCTGCCGGGAACCATGCTGGCGAAAGTGGTTCAGCCGAATCATCTGATGGCGGAGCTGAAAATTCCCGAGACCCAGGCGCGCGATGTACAGATCGGACAGCCCGCAGTTATCGATACCCATAACGGCACGGTCAACGGAAATGTCATGCGCGTCGATCCCGCCGTGCAGAACGGAACGGTTACGGTCGACGTGAAGCTCACCGGCGAATTGCCGCAAGGGGCGCGGCCCGATCTCAGCGTGGATGGAACCATCGATCTCGAACGGCTCGACAACGTGCTCTATGTAGGCCGTCCCGCCTTCGGGCAGGAAAACAGCACCATCCTCCTGTTCAAGATCGATCCCGATGGCAAAGGCGCGGTGCGGGTTCCAGTCAAAGTGGGTCGCGCCTCGGTGAACTCGATTCAGATTCTTGCAGGATTGAAAGAAGGCGACACCGTCATTTTGTCCGACATGTCGCGCAACGACAGCACCGACCGCATACGGTTGGATTGAGGGGTTGAATCATTGGGTGATTGAGTCATTGGGACATTGCTGACTGTGCGCCATGCACGCCGGTTTTCAATGTATCAGTGGCTCAATGACTCAATGATTAAATCTGAATGGGAGAGCGCGAATGCCTGATGCTTCACAGCCGCTGATCCAGATTGAAGAACTGACAAAAATTTTCTACACCGACGAGATTGAGACACATGCGCTCTCAGGCGTGCATCTTTCCATTCGCAAAGGCGAATACGTCGCCATGTCGGGTCCATCGGGATGCGGAAAATCGACGCTGCTTTCGATTATTGGCCTGCTGGATACGCCCACCTCCGGTAAGTATCAGCTGAATAGCCAGCCGGTGGAAAACCTCGATTTCGCCGCGCGCTCACGCATCCGCAATCAGGAAATCGGATTCATTTTTCAAAGTTTCAATCTGATCGGCGATCTTACGGTCTATGAGAATGTCGAGCTTCCGCTGACCTATCGCCAGAGAATGCCGTCGGTCGATCGCAAGAAGCGAGTCATGGAATCGCTCGAACGCGTCGGTATGGCGCATCGCGTGCGGCATTACCCTTCACAACTCTCCGGAGGTCAGCAGCAGCGTGTCGCCGTGGCCCGGGCACTGGCCGGACATCCCTCGATCCTGCTCGCGGACGAGCCCACCGGAAACCTCGATTCACGCAACGGCGAAGCTGTCATGCAGCTTCTGCAAGACCTTCACAAAGAGGGAGCCACGATCTGCATGGTGACGCACGACCCGCGCTTCGCCAAGCATGCGCAGCGCGAAGTCCATCTCTTCGACGGCAAAGTCGTGGCCGAAGAAGAACTCAAGAAGCTCATGGCCGAGACCATCGCGTAAACAGATTATTGCTGCGATCCGAAAGAAACGCGATTCGATGGCAACAAGCGGGTGATCTATGACCGGATTCCTCCAAGATCTTCGCTACGCCTTGCGCCAATTGCGCAAGAGCCCGGGATTCACCGCGGTTGCGGTGATTACGTTAGCGCTGGGCATTGGGGCGAATACGGCCATATTCAGTGTGAATAACGCAGTAATCTTCCGTACGCTTCCGGTCGAAGATCCACAGCATCTTGTCATATTTAGCTGGACGGCACATCACAGACCGAAAATCGAGGACCAAGACAGCTACGGGGATTGTGCGACAGATTGCTCGTTTTCAGTACCTTTCTTCAAGGCAGTACATTGGCGCGCCGACGCGTTTTCAGGCTTGGCTGCATTTGCGGGTCCGCTCACGGTCAACTTGAGCGGGAACGGTCCGGCAAGCCTCTCGCGCGGAGAATTTGTGTCCGGCGATTTCTTCGCCACGGTCGGCCTGAGGACCGTTCTGGGCCGTCCGATTGTCCCGGCAGACGATTCCCCCTCTGCTCCACCGGCCATCGTCTTGAACTACGGATATTGGCAGCGGGCTTTCGGCGCGGACCGTTCTCTACTTGGCCGCACCGTGCGAATCAACAACATAGAGGCGACGATCGTCGGTGTGGCCAGCGATGACTTTTCGAGCCTGACACCCGGTAAGACGCAGGATTTCTTCATGCCGCTTTCCCTTTCGGGTCGGGTTCGGAACGAGTGGTGGGGCGAAAAAGACAGACTTTCCGACGCCGGCATCTGGTGGGTCGTCATGGTCGGCAGGCTAAAGGCAGCTTCCTCCATCGGCCATGCGCAGGCGGAAGTTTCCGCGATTTTTCGCAATGAAATGCTGCACGATGGCGAGCCGTTTTTCGAAGCGGCGGATGCACCAGTAATCCAGCTCTCCCCGGCAAGAGAAGGCCTCGACGGCCAGACGAATTCCATCAAGCCGATGCTGAAACTCATCACGTCGGCGGTCGGTCTGATTCTACTCATCGCGTGCGCCAACGTTGCGGGCCTGATCGTAGCTCGTTCGGCGAAGCGGCAGAGAGAGTTCGCCATGCGTCAGGCCCTGGGAGCCCGCCGCGGCCGCCTGGCTCGGCAGTTGCTCACCGAAAGCATCCTGCTCTCAGGGGCTGGAGGTGCCCTTGGCGTTGTCGTTGCGGTCTGGGGCGTCCGCTGGCTCACCAAGCTGATGGCCAGCGGCTCCAGTGATCCTTTCCCATTTACGATCGTGCCCGATTGGCGCGTGCTCACGTTCACCATGGCCGTCACCCTGGCAACGGGAATTCTCGCCGGTCTCGCACCCAGCTTGCGGAGCGCTAGGGTTGACCTCACCCCGAGGCTGCGCGAAACCGCCCCCTCAGCTTGGGGTGACGCAACCTTTCACGGTCGGCGATTCCGGATCGGAGACGTTCTGGTCATCGCGCAAGTCGCTCTCTCGATGGTGGTGCTGGTCGGCGCGGGATTACTGGTTCGAACCCTGCATAACCTGCAATCCCTTAATCCTGGGTTCGACGCCCAAAACATTCTTCTCTTCGGCATTGATCCAACCATGGCCGGCTATAAGGATCTTCAGACCGTGCAGCTTTATCGCGACCTGCAACAGCGTCTGGCTGCACTGCCGGGCGTGATCTCGGTGAGTTATTCCGAGGAGGCGTTGGTGAGTGGAAGCGTGTCCGGCACCCATCTGCATCTGGATGACGCGCCTCCGAAATCGAACATCCACACTGACATTCTTCCCGTCGGCTCGGATTTCTTCTCCACCATGCACATTCCGATTTTTGCTGGACGGGCATTCACAGCTGCAGACTTCGCTTCTGCCGATGCGACGAATGCCGCGACCAGCGCCGCTGAAGAAAAAGCCCATCAAGCTCCCAGTGGGCCTGCTCGTCCAACGGGACTGAGCGTCGCTCAAACCAAAGAGGTTCAACCCGCGCCTGTGCCGGTGATCATCAATGCTTTGTTTGCGCGAAGATTCTTTCCAAATCAAAATCCCGTCGGCAAACATATCGGCGAAGCTCAGGGCGATGAGCCGCCGACCGGGCCTCAGCCTGGCTATCTCGTCGTTGGCATCGCCGGAGACACAAAATACCGAAATTTGAGGCATGAACTTCTGCCCACGATGTTTCTGCCTCTTGTCGGCAACAGCGCACATTTCGAATTGCGCACCGCAGGTGACCCCAACGCCCTTGCCCAGACAGTGCGCAGTATCGTTGCATCTGTGGATAAAGACCTGCCTCTCTTCGACGTTCTCTCGCAAAGCGAGCAGATTCGGCAAGTTCTCCATCGCGAGCGCATGATGTCGGACTTGTACAGTTTCTTTGCGCTGCTTGCGCTGGTGCTGGCGTGCATCGGGCTGTACGGCCTGCTGTCTTTCGATGTGGCGCGGCGCACCCGCGAACTGGGCATCCGCATGGCGCTTGGCGCACAACGACGCCTGTTGATGCGCATGGTGGTGCGGCAAGGAATTCTTCTGGTCGTCATCGGTGCCGCCATTGGCATTTCAGGAGCCATGGGGGTAACGCGCTTCCTGTCCAGCGTGCTCTACGGTGTGCGCTACTACGATGCCACGACCTTCACTTGCGTCGTCGTGTTGCTGGTGCTGGTTGGACTCATAGCCTGTTACGTTCCGGCGTTCCGCGCCACACGAGTCGATCCCATGGTGGCATTGCGCTACGAGTAGAGAAATGGAGGAATTATTATGACCGGGATCGCACAAGATTTTCGCTACGCATTACGGCAGCTGCGCAAGAGCCCGGGGTTCACGTTCACATCGATCCTTACGCTCGGCCTGGGAATTGGCGCGACGGTGGCAGTGTTCAGCGTGATGAATGCTCTCCTGCTGAACCCCAGCGGGATTCCTCACCCGAA
>Ga0335072_10006773_pt1 | contig 16728 bp, 18 predicted proteins | sample Lox_Sample_21_FD_206725 | JGI IMG/M metagenome (GOLD analysis project Ga0335072, IMG submission 206725) | Soil microbial communities from Loxahatchee National Wildlife Refuge, Florida, United States - Lox_Sample_2.1 | ecosystem: Environmental > Terrestrial > Soil > Wetlands | place: USA...
CAACGTGCGTAGCGCGTTCACGTGCGCAAAGACGGCAACGGGATCGGTGAACGTGCCGGCGATGTTCTTTCCCGCGCGCACGTCCACGCCGGTCTTGCCCCCGACGGCCGCGTCGACCATGGCGACTAAGGTGGTGCCTACATGGACGTACGGCACCCCGCGCATGTAGGTCGCGGCGCTAAACCCGAAGAGGTCGCTCGCGACGCCGCCCCCCACGCCGACGATCAACGTGTCGCGTCCGGCCCCCGCGGCCAGCAACGCGTCGTGCACTTTCTCAACCGTCGCAAGACGTTTGCGGCTCTCCCCGAGTGCAAACGTGAGCACGCCCATCGCTCCGGGAAACCGCCGGATGTCGCGAGCGAGTTTCGCGACGTCGGGATGGGCATCGGCCAGCACCACGAAGCGCTGCGCGCGGTGCTCGAGGAACGAAGCAATCGCCGGACGCACGTCATCACCGATGCAGATCGGATACCGCAGGTCGGTGTTGACGATGAGGTCCGCGGCTAGATCTCGATCTTCTTCTTGTGCAACCACTCGACAATCGCATTGACGACTTGAGCCGTGCTCATGCCGTCGGCTTCCACGACGAGATCCGCATGCGCATATTGCGGCATCCGTTTGATATAGAGCGACTTGATCCGCGCAAGGGTCGGGGTGGGGCCAAGGAGCGGCCGCACGTTGCGGCTGTTGCGCAGCCGCTCGAGCACGAGTTCCGGCGTGACTTTGATGAAGACGCGATAGGTTTTCTTCTTCAGCAGCTTGGCCGAGGGCTCGAAGCTCAGCGCCCCGCCGCCGCACGCGACGACGCCTGGTTCGCCCTCGCTTACGACATGGGCCAGCGCGTCGTGTTCGTAATTGCGGAACGCCGCTTCGCCTTCAGAATAAAAAATATCGGAGATGGCGCCGTGCTGTTGGACGACCAAATCGTCGGTATCGAAAAAAGCGCACTTGAGCTTTCGGGCCAAGCGTTTGCCGATGGTCGATTTACCCGAGGCCATGAATCCGACGAGCGCGACGTGCTGCTTCATACGCCGTCCTTGGCCGGCGTAAAGAGCGCGGCGGCCGCGTCATTGGCGCGGCGCAAGTTGTCGCGTGTCTCCTCGATCGAATCGCCGCCGTACTTTTCGAGTACCGGGGCCACGAGGGCGAGACGCACCATCGCCTCGCCGACGATGCCCGCCGCCGGAACCACGCACACGTCGCTGCGCACGATCGTCGCCGGCGCGTCGGTCTGCTCGTGCAGGTTCACCGAGGGCAGCGCCTTCATCAGCGTGGGAATCGGCTTGACCGAGACGCGCAGCACGATCGGCTGTCCGTTGCTCATGCCGCCCTCGATGCCGCCCGCGCGATTGCTCCCGCGAATCAGCTCGCCATTGTCCAGCCCAAAGACGTCGTGCGCTTGCGAACCCGGCCGCGCCGCGACATCGGCGCCGAGTCCGACTTCGACGGCTTTCACGGTCTGCATCCCCATCAGCGCGCCGGCTAGCACGCCGTCCAGACGCGTCTCCGGCTGGCGATTGCTACCGATCCCGACCGGAACACCGTCGACCCGCACGACGAAGACGCCGCCGAGCGTGTCGCCCGCCGCCTTTGCGGCGTCGATCGCGGCGATCATCTTGGCTTGGGTTGCGGGATCGGGATTGCGCACGTCGCTCGCCTCGACGTCGTCTTGCGAAAAATCTTCTAAGTCGGGCGAGACCACTTCACCGATGCGATGCACGTAGCTTCGCGTGCGGATGCCGAGCGCTTCGAGGAACTGCGCGCAAATCGCGCCGAGGCACACGCGCATCGCGGTTTCACGCGCGCTCGCCCGCTCGAGCACGTTGCGCAGATCGCGCTGCCGGTATTTGAGGGCACCGGCGTAATCAGCGTGCCCCGGGCGTGGGTTGGTGAGTGGTTTTCCGGCGCCGGTGATCGGGTCCATCAGAGCGCGCACGTTCTCGAAGTCGCGATTGCGCACCATGACCGCAATCGGCGAGCCCAACGTCTCGCTCCCGCGCAAACCGGCGAGAAACTCGACTTCGTCGCGTTCGATTTTCATGCGACCGCCGCGGCCGTAGCCGCCCTGGCGCCGCGCGAGCGTTTGGTTGATACGCTCGACGTCGAGCCGGAGATGCGCGGGCAGCCCGTCGAGGATACCGACGAGCGCCGGTCCATGGGATTCGCCCGCCGTGAGATAGCGGAACACCTAGGCTCTCTTAGCGGCCCGTTCAGCGCGCGCCTGCGGAGCGGGCGGCGCAGCGCCTGCCCGCGGTGGTCGCGGCAAGCCCGGGTACGATAGCGCCACTATGGTGAAAGAATTACAAGGGCTGCGTGTTGCGATTTTGGTCGACGACGCATTCGAGCAAGTCGAAATGACCGCGCCTCGCGAGGCATTGAACGAGGCCGGCGCGGAAACCGTACTGATCTCCCCGCGCGCCGATCAAGTGCGCGGCTGGAAGAGCCGGACGCCGGCCGACACCTTCCCGGTCGACCTGCCGCTTCTCCAAGCGCACGGCGCCGACTTTGATGCGCTCGTGCTGCCCGGCGGCGTGGTCAACGCCGATACCTTGCGCACGAATCAAGACGCCGTCGAGTTCGTGCGCGAGGTTGCTCGGACCGGCAAGCCGATCGCGGCGATCTGCCATGGGCCGTGGATGCTGGTGGAAGCCGATATCGTGCGCGATCGCACGCTGACCTCGTGGCCCTCGCTGCAGAGCGACATTCGCAACGCCGGCGGCAACTGGGTCGATCGCATGACGGTCGAAGACGGCAACCTCGTGACCAGTCGCAAGCCCGACGATATTCCCGCGTTCAACGTCGCCGCGATCGCGCTCTTTGCGGGATCGCGGCCGCCGTTGAATGTGTCCTCCTAGCAGTGCGTGACGATCACGTAGTAGTTGGGCGAGGTCTCCTGCAGCGAGGTCGTATAGTACACGTTGTCCAGGCCCATGTTTTGGTTTGAGCCGTTCGCGTACGCATAGCCCAGGCTTTGGTACGCGCGCCCGGCCTGGACTTGCGCGTAGTTGGATGCGAGCCAACAGCCAAGCGGCGTTGCCGTGGGCGTTGGCGTCGGCGCCGGCGTGGGCGAGTGGGTCGGTGTTGGTGAGGGCGTCGGGGTCGGCGAATGCGACGGCGTCGCGGTCGGTGAGGCCGTCGCCGTCGGTGAGGCAGTCGGCGAAGGCGACGGTGACGGCGAGGACGTTGCCGTGCCGCCCATCACGCGCTGCACCATGGCGTAGATCGCCGCCATTTGCGGTCCGCTCTTGAGCGCGTAGTTTGCGCTGCCGTATCCCCACCAATCCCAGCAGCCGTCGGGATTCGAGCTGGCGGTGGTTTGATAGGGATAGAGCACGATGATGTTGTTCGTGTCGGCCCATTCGTCGATGCCCGCTTCGGTTGCGAACTCCGTGCCGATCGCGCCCTGATATTGCTCGCAGCCGTCGAGCGCGACCACGAGGCCGCACGTGGTGCCGCTCGCGCAGCTTTGCGGAACGAAGACCCAGCCGTTGGTATCGAGGCCGGTCGTCGTGCTGAACTCGGTTTGGTCGAAGTTGATCAGCGAGCCGCCCAGGGTTCCGCCGTTGCGAGCATTGAGCGTGCCGAAGAACATCGTGAGCCACTTCTGCTCGGAGTCGTAGACGGTGCTGCCTTGATCGCACTTGATCATATACGGGCTCGAGAGGGTTCCGCAGGCGACCGTGCCGTCGGGCGATTCCCACCCGTGCTCGGCCGCGAACGAATTGTCGTACGTCACGACCGCGCCGTAGTGCTGATACTCGGTTTGCAGATCGTTCATCGACTTTTGCGGCACTTCGGTATCTTGCGTGCCCGACCAGAGATAAATCGGCTCACCGCTGAGATCGCTGGATGGATCGATCGTGCCGGCGCTGGATTGCGAATTTAGATAATTCTCCGACGGCGTGAGCTCGCTGCCGTACGAATCGGCGCCGCCGCAATCGACCAGCGCCGTGGTTTCGCTGTCTTGCGCGCAGTAGTACACGCCGCCCGCGTAAATCGCCGCGCCTTTGAAGGTCTTGGAATAGGCGACGTCCATCTGCACGGCCTCGAAGCCGCCCGAGGAGATACCGGCCACAAAGACTTTGCTCGGATTGACATTGTAGCTCTGGAGTTTCGTCACGCCCGAGGCATCGGCGTGGTAGCGGGACTGCAGCCCTTGCGGTTTTGCCGTGGTTGACGGCGCTCCGCCGCCGCAGGCGGATAAGGCGATGGCGATCGCCGGAAAAACATAGACCAAACGACGTAACATACTTCACCCTCCATCCGGCATTTTGGCAGACCGCAGCGCGTGGCCGATACGCCCGAATGAGGGTACGTTTTGCTTGGGAGACCAAAGCAAAAAGCCGCCCTTTCGGGCGGCTTTCAAAGGACGAAAGCGCGGAGCGTTTACCGGCCTTTTTTGCGGGTGGTCTTCTTCGCGGCAGCTTTGCGAGCCGGCGCGGCCTTGCGGGCGGGAGCCTTTTTCGCCGTCGATTTCTTGGCCGCCGGCTTCTTGGCCGACGACTTCTTCGCGGCGCCGGAACCGCGCTTGGCGGTGCCGACAGCTTCCTTCAACGTGCGGCCGGCAATGAACTTAAGCACGCGCTTGGCCGGGACTTTGATCGGCTCGCCCGTCTTCGGATTGCGTGCGACGCGAGCCGCACGGTCGCGAACTTTGAACTGGCCAAAGGGGGTGAGCTGGACTTTGTCGCCCGACTTGAGCACGTCGGTGATCTTCTCCAGCATCGCTTCGATCAGGTCGACGACCTGGCGGCGCGGGAGTTCCAACTCTTCGGCGAGCTCACGAGCTAACTCGTTCTTGGTCATACTGTCCTTTCGGATTGGGGGCAGCTAATTGACCAGCCGATTATCGAAAAATCCCCTATTTCCTTGTGGTTTTGAGGCATTTTCCAGCAGGAACCGCCTAGATAACGTGCCTTACCTCGAACGACCTTTGCCTTGGCCGTCGGCGCTGGGGTAAATGACGTGAGGCGTGATCAGGAAGACGATCTCGTCGCGTTCGTGCGACGTTTGCTTGTTCTGGAAGAACTTCCCGAGAATCGGGATATCAGCCAAGCCCGGTACTTTCGATATCGTTTCGCTCGACGTATCCATCATGAGCCCACCGAGCACGATCGTCTGGGAATCGTTGACCCGAAGTGTCGCGTCGATCTTACGGTTCGTGATGATCGGGTAGCCGGTCGAGGTGATCCCCTCGATCTCACTATACTCAGGATGCAGTTCAGCCGTCACAACCCCATCGTCGCCGATCGTCGGCGTGAGTCGCAGCTTCACGCCGACGTCGACGAATTGCACGTTCTGCCCGCCGAGAACCGATGTGTTAAAGACGATCGGATAGGTCTCACCGACCAATAGATCCGCCTCTTTGTTGTTCAACGTCACGAGCTTCGGCGTCGCCAAAATTTGAGCGCGACCTCGCGAAATTAGGGCATTTAATGTCACATTTACCGGAATCGCCCCGCCGGTGAATGCATATGTCGTAGATCCCGGCGTCACCGTTCCTTGAAGATTGGCGCCGCCGAACTCCAAGCCGAAGTTGCTTGTGTCGTTTTCCGGCGTAACGTCCGCGACCCTGACTTCGAACATCACTTGAGGACTCGGGCGGTCGATCGTCGCGAAGAGAGAGGCCGCGGTATCCTGCACGTTGTCGTTGCCGTCGACGATGACTTCGTTATGCTCGCCGTCCGCGATGTAGGTCCCCTCGGCTGTTAGAATCTTTAGTTCCTTGATCGCGTCATCCGCTTTGATGTAGCGAAGCGGAAACGCTCGAGTCCGGCTCCCGCTCCCTCCGCCCGATGTCGCGGCGTCGAGCGCGTCGATTAATCGCCGTGCACGCGCCACCGTGTCTGCATCGCCAGTAACGACAACCGCGCTGGTGCGACGATCGGGCACGATGACCGTCCCGGTCGAGAGCGCCGGGCTAATCTCTTTTGCGACGTCATCGGCGTTCGCATGCGCCAATTGCAGCACCACGGTCTGGGCGCCGACGTTGCTTTGCCTCTCCGCGTAGTGGCGATTCATCGCGTCAGCGGACCCTACGATCATGACATTTCCGACACGGTGCATTTGCAGCTCGTTGGCTTTCAAGAGCACCTCGAGTGCACGTTCGAATGTCACGTTGTGAAGATGAATCGTTACCCGCTGCGGCTTGACCGAGTCATCCATCATGATGTTCTCGCCGGATTGAGCAGCAAGTAAGGCTATCACGTCGCTGATATCCGCATCGTGCACGTCGACTGTGATAAGCTCGCTTGGCGCTGCGACGGCCCGCGCGACCAGCACAAAGCACAGCAAACACGTCATAAGTGCTCTCATGGATGTGAGGGCTCCAACCGTAATCGCGTCCCGTCTGAGAGCGTTATCCCATCAGCGGTTATCGCGACGACCGATAGCTCGCCCACGCGATCCCCAACGCCGAGCACACGAACACCACCGCCCTCCTCCACGAGTGCTCGCGCTGGATCGCCCATGACGATGGCGCGCACCACTGGAGCGGTTTGAAGCGTAGCGGTTGCTCCCATCGGAAGACCGCCTTGCGCCGCGCCGGTATTTGGAGGCGAAGTCATCCCGATTTCGCCGCTCTGTCCGATGCGAAAAGCGTCCCTTGCGAGCTTGGCACGAATCGCCGGCTCTGGCACGAATGGGTCGCGACTGACGGAATACGCCGGAAAGCTAAGGCGGGGCGGCAGTTCGAACGCAGACGCGCGAAGCGAAGTGCGTGCGTCTGCCGCACCCGCGACAGATGAGCTCTGCATGGTGAGGGGCAAAACTCCGACAGCGCCGACAACCAGCATCGTAGCAATCCGCTGAAGCGAGCGTCGGTCTTCATCAAAAAGTCCCGGAAGCATGTTGGGCCTCCTCTTCCGCGGTGCCGCGGTAGCGGAAAATAGTCGCGTGGATCTTAACGCGCAGCACGGGCGTAGCCGAACGATCGCCTTCGTCCGCGAGGTTCACGTCATGAAGGTCGATGAGCACGTTATGGCGCGGCAAGTCCGAGACAAACGCCAGCACGTCGCGAAATCGGGCCCGGACGTCGACCTCGATGGGAACACCCTGGAGCCGATTGTCCACGGATGCCCGACTTGCTTGGACGGGCGCCGAGCTTGGTGCGGGCACGATAGAGAGCACGTCGACGGCGAAAACATGAGCTTCACGGTTGAGCAGGCTCAGTGTCGCCGCCGTCATGGCGCTTTCCGATCCCTGTCCGGAAAGCGCATGTACGTCGTTGGATATGCTTTCGGCGAGCGAACGGAGCTGATCAGCGTGCCGTACATCGGCCTCGTTTTGGTTTGCTTCGTCATAAAGGCTCTTCGCCTGCGCTTTCAGTCCCGTAATGGTTTGCGACGCAGGCCACCACACGAGACCCACGCCCGGGCCAAGGAAGATCGCCGCTGTGAGCATCCACACGATGCGAACGGACGCCGGTGACGTAAGCTTCAAGATCACGTTCATCGCGGTGTGCTCAGGCGGACCTCAAAGGCGATGATATTACCCGGCAGGTCTTGGGTCTCTTTGCTTGCGCGAACGAGACTGGGCGCCGACGCGCTCGAGCTCGACATCAAATCGGCGACCGTCTCACTGAGACCATCGAAGCCCTCAGCACTCCCGTCGATCTGAAGACCGGTGTCGATGTGCTCGATACTCGTGAGCCACGCCTGCGCCGGAACATGATTGGCAATGTCTGCAAGCCCATGAGATAGCTCGGCTCCCGAGCGTCGTATTTTCCGAAGACGCTCGTCTATCGTAATCAACTCCTCTATGCGACTCTTGCGCAGGTTGAGGTCCTTGAGCGCAATGCGGCTAGCGCTTAGCCGCAACGCTTGAACCTGCAATTCGCTACGAGCCTGCCCAAGCAGGATCTGCTCGATAACCCACCACACGCCGACGACGCACACGACCGTTGCAAGCGCAGCAAGAGGTGTCCGCAGAGGCTCCGAAACTCGGCTGGGACGTAAATACTCCAATGCATCTGGAGCGCTGTCGCGCAAATAGTTGAAGCGCATTACGCCGCGACACTCCACAGTACCAGGCTTGCGGCAAGTGCCCAGTCCGGAGCCGCGGCGCGTATCACATCGTCTGGATACGTACCCGAGTGCAGGAGCTCTGGAACCGGCATCTCCGTCATCGCACTCGTCGCGCCTTCCAGCGCGCGCGCAAAGTTCGGCAAACGAGCGCCGTTGCCGGTGATCGCGATCCGTTCGATGGTAGTACGATTGCGAGCGCGATCGATAAGCTTAGCGATGGACGCAACGACTTCTTCACTTGCGTTCTGTCCCGCGCCGGCGCAGCCGAGGATTCGCTTGCGGCGTTCCGCCGTTGGGATGTCAATCGAGAGCTCGGCGGCGATGCTGCGCGTAATGGCCGCTCCGCCGACCGAGGTCGCTAGGGACGTCGGACCGGACGCGCCAAACAGATGAACACTCGATCGCTCCGCCCCCACGTCCACGATCGCGTCGCAATCCGGAAAAATTCGACGCATCGCAAATGCATCGTGGTCGATCGCCACGGCGCGCAACCCCGCCGCGCGAACCGCGCTCACGCGCGAGTCGATCCCTTGTCTACGCGCAACGCCGATGGCAAAGATTCCGGCCATGCGGTCGATAGGATGGGTTCGCACGACGGAGCGTTCATCTTCTAGGTCCCAACCGGCGAAGCGTTGTGCTTCAAAGCGAGCGGCTCGCACACGTTCGGGCCAACTCATTTTTGGGAGGCGCACTGCGCGCATCACACAGGACGGGGCGCCCACCGCAAGTACGCAGCGCCGTTCGCGCGTTCCGATTTCGGCGATCATATCCTCGATCACCGCGGCAACGAGTTCGGGGTTCTCAATCTGCGATGCCGAGACCGCATCGTACGGTACGTCACGCGACACGACGGCTCGGATGCGAACGGCTCCATCCCGATCGCATTCGCCCCAGGCAATGCGCGCACGCGTCGAGCCGACGTCGATCCCAAGAGGAAGCGGCTTCCATTCACCCATCGCGTATCACGAGCCCAGGGCGGCGCATGCAATCGTTCCTGCCGCCAAGAACGGAGCGAACGCAAGACGATCGTCGCACCGGGCCCGCTTGGCCATTAACAACGGGATTACGAAGAGGGCCCCCGCCACAAACGCCGCACCGAGCGCACCGACCGCTGCGACGCCGCCTAGGCCCGCGCCGATTACGGCGCTCAACTTTACATCGCCGAGCCCGATTCCGCGGCCTTTCGTAAGCGAATGAAGCACGAACATCAACCCCGCGCACGAGCCTGCACCCGTTGCCACGGAGGGGACATCCCGGGTTACGAGCGCCGCCAGCACGATCGCGATCGTGGTCGCTGCCACTACCTGGTCAAAAATCAAGCCCGTCGCAAGATCGCTTGCCGCACATACCACGACGCACGCCAGCGTCGGTGCGGCGGTTATCGATATCGTCACACCGCGATGGTCCGCCCAGATAATCGCGACAACTGCGCTCGCCGTCAGAATCACGGCGCTGGGCCTCCCCAACGCGACGTCAGCGCTACGCATCCTGGCTATGCCGGCAAGCACGAGCAGCGACAGGTTGAAACTTGCGAGCGTAAATGCCAAGCTCATCGATGCATTTTCCCGAGTGCGACGCGAACCGGATGATAGGTCGGATCAATCCGTTCCGCCATCTGCAACATCCGCCGAGCTGCCGGCATATTTCCGCTACGAGTTGAATCCGAAGCCGCCAGCGCCAGCGCCTGCACGTCGCCAAGCTCCTCGCCAACCTGTTCGAAATCACGTGCTGCCGGCCGATACCGCTTTAGCAAATGGTAACAAAGGGCGCGGTCCATGCGCACGGCGGTGGCGTGCGGAGTTCTACGCAGAACCAGCGTCGCCACCCGAATCGCATCTTCGAGTGTACCGCTCTTTCGCTCAAGAAACGCCGCAAACACATAACGATCTGCGGCAACAGTATTATCGGGATCGATCTGTAACGCTAGGCGATATTTCGCCTGTGCTCGGCCGTCTCGAGCATAGAGCAGCGCATCACCTCGCGTTACTAACGCGGAAGAGATAGCGCCGCGCAGCAGCGGCCAAGCCGACACAAGCGCAATTGCAACCAAAGCGAAACGTCGAAGCGAAGCGCCCCACACAATCATGCCAGCAGCCCGTAGTAGCAGGCAACGGCGATTGACAACCCTCCGCTAATGGCGCTGGATGCCCGCTGCAGCGACGCGTTTAGCGTGACTCGCGGAATCCAGCGCAACCCAAGTCCAGCGAGAGCGAGCGGGGCGACGTGGCCGGCGGCGAAGGCGAGCGCCAGCGCCATCGAAGCCAGCGGTGATCCGGACAGTGAGGCGACGCCCGCCAACGCGGCAACGGTTGGGGTGCAGCAGGGAGAAACAACCAAACCCAAAGCGCCACCCGTAAGCGCGGCCGCACCCGGCGAGCAGTGGTGTCGTGTGTTCGGCAGGTGATGTGCGCGAACCACGATCGATCGCAACCCAAAGACCAGAAAGCTCGCGGCGAGACCTATATACACCGCCTGCGAAAGCGCAACCAGCTCGCCTATCAACGACGCGGCCGTGGCGAGCGCGACATAACACAGCAGCAGGCCGCTGACAAATGCTGCGACCCGCGCCCATCGAGTGCGGCCGTCCGCGTCGGTGACCAGTGCCGCGAGCGCAAGATAACGAGGCGCGACGCAAGGTCCGATGCTCGCCGCAAGCCCGGCGCCGAATGCCGAGGCCACGATCAGCCCACTCATCTTATTGGCTCGCCACGGCGGTGAAACCGGTCCCCGACGCGTACTGGATATGCGTCGCCGACGTGCCGCCTCCGATCGCCGTCAGCGTTGCGGGATCGTGCTGCCCCGGACAGATGATCGTGTAACTGGCGCTACCGGTATCGTAGTTCGCAACTTGATATTGATAAAAGCCGGTCGGATCGACGGGATCAATTGGGGTTTGCCTGAGGTATTGTCCGAGGTTGGCCTCGGTCGAGGTAACGTTCGTCGCCGCGGTGACGTCTGGATACGCCTCGTGATCCGTTTCATACTCTTCCAGCGCCGTGGCAATCTCTTTCAAGTTCGCTTCGCAGGCCGCCGTCTGCGCCTGAGCGCGAGCGCGCATGAAATTCGGCACTAAGATAGCGACCAAAATTGCGATAATCGCCACCACGATCATCATCTCGATCAGCGTAAAGCCACGCTCCGACGTTCGCGACATCCGTCCTCCGTTTCCAGCTTGCGCCTTCAACGGAGTTCAGTGCCACAGCTACGCGCTGATGAGACGCGCGTGCGGCCGCAATTTTCGCAGCGCTCCGCGATGCAATCGTGTTATGTGGCGTCGCGAATACCCCATGCGCTTTGCAATCTCACCGACGGGGGTATCGTTCTCGTAAATCTCTCGAAGGATCTCCCGCTCGAGGCCCGACAGCAGCGCCAAACCCGATTCAATGAGGACGCGATCTAGCTGGCCGTCGATCGTATAGGACAAAGCTAGTTGCTCGTAGGGTCGTAGCGTATCCACCGACAGCGGCGTACCTTCGTCCCGGTAACGTACCATTTCGCGAATCTCTTCCTCGCGAACGCCGAGGTGGTGCGCGACTTCCGGCAACTTCGGCTCTCTGCCTAGCGATGCCCACAGCTCGCGTTCTGCCGACCCATAGCGACGTTCCAGCTCCCGCATACGTCGCGGTGCGCGAACGGGCCGCTCGCTGTCCCGCACATAGTGCATGAGTTCGCCCAGAACCAGCATCCACGCATACGCTTCAAACGGCGTTCCCATGCTCGGGTCAAAGCGGTCAGTCGCCTTGATCAATCCTATCGCGGCAACCTGCTCGAGGTCACGGCGGTCGACGCCGTCACGCATAAATTTTCTGGCTCCTCGTGCGCACAGGTATCGATATTGATGGATTGTCCGTTCGCGTTCCGAGTCGAAGGCAATCATTTGATACTCCCGATCATTGAGTAAAGAGGAATCAAGATTGAGCCCACGATGAGCCCGACAAGCCCACCGAGAGCGATGATCAGAATCGGTTCAACCACGCTGCCGAGGGTCGCAACTGCGGTCTCCACGTCCAGCTCGTAGTACTCCGCGATGCGCAAGAGCATCGCGTCGAGCGTTCCCGTCTCCTCGCCCACGCGTACCAGTTGAAGGAACAGCGCATCGAATAAAGCGCTTTGTTCCAAAAACGGTGCTATCGAGCTCCCTTCGCGCAAGGCGCCGGCAAGGTCGCGTGTCAGGCGCGAATACACCGCGTTCTCGACGACGCCATTTGCGGCATCGAGCGCATCGAGGAGAGGCACTCCGGACCGCAGCAGCGTTCCGAGGGTCCGTGAGAAACGAGCAACGACCGCTTTGTGCAAGATGGCGCCGAACACCGGCGCACCGAGAGCTAGCTGGTCGATTCGGGTTGCGATGCGCTCGGACCGCCGCCCCACCCCGATCGACGCGGCAACCAGCGGCGGAATTGCCGCAATCACGAGCCACAGGAGCGGATTCTTCAGCGCGTTCCCGAGTGCGATGAGCATCCTCGTCGACCAGGGTAGCGTCACGCGCATCTCCGCGAACATCGACGCAAACGCCGGTACCGTGCTGCCTACCAAAAACAGCACGAGGCCTGCGGCCGCAAGCGCAACGATAAGCGGATACGCGAGCGCCGCCTGAATCTTCTTTCTAAGCGCCAGGTGCCGTTCCAGGAGCGTCGCCAAACGTTCCAATATTACATCAAGTGCTCCGCCCAGCTCGCCCGCTCGCACCATGGCTACGTACAACATTGGGAATTCGCGCGGCCTTCTCGACATCGCCGTGGAAAGTCCGCTCCCGGACTCGATATCACTCGAGACCGACCGCAGCGCCTCTCGCAAACGCGCATCGCGACAGCTTTCCACGACGACATCGAGCGCCCGCTGAATCGGAACGCCTGAGCGAATCAGCGTTGCGAAGGAACGAAAGAATGTCGTTCGCGCAGCAGACGAAATGGGCCATCCGGTCACAAGCGACCCGATCATCCCCGAGGCCGAATCCGCCGGAGCGATCGACGTTACGTACAGGGTGCGTACCCGTAGATGCGCAAGCGCATGTTCCCTACTCTCGGCCTGCAGCGAACCGGCGACGAAAGCTCCATCGCCGTTACGCGCAGTGTATGAATAGATGGACGTCACCTTCTCAAGATCCGGTCTGCCGTGCGCCGGAGAAGTCCTCGAGGCGTTCGCTAACGCGCCACGCGGCTTCGCGGTCGATCTCGTCGCCCAGCACGAGCTCGTTCAAGTGATGCTCCAGCGTCTGCATGCCGGCTTGCCTCCCGGTCGTCATCGCGTTTCGAATAAGGTGCGTTTTCGATTCGCGAATCATCGTACGCACGGCATCGTTGACGAGGAGTATTTCAACGGCGGCGCGGCGGCCGGGCCCGTGCTTGCGCTGGACAAGTCGCTGGCAGACGACCGCGCTGAGTGATTGGGCAAGCTGTGAACGTACCTGAACCTGCTCATCGCCGCCAAACGCGTCGACGATACGCTCGATCGTCTGAACGGCGCTTCCGGTGTGCAGCGTCGTGAACACGAGGTGCCCGGTTTCAGCCGCGGTAAGGGCCGCGCGCATCGTCGCGTTGTCGCGCATTTCGCCGACCATTATCACGTCCGGATCGGCGCGCAGCGTCCCCACCAATGCCGCATCAAAAGACGGAGTATCCCGCCCAACTTCACGCTGCGTTATCAACGAGCGGATGCTCTCGTAGCCATATTCGATCGGATCTTCGATCGTTATAATCCGTCGTGCTGACGCTGTGCCGATTTCAGCGATGAGCGAAGCCAACGATGTCGACTTGCCGCTTCCCGTTGGTCCCGCAAAGATGACGAGGCCCCGGTCTCGCTGGGCCAGCGCCGCCACAGCGGGCGGTAGGTGCAAAGACGCAAGTGGCGGTACGCGCTTGCTGAGCAAACGGATCGCGAGGGCGCACCCTTGAGATCCCCGAAACGCGTGGACGCGCAGCACTAGGCGATCGTCGGCGACGCGCGTCGCGGAGACATCGCCGCCAACCTCGAGACGTGCGAGGGCCTCGGACTCTAGGAGGCTGCGCGCGATCTCCATCGTGTCATCGGCGGACAGCGGAGAGCCCGTTAGAAACTGCAACTCGCCATCCACGCGGAGCGCCGGGCAGAGCCCAGGGACGAAATGGATGTCTGATGCGGCTTTCTGGCGTCCGACGTGAAGCACGTCAGCCAGACGAATCTGCGGTAGTGTTGCACTCACCATACATCGCCCGACCCGAGAATTCGCTCCAATTCGTCCCTGGAAGTCTCGCCGCGCGCGACAAGCTGCAAACCCTCTGTCAACATCGGCTCGTACCCGGCACGGGACGCGAGCTCAGCGAGTTCAAGCGCCGCATCTGCGCGCGCTACGGCGGCTCGAACGGAGTTCGTCATCGGCAAGAATTCGAATATAGCGACCCGCCCGCGATAGCCCGATCCATCGCACCGCGCGCAGCCGATAGACTCGAAAGCGGGGCCGCGGATGCTCCGCGCGGGACGCCGGCAACTCGAGCAAAGACGGCGAACGAGTCGCTGCGAGACGATCGCCGAAAGGCCGGCAGCGAGCGTGTGGCGATTTAATCCGAGTTCCACAAGTCGCTCGATCGCACGCGGAGCATCGCCGGCATGCAACGTCGTCATCACGAGCTGTCCGGAAAGCGCGGCGGACATTGCGACACTCGCAGACTCGCCGTCGCGCATCTCCCCGAGCATGATAAGGTTCGGGTCTTGCCTGAGAAACGCGCGCAAAGCGGAGGGAAAGGTCAAGCCGGCTTTTGTATTGACTTGCACCTGCGCGACTCCGGCCATTTGAACTTCTACGGGATCCTCGACCGTGCAGAGATGCTGTCCATCTACATTTCGCTCGGCGAGCGATGCGTAGAGTGTCGTCGTCTTCCCGCTTCCCGTAGGGCCGCAGACGACGATAAAGCCATGCGCCGCATGGATCGCCCTGCGGTATCTGGCGAGCATAGCGGTATTCATGCCGAGCGACCCGAGTCCGGGAACCTGCGCCTGCATGTCGAGGAGGCGAATCACCAGCTTTTCGCCGGCAATCGTCGGCATCGACGACACGCGCGCATCGAGGTTACGCCCGCTTTGCTCGAGCGAGTAACGGCCGTCTTGCGGAAGGCGGCGCTCGGCGATATCCATCGCCGCTAAGAGTTTGACGCGAGAAACCATCGAGTGAAACAGGTCTCGAGGCATCTGATCGCTTTCGCGCAAGATCCCGTCGACGCGCAGCCGCACGCGGCCGCCCCCGCGAACGGGCTCTAGGTGGATATCGGATGCGCCCAGGTGTACCGCCGTTTCATGCAGTCGGTCGACGGCGCGGATTGCCGGCGGGTCCTCCGAGGCTTCGTCTGGCGCCGGTTCCGGTGATGCCTCTTCGTGACGGGCGTAATATCCGGCAATTCGAGCGCGAACCGCTTCGCGCGGCGCCTCTCTCGCGACGACCCGTAGTCCCGTGAGAGCTTGCACGCGGTCCACGACCTCCGCATCCGCGGGGCCCGGCAGCACGATATGAAGCTCGTCTCCGTCCACGCGACTCGCCAGCACGGTGTACCGGAGAGCGACAGCGTGCGGTATGAGCGCAAGCGCCTCTGGTGAGCTAAGAGGAAATTCACCCTCGAGCAAAGCCCGAGGCTCAGCGTAGAGAGCCACACCAGTAACCCCACCTGACGGTAAGAGATATCCCTACGCCGCATCAGCCGCGACGTCTGGAAAATCTTTATCGCATATCCGACACGATTTCGCAATATCGCGGCAACGCGCCCGACCTTAATGTCCAGCTGAGTGCCATCTCGGGCACTGATCGACTATTGGGACCCGACGCCCTCAACGGCCTTGCGCATCTGAACCCAGCCGCGAAAATTCGCATGAAAAACCGCGTCACCGCTCGGCATCGCAACGTGCTCGAATGGGCTCAGGTGGTGATCGCTGAGGAGCCGTTCGCAGAGCTCGATGTCCTTTTCGATGTCGCGCTTTCCATCGTGCGTAAGATACGAGACGCGGGCGCAGCGCGCGGCGCTTACCTTCTTCAGCTCTTCGATCGGCATCGCGTGCTCGTCATCTTGCACGAGCGGCAGATGCCATTCGCCGCTCGCGACCGCTTTCGGCTTGGATGCATCGATTGCCGCGCGCATGTGCTGCGCGGCAACCCGAATCTCAGGCTGCGCATTTTCCGCTAGCCGCAGCTTGAAGAAGTTGTCCCACTCCGTTGCCGTCACGATAACCGTGTGCCACATGAACGGCTCCATGATCCGATTGATCACTTGCTTATGAACGCTGAGCTTTTGCAGATCGCGCACGTGTTCCACGGCGCTGTCGCGCGCGCGCAGCCACTCGGCTTTCGCCTCTTCCGCGTATTCGGGCGTGAGCGTTTCACTTGCCGACATGCCGGGCTTGTTGACGCCCCACTCAACCGGCATCGCCGGGTTTTGCAAAACTCGTTCGACCATCTTGTTGGTCGGTACAGCCCGGCTGCTCGCCGAGTTTCGCGAATTGTGAACGATAAAGCCGTTCGCAACGAAGTTATGGTATGGCCCGTCGACCTCGATATCGTATGTGTCTCGCTCGCCAACGTACTCGATCCGATCAAGCGTCACGAAATGACGGACCCGCGCGCGCTTCTTCTTCGGAACGAACGGTTTGCGCAGCCGCATCCCACCGACGTGTCCCCAGAAGTCCGCGAACGCGCCGCCCGCTTCGACGAACTCGAGCAGCACGAGCTCGATGTTCCGGTGAT
>Ga0335072_10006774_pt1 | contig 16728 bp, 10 predicted proteins | sample Lox_Sample_21_FD_206725 | JGI IMG/M metagenome (GOLD analysis project Ga0335072, IMG submission 206725) | Soil microbial communities from Loxahatchee National Wildlife Refuge, Florida, United States - Lox_Sample_2.1 | ecosystem: Environmental > Terrestrial > Soil > Wetlands | place: USA...
CAGGCCGTCGCCACCCAGGCACCCTGCTGTTTCATCCTTTCGCCCCTGCTTACGGGCGGCAAAGTGTTTGCGGCATAGGGGGCGCGCCATGTCATTCGCAGCCAACCATCCGGTGCACCGCGACCAAGCGAAAGTGCTGAACCGCTTCGACATCACTCAACGTCTCGTTGCGCGGTTGCAGCATGAGGAAGCGGTGATCGGCGGCATCGGATATACCAATTTCGACCTCTGGGGTGCCGGGCAGCGGCCGCAGAATTTCTACATGCTGGGCAGCATGGGGCTGGCGGTGCCGATCGCGCTCGGGGTTGCGCTGGCGCAGCCGGCGCGGCGGGTGTTCGCGCTGGAAGGCGACGGCTCGATCCTGATGCAGCTCGGCGCGCTGGCGACGGTGGCAGCGCGGGGGCAGAAGAACCTGGCGATCGTCATCATGGACAACGGCACCTATCAGATCACCGGCGGGCAACCGACGCTGACCGGTCAAGGTGCCGACATCGTGGCGATCGCGCGCGGCGCAGGACTGGCACAGAGCGCCTGGGCGGCGGACGAGGGCGCTTTCGAGGAGCTGGTGGCGCTGGCGTTGCGGGAGGACGGGCCGTGGCTGATCGGCTGCCGTATCGACCAGGACAAGCCGCAACAGACCACCGAACGCGACCCGGCGCGCATCAAAGACGTGTTCATGCGCGGGCTGGGGGTGAAGAAGTAGCCCGCGCCCCTGGAGGATTATTCATCTGCCCGCATCACACCGGCAAAGCCGGCAGTCCAAGAGTCGGCGCATCGACCGATCCTGCCTGAGAGGCCGCCCATGAAGACCCTCCGCAACACGCTGCTTGGCGCTTGCCTGATGCTGCCCCTGCTCGCCGCAACGGGACAGACGCAGACCATCGAAGCCGGGGGACGCACGATTAACGTGCCGCCAGGCGCGGTGGTGCTGATCATCCCCGGCGCGAGCGCCGCGGCGATGCCGGGACGGCCGGCAGTTGCCCCGTCGGCCAACATGCCGATCATGCAACTGATCGCGCAGCAGCAGGCGGCGATGCAGCGCATGATGGCGCAGATGAACGCGATGTTCCCGATGCCGGCGATGACGTTGCCGGCGATGCCCGGCGCATCGCAATTGTTCCGTGCGGCGTTCGGTGCCGGCGGCCCGATGCTGACCATGGCCGGCGGACCTGGCGTTTGCAGCGAAAGCATCAGCATCGTGCAGCATGGCAACGGCGCACCGGTCATTACGCGAACCGCTGCGGGTGCCTGCGGCGCTCCCGCGGGCGGTGCGCCGCACGGCATCGATCAGGTGCGTCCAGCCGCGCCGGTCGCCGTGCCGCATGGTCCGGCGGTGCTCGAGGTGAGCAATCCGCCCCATCCGATCGGCAGCGTTCCACCGCACGCCTGAAGATTTCCCAAGGGTTCGCGTTCCGGGCCTGGCCTCGACGCCATCGGCGTTGGCCGGCGGTGGTGGTTGGGCAGAGGGCTGGTGCATCGTACCGGTCCGGCAAGGGGCCGGCGCACCGTACGGGTCCGGCAAGGGCCGCCTCGATTCCATTACCGCAGCAGAAAACAGGCGGCGAGGACTGGCCCCGCCGCCTGAACCATGCGCGTCTGGCCGCGGTCAGAAGCGGACGGACATGCCGGCGGTTATGACCTTCGCATCGACAGTGTTGTAGGCACCGCTCGCGGTGCTGGTCAGCAGGTTGAAGCCGCTCTGATGAACCTGGCCCCAGGCCGCTTCGGCGAGAAGCGCGACGCCCGGGCCAAGGCCATAGACAACCGCGCCATCGACGCCCTGCGAGACCTGCTGGCTACCGAACGTATTGGGGATACCCTGGTACTTGTAGTTGAAGTAATAGGTCCCGATGGTCACTGGCGCGGCCAGGAAGGTGTACTTGATACCGGCGGTCCAGGCCACCGCGTTGGCACCGCCCTCGGGCTTCAACTGCCAGTTGTTATTGATGGATCCCCACATCACGTTGCCCTCCAGGGAGAGCGAGTGGTTGATGGAAACCTCCGTGCCGACATCCCCGAGGTCCAGGTTGTCATAGTTGTTGGCGGCCAGACCGGTGGCATTGTTCACGCGGCCGCTGGTGGTCCAGATGCCGGACAGAGCAAGCCCGACCGGCCCGAACGTGTTACGGTACCGCAGGGCAATGTTGAGCATGTTCCGGTAACGGGACTTGAGGTCGCCGGTGTTGACGGACGAAGACTGCGTGGCGCAGCCGGCGTATTCGGTGCAGCCATTGCCGTCGAGCGGGGTCGAGTTGTTCGGCTCGAACGAGATGCCCGCGTCGAACCCGTCGATCACCGGCGACACGTAGGCGATGCCGGCGGCCATATAGGCGCCGCCGTTGTCGGCCCACGGCCAGATCGGCGTGGCCTGCGCCAGCGCCGCGGCGCCGCCACTGCCGAACGAGATCCAGCCGCCCAGGTCCATGTCGTCGGAAAGACCCATCTCATACAGGGTCATTGCGTTGACCACTGAACCCATACGGACGAAGCCGGCTTCCTTGGTGCCGATATAGACGAAGGCGTGCCTGACATAGAGCGTATTGTCGCCCGAATCGCCGGATGCGCTCTGCGCGAATCCGGATGCCGCGGCGGGCGCCGTGCCGCCGCCAATGGACGTGGTGTTGTTCTCGCGGATTTCGGTGAAGGCGCCGTATTCGATGCCCGACTTGGTCTCCCCGTCGATGCCGATATCGACGCGGATCCAGCCATAGACGCCGTAGGGCTGCTGCTTGTTGGGCGTACCGGTGCCGGCGCCGTTCATGCCGGTCCACCACATCGCCATCGGGAACTCGTTGACGAACGAGTTGATGCGCATGTTGATGGTACCGGGCGCAGGCACGGAGAACGGCGCCGCGCTTTCGCCTTCCAGGCCCTGCGCGCCGGTGTAGGGCGAGCCGACTTCCTCGAAGCCGCTCAGGGTTTTGGCCATCCCGACGCCGGTGGATGTTTCGGGGTCTCCCTGCATCCCCATGATCCTGCCGGCGTAGGCGGTCCCCGCCACCAGGCTCAGCATTGTGGCTGCTGTGAACAGCAGTCTGAGCTTGTTCATTCCAACCTCCTGATTGTGCCGGGCGAACCCGGCAGGACGTGCGGGTCCACGGATGGCTGCCTGCGGGATGGCGGTCACACCGCGCATCACGTTCAACAGGCGTCCGGACCCGTTGCGACTATGCGTGTCAGGATTGGCCCTACACAATAATACTCGGACCTGTTTCGAAAATATCGCAGACTGTAGTGCGACTATGCCATAAGTTTTTCTACACTATTTACAGTCAAATCAGATATATACGCCAATCATCAGATTTGTCTTTGAGTTATTTTCTATCCCATCACCCGATATATGACGATTGTCCCCGGTCAGTCCCGCGGCGCGAATGCCAGATTGCCGCGAACGGGCTGCGGCGGCGGGTGCCATGCCTCCAACCGACTGTCCGACGTGTCAGGCGCGCCGCTTGCGGGAGATGGCGACCCGCCGGGCTGCGGCCCCGCCGCGCCGTCGCCGGCGGCCGCTGACTGAAGCACGCCGTGGACCGTCCGGGCGGTATCGCGGATCAACGCCGGGGCATCGCGCGCGGTCGCCACCGCGTAGCTCGCGGTCAGCGGCGGTTGATCCAGCGGGCGAAAAACCAGGGCGCCGCGCGCGGCTTCCTCGCGAACCGCGATTGCCGGCAGCACGGCATAGCCAAAACCCTGCCGGACCATCTGCCGGGTCACGGCGAGGCTTTCCACTTCGAACGCCGGATCGAACTGCACGCCGCGCTGGAAGCCGATTCGCGCCAGCAGGCGGCGCAGCCAATGCCGCTTGCCGGGAAGAATCAGCGGCAGGCCGTTCAGGTCGCGCAGCCGCATCGGCGCGGCGCTGTCGCCCAGCGGCGATCGCGGACCAACGGCAATGCCGATGCGATCGGCCAGAACGCGCTCGGCGAGCAATTCATCCAGATCCGACGGATCGGCAAGGATGGCAATGTCGGTCTGGCCGGTCAGCAACCAGGACTCGGCGCCGCCATCTATGTTCTCCTTAATAATAGGGGTCAGCGCGGGAAGCTGCGCGCGCAGCGCGGCAAGAACAGGAATGGCCAGGATGCCGGCCAGCTCCGCCGGGATCGCGAGGGACAGGGTGCCGGCCGGCGCCGCACGGGGGTCGTCCGGCCCGAGCGGGGCGTTCAGCAAGCGCACCACGGCGTCGATCCGCTCCAGCAGCCGGCAACCGATCGGCGTGGCGGTCACCCCGCGTCCGTGCCGGATCAGCAGGTCGGTGCCGAGCGCGCGCTCCAATTTGCGAAGCTGCTGGCTGATCGCGGCAGCGGTGACGTCCATGTCCTGAGCGGCGCGCGCAAGATTGCCGCGGCGGGCGGCCGCGGCGAAATAGCGCAGCTCGCGCAGTTCGACGGCATCCGCGAGCGCCTCCGGGAGCGGCGCGGCGGCCGGAGGCTCATCATGCCGTCCGGTGATGCCTGGAAATGCCGTACGGGCATGGCTGGCGGCCGGTGTGGTGCCGGCGGCGGGCGCGGCGCCCTTGCCAATTCGATCCCCGACGACGGCGCCGCTCATCAATGCTGCCTCGATTTACGTTAAAACCCTACATGATTGTAGGGCAAAATACTACACATGACCGTTAAGATTCTTTCACAATAATGGTCTGTTTTTCTATTACTTGTTTTGCATGTAACAAAATAGTTACATATCATTCCTGACAATGCCTAATTCGTTGTCATATCAATTTGCCATCTTCGACTTATTTCTTACAGCAATTGCCGTGGCACGTCCGGCCGCGATCGCCACCCGCCGATGCGTTCGGGCCGTCGCAGCGCTAAAGCGTAAGCCGCGCATGCCAGGAGACCGAGCGATGGCCGACGAGCAGGATGTCAGCGTCTTCCGGGACGCGCGGGGCGTGGCCACGGTCGCCATCCAGAACGCGCCGAAGCTCAACACGCTGAACCGTGCCGTCATGACGGCGCTGATCGCCGCGGTGGAACGCCTGGCCGGCGATGCAACGCTGCGCGCCGTGGTGCTGCGCGGTGCCGGCGACCGCGCCTTCATCGGCGGCGCCGACATCGCCGAGATGGCGGCGCTCGATCCCGAAGCGGCGCGCGCCTTCATCACCCTGGTGCATCGGAGCTGCGATGTATTTCGCCGCCTGCCGGTGCCGGTGATCGCCTGCATCCAGGGGTGGACGCTGGGCGCCGGGCTGGAAGTCGCCGCCGCTTGCGATCTGCGTATCGCGGCCAACACCGCGCGGTTCGGCATGCCGGAGGTTCGCGTCGGCATTCCGTCGGTGGTCGAGGCCGCGCTGCTGCCCACCCTGATCGGCTGGGGCCGCACCCGGCGGCTGCTGCTCACCGGCGAAACGATCGACGCCGCGACCGCACTCGCCTGGGGGCTGATCGAGGAGGTGGTGGCACCCGCGCAACTGGACGCCGCGGCGGAGAAGGCGCTGGGCGGCATACTGGCCTCCGGCCCGCGCGCAATCCGCTTGCAGAAGGCGTTGATCGCGGATTGGGAGACGCTGCCGCTGGCCGCCGCCATCCAGCGCGGCATCGACTGCTTTGCGACGGCCTGGGAGACAGACGAACCGCGCGAACTGATGCACCGCTTCCTGGCGTATCAGCGCCAGCGCAAGCGCTGACCCCGCAGGACGCCGCAGCAGCCGGCCGCGCGGGGCGCTAGCGCATCGGCACCTGGGCGAGGCCGGAGGCGCCGGAGCAGGGGTGCCTGGAGGGAACGCCGGCGCCGGATCAGTCGGCGGCCAGCCGGGTCGCGACGGGCGCCTGTGCCCCCAGCATCGCGTGGCCGCGCGGCGTCAGCACCACCGTGCGCTCGGTATCGCCGGCAAACCGCACCAGTCCGTCGATCATCGCGTCTTCCCAGATCGACAGGCGCGGACAGGAGCTTTGCCACGTTGCCATGACGTCGGCATGGGTGCGCCGGCCACTGGCCAGCCAGTCGAGAAACTGCCCCATCAACAGGGCCGCTGCCGAGGACATCGCTGCCTCCTAACCGCGGGAGCAGTGACGTTAACGGATGGCGGCAACCGCGCAAAGCGATTTCGAACCCGGTTGCAGCGGCAATCGCTACAACGGAACCGCACACTCCCCGCTGGCGCCGGCACGCCAAACGGCCCGCACGCCAGGATGTTGCGTTATCCCAGCCGCCGCAGGAAGCGTCCGAACGCCGCCAGCGTGGCGTCGGACACATGATGTTCGATGCCTTCCGCGTCCTGCTCCGCCGCCTCGGCCGGCACGCCGATCGCCTTCAGCACGTCCACCACCAGGCGATGGCGAGCGCGCACGCGCCCGGCCAGAAGCTCGCCGCCCTCGGTGAGGAACACGCCGCGATAGGGTTTCGCGCTGGCCAACCCTTCGCGCTTCAACCGGCCGATGGTCTTGATCGCGGTGGCGTGGGAAACGCCCAGCCGGCGTGCGATATCGGTCGGCCGCGCCTCGCCGTTATTTTCCAGCAGGTCGGAGATCAGTTCGACATAGTCCTCCAGCAGCGCGCTAGTCTGCGCCGAACGCGCCTTGCCGAAACGCCGCGCCTGCGCTTGCTCGGTCGGCAGTTCGGCATGCGGGGCAGCTTTCGCCGGAGTCGCCATGCCTGGCATCATGCGGCGTCCTCGGACCGGTTGCTAGTACTCTGGCCCTGATGCTCGTATCCCGCCCCGCCCCAGCGAAGACCTGGGTTCTCGGTGATTGGTGGGATCGAATCGTCAGGGTCAGACCATTAGCGGGGAACCTGTCCGACTTCGTCACGACGGGACTCGGACTCGTCTGCCCGAGGGACTTCCAGGCGATGCGATGCGGTGCCGAATGCGATGCCGCATCGGTAGCGCTCAGCCGGTTTCGATCGGCACCGACTCGTCGCGCGCCCACTCGCCCATCGAGGCATCATACAGCGTGATATCGTCGTAGCCGAGCTGGTGCAGCATGAACAGGTCGATGGTCGCCGAAATGCCGCCGCCGCAATAGGCGATAACGTGCTTGTCCAGCGTGACGCCTTTGGCCGCGAATTTTTCCTGCGCGTCGGCGAGCGGGGCGAAACCCTGGCCGGCCGGATCGACCAGCGTCGCTGCCGAGACCTGGACGCTGCCGGGAATGCGCCCGGGCCGGCCATAGCGGCTGGGGCCAATGCCTCTGTACAGGTCGTCGCCCAAAGCGTTGACGATCACCGTGCCGGGCTGGCCGATCGCACCGAGCACCGCGGCCTTGTCGATGAACAGACCGGGGCGCGGCGCGGCGGCGAAGGTGGCGGGCGGGTAACCCTTGGGCTTGCCGCTCTCGGTCGGCCGCCCCTCGGCCCGCCACTTCTCGAAGCCGCCTTCCAGCACCGCCGCGTCGAACCCGAGCGAGCGCAGCATCCACCAGAAGCGCGTCGACATCCACATGGTGCCGCTGCTGTACAGCACCGCGCGCGCGCCCGGCCCGAGGCCATGCCGCCCGAACGCTGCCTCGAGCTGCGGGATCGGCGGCATCATGAAGCGCAGCCTGGTCGACTGGTCGGAAAACTCTCCCTGGATGTCTAGGAAGTCCGCGCCGGGAATGTGCGCCGCTTCGAACTCCGGCAGCCCTGGCACCGCGATATACGGCACGTCGCTGCCCGGCGGCGGCGGCACGGTTTTGGTGGTGCAGTCATAAATGCGCAGCGACGGGTCGCCAAGCAAGGTTGCGAGTTCACTGGTGCTGATCAAGGCCCGCGGATCGCGCATGCTGCGTCTCCCTCGCTTTGCCGGCGAGCCTCGCATGTCCCGCGTGGCAACGCCATCGGCCGGCATGTCCCCGGGAAGACTTGCCTCGTTTTCATTGCACTGACCCTTGAAGCCGATAGGCAGCGTCGGCAAATAAGTGCGTCATCACGCCGACAATGCTGCCGATCAAAACAAAGGCTTAGGGCTTGTTCGACGTAATACCGGCAAAACCCCGGGCAAGTTATGTAAAGTCAGCCCTTGTTTCGCTTCCCACAGCGGCAACAGTGGCGGATTTCCGCCGCTCCGTTGGCTGCCCCCCGATCATGCTGCACCTGCGTGCCCGGGGTTTTGCCCCTCTTACTTGTTCGACCGCGCAACCGATTCGATTGTTTTCGAACAAGCCCATAGAACGATCGCTGTCCGGGTTGCGTGGCAGACGCTAACAATGTGTGGTAATGACACCCCGGATATCCGGCCAGAAAGCCCGCGCATCGAATTGCCCCGGGGCAGGACCCGAGGCGGGATTGCGCCACGACGCGCCCGCATACGCCTCGCTCGCGGCGCTTCGCATCACTTCCCTCTCCCGCCTGCTCTCGGCGACACCGCCAGGCCGAGGAACACCATCACCGCCTGGTTGAGCCGGACCATGTCCTCGTCGTCCATCCGGCCGATCCGTTCGCCCATTTTGGACTTCGGGACGGTGGTGATCTTGTCCACCATCAGCCGGGACGATGAACGCAGCCCGTTGCGCTCATTCTGGTCGATACGGAGTCGGAACAGAGGCGCCTCGGTCGGGTCCGTCGTGAAGGAGCAAATCGTGATTGAGTCCGTCGCATCGAAGACGTCGTCCTGGACGATGACGACCGGGCGCGGCTTGCCCGCATAATTCTTGCCGCCCGAGACGGTCCAGATTTCGCCCCGCCTCATTCATCGTCCCTGTCCGAGATCGCATCGATGAACGCCTGATCCTTGGCCGCGTGGGCGCTCGTCGCTACGGCCAGAGATTGCCGGTGCGCCTCCGACCGGAACGACGGCGCGCGCACATCCGGCACCCAGATCTGGACCGGCCGCAGGCCCTGGGCGCGCAGCCGGTCGCGGTGTTCCTGAACCTTCACCCGGGTGGGCTTCGCACCCCTCGCCTGCGGCATAATTGGAACCCTCCGAATTAGTTACATGTAACTCATCGCGGGACGCGAGACAAGGGGTGCGGCCTGGAAACAGGGCGAAATGAAAGGCCATGCCGCGGCAAATCCCGGGCCTCCGCGCTCACACGTACGTCACCGCTGTCCCGCCATGCCCGTCGGACGCGACCTGGAACGCCGCGGGACTGAAGGTCCCGGTCAGTACGAACCCGGCGCTCTGGGTCGCATTCGCAACGGTCAGCGTCCCGCCGCTGAACCCCGCCGTCGTCGTCCCGGCGATGAACCGCACCCCCGCCGCGTCGATCGTATCGCCCGCGGCAAACGACAGGATCGTCGCGCCGAACGACCCCAGCGCCTGCGTTTCCAGCGTCCCCGCCGGATACAAAAAATCCAGCGTGCTGCCCGAACCGACGCTGCTGGCAAAGTTCACCGCCGCGTTCGCACCCAGCAGGAACGTCCCGGCGCCGCCCACCGCCTGGGAAAGGTTCAACAGCCCCGACGATACATCCACCGTGCCGTAGTTACCGACCGCCACCGAGATTGTCGTGCTCTGGACTCCGTTGACCAGCAGCGTGCCGGTATTGATCAGGCTGCCGCTGCCGGCGGTGGTGATCGTGCTGCCGCCTTCGATCGACAGCACCGCCTCCGCGTCGTTGAACAGGGTGGCGGCGTGGGAGCCGACTGTCGGATCGCCGCCGCCCAGCACGAGCGTCCCGGCCGACAGCACCAGCGCGCCCTGGTTTTCCACCGACCGCCCGCCATCGAAGAAGTCTGTGCCGCTCAGCGACCCGCCGGCCTGCAACAACGTTCGGCCGCTGCCGGTTTCCAATCCGCCGCTGATCTGCGCCGGCGCGGACACATAGAAGATCGCGCTGCCCGACAGCGTGCCGCCGCTTTGGGTGAAGTTCTCGGTGCTCGGGTAATTGCCGCCGAGCAGCAGACGGCCGCCGCTGAGGCTCAGTGACACCTTGAACGAGATTCCCGCGACGCCGGACAAATCCACCGTCCCCGCCTGCACCGCCGTGTTCGCCGCGACATACGCGCCACCGGTGAACGTGAACGAACCGCTCGCGCCACTCGCCTGCGTGCCGAATTGCAGCAGCGCATTCGGCGCCACGTACATGTTGTCGACGCCTGCCGTGATCGTGCCGCCGCCGTTCAGGCTCAGCGTGCCGCTTTGCACCTGGAACGCGCCCGTGCTGTCCAGCACCGCGTCGATGTCGGTGACGCCAGCGCTGGCAAACACCGCCATCACGCCGGCATTGTCCACGACGCCCGCCGCGCCGGCAGCGATGGTGCCGTCCGACGTGATATAGAACGTTGCACCGCCGATGTTGGTCAGCGTGCCGCTATGGATCGCTGCGTTCGGATCGCCCGCGCCCAACGTGATGTTGCCGGACGACCAGTTCAGCCAGCCGTTGTTCTGGACGTTACGCCCGCCATCGACTTCGAACGCACCGCCGATCACGCTGGTGCCGGTCAGTGCCGTTGTGCCGCCGCCGCTCTCCACGCCGCCGGTCAGCGACGCACCGCCATAGACGGTCAGCGCCGTGGTGCCGGTCACCAGGCCACCCGTTTGCGCCAGGCCGTCCTGCGCCTGCGCGTTCGGCTGCGCGCCAAGCAGCAGGGCGCCGGCCGAAACATCCAACTGCGATACGAAGGTCGCGCCGCTGGCCGGTGCCACGTCCAGCGTGCCGCCGGTGATCGCGGTAACGCCTAGGACGGTAAATTGGTCGGCGGTGATGGTGAACGTGTTGCCGGCCGCGCCAGACGCCTGGGTGCCGAACTGCAGCACCGTGTTGCTGCCGACGTACAGATGCGCGCCATCCGAGCTGCCGCCGCCGTTCAACGACAGCGTGCCGCTCTGCACCTGGATGTCGCCGGCGTTGTTCACCGCGGCGTCGATATCGGTCACGCCACCGCCGGCGAAGACGGCCGCCACGCCGGCATTGTTCAGCATGCTGCCGCCGGCGCCCTGGTTTTCGATATCGGCATCGGCGGTGATGTAGAACGTCGCGTTGACGATATTGCTCAGCGTGCCGGTTTGCGTCAGCGCCGTTGGATCGCCACTGCCCAGCACGATGTTGCCGGACGACCAGTTCAGCCAGCCGTCGTTTTCGATGGTGCGGCCGCCGTCGACTTCCGTGCCGCCGCCGATCACGCTGGTGCCGATCAGTTGCGTCAGGCCGGTGCCGCTTTCGATGCCGCCCGTCAGCGCGCCGCCGCCAAACACCACGAACAAGCCCGATCCGGTGAGGAAGGGCGTGCCGGTCGTGCCGACCCAAACGGAAGGACCCTGCACGAAGCCGCTCTGCGCGGTGGCGTTCCCGCCGCCGAGGCGCAGCGTGCCGCCGGCCGCAAGCTGCAGCGAGTCGACAAAGAACGCGCTCGATGCGGCGGACACGTCGAGTGTGCCGCCGGCGATGGTGGTGTTGTCGACGTCGTATTCGCCTGACGTAACAACAAAGCTGGTGCCGCCCGGCGCATTGAACAGGAACGTGCCAGATGGGGAGGATTGCAGCCCGGCGCCGTTGGAACTGCCGCCGGCGTCGAGCGCGAGCGTGCCCTGGCTCACAAGAATGGTGCCAGTGTTGGCAAGGGGGGCGTCGAGATCGGCCTCGCCCGCGGCGCCGGCGACCATGACGGTGCCGGTGTTTTTGACGATGGCGGTGCCCGTGCCGGCGGTCGTGAGGCGCTGTCCGTCGGGGGTAATGGCGAGCGTGAAGAAATTCGCCAGCGTCCCGGTGCCGCCAACGCCGCTGTTCAGCACCAGTGACCCGCCGGTCCACTCCATGGTGGAGGCGTTGGTCAGGTCACCCGCCGTCAGCGTGCCGCCCGCCATCTCCAGGTCGGCGGCTTGCAAGAGCAGACTGTTGAGCGTGTCGTTGCCGCTGTCGTGCAGCACCGTGGGCACGGGGGTGGACCAATCGATCACGGCATTCGCATTGGCACCCGGCACGACGCCGCCGGACCAGTTCGCCGGGTTGTCGAAGTCGCCGGACACGTCCTGATGCCAATCGTCCGTCAGGGTGATGTCGGTGCCGTTGGCCCCGTTGGTCACGACGAAATCGCTGGGGAGGAGGCTGCCGCCGAACGCGAGCGTCGCCGCGGGGCCAACGGCCTGGCCCAGCGTCAGGATACCGCCGGCGAAGACCTCGCTCGTTTCGGTGAAGCCGGTAAGCTCGATCGTGTCGCCCGGCGCGAAGCCGGTGATCGTGCCGGCGAAACCGGTGGTATTGCCGCTAACGAACCAGTCGGCGCCGGCGTCGAACTGGATCGAGCCGAAATTGATGAAGCTGCTGCCCAGTCCGGTCAGCGTACCGGTGGATGCGCCGGGGGCAAATTCGATCGTGCTGGTGGCTGTCGCGAGCAGCGTGTTGCCGCCATCCACGGTGCCGGAGAACGTCGCACCCGGATCGAGGACCAGCCGGTTGGCGAACCCGGCGGCCAGCGTCACCGCGCTGGTGGGGCCGCTGATGAACCCGCTGTCGATCACCGTGCCGCCGGAGAGCAGGCCCACGCCCGGACCGCTGGAAGCGGTGATGGTGCCCTGGTTGATGACGGTAATGGCCGCCAGTGTGGCGCCGACGGCAAAACCCAGTCCGGAGATAACCGCGGCCGTGCCACTGTTCAGCACGGTGCCACCGGCGAGCAAAGCCACGCCTGGTCCCAGCAGGGACGTTATGGTGCCCTGGTTGATGACGGTCGCGGCCTTGTTCGTGGCTGCGACACCCAGATGTGCACCCGCGATGCTCGCGGCGCTGGCGTTCGTCAGCGTGCCGCCGCCCGACAGATAGATTCCCGCGGTGCCGTTTCGGCCATCGGTGACCGTGCCCAGGTTGGTGATTGCACCCGCGCCGGCGAGCGAAATGCCGTCGGTCACCCCGTAGATGCTGCCGGCGTTCACCACCGTCGCGGCACCCAGACCGACGACGCCGTAGCCGAACGTTCCGGTGTTGATGTGGGTGGTGCCGCTCGACACCATCGTCTGCATCACCACCACGTTTGCCACGGTTTGCGCGATCGTCCCGCCGGCCGTGTTCATCAGCGTATTGCCGGCGGCCAGCGTGATCCCGGAACCCAGCACGCCCGAATTGGTCAGCATCTGGCCGGCGATGATGGTGCCGGCGATCGACCACTCGGCGCCGCTGTCCACCGTGACGTTGGCGAAGTCGTTGATCGTGGAGAACGGCCCGCCCAGCGACACGGTGCCCTGGCGGGAGCCCGGAGCCAGCTCCAGCGTGCTGGACACCGCGGCACCAAACGTATTGCCGCCCTCTACCAGCCCGGCAAACAGCGCGCCGGGATCCAGCACCAGCCGGTTGGCAAATCCGGGCGCGAACCTCACCGCGTAGAGGCCGCCCAGGATGTCGCCGCCGTTGATCACCGTGCCGCCGGCCTTCAGGTAAACGCCGTCGATGGCGGTACCGATGATATCGCCGAAATTGGTGACGGTGGCAGCGGCGTTCTTCACCAGCACGCCGTAATCGACCGCCGAAATATCCGATCTGAAGGCGAGATTCGTCACCACGCCGCCGCCGAGCAATTCCACGCCGACGCCGACCGTGCCCGGCTTCAGCGTCGCCGCGGTGTCGAGGCCGATGATGGTGCCCTGGTTGGTCACGGTGGCCGGGTCGGCGTGCGGCACGAACACGCCGCACACGCCGCCCGCGATAACCGCGTCCGGTCCGAGATTCGTCACCGAGCCGCCGGCCCACAGCATAACGCCGGCATTGGCGGAGCCGATGATGGTGCCATGATTGGTGACGCTAGCCGCGGCGTGATACGCCGATACGCCGTCGAAGCTGCCCGATATGCTCGCGGCTACGCCGCTGTTCGTTACGGTTCCGCCGCCGCCCAGATAGACGCCGTAGGCGAACCCGCTGGTGATGAGGCCCTGGTTGAACACGTTGCCCAGCGACACCGTGCCGTCGGTCACCAGGGTCTCACCCGTGTCGACCGCGAGCTGGCCGAGACCGGCAATGCCAAGCGTACCAAGCTCGACGTCACCGCTGCCCGACACCGCCAGCGTGCCGTTCCCCGCAAGCGTCAGACTGCCGAGCGCGGTCATCGCGCCGGCCGCGGTCAGAGTGGAACTGCCGGCGGCGGTATTGGAGCCAAAGTTGATGACGTAACCCGGGTCGACCAGGTCATCGCGGGTCACCACCCAGTTCGCGCCAGGATCGAGCGTGACGAGCTGGAAATCGCTGAACTGGTAGCCAAGACTGGAAATAGTACCAGCCGATAGACTCGACCCCAGTTCCAGTGTGTTCCCGCTGGTGCCGCCGCCCTGCACGTCGCCCTGGATCACTGCGCCCGGATACAGATGGAGCACGTTGCTGCTCGCCGAGGCGAACTTCACCGCGTATATCCCGCCGGCGATGGTGCCCTGATCGATGATTGTGGCACCGCCGCTGGTTATTGCGATGCCATAAGACGAACCAGAAATCCGCGCCGCCGTCCCACTGTTCGTTACGGTGCCGCCGTTCTGGAGTTGAATGCCGATACCCTGGTCAAATCCTGGTACCGTACCAAGCCCGGCGATGGTGCCCTGGTTGAAAATTGAATCGGTGTGGTTCTTGATTTCGACGCCGATATTCCCGCCGGAGATCACCGCCCCGGTTCCGCTGTTGGTCAGCGCGCCGCCGTTGCGCAGCAGCACGCCGATGGCGGGGGTGCCCGGCGCGTCCGCGGTGCCGGACGCGGCTATGATGCCCTGATTGAGCAGACCGATCTGGTAGAAGACCGTTCCGTTGACGCTCAGCGCGTTCGCGTCCAGCACAACGCCATACGCGCCGCCGGAAATCAGCGCCGAGGCGCTGTTGGTGATGGTGCCGGCACCGCCGAGATAAACCCCGGCCTTCGTCGTGCCGATAATGCTGCCCTGATTGATAATGGTGCCGGCAATATTGGCGCTGGTGGTGCCGACGCTGACAATGGTGCCCAGCATCCGCACGCCGTATTCGCCGCCGGCAATCAATGCATACGTACTGTTCTCGACCAGTCCGCCATGGGAAAGAATGATGCCGCCACTGATCGTGGCCGACACCGGCGCCGTGCCAAAGCCGATGATGGTGCCCGCGTTGTTGATCGTGCCCGTCGTTGTCCCGCCGAGGCGGATGCCATCGACGTCGCCCGCGATCAGCGCGCCCGCACTGTTCGTTACGGTGCCGACAAGCAGGATCGTGGCGTGACTGGTGACGGTGCCGGCCAGCGTGCCGTTGATCTCGACGCCATAATCCCCGGCGATGGCCGCGCCGGTGCCACTGTTCGTTACCGCGCCGACCACGATGGACACACTGCTCGCGGTTGTCGCGATCGTGGTGCCCGGGTTGACGATGCCGGCGATCTGCACGCCGTACATGCCGCCGATGATCACCGCGCCGGTGCCGCTGTTGGTCAGCGCTCCGGTTCCGAGATAAACGCCGAAATTAGCTGTGCCGGCGATGCTGCCCTGGTTGACGACCGTGGAAGCGACCGTCCCGCCGATCGCGACACCGGACCGCTTGCCGGCAATGACCGCGGAACCACTGTTCGTCACCAGTCCGCCCGCGTGCAAGCCGACACCAAGGCCCTCTGATCCCAGGCCCGCAATCGTGCCGCCGGTACTGATAATCGTGCCGGCGTTGCTGACCGTTTCGGCGACCGTGCCGAAACTGGCGACCCCGAAGTCGGGGCCGGAGATCAACGCCGCGCTGCCGTTCGTCACGTACCCGCCGGTTAACAGCAGCACACCGGCGCTGAATTGCGTGGATGCCCCCGCCGCCGTTCCGAAGCCGATGATTGTGCCGGTGTTGATGACCGTGCCCGCCAGCGTTTCGCCAACGCTGATTGCTGTTGCCGAGTCCCCCGCGCTGCCCAGAAGCACGCCATTCACGCCACCGGTGATGACGGCGGCGGTGCCGAGATTCGTCACCAACGCGCCTCCGGCCACCGCCACGCCATCCTGACCGGCACCCGCAATGGAGCCTTGATTGAGCAGGACCGCCGTGACTGTGGTGCCCTGGATGAAGATGCCGTCGCGCCCGGCGGTAATCGACGCGCTTGCGCCGTTGGTCACTGTCCCGCCGGCATTGAGAAAAACACCGGCGGAACCCGCAGACGTTCCGATGATCGTGCCGAGATTGGCCACCGTGCCTGCGACAGTGCCAAGCATCCTGACGCCGAACAGACCGCCCGAAATCAGCGCGCTGGTGGTACTGTTCGTCACCGCGCCGCCGAACTCGAGATACACGCCGAGACCGGACGTGCCGGCAATACTGCCTTGGTTAGTAACGGTGGCCGCGGCGTTCTTAACGAAGACGCCCGCATACCCGCCGGAAATGACGGCGGAACCGCTGTTCGTCACCTGTCCACCAGCCAGCAGGTCTACGCCGCTGGAAAGAATCGTCGTTGCGAATGGCGACTGGCCGGTTCCGATAATGCGTCCCGAGTTAATGACAGTCCCGGCCACGGTTCCGCCTACGTAGACACCGGTGAGGCCACTGGTGATCAACGCACCCGTGCCGAGGTTCTGCACCAGGGAGGCACCGATCAGCCCCACGCCATCCTTGGCGGCACCCGAGATGGTGCCTTGGTTGGTCACTGTGGTCGTGTACGCGGCGGTCGGGTTGGTAGTGTTTAACGCGCCGCCGAGGACGCCGTACGTGCCACCGGAAATTAGCGCGCTGGTGGCACTGTTGGTCACCACGCCGCCCGCTGCGAGATACACGCCGGAGCCGGACGTACCGATAATGCTGCCAAGATTGGCGACGGTGCTTGCGATCGTGCCTTTGATGAAGACGCCGCTGAAGCCACCGGAAATCAGCGCGCTCGTGGCGCTGTTCGTCACTGCACCGCCGGCTTGCAGGTACACGCCGTCCCCGGACGCACCGATAATGCTGCCCAGATTGGTGACGGTGCTTA
>Ga0335072_10006775_pt1 | contig 16726 bp, 14 predicted proteins | sample Lox_Sample_21_FD_206725 | JGI IMG/M metagenome (GOLD analysis project Ga0335072, IMG submission 206725) | Soil microbial communities from Loxahatchee National Wildlife Refuge, Florida, United States - Lox_Sample_2.1 | ecosystem: Environmental > Terrestrial > Soil > Wetlands | place: USA...
CACAAATCACCTGATATCCGGGCAAAGGAAAACATCAGATATGAACTTACCCAATCACAATGACTCTTGACACCGACCGGCCTTCTCATGGAAGGGCAATGCGCTCATCTAAACACGTCGGACTATGCCGTATGAGAATCAGGACTATATCCAACAAAATTGCAAGTGGACTGTTCGAGTCCCATATGCATGCGGCATAGTCCGGCATTCAACATAGTGGCTGAAACCGCTCATTGTCGGCGACTTTGAATATCCGGAGTGGACAGGAGACGGCCATCTGCGGCGTAGCAGCTTTGTCAGCCTCGTGGATAAGAAGGCGAAGGATGTGAAGAGGGAGAGCTGAGGCGATTATAGCTCTGCGGCCGATGAGCTCCGGCTCGATGAGAAGGTCAGCCCATCGTAACAACTGACGGGAAAGATCTGCTGCTCGTCCACTACACGGGAACACCGTCGCGCGCCTGCTAGGCATGGGGGCAACAACGGGAGGTGAATCAAAAGCTTTGGGCACGTGACTCGATATATCTCTACAATTCGTGACTGCGTATGAACACAAAGACTGGGGAGGCCTGAAATGGCGGAGAAAACCATAGTCGAAAAGGCTGGGGCGACGGTTGGGATAGGACTGGCGGTTGCGTCAGACGTGGCCAGCGCCATCAAAACTGCAATTGGCACTGCTGCGACCACGGTGGGAGAGGTTCTGAAGGTACCTGCCAAGAAGGCGGCGAAGAAATCTCCCGCTACGAAAGCCGCAAAAAAGGCTGTTAGCAAGAAGGCCGCTAAGAAGTCACCAGCGAAGAAGGCTGCTAAAGGAGCTGCAGCCAAGAAGACTCCGGCTAAAAAGGCCGCCAAGAAATCCGTGCAGAAGCCTGCAAAGAAGGCTGGCCGACCTCGGCGGTGAATGGAAGTGCGGCACACAGAGGCTGTCCAATCCCGAAATCCGGCCCATGCAACACACCAGCGGCCTCAAGTTAGACGAGAAAGATCTGGGAATTAGATCAAAGTGAATGTCTCGTACATCTTGCGTGGATTCGCTAATGGGAATCCTCGTGCGCGCTGCAGCGAGCATCATCGGCTCGGTTGCCTCCAGGCACCTGGGACAGTACAAACGGTCATACAACCGGCACACAGCGGGCCGCGAGATCTGGTTCGTAATGGTTCGAGAGGGTGTCATTGATCAGGTGAGATCACGTCGGAGTTGCATAGGGTTTCGCTAATTGGCTGACTGTGCTGAACGCGGTCAGGCGAAGAACTCTGTCTTAGAACAGCTGTCGATCCTTGCGTTTTATTCGCCTAAACTACAGGGCATGGCCGCGGGCGAGACATCACCCCGGCGCAAGCGTTCAGTGTCATTGCCGAGCGGCATACATAAGCGCATCGAGGTGTTGCGACCTGTGGGCTTATTCGATGGCTTCGGTGTCGCCATCTCCGAGTTGGAAACGGTACTGGCGCAGATTCAGAAAGCGCGTGACTACTTTGCGTCTGTGCCTTCGTCTTCACTGAAAGGACATTGAGGGACGACAAAAAGCCTATCGTCCTGCCAGCCAAACTAGAGTGGTCTCTTCGCTACCCAGTGGACACACCGGAAAAGAGCACCACGGCAAACGAAGCCTCTATACTCACGGTATAAGTCGTGCGGTCCAATTCCCCCACCTGAGGCACCGTGTCGATTCTCCTCTGGGACATTCGCTTTGCTCTACGGCAACTGTTTAAGCAACCGGGATTCTCTGTCGTAGCGGTTCTTTCACTTGCGCTGGGGATCGCGGCCAGTGTGACGCTATTTAGCGTGATCTACCGAGTCTTATTGCGGCCAACGCCGTATCGCAGCGCCGATCGCGTTGTGCGCTTCGTCGATCTCAACGACAAAACTGAAACTGAATACACGCCGCCCATATATCGCGACCAAATCCGCCAGCTGAAGGAAACCCGCTCCATCGATGACGTTGTGGAGATGGACGAGCGCTACTTAGCTGATAGCACGCTCGAGATTCCTCGGGATACTGACGTGGTCCTTCTGTCTGGGAATGCCTTTCCCTTCTTCGGAGTGCCGGCAATGCTGGGAAGGACATTTTTGCCGTCGGACGCTCCATCAGGCCAAGCCCCGCAGCCCGTTGCGGTATTGACGTACCAATATTGGCGGCGCCGTTTCAACGGGAACCCGGCGATTGTTGGCCAAACGTTGCGCCTCGACAACCGCAGTTACACCATTCTTGGGGTCATGCCCCGGAGCTTCAATTGGTGGGACTCGGATCTCTATCTCCCGCTCGATACGTCCGATCCGTCAAGACAGGCCTTCATGACCGTCTTGCGCCTTAAGCCAGGTGTAAGCAAGACGCAGGCGATGGCGGAAATACATCCGATTCTGGAACAGATGCTCCGCGAGCACCCGCATTCAGGTTTCGACCAAATGAACATTCAGCTTATGAGCACCGCCGATCGCTACCGGCGGTCTTTGGGTAATGCGCTCTATGTCCTCTTGGCTGCGGTCCTACTGTTGCTCGTCATCGGCTGTGTCAATGTTTCGATCCTGCTGCTCGCCCGTGGGGTGACGCGACAGCGTGAGTTCGCCGTGCGTCTTGCCCTGGGTGCAAGCCCTGTACGCGTTGTTAGGCAGCTGTTGACTGAATCCCTGGTTCTCGGATTTGCCGGTACGGTTGTTGGGGTGATCGCCACTTTCCGCACGGCGACTTTGGTTGCCCCTCTGCTTCCGTGGCAACTCTTTACTCACGGGCTCGAGATCCCCGTGCCGCTGCCAGTGTTAGGTTTCGCCGTCGCGCTTGCGATTCTCACTGGTGTCTTTGTGGGGATCTTTCCTGCCGTCCAGGTCCTGAAGCCAGAGATTCGCCCCATTCTGCAGGCCAACTCCCGCCATGCAACGGCCAATATTCCGGGCCGCAGACTGTACAGCATTTTGATTGCCGGGCAGATCGCATTCGCTATGGTCTTGCTTACGGCCGCGGCTACCGCGATCAGCAGTTTTCGTCTCTTACAGCAGACAGACCTGGGTTATGACCCCAACCACGTTGTGGACTTTCCGATTCCCGTCCATCCTGGCAGCTACACCACCTGGGAGAGCCGTGCTAACTACCTGCGGCAACTGCGGAACCGTGTGGGTCAGGTCCCTGGTGTGGTTTCGGCGTCGCTCGGTGTGATTGGACCGCCTGCCAGTGATTGGGATTTTTCAGTTGAGATACTCGGGCAAACTGCTACCTCCTCCCAGACCGTCAACATCAATTTTGTTGATTCCCGATTTTTTCAATTGCTTCGTATCCCTCTTCTTCGAGGAAGGCTTTGGACTGAAGCCGAAACCGCGCGAGGCGCACGCCTGGCACTGGTGAACCAGGCATTCGTTAGGCGCTATTTCCCCAACAAGGATGTGCTCGGTCATTCAGTCCGAGTTCCTGACTTGGTGAATCATCCTCCTGGCGTGTTGGCCGCTCCGGGCAGCAACGAATGGGCACCGATCATCGCTGTCGTCGACGATGCGCGCAACAACGGCTTGGAGGATCCTGTGAAGCCGGAAATCTATTTTCCATACTCCTTCTACATGATTGATTGGATCCAGGTCTTCGTCCGTGCACAAGATGACCCGATGTCGCTCGAAACCGATGTGCGGCGGCAGATTGCCAACGTGAACCCGGGTCAGCAAGTGTCCGACCCTGTGTTTTCACTCACCACCCGCCTCGAGCAGGAATCCGCATGGGCGCGAAGTCATCTGCTCGCTGTGCTTTCAAGCATTTTCTCTGTTTTGGCGTTGATCCTCACGAGCGTAGGTCTTTACAGTGTCATCTCTTACACAGTCACCCAGCGAGTCAACGAATTTGGCATTCGCATGGCGTTAGGAGCCGAGCGCCATCATATCCTATTGAATGCCCTTCAATCACAAAGCCGCCCTCTAGGCGCCGGCCTTCTGATCGGTCTTTTTCTTAGCGTCGGTGCTCACCGTCTGCTGGCCCACATCATCCGCAGTACCCCGACTGACCTATGGACTCTGGGTGTCGCGTGCCTGGTACTTCTCCTCGTGTCACTGCTGGCCAGTGTCATACCGGCTATTTACGCCTCCAGACGACCACCGATGGATGCATTGCGCATGGAATGAGGAGCGAATGACTAACTCTCGGCTTCGGCAGTCCGAAGTGGGAGACCATCGCCCAAGACCTCGGCGAGACGGGGGTAAAGCCCTGCGTGGCTCGTCCGGTAAAGTGCAAGCAGGCGTTTCGTCATTAGATGATAGGCCCCGATAGAGTCATGCAAGTAAAAGACCCCACGCATGTTGCCGACTCGAAACACTCTTCTCATGATCACCTGCAAGGTCGCGCGCTGGAGGTGCAAAGCATCCTGCCGCATTCGCTCTTTAACAATGACGCTCTCTGTGAAGTTCCAGCGTTGCGCATAGGCGGCCAACGCGATCAGGATTCGCGCATTGCGCCGCATTCGCCTGATGCCCTCAAGACCACCCAGGCTGCGCCAGATATCAACGGGCTCCGGGCCGAGCTGATGCGGAGTGGGGTTCAGGTACTCGTCTCCTATGGCCGTAACAGCGACCACCGAAACGGGCCGAAGTTTCCCGAGCAGATCGATCCAATCACGCTGATACAGTTGCCATGCTGCTAGGTGCCGATAGAAATACCGGCTGAAGAGGACGCCGATGATAGACCAGAAGATAAGAGTTACAGGCAACATAAGTCATTTCCGCAATCGCGACAACGACTCTTCGCTTCTCGAAAGATCGAACGTAACACGGTGATGGAGATCACGCAAGTATTGCTCCATTTCCGGCGAGAGCGGGCTCCTTTTCCTTTCCGGTTTCCAAAACACCACTGCCCAGTAAATCGCAGCTGCTATCCACACGGTCACGCGCATATTATCCAGCGTTGTAAACCATCGGTATCTGCCAAGAACGTTGTGCAGTGCGTCGACCAGGACTGCTATCGTGGACCATACAAACAGCCCTTGCCCAAGACCCATCACATGGCTTCTCCATTGGAGTCCCAGACGGTTGGCGGCCCCCATCATGGCCGAAAACAATTCAACGATAATGATGCCGGTGAATAGGTTGCCGCGAATTTCCCATACGTCGAGCCGGGAGTTGGCGTCTGGATGCAATAGAAGCGCCGTACCTGCTGCAACAATAATGCCCAGAAACCCAGAGACCAGAAAGCGCCCCCGGGCGTCAGATAACAATGTCCCGGTGGGACGAAGCACAATCCGCGCCATCTCCATAACAACGCCCAACTGCAGGAGAAAATCAACAAGGACGCAAGACCAGTAAACTGCCGAATAAGAACGGGCCGATCCCCAGCGATATATGAGGAACAGCACTGCCATCTCTGCCGTCAAGAAGCCGATCCAGACTGTAAAGACAGGGAATTCCAGTGTCCGTTTTTTCCACACTAGAACAAGCAGTAAGGCAACGTTTGCGGCAAAGCTTGCTGCCCATAGCACGTTCTGTAGAACGGAGAAATTCATTGCGCCCTGCGGAAATCATTCTCTCTTACAAAAACCCACGGCGCAAAGATGCTTCGCGAGATACTAATCCTAGCGTCCTGGGCCTCCGTTTGGATGGGGCGCGCCTCCCCCCTGACTAAGAGCGTGAGAGGGCGGGTGTGGTGCGCCTCCTGCCTGACTTGCAAATGCGGGACTAGAGATGGCAGCAATCGCAATGACGACCACGGAGCGAATGAGCTTTCTCATCGGCTTCTCCTTCGGCCTAACGGCTACTAAAAGCCTAACTGGAGAACCGTTCCATTGTGAACAATGAAAAATGTACCTCACTCGGACTGAACGGCGTTTCCCGCTTTTTGGGAGTTACCGCGAATACCGATGACGATAAGCCGTGATCCATTCGAGGATATGCTCGATCCCTGTGACCCCTCCGTTATTGGACTCAAGAGCGGAAGCAAGCTTGCTCCAATTCATCGCGTCTGCCGTCTTTGCGTCGGCAGCCGCGGATCTAGCGCTTGCTTGGTCTTGTTCATCCTGTAATTCAAAACAAAAACTCCGATATTCCCGAAAACACTCGGAACAGGAAGCGATGTGGAGCAATGCTGAATGGCCCGGGGGAAGGCGACCCTCTGCCAGAAATCGCAAGATCTCTTCAGTCGGACAGTCCGTACGTTCCGGGTTGGGGAAAGCTTCCAAAAAGAAATCTTTAATCAAGTCCATTCTTTCGCGACCTCCTTACTCTCATCCGTAGTTGTTTGGCTCTCGGGTTTTGCTGCTTGCAGACACTGTGCCACTCGAGCCCGGACCCGCTGGATGGCCTTTGTGGCAGCTTCATATTTCATGCCTAGGGTCATGGCAACTTCTGCAGGGGTCGCATCTGATTGGAGCAACATAAGGATACTTCGGTCGCGTCCACGAAGCCTGGACTTCAACTGTTCAAAAAGAATCGCTCGGTCGACCTTTCCATGGAGTCCTTCCTGCATTCCAGCAATGCTTTCGAGTTCGCGATCCAGGCCAACTGCTAATTCGCTTGCTCGTTTGGTCTTGAGCCAGCGGCGCACGGTTTCGTGCATTGCCGTATGTGCATAGCGTCGAACTGAGCCTTGCAAATCCTTGTTTGCCATGTTCTTCGCCAACCGTTCGGCCCAATTCGCAAGAAGTACGGGGTCGACACGGGGGAATTCTCGCACCGCCCAGTAGTGTGCGGCCTCGACGGCAGACTGTATGGCCGGTGATACAGGATCGTTGTTCTCGTCTACGAGATGCAGTTGTTGCCGCTTCATGCGAGAAAAACTCCCACAAAAGGCGGCCAGGAGACCGATTACTTGAAGGCAATCTCACGCGTTTTGTTCCGCGGACTACGATTTGAGTGCCGAAATGATCACCTGGGCCACTACTGAGTTCACGCAGATAAGCTGGAAACGGCATTTTGATATGAAGCTTTGGGTTGGAACGTTTTATCCGCGTATATCTTCCACACCCGTAAGCTATGTTGCTGCCTATCGATCTGACGGCCGCAACGTCTCATCCCTTTGAAGCAAACAGAACCGAGTTTGATCTTTTCCCCGTTCTTCGCAGCTCTGAAGAAGCATGTGCATAGCTGTACAAGCGAATAAATCGGTGAAAGCGATGGGCATCCGTGTGTTCCTCTATAAACACCCGACATCACTCGTGGATCCAATCCTCCGGCAGCATATCGTAGCTCTTCCTAGAGGTTTCCAAAGCTATGCTACCGGCGCATCGAAATTCGCTTCATCCAGCAATAAGTCTGCCTTCGGTGGCAGATAACTCGCATTTGCAGTCCTCCCTAAAAAAGTGCCTCTACTTATATATGGCTGTGGAAAACTGCAAACTCGGACATCTGTTGTAGAAAAATTGTGTGAAAATCGATATTCCGCCTTAGATGGGGATGTAGCTGGGCTCGGGCAGGCGACCAGGCGGCTGCGCACATGATGTAGGCACGGCAGATCCTGCTGCGCAATCCACTTCTGCGGAACGAAGCGCGTGTTAGCCCGAGCTACAGCTTCACAGATAACTTTCACATCCCTTGTTCGACTTCACATAGGGCATCACAAATTGCGGAATCATCAGCTCACCGTCGCACCGCTCAACGCACGAGCCCAATGATAGCGCCTTCTGCTGGCTTCCACCCCACCAGCACGGCTCCAAGTCGGCAAAAAATCGGGCCTTCGTTAAGCTTGCCTGCGCCCGCGCCAATCTCCAAACGAGAGAGGACTGCGCTCAACTCTTTGTGATCCTCAGGCGGATGGTCGGCAAGGTAGGGGCCGGGTCGTTCGATTGCCTTTCGATGATCTCCGCAGCGACGGTCTTATCTCCGAGCACAGAGACCGCCTCGCGTTGTGCTTCTCGCCAAATGTCTTGCAAATAGCTGCTACACCGCCGGCATGATAGGCGAGGAACCAGGCGAGTCTCGCAACCCAGCAGCGGTCAAGTGGAGAGGGGGAACTCAGGACTGAACAAACAGGGGAGTCCGATTGATAACCGGAATCGGCGCAGATGTCGAGTCTGTACCGCCACTCTGCCGAAAACAGAACCCGATTTACACGTTGCGAGCTAAATTTTTCCCGACTGGCGTCCGCTTTTGACGATTTCCACACCCCTTTATATGTAGAAGGCCTTTTCAGGCCTTTGCACGCTTCTTTGCTCGAGGCGTATATGGCTGCCATTCAACCGCTCCCAGGGCTTCCTTCCCGATGGGCAGATGAGAATCGTTGTATCACGCGCATTCAGGGCAAATGGTCATTCAGGATTCTTACCCAGCTCCAGCATGGCCCAACTCAGTTAAGCCAGCTACGCAGCACGCTTCCTCCGGGGTCTAGGAAAAAACTGAGGCAATATTTGCGCGAGTTGGAGAGAGCCAGCCTAATCGTCGCCGTCGATCGGAGCGACAGAATGTCAGAAGCCAGGTATTCCTTATCAGATCCACTCGGCATCGCTGCAGTGCACCTCATCAACGCTTTGGCGGAATCGAACGAGGAAGCACTAGAGCCAGAGCCTAAGCATCGAGCACGCTGAATACTTGAGGTGGTTTAACCGAAAGCGGAGGCTTAATCGATTCGCAGACGGTAGGTAAGACGGCGCAGTATGAGGGAATAACCTTGAATCGCGTGGCACTAGCGGTGGATGAAAGCGACACAGTTGTTGCTCTCGCACGCTAAATTGCCTTGGGCACTTGCCGGCTAATCGGTGGTGTAGCGGATCTCCAGGCGGCGAATCCGGAGGCAGGAGTACGCCAACACCAAGGCTGTGAGCACAAGAAGGCCGGCGACGGCCACCCAGGCGGGGACGGGCTCAGTCTGTACGGTGAGCAGAGCGAAGATCCCCTGGCCGGGCACGCTAATGGGCATGAGGTGCCGCAGATAGGACGCTACGCTGATCTTTTGCAGCATGGACGGCATGATCGGGTTGATGGCCTCCCATCCCATGACCAGCATCGCCGCAGGTGTGGGATTGCGGAACACCATGCTGAGCAGGAGAAAGACGGCTCCATAGCCGAGGCACGCGAGAGACACAACCAGAAGATAGGCGCCGAGTTGGGCGAGCCCCGGGCCATGCAGGACGTACTCCTGGCCGGCGGCGCCGAAGCCGACGTAGATCAGAGCGAAGTTGGCAAGGACGGCGACGCCGAAGAGAAGAAGCGCCGAGAAGCATCCCGCGGCGTACTTGGCGAGAAGCAGCACTTCGCGCCTGACTGGAGAAAGCAAATAGAAATGCAGGCTGCGCTCAATCATTTCTCCGCGGATGAGGCGGGCGAAGATGCCAAGGCAGCCGAAGAAGACGCCGAGCCGCACATAGTAGAACTGGACGATGCCGGCCAGCACGTTCGTGTCGTCATCGAGATCAAACGTCGGGTGCGATCTGACCAAGAGGTGGGTGAGGACGATGCCGGTCGGGATAAACGCGAGGAAGTAGATCCACCATGCGCGCCCGGAGAACAGGTTGCGGCGGACTTCGATACGCACGAGGCGGTGGGCCTGCAGCCACCACAGACCCCACGGCTGTTCCTGCAGAGATCGAACCAGCGCATTGCCGCGGACAGTGCTCATGACGCAATTCCCTCCGAGCCAATGAGGTACTGATAGATGGCCTGTGTGTCGTCATCAACAGGCGCGACGGCGTCGATCCGGATCGAGCCTTCGAGAGCGATCGAGTTCAGCAGCCGATAGAACTCATCGATGTCGCCCGTGCGCAGGAAGACTCCACGGCCGTCGGCGTGCAGACGAGCTTCGACGCAGTGATTGAGCGAGAACATGCGGGACGCGAGCATTTCGGGGCAATTGCAGCGAATGACGACCTGCATGGGCTTGTCGCGCACCTCGCGGCGGACCTCGTGGATGTCGCCTTCGGCCACGACGTAGCCACCGGTGATGAGAACCACACGGTCGGAGATGCGGTCAACCTCATCGAGAATGTGGCTGGAGACGATCAGGTGCATGCCTTGGCGACTCAGTTCTTCAAAGAGCGCCAGCGATTCAGCGCGCGCCATGGGATCGAGGCCGTTCAGCGGCTCATCGAGGATGAGAACGCGGGGGTGGTGGGCAATGGCCTGCGCGAGGCGAATCTTCTGCCGCATGCCTTTGCTGTAGCCGCCGATTTTGCGCATGGCTGCGTCGCTAAGACGCACGCGCTCGATGGCTTCGCGTGCGAAGCGGGTGGCGTCCGTTTCACTCATGCCATAGAGCAGCAGGCTGTCGATGAGGAATTGCCATCCGGTGAGGCCGTGCGGGAAGGAATCGAACTGCGTGCAGTAGCCCACAGCGCGGAAGAATGCGTAGGCGTCGTCCGGCTCGATGCCAAGCACGGAGATGCGCCCGTTCGACGGCTGCACGAGGCCGGTCATCAAGTTCATCAGCGTTGTTTTGCCGGAGCCGTTGGGGCCAACGAGTGTAGTGATGCCTGGCGGCAGATTGAGCGACACGCGGTTCACGCCGAGGACTTCGCCGTAGAACTTGGAGACGTTTTCGAAGACGATGCGATCGGTCATCGCGCTTACCCTCGCACCACTTCGCGCGCACGGATACGAGCGTTGAGCATAGCTAGGCTGAGAGCGCAGAGCAGAAGAAGAACTGCGCCGATGGCACCGGCCGGCAGGGTCAGGTCTCTCAACATGATTTGCGGCGCTCCGAGCATACGCTGCCAGAGTTGGGTCATCATGACGGGCACGTTCATGAGCAATCCCCACTTGGTGCGCAGGATAGCTGACGCAATTCCGCCTATGCCCGCCGGTACGAAGATGGCGGCGAAGATGACGCCCGTGGCAACGACGCGCCATTTGACCCACGAGGAGAGCGCAAGGCCGAGCAGGGTGAGAACGACGATCCACACAAGCGAACCCGCAAGAAGCCCCATGCCGATGCGGAGATGGCTTCCGGCCCAGGGCACGGGTGACGAGTAAGCCTGATACGCAAAAAGGCCGATGGAGGGGATCCAGGTAATAAAGGAAAGGAAGGAGAAGAGCGCGATGAATTTCCCTGCTACGTAACCGAAGCGCGAGATGGGATGGCTGAGCAGGATCGGGAGAGCGTTATCGCCGATATCGAACGAGACCAGCCGTGGCGCGACCCACGCCGTGAGGACGAGCGCGAGCCAGCATTGGCTGGAGAGCACTGTCATGAAGAACGAAGCGTCGATGGAAATTAGCGAGTTCTTTCTGCTGAGGATGACCAAACGGGCAACTGGATTGTTGGCCAGATAGATCGCAACGAGATAGACGACAGGCGGCAGGAGTGCTACGACGGAGAGCGCGGTGGTGATACGCGACGACCATGCTTCGGCATACGCATAGCGTGTGAGGACGCCGACGCGCGCCAAGGGAGACGTGAGGCGGCCGGCATAGGCGCGGTATTCGTGTCTATATACCGACAAGTTCCCTCCTTTCCGGAACCGCGTCCATGGCGCGTAGAAAGATGTCTTCGAGCGAGTCGCGGCGGCTGTCCATGCGGCGAATCTGGACACCGTTTTCGTGAGCCACGCGATAAAGATCGCGGGGTTCGATAGCATCAGGCATGATGAGCTTGACGCGCCCGCCCGGGAAGCTGGCGCACTCGCAGCCGAGGGCGCGAACCGCGTCGCAGAATAGGTCGATCGCCCCGAGGGCTTCCAGCTCGATGAAGTTGCGGTGCGAACGGCGCTCGGCTTCGATGTTGCAGAGCGCGGCGATTCTTCCCTGCTTGAGGATCAGCACTTCGTCGCAAGTGTCATCGATGTCGCGTAGAAGGTGCGAGGAGATCAGCAGGTGGATGCTTCCTTGCTTCCGAATCTCCTGGAGCGTTTGGATCATGCGTTGGCGCGCAACGGGATCGAGGCCGTTGGTGGGCTCGTCGAGAATGAGAAGCTGCGGGCCATGTGCCAGGGCCTGCGCCAACTTGATGAGTTGCTTCATCCCGAGCGAGTAGGTGTTGATCTTGCGGTAGCGCACCTCGCCGAGGCCGACGTAGAACAATGCTTCGTGCGCGCGCTCCAGCGCATCTGCAGCGGGCAGACCTGCGAGCTCGGCCATGTAGCGGACAAATCGAACACCGCTCATGTTGCCGATGAACGAATCGTTCTCCGGCATGTAACCGATCCGCTGGCGGATTCGCACGCGTCCCTGCCTTGTATCGATGCCAAAGACGCGCGCCGCGCCGCGGGACGGAGTGTAGAAGCCAAGCAGCGTGTGAATGAGCGTGGACTTGCCTGCGCCGTTCGGGCCGAGAAGACCGATCGCGTTACCGCGCAACTGGCCGCTCAGACCCTCGAGTACGGTCCGACCGCCCAGCCGCACTTCGAGCCTATCCAACTCGATCACATTCATGTCAGTTGGTTACGTGCTGCACCCCCGACTTGTTCCGTGCATCCAGAATGGCTCCGAGGGTAAGAAAATCGAAGCCAAAAAGACGGCTGTCGGTGGCTGCCTCGATGCGATTGTCCTGTCCCCATGCACAGATCACAGTGGGGCGGGAGTCGGATGCGAGTTTGCGGAGTGCGTCGGCCGCTTCTCCGCTGAACTGCGAGAGGAGCGGCGAGAGCACCGGGCTCAGGTTCTGGTAGGCGACCGCAGAGTAGTTCTCGTTCGCATCGCGCGGAAGCAGGGCACGGAATGCAGAGGAGCGCGCCAGGGAATTGCCCGTGGCGTGCGCGCGCAGGGCGTCTGTCAACTGTGCACGTTCCGGCGCCACGATCATGAAACCATCGGCGTACGTGTATTGCGCCAGCGCCGCACTGGTCACACGGTCGCGAATCGTATAGTACTGCCGGCCGCCCGCGGTGTCTGTTTCGATGGCGACGGGATGGAACTTGGGGTCGCGCATCTCTCCGTCGATAGCCTTAGTCATGCGCTCCAGTGCATTCTCCAGAGCGGCGGGATTGTTCACCTCGACGACTATCTTCCAGGCAGGCGTGGGCAGCGCGGGACCGTCTAGCGCAAGGAGGAAGTCACCGCCGAAGTTGGCCATCAGATCATTGCGAACGCTGATTTGCAGCTTGGCATCAGCCTCGCTCCAGTCGACCGGACCTCGTTTCGCCTGCGAAGCCATGGCGATGAAGTCGTCGGCAATCGACGCCGGATCCTTGGTCAGAGTGGCCACGGCGATCGACGCATTGGGGCTTACGAAATCGAGCGAGCCCATGGGTGCCGGGCTTCCGAGCCAGGACGCAAGGCGCTGCCGCATTCCGGCAAATTGCAGATTCAGATGATTGGCCGGGACGCCGTTAGATTCGCGGTGTTCAGCAATGAGGTACTGCACGCCGGCAAACCCCGTGGCTTCAAGTTGGCGCTGTTTTTCGGCTTCTTGCGACGCGTGCGCCGTTCCGCTCTGCAGCATTGCGTGGAGGTCGGCAGCAAGAAGGATGCCTGCGCCGCGCGTGTATGCGGCCGCGATCTGACTGCCGAATGCGCTTGACGCGAAGCCGCTCGCTCCCGCGTCGAGCCTAGTGTTGAAGAGCCTGAGAGCGTCGAGGGTCCCGGCGAAGATGACCTCGTGATCGCGCACCAGAGCATATCCGCCCCGATTGCCGGCGGCACTGGCGGAGGCGAGCGAAGCCGGATCAAGCACAGTCAGTCCACTTTCCGACGTCGTAAACTGGCGCTCCAACTCTTCTTTGAGGCCGCTGCGCTGAACATCGGCAATGACGGCGATTGCGGGGCGGTCGCCGCTGTTGATACCGGCAAGGACGATTTCATCCCCAAGGTATTGGCTTATGTCGTGGATCTTGCCAACGAATTCGTTGAGGGCCTCCTGGTTACGGCCGTGCGACCACCACTGCTGCAACTCGGGGCTCTGATTGAGCTGATCCTGGAAGATCGCATTGGCCTCGTTGAGGAACTCGCCGAGATTCGGAATGCTGACGTACAGCAGAGTGTTCGCAGGCATGCGCGGCAGAAGATCGCTGCTGCTGCGCGGCTCGGGGAACGGAAGCTGTGCGATGCGGTGCTCGACAAGAGCGAGCTGCGCCATGATGCCGACGTACTTCTGCTGATCAGGACTCCACGCGAACTGCTCCTGCAGCGGCTGCGGCGCGAGGTTGTCGCTGGTGGCGAGCTGTTCACCTGGATGCAGGACTGCGTTGAGGCCGGCGTGGGTCACCTGCACCGAACCTTGCAGGACGCCGACACGCGATCCTTTCAGGCCCGCGTCGACGGAGAAGATCGTACCCGTGACGGCGACGCGGCAGTCCGGCGTGTGCACGTAGAGATGGCCCGAGGCGCGATGCGCCGCCTCGACGATGACGGCGCCGCGATCCAGGGCGACGGTCATGTCTCTGCCGCGCGCGCCCACGCTGAGGGTGCTGCGCTGGTTGATCTGCACCAGCGAGCCATCTGCAAGGCGCACGGCGGCGCGCGAACCGGCAGCGGTACGCAATTGCTCACCTTCGTGCAGTGCGGCACCCGGCGCGATGGGGCGATCGACGTTGTCGGAGATCAGATAGGCCGCGCCATCGACGGACTGCACTTCTGCACGCACCCCGGGCGGGATCTGCCAGTATGCGCGATAGATAAACACGGCGGCCAGGGCAACCATACTGGCGAAAGCCAAACCCCAATTCCACATACGTGGGGAACGCAGTGCGCGTTTTGCGATTGAAGGGGCGGACCAGTCGACCACCGCGGCGCGGGGGCCCTCGCGCAGAATGCGCAGACAAGCGCCGCATTCGTGCATGTGCGACTCAACCAGAAGACGCCGGGGCTCGGGCAAGGTACCGGCCCGGTATGCCTCGAGCAGGCTGAGGATGCCTTCGCAGTTCTGGATGGCATGTACCGCTTCGCTTGCGCCGTCGATTCCCAGCCGATGCGCGGTTTGCTGCATGGCTGTAGTTAGGGCGTCCGCAGTGGGAACGTCGGTCCGCAGCGCGTCTGTTGCTCTTTCCAAAAGTGATTTCGTGTCCTTCATCGCATCCCCCGCTCCAGTTCTCTGAGCCGTTTCTTCAGCTTTGCCCGGGCCTGATATAGCGTGACTGCAACCACCGCCTGCGAAGTGTTCATCAGGGAGGCGATTTCGCCGTTGCTGAACTCCTCGAGGTAGCGCAGCGCGAACATTTCCGCGGCGCGGGGCGTCAGCTCACCTAGGGCCGAGCGCAACCATCGAGCCAGTTCGCTCGCGGAGGCATCCGCCTCGGGCGAGGTGCCCCGCCCCGTGTTGGCGATGCCGTCGGCTGCGGCGAGCGGCTCCAGCGCTGCCCGGTTGCGGCTGCGCAGAAGGTCCAGTGCGCCGTTGAGGGCCGCGCGGTAGAGGTAACTGCCCGCGTTGGCAATGGCCGGCATCTGGGCCTCGCCAAGCCGCAGAAAGACGCCTTGGGCGATGTCCTCCGCATCCGCCATGTTGCCCAGGACGCGGTAGGCGGCCAGCAATACGCGCCGGTAGTGCTCTGCGAAGAGACGCGAGAGACGATCGGACTCGACAACCGGCATGTCGGCAATGGCTGTGCTCACGGATTCAGGTCAACTTTCATCGAGATGACGCTTTGGAACACCCAAATATGAATGGGGTCGCGAAGAATTACGCTGAAATAATTCAGGGAGTTCCGTTGGAGCTAGAGGGAATCCTGTGCGGTTCAACTTACTTGCGGCCCGGGCGAGTTCTTCCGCGAGGGCAAACAATCGGATGAGTTGCTGTCGGCGCTGGACCTGCCAGAATGCAAGCGACGATCCGGGTAAGGATTCGGCCGTCGAGGCATCTGGAACAATCTAACTATGCTTTGCTGCCCGCCTTGTTCCAGACGATGATGTTCACCAGCTTCTGACCACGGGCTATGTTCTGGATGATCGAATCGCCCCTGAATTCGCCAGCGACAAAGCGATTTCAGGGTTCCATAGGGGTTCGATAAAGGTTCCCCTACGTTTCAAAACGTACTTTTACGGGGCCAATCGTGCTCTGTAGTTTCAATCAGTTACGGTTCAAGGGGTCCCTTTCACGGCGAAGACAAAAGTGACAAAAACGGGTAAGCATGTTTAATCGATCGGAGCCGCTGTGTGTTCAAAGTGCCGCGCTTCTGAATGAATCTGTGGCAAGGGGCGAGCTGTCAAATTCCGCCATGGGACAAAATCGCCACCTTCGCTACCTGCCAACGACTGAACGCAGACGAACGTGTCTCGTTTTAGTGGATGCGATTCGGAGCGTAAGCTCCTGTATGCTGGTGTTCGTTCTCTTCGAATTCGAATCGGAAGAGAGGTTAGCCACACATTGTTATGTGGTTCGTTGAAAAAATCGAGATTACCGGTGGATTCCTTCCTGGTTTGTCGGTTCAGCTTCCTCAGGGCCTCACGTGCATCATTGGGCCACGCGGCAGTGGAAAATCAACGCTAGCCGAAGCACTAAGGTTCGCAGTCTGTGGCCTGTCGGCCGCTCCAAAGCATTGCGTCGAACTGGTCCAGGCGAATCTCGCCGGGGGAGCTCTTGTAACGATCACAGCCTTAGCTGAAGATGTGGGCCGTTACACGATTAAAAGGGGGCTTAAACAACAGCCGGTTCTACTCGCACCGGGCGGAAGGACGATTGACTCAGTCGATATCGATCGAGGCACGTTTCTGCCACTGGATGCCTATAGTAGCCCTGAGATTGAAGCTATTGCCGACGAGGTTCTCGGTCAGAAGCGTAGAACCCTTTTAGACGAGCTTCGCAGCGAGCAGATGCGTACGATTCACCTCTCATTGGCCGAGAGTGCACGTGCCCTGGATGCGAACGCGGATCTTATTCGGACAACGCAACGTTCGATTCAGGATCTCACCGAACAAGCTGAGGAACTCGGAGATATCCGCGCGCGGTTAAATACTCTCCCGCCATCCGAC
>Ga0335072_10006776_pt1 | contig 16726 bp, 21 predicted proteins | sample Lox_Sample_21_FD_206725 | JGI IMG/M metagenome (GOLD analysis project Ga0335072, IMG submission 206725) | Soil microbial communities from Loxahatchee National Wildlife Refuge, Florida, United States - Lox_Sample_2.1 | ecosystem: Environmental > Terrestrial > Soil > Wetlands | place: USA...
AACCAGTTGCCGATCCACAAAAGGAGTAAAGGCGGATGATCATCCTGCTGATCCTGCTGATGCATCCATACCTCCGGAACCCAAGATTCGTCCACGTTCAAAATTGACCATTCATACAATTCAATAAATAATCCAAACCTCTTACTTGCCAACAGATCTTGGAGAAATGCACGGAGTCTCTCGTCTCGGACATTGGTTCCTACGGTTATGACAGTGAACCATTCTGTGAGTTCAATGACTTTTTCATCGACTTTCATCTTTGTTTCTTCGAGTTCTTGTCGAGCTTCTTGTGATGGACTACATATATGCGAATTAATTATAGATTAGAGGCGGATACAACGCTGGCTTTATATACATGAGATAAAGCCGCAGAAATTGCTAGAATGTTCTCAACACTCCGTAGATCTTACAATCAGATGATAATAACAGCGAATACCGCCGTGAATTCGTTCCTTTTGGGTTTGAAGACGCGTGACATGTTGCTTCGTCTTTTTCAATCAATTCTGAAAGATACCGACATTGCTTCTCAAATGACTGAGGCCTTGTCGACATTCAAAGAATTGCACGATCAAACTGTTGAGATGGTTGAAGGAGAACTTGCAGTGAACGGAATTTTGACTCGGGCGAATCCGAATATTCGAATATTCGATTGACGAGTCATCCATTGCTCTCAGTTTGTCGAGTCAAATCCAATGTTTGGGAGTCAAATATTCGAAGATTTGATCAACTTGTGACGAATATTCGGCTGAAAAACGGGGTTCGTCGAACCCGAATCAGGATCTTTGGATATTCGTCGAGTCGAATCCTGGCTCTTGGAGGTCGAATATTCGAAATTCCGTTCACTGAGGAGAAGTCGATGTTGAGTTGGAGATGAAATTTGAAGAAGACCAAGGAGAAAAATTCCTTGGGGAGAGATTGGAAAAGGGCAGAACAGCGGCTGAAATGAAAGTACTGGTTGAGAAGGTGAAACAAGAGATCGTTAAGGACGTTGACTTGATGATTGAAGAAACGAATGAGGGAGAGGAAGAAAGTGAGAAGGAGGATTTGGAAGCACTATTGGAAGTTCTGTCTGAAGTATGACAGTCTGGTTTACCGTGTCGTAGGTTTTGTAGATGTTGTTTCCGGTATTTGTAAGTCGACCTGGTGTCGCAATTGGAAGTTTGAAGGAAATGTTTGATTCCACGATCAGGTGAAGCAATACACCGACTGAACCCGTCAGAAGGGGTAGCATTGCCCGGATATCTTGGGCGCGATTGCTAGGCTTAGCGATATCTTCATTGAGTTGGAAACCTACATTTGGGGTGCGGTGCCTTTGCCATGATCTCCTTCATCCGCTTGCTCCGCAATCCTCGAGTTCTGTTTCTTGCATTGTATTACCAGCCTTTCTTCCTTTCACTCGGGACCAGGTTTAGCTTCACTCGGGATCGGGTTTTGGATTGCCAAGACCAGAGACCGATGCCCAGGCTGATGATTGACCCTTGCTGAGTGAGGATCGAATTGACGCGTGGAGTTTGTGATCGAACTTTCCATAACGAGGAGTACAAGCGAAATTCGTTTTGAACGAACTAGCTTCTTGGGAACACAAAAATCGAGAACACAACCGGAAACCCCTGCTTTGCGTAATAGCGTCGAAAGTAACTGTTTTTAACGACGGTGGTTTGGTGCTGATGGTAGTTGTTCCCGAATCAATTGTTTATGCAGACGAGTTATTATCTAGTTCATTAGAGATTTGAATTACATCACGAAATCGTCCATTTCACTATCCTGCCTATCTGGTACCAAATTGTGAAATTCCGGGACTATTTGATCTATTCTGACTATCCACCGCCTATTTGAAAGTCCCAAATTCCTCAGATAGTCAGTGGATAGGACGGGCTATCTACTGACTATTTTATTTCTATTTGCAGCCTTATCGGACTATTTCAGTCAATGCTCCAAGATAATCATCTTGGTTATTATTGACGATGGTGGTAGCGAACAAATTTGAAGTTGTGAAATAAGTGTAAACAAAGTTTGTACGTACTTTATACATATTTAAACAACTCTTTTGTCACTGTCTTAAACTTGCACCACATACCTTTTTCTGTCACCATCATCGATTGATTCAAAGTTGTCGTAAACAGTTACTCATCTGGTACCAGAGTTCTAATATCTTATAACACAAGCCTGAATTAGGTCACAATTTGCAAAACATTTTAAAAAGATGTTAACTTGTTTTTCAAAAGCTAACGGTAGAGCTATTCTGTCATCATCATTGTCGCCATCATCATCATCATCAGCATCCGAATCATCATCATCAGCATCATCATCATCATTATCAAGAGTAATTTTCACGAAGTTGTTGGCTAATCGTAGTACTAATAGAGTCAATTATGGAGTCAATTATGGAGTGATTTGTGGTTCACGTGACAAGTTCTTTTGAGCTCATAACTACGAGTAATCTTGTTACTTTAGATGATTAGACAATAATGAAAGTTTGTTTACCTGTCGCTCTTTTGCTTCATTTCAAATATACTAAGATTAGAAATAAAAGAATACTTGAGATAGAAGCTGAATAGACACTGAATTTTCGGGACTTTTGGGGTACCCTGAACTATCTCGACTATTTTGCCTATTTCTGACTTTTCTTGACTATTTGACGAAATTTTCCTGGATAGTCATGGAATAGTGAAATGGATAATTTCGTGATGTACATGTACATGTAATACAATTGTCCTTCCGAGTTCCAACTCAACCTGAACCCCAATGGCCCAATCCGATAAAAATTGACAAAACTGTACAAGAAACAATAAATGATTGAAGAACATGTCAGACAGATCCCTCAGTCACATTTCGCAACAATTCCACGAACCTAATACGAATTTTGACGCCTCCATCCTTGTCCTGAAAACGTATCGAGCAACGTTTGTTCTCCAACGTGCCGGCATCACAAGGAGCGTCGACTCCGAGACTGAACCTAGAACCTTTTTCTGCATGTTTTCGCGAACATTCAACACACCTAGTACAGCCCAGCATACATATTCGTTGGAGACAATCTCATCGCCACATTGAATCCACCTTCCCAGCAGTAGACGCTGTACTTCAAGGAAAAGAGTTCGGCAAACAAACTCTCCCCAAGCTTTGATCAGCTAGAGATTGCAAAGAACATACCCTTCCCTCGAAATACCATTCATTCCAATTGTTATAAACAATACGATATTTCCAACTCAAATTTGTCCCACGTTGCCTGGAGACACACCCGTTGACAAGCTGGTTTAGGGATTCGATTGTAGTCGGTACTGGTATTAAAATGCCGTCAGATGGGGAGCTACCACTCCTGTGGGCAGTTTGTCCGCCAATCGGCGCTTTGGAGTATCCGACGTATAACGGCAAGAAAGGGAACGCCACATCAAACTTCCTGTCGGCAAGCTCGGGAGGAAGTCCGAGGTCTTACGCGGGTCATCAAACTCGCCCATCTCACTACCAAATTCCTCAGTGTCGAACATAAATTCATTTCCTCCAACCTCTTCTTCCAAGCGGCCCCCAACAACGTTGCACCCTCGAACGTCTTGTTTCCCATTGTTCTTCCGACAATCACGTTCTTCAATTGCTGTTCGCTGATGAGCACATTTGCAAGTCTACAAATGTCTCGAACAGTTAAGGAGTGACCGTTTGATTGAGTTAACGTGCCCACGTAAACACTCGGAAAATCAAAGTGGCAACGAAGTACATTTCACAACGTCATGGAATTTAGTTGCTGCAAATACTGCCAATGCCTTCGGATTGAATTGTAACAGGAAGTGTTTTTAGGTGACCTCTAGTGCTCTTTTTGGAGACGTTGATATTCGGTTCTAGAGGTAACGGAGTGGTAAAGAACGTCGGTCCCGGAGGAATAGATCCTCGACTGGTAAGGGAAATATGTCGAGGAGTGACAAGCGGAGCGGGAAGTGCGGTAGCTTCGAGTCAGCACTGATCCAGTTGCGTCATTGTACCTTGATCCCTCAATTCATTTTCTGCTTCCTGTACTTGACCGGCAATCCTGAAGCTGCTTCCTCTTGGTCTCCTGCAATCCCGTGTGATTTGATAAAACTCCTTTCTCGAGTCCTTTATCAACATTAATTCATCTTCCGAAGTACCGACTTGTGCACTCGGATCCACAAGATGAACCCTCCTCTCTTGCAATTCTGTATGAATCGTAGACAACTCATTCCTTCGTTCTCCCCACTTGTCTTTCCCAGCAGCAACTTCACCCTGTCGTTGAATCATATTCTCGGCCATCCTCCACAGATCTTGATCTGCGACAGCTATTTCGATTTGGATTTGGATTTTGTTGTCCTCCGATTAAGTCTGTAGCTCAATTCCTCGACTGCGAGAGAGATTTCATTTTCCATCTGAACCTTTTTCTCCTCCATCCTACTCGTCTTCTCCTATGCGGAAGTGATTTCGATTTGTGTTTGGATCTCTGTCTCTTTCAACTCTGCTGTAATTTGACTGATGTCCATATTTTGTTTCGTCGTTTTCAAATCGCTCTTATTCTGCTCTTCTAATTCTCTCGGCAGTGCCTTCAACTTCTTCTTTCTTTCAGACACGACTTCGGCATTGACAGTCATGTGTTGTTCGAACGGGATACAACTGAAATTAGATACAGCTGTAGATGGATGTGTACTTTTGGAGGGTTCGGTTGTTTCTCAGATTCTTCGACAATTTATGGCTCGGTTGCTCAGTGTCTTTGTTTCCATGGTATTGACGTTTCGAAGCAAATATAAACAGTACCGCTGACAGATGACGGTGAGATGGGACGATACGGGTATTCTGGCAGAGAATGCTGGCAGATGATGCTGGAAGTCATGGTGGAGGGTTTGATGTGGGAGGAGATGGTAAAAGCAATCGAGTATTCTAATTCACGCTGGTCACGGGGGTGGCTGTGCTGGACTCCAGGAGCTGGCGGTTTTTGACAACGCACGCTGAGAATTTGAGGAACTCGTAAACGACAAGAGGCGAGACCGTTGTCCGCGGGCAATGGAACCCCTATTCGCTCTCTCTGGACAGAACGATCGCGCGTTAGTGTGTCAGGAAGCTATTGCGACTGGCGCAAGTGGAGATGTTTACAAGGTATCATCGTGTTCCAAACTTTGATTAAGACAAGCAGTATTAGGATACCCACAGCAAGCAGGTCCACATTCCAAGTCGACATCACTAAAATGTAGTTTTTTGCACGGAAAGTGATACGACTTCTGCGGGATCAGCAAGAGTGGAAACGAGCAATCGAAAATGAAGTTCGTATCATCACCAAATTATCCAGCAAGCGACCGGCTCATCCAAACATTGTTCAGGTTTTTCGCCAATGGGGGATGGATAAATCCCCCTACTATTATCGCGACATGGAGTTATGTGACGAGAATCTTGAGCAGTACATACCGTTATCGATGCACCAACACGTCCATGGGCATATGGCAAATTTGGAATATTATGGCATAGATTGCCGATGGATTGTCTTTCATTCACGATCTCGGTGAGGTTCACAGAGATATCAAACGCAATAACAGTATTTCTGGTGTTTCATGCCACGGTGCTGACATTTTCTAGTCCTTTTATCGAAACAAGACTTTATCTGGAAAATAACTGACTTCGGCTTGACTCGAGAAGGAACCTCAAAAAGCATGAATACAACCACCTCCAGCAGAGGAACAAATGGCTATCAGGCCCCTGAATTACTCCTCTCCCCAAATGATCCTGAAGAGACGTCATATAACAACAAAGCGGACATCTGGGCAATGGAATGTATTCTGTTTGAACTCGTCTTCAGTCGAAAAGCCTTTTCAACTGATTGGGATGTCGTCTCTGGTGCACAATCGAAACCGCTGCCTCTTCCCTCAGCTAACATGGTTGATGAGGGCTGGCAACCGGAAATCGAGCGACTTCTCCAACGCATGTTAGCTTTCGCACCCCACGACAGGGACAGGTCTGTTGACCTTTGCCGAGCATTCGCGATAAACTCTGAACTCGTACCGCCGAGTAAATCGAATTCCAAATTTTCTCGTTACTCGTATGCTCACAGTAAGCTTTACCACGACTTCAATTCCCTAGTGCCAGAATGGCGCCACCCAAGACGTCCAAGCACCCAAACGGGAAGTTCATGCTGTGTTTTTCCTTCCAAAGCGCAATCTCACCACTCGCTTGGAGTTGTTTGTGGTGAAAAGGGAGTTTTCATCCGTCACATTTTGGACGAAAAGTTGGATGGATTCTGTCACACAGCAGTTGGGAAAGGAGCAAAGGGAAGGAAGTTAGTTGCTGCTGCATTGCCGAGCGAAGGTGCTACATTTATCTGGGACCTCGAAACAGGCAGAAAACTGTTGAGTTGTGAAGGAAAGATGGTCACCTCGATAGCATTCCATGTGAGAATCAGTTGGTATTCGGAGAAGAGGGGGGAACGGTTGTCATCTTCAGGTTCAATCATGATGAATCGAAAATGAACTTGCAGCTCGCACTAACCTTCGAGACCGGTAGAGAATATATTTCTCAAATTCGATGGCATGTAACGGAAGATCTGATGTTGGTTAAATTCCGACGATCAGCTGCGCAGTTTTGGGATGTTGTGCAGGTTTGGGATGCCGTGAAGGGTGAAAGATTGGGCGAAATGACTTTACCATGGATTGTAAAGGGTCCACGGTTTCATCCGAACAAGAAGGAAATTGTCACTATTACGTTGGACCGTTATGATGCTCTGTCCGGCAGTCATCTCACCCGGACGAAGGTGGAAAGTCCCATCCTATCAGCCATACACAGCCCATGGGGCAAGTACCTTTTAACATTGCATGCCAGGAAACCGATGTTAAAGGTATTATAGGACGATTGCACCATGCAATTAGTACACTCAATTCAGGAATTCGACGGCTATCCGTCACAAGTGTGGTTTTGCGAAGCCAACAATGATATATGTTTCGTGATGACCCTCCCACCGGGATCGGCCAGTCTCTTCTACGGGCGGTTTAACTGGGACGTTCCTCACCGATTGTATATTGTCAACTTCGCTAAGGAAAGAAAGGAGTTCGAGCGTTAAGAGTGGAAGGATAGAGCGGGAAGTTTGTGAAACGTCAGATTCTATCATTACAATACTACATGTGGCACATGGGCCAATGGACAAGATCGCAACATCACTCCACTCATCTTGTGGCTCTATTTCGAGACCTCAAGCAGGTGTAGCGTAGCAGTTATAAATAAATTAAAGGCTGCGAGAAATACACAACCATATGGAGCCAAGATTATGAGAGTAAAATAAATACAGTTCATACTTCAGGCTCGAGTGCGAATAGTAATTACCGACGCACTCCAAGGTATGTCCGAACCCACGCTTGAAGCTGATCTCTTGCCACTTTGCCGTCTGCAGCTTCCTTGAGAGTGGCCACGACGGTGTTAAGCTGAGTGACTTGCGCTTGAAGAGTATCTCTTGCAACTTTGCATTCTGCAAGTTCCTTGAGCGCTTGGGCTTTTTCCGCCTCCAAAGTCTTCACGCGAGCTTCGAGTTGCTCGATGGTTCTTTCATACCTCGCTTTGGAACGTCCAATAGACACTTCGTACAACTTTGAATCTTGGCCGAAACCTCTGTAAACCACTGTCAAGCCCCACTCCTCTTGGTTGACCCTTCCGAAGTATCCTGGCACGAGGCAAACGCCGCAAACAGTTGATGACTTCCTGTTGGTATGGTCAGTCAAATTGGAACGCGAATCAAAGTCTCCATTTGTAGCAATCGAAATCTCTCCGTTCTTGCTTGTAGTGACAAGCCATTGGTTGTCCGAGCGATACGCGACTCCGTTGCCAAGTTTTGTCTGCCACAACCCTTGGTCCACTTTCTTGACTCCAGTGAGCACACCTTGAGACAAATTATCTGTATCCAAGTTGGCATAGAGCACAGCATCCTTCTCAGGTTGACCGCCGCCCCAAAAGAGAACCAATTTGTCGTTAATGACTCCGAATGAAGGTGGATAAGGAGAGGTGATATTGGCTTGACTTGCTTGGAGATGTTGAAGGGCAGCCGCAGACCACGATTTACCATCGAGAGAAGACGAAATGAGGATTTCATTCTGTTGATTGCAGTAAGCAAGATAAAGGCGACTCTTATAGTGAACTGCAGTTGGCGCCGCACCGGTTTGGAATTGAGTTACTTCAGGGCCGTCAAACTTTTCCCCATCTTCCGTGCTTGTGTAGACGATAGCTCCGGGACGAGCACCAACGTTGGCCTTCCAAAAAATGTAGAGCCGACCATTGAATTCGGAAAGAGTAGGCGCTGAACTGCTTTTGCCTTGATCACTGTATCGGATCTGCAAGTCGTATTCTTCATAGGTGCGATTGGTGATTCCGTACTCGAGACGACAGCCCACGATAATCTTGCTTTCCCTGGAGCGATATGCCATCCAGATACGTCCGTTGCTACGAGTTAGCTGTGATTTGCAAACAATGACTTACAAGAATGCGAGAGCAGGTGGGCTCTCGCTCTTGATACTCGTTCCGGATTGGTTTTGGAGTTCATGAGGAACGGAGACGTTGTCGAGACGATCTTGACGTTGGGAGTCCATTCGGTCAGGTTAGACTTTTGGCGGGATCATTGGAGGACGTAACCCAACCTCTATAAGTACCTGCTTCTCTCCTGTACAAGTAATAGAGCGAGAACTCAGCCACCAGAGACTGTGCCGAAAATGTCGCTCAATCCAAAATTCCCGGGCCCCGTGTCCGTTACCGCTTAGTTCGATTTACACAACTTAAGTGTGTATCTAATTTAATTTGTTAGGCCTTTCGCTACGAAGGGGCAATTTGTTGTAGAGAAACTTTTTTTACGACCGCAGATTGAAGGTCCTGGGATATGAGTGGAACGACAATGAAAATAGAATACATAAATTAACGTTTGGCCGCTGATATCACTGTACAATTAGACGGGACGAGAAAACTCGGCCGGAAATTGTGCCGAAAATGTTGCCAGATGCAAAGAACACTCGTGTTGGTTATCGCTTGCTTGATTGGTTCAGAAATGGATTAATCAATTAACTTTATCCCGCACTACACTTATGACGGCGAAGGACCCTATCTGGCTATGAAGATACTCATTCTACACTATAGGGTCTCAATTGCATTGTCAATAACTTGCCGTGTTTGCACGACAGTTCCATGCGTTTAGTACTCACAATATATGGCATCACATCGGAAAATTATATACACAATTCCGAACAAACATTTTAGCATGCGATAGCTCCTTGTGCGACAAGGATTTCTGCACTCTATTCCTTGCGTTCCAACCTTGCTTCGAAAAGTGTGCCGCCCAACGTTTGGACAGCGTAGAATGCAGTACCATTATTTATGGTTAGAGCCAATGACAGTGAATCATGTAATTGATTCAAAACACGGTGACTGTCAAGGCAAGTAGGAACAACCGCATTTCTGTCTCGAATTTCAAAACACTCGTATGATGCGGGAAAGAGAAAGCGGGGATAGGCTTCGCATCAGCCGCTGCCGGTCGCGTCTGTTGGGCTCAACTCTTCCGCATGTGAAAAACCACGCGAGGTCGATCGTTAGGAAAGTGGTCACAGCTGGGTCAAACCTTAACGGCTGGGATCTTGCATGGCACGGGCAGTAGCGCCGACCGCTAATATCTTGGTTGAACTTTTGTATGGCATCACCTTCTGAAAATGGCGCTGATGTTACTGCACTCTTGCGAGGTTCAAGTGAGCCGCACGCTCAATCTTGGCTTGCATTCGGTTCAACCTCTTGCGGCAGCAATTCATAATAAGAGCTTTACCGCTTTTAACTGACTGTCGTTCCGCCTGCATTGAGCCTCAATTATAAACCTTTTCGCCTCTGTGGTTGCACAACTTGGTGATTGGTTGTCGCCACCCGCTGCCTTCGGGTTTCCTTGGCGAGTAGCTCAGTTCAAACAGCGGTGAGAAAGATAAAGTTTTGGTCATGCGACCCGCTAAAGATTGACCATACGTATGACCGTTTGGCTTTTTTCCTTGCAGTGGCGTTCTATAGATGCATGATGACCTTGCCGCCTCGTAGAATTCTACACAGAGGTCGTGTCCTCCCAAGTCCCGTAAAGTCAATTATTAATCACGACAGACTCCAATTCATGACTCTCAAGGATCGTCCCGGTCAAGGATGGTCTCGGCTAGACTTTCCAAGGTCAATCCCGCCCTGCCGTCCGTTCCCATATTTCCTTCGCGTGACCTGCGGCTCCGCGGCCAAAGGCCTGTGCATATTCTTCAGAGAACTAGTTTGCATATCCCGTGCCTATATCTCGGTTCTTCGTCAAGAATCCCTTCCTAGAAGTATAAATTTATAAGAGGGCCAAAGTAATTGTAGCTGGAATCAACCGCATCTCCGTCTGGCCTCCTGAAAATAAAATTTGCAACATACCATTCAAGAATCACACTTCGTCCATCTGATCTCAATATAATGGAAGCCGAAAGAAACGACAAACTTCAAGATGTTACCGAACCTAATCAATTGGTGAATCAAAACGGCACCGGGTTGAAAAGCGAAAGTGCTCCAAGCCTTGCGTTCTTGTAAGCTTCCCCGGTCACTTGTTCTAACTTTCAGCAATGGACGCGTTTGGCTCACTTATCGAAGTCGCGAAAGTCAAATCATCGTCGGATGTCGCATCAACAGAGACCCAACCAATCAGATATACGAAGAATACAACCTCGAGGTCAGGTACGGCGGCAGGGCAAAGAGTAGCGAGCCCCCCGCTCTTATTGAATTCCAAGACAGATTATACATTTTCTGGAAGGCTAGCGTCGGCGCTCGACCCGGAGACATTGTGTACACCAGCACGGAAGATGGGCAAGACTGGACCGATATTCAACGCATCACCGGGTTCCAAACAAAATCGCCACCAGCCGTTGCCACTTTCGGAGGATTTCTCTTCGTCGCATCTTTAGCGAATGAAGCCTTGCCTGCCCGTATCCTCATTACTTCCACCGACAATGCAAGCAGTTGGTCTAGCCCCACCACCCAAGAGTTCGCAGGTTTGCCGGTTGCCAAATCCATCTATGCTCCGGCTTTCACGGTGTACGGCAAGCGTTTGACCATGTACTGGAGTGGTGAATACGATACAGTTTACACTGCTCCCATCAGCGTCGAAGGGATAAATGCGGCCAAAGAGCCTATTACCAACAATGTCGCTACATACGCAGCTGAGAAGATCGTTGCTGGAAAATGGCAAACCAAAATTGGAAACGCCCTGGTTTATCGCTGTGAACAACAATGGATCATCACAACCACTCGAGATGGCGAGATCTCTATTGCCACCCATGATGATTTCGGCACTCGTTCCAATCTGACTGACCAAGAGCCTAAAGCGAAATCGGGGAACCGTGTTGGCGCTTGTATCATACCTGGTTTCTTCGGACGTAGGAATTCGATGCCGTGGACCTTGGTGCTCGTTTACAGGGGTTTCGGAAATGACAGTACCCTCAAGGAGCTTTACATTACGCTTTGAAGTTGGATTGAGAGTCGCTCCACGGTTATATAGTTATTTATGTGTTCAAATGGAAAATGAATCCCAACCTGTTTTATTTCTGTTATGCATTGAGTTCACCGAATATTACGACAATCAAGATCGTGAAATGTCAGGATGACGTATTCGTCATTCATAATTTGTCCAATGAAGATGTATATATATATGGATTCATGTGTTTAGAGAGTATTTATCGCGTAGATAGATCTGGCTCACATCTCATTCGACGCTGCTACGCCATTGATCCAGGTCCAGGTGAGGGGGCAGGCGCTGTCAATAATACCTCAAATCGCTGAGTGGTTTTAAAGTTCACCAATCCGTGAACCATGCTACTAGCCATGTGCAGCAAGGTGTTGCGGCGAATGCGCGAGCCGTGGTGGACTGTCTCGGTTTTTCCTGGTGCAGACCCAATTCTCTTTCGGAACAATAAGGTTTCCAAAACCTGATTGATTGATCATGGGACCGTATTTATAAAGGCGGTAGGCGATGTAATCCCAATTCCGAATACGAGAAATTCGGTTTTCGGACGGAACTGAATTTTTGTGGAAGTGCAAACCCAATTCATACTAAACTTGAACAAGGGTCGGGGTTTCCGTAGGCAATCACGTTGGAACCAGGGAAGTTTCTAATATCAAATGCTATAGACTGTGGCTTCCGTCTATAATAAGTAACAGAACTAAACTTTAAAAGAGTGACCCCCGCCCCCAGGCTCAATACGGCTTATCGTTGCCCAGCAACTGCACTCTTCGCTTGGTTAACCTACGCCAACAATGGTCTATAACGGTGTTTTTCCCGGGTTCGGCACTAATATTAGGCGATGGTCCTGAACCATCGGAAAAGATACTTGAGTCCATTTCGGAGGCTCAAGTGGGCGACGTCGATTCGAAGGCTTCCAGGAACGATTCGAAGACAAGAGCTTCGAAAGGCGGAGATAACGATGTCATTCGTGTCCTTCTCAAAGACTATCATGGCGAGGAAATGAACATGCTCTATCCCCACGGTATATTTCTTTCTTTCTGCTTCTAAGTTTCAGGGTATATTTCCGATAGGAAAAAGTAGAGTTTCTCCCTTGAACAAGTCGCAAAGCTTTATAAAAAGCTATTTCTTCCTATCAGCAATGGCTCGATCCTTGAGATCCAAATCCAACCATACTTGGGCGACATTGTTCGAAGTCGGATTGATATAATTGAAAAGTTGCAGGCGTTTGGGATCAAGTTGCACCAACGCAGTAAGAGAGGTGTGCTTAACCACTTTCTTGAGGGGATTGTTGTCGACGTTTGTTCCGCTGTGGACATTCTCGCAAAGAAATAGGACGATGACATAAACGATGAGTCCAAGTGGCCTAAATATGAACTTTTCACAGCCTGCATAGGTAGTGACGAGCAAAAACAACGAACTCAAACTCCATATGTGCCGACATTGGCCGACCAACGCTATCGAAGCACGCTTTGCAATATTCTCCTCGGGCTTTGGGATAGAGAAGCACAGGACTCCGAGAAATACGAGATTAAAACTGTCCTCAGTACCTTGAGCCTCTTTCCTAGAGAAACGGCGCTCCCTCGAATTGACGCCAAGCTTCTCGATGCTGGGTATATAGAGTCTCGAGGACCATTTCGTTTTATAGAGACTCACTACCTTGATGAACATCTCACAATTGACGAAAAGCAACAAATACGGTTTTACAGTAATTGGAACCGTTGGCCTTGTCTCGTATCGCATGCCGTGCTTCATGGACATGATGCAGAGGCAACGTCGTTCGATGTGGTCAGCTCCGCGGAGCGATACAGCACTGTCCCGCTTGCTGTTCGTGGGGCAATGCGGGAGTTGTATTTTGAGCTCCTCACGCACGGCTACTTGTTCTTCTTCCAATATACGATGGGCGGCAAGGGCAAGGCATCCAGTTTGAAGATCGCAAAGAGAATCAATATACCGATCGTCGAGCCCAAAAAAATTAGAGAATACAGCAAGATCCCGATCGGGCCTTATGGTGATGATATTCAAGACATGATGAACACGTCGGTCAGCTACGCGCGATCTGCTGCCTTCAAATATCGTTTAGACGAGCTTAACGAGACCTTAAAGAACTGGCAGCCTCAAGGGATAATGGAATTGCGTTATCGTGGGTACGGGGCTGTAGATCCTGTGGGAAGATACCTATTATATTTTACTTTGATTTTCGGCTTCATTGCAATTCTCGGCCTGGCAGGAACAGCGGCACAGACAGTTGCAGCATACAAGCAGTTGTATTTGAGCGAAGCTGGGTAGTGTCGTGTGAAGTGGTCATTCATTTTCTTAGTCAGTCTCTCGGTCCGTTTTATTGTCTTGCATTTGGATTTATCTATCTTTTAGCGGACGTGAGCCAAATCCAGAGCGAGCTGCTTCAAGCACCCCTTCTGAAGACACTCCTGACCATGATGAAGTCAGAGTTGTGCCTGCTCCTCTGACTCCAGCACAGCCCAAGCTTATAGAGAAGTGGCAGCTACGTCACGATCAAGCTCGTCAAGCCCTCCTTTCATGCCTTGAACCACCAGAGCTAACAAAGCTCTATCATCTTCGGTCAGCACATGAGATCTGGAAGTGTTTGGCAGATGAATATGACGGCATTTCAGATCTCAAAAGAGCTCAAGCCAACGCTGCTTTCTATGCCTTGAAAAGGGAGAGCAAAGTTCCTATACACAAGCACATCAAGGAGTTCACAAAGCTACAACAAGAAGTCAATTATCACAGAGAATCGCCTCTATCAGATGTAGATGTCAACCTTGCCTTTCTGCAATCACTCGGCGAAGACTGGCGTACCTTTCAGCAATCTCTTGGATCTAAAATTCATTCCATCTCACCTCCTATGCTCTTCGCAGAAGTACAAGCCTTTGAATCCAGCAAGTCAACTTCAACATCAACATCTGCACCAAACGGCCCAATGGCAAATGCATTAAATACAAAGTACAAACACAAATCAAAGCCTTACGATCACCCCTCTCGACAATCTGATGGAAAGCAGTGTTGTTATTGCAAAAGGAATGGACATCTCATTGAAGAATGCTTGAAAAAGCGGTGGAGAGATACTCAGGCAAGAGACGAAGAAGAAAATGGCGCAGAAAAAGGTGCATCTCAGCCTTACTGGCAACAAGGAAAGGAAAAGAATGCTCAATCGAATGCATCTCAATCATATTGGTAATTGAAACTATAAGCAGAGGTTTTTAATGGGTATGCTGCGCTGCAGAGACTCCCATCTTGTCCTTCACGGATTTTTCCCCTCTGGCGACATCTCAAAAGAAGAAAAAGAATACCAGGAATGTTAGGATGACGTTATCTCCGAGCTATCCTGTATATAAAGCTAGCTCTGTAGCCACATCTCAATAAGACAATTCACTCGCTCCCACACATCTATTTCAACAGGTTGTCGGTTTTATTTTCAATTTCCACATCAAACGACGACACCCAGCCTGGTGGGCTAAATACAACTACATTACAAGTGCCGCGTTCGATTGTGGATTGGCGATCTCTCTTATTGTTATTTTTTTGACATTGAGTTTGCCGAATGCAGGGATCAAATTTGAGTGGTGGGGTAATTCTGGCGCGTTTAATACTGCGGTACTGTTCCCTAGTTATTACGCCACTAATGGTGCAGGATTTCCATGGTACACCTATACTACAAGTGACGGGAAATCAGACGTTCGGACCTACGACGTGGTAAGGAGTCAGAGTGATTGAAGCAGAAAGATATCCATTGGAAGATGAGCGTATTATTGTGAGGCTATAAAGTATATTAAGGGATATGTAATCGAAAGGAACATCATTACGAGCCGAGATCCAATGGGACAAAAGCTCACCACCTTAACCAATATAAACCCGGCCTATTTCTATAAGACACCCTGTAGTGAAAAATTTTGTGTTCGATTTTGGATGTGCCTGAGGTGCGAAACCGCTCCGATACGAATCCAGCTACACATTCGTTGAATACTCCGTCGTTACGACAATGGACAATAGAGGAGCCTCTAGTGCAACTTGGCGACTTAGTTGTCCATCGAGAAACTCCCTGGCAAGTGGGGCATCGTGGGAGGAAGCCGATGAGCGAGCATATCTATTATGAGAACACAACGAAAATTGATGACCTGATACATATAATGAACGAGAACGGTGGATCATATTGGGCATCAATCTATGTAGGCCAAGCTGATTATAGAATTATTAAGTCGGACATGAACCAGGATACCATCTTTCAAGCCTTGATATCTGAACCAGACCTGCGACGGTGGGCAGAAAGCCTACACGAATGGCAAGATGCAGTATACTTTGTGGTCGGCATACATGAGGTCAGGGAATCCCTTGCGGCGGCAAAGAGTGCATTACGGATTAAATTTCAGTGGCCAGAACGTCAAGGGGTTTTTGCCGACAAGTGGAAGGACACTCGCAACTATTGGATTAAGGCCCAAGTTATGGAATTTGTCCCGATAGCGGTTGAGTATAGGAGAATAGTCTTACCTTCACAGCTCTTCCGTCCAAGAACACCCAATTTGGCAAAAGGGAAATTAGGATCTAGCGAGTGGGTAATTTTATATTGTGGTTGGGACTTGTTCGGTTTGAGAATGTACCTTATTTGCATTATTGCGGGTAGCAAGACTAGAGGCAGTAGGAAGCAACCTACTATGTGCAGAGATCCCAACACCGATCCAATTGTCAAGATCGATCGATCATGATCCACATTTCAAGCGGTCCACCTCTCGAGTTAGATGGATCATTATTGGCAACAATCCGACTTCGATTGATCGATCTGATGGACATGCGAAAGTGATGAAATTGCTGTACAAAAACGGTGGGGATATATTAGCCAAACCAAAAGAAGGACCATACATCGTATGGGTTTTTTAGTATTTTCACTAATTGCACTGGATCTCATTGGTCAGCAACGTTTGGCATTAAACCCAGGGAGATAATGTTTTGCAAGTTATGTCGGTGGTCGTTTGGAATAATTGGATTTTGTATTGGGTTTCATGGAGTAACGATCGAGAACATTTTGGGAGTAAAATATTTAATTACTTTAATGAATTATATTTCCAATCTTCAAGACGCCCAATTTGACCATGCCCACTTAACCATGGCAAGGAAGCTAGGTTCTCCGGTGAACCCACCTGCAATCTCGTTGACAGGATGACTGTAGACTCCAACAACATAGGGAAAGCCATCAGACTCGATAGTCCAAGCGACTGCGCCTGTAGGAAAGTCGGATGGCTCGATTGGAAT
>Ga0335072_10006777_pt1 | contig 16724 bp, 12 predicted proteins | sample Lox_Sample_21_FD_206725 | JGI IMG/M metagenome (GOLD analysis project Ga0335072, IMG submission 206725) | Soil microbial communities from Loxahatchee National Wildlife Refuge, Florida, United States - Lox_Sample_2.1 | ecosystem: Environmental > Terrestrial > Soil > Wetlands | place: USA...
CGGATTTTCCGGTCGGCCGTGATGTTGAAACGTGCGCCCCCGCACGGGTCTCAGTTGTTGCCCCTCGCACGAGTCTGACTTCTTACTTGGAGCGGCAAGACGATGGAAGTTATACAGAAGATGAACATTCGATGTACATGAAGCCAACGGAGATTGTCTTCAGGGGATACGAGGGGATTTCTGGACCGGCTACTCGCCGTCGGCGAGCAGCGCCTCGTCATAGTGGACCCGCTCACGCGGCAGGCCGGATTTCGCCAGCACCCGTACCGCCTCGCGGACCATCGCAGGTGGGGCGGCGACGTAGGCCTCGCACTCCCGGTGTGGCATATAGCGAGCGGCCACCCGGCCCACGTTGCCCTGCATGCCGTCAAAGGCCGGGTCGTCCGATGTCACCGGCGTGAGCTGGAAGCCCTGGTAGGCGTCGGCCATGTGCCACAGGTCGGGCAGGTCGTAGAGCTCGTCTCTGGTCCGGGCGCCGTAGAACAGGTAGATCTGCCGCGGGCAGGCAGTTGATTCCCTGATCGCCTGCTCGATGATGGCCTTGATCGGCGACAGGCCGGTGCCGCCCGCGACACAGAGCAGGTCCCTGCCCCCGGCCCGTCCCAGCGTCATCGTGCCGAGGGCCGGCCCGAGGACGAGTTCGTCTCCGGGTTCCGCGTGATAGACCAGCGCGTTGCTGACCCAGCCGCCGGGGATGGCCTTGATGTGGAAGATCATCAGGCCGTCCTCGCGCGGACGACAGGCGACCGAGTAGGGCCGCCAGACCTTAGGCCATCGCGACGTCTGCACGGTGATGTGCTGGCCGGGTTCGTACGGCAGCGGCAGGTCCGATGCGACGGTGAGTATGGAGATACCCGGCCTGCGCTGCTCGTTGCTGACGACCTCGGCGTCCCAGAACGGGGGCGCGGTCAGGCTGTCCTGGTCGGCGGCCGCAATCATCACCGATGAGGCCGCCTGGTACGCCTGCGCCCACGAATCCTCGGCGGCCGCGGTAAAGGCCGTCCCGGCGTGGGCGCGCAGCGTAGCCATGAGCGCACCCCCGACCGCGTCGTACATCTCTGGCTGCACCGAGTACTTACGGTGATCCCGGCCGAGCTGCGCGAGGTAGGCCGCCATTTCCTCCGGGGTGCTCAGGCTTCCGACCATCCGGCGGAACGCCCGGAACAGCCGGTCCCGCTGCTCGTTCATCGCGACCGGGAACAGCTTGCGAAGCTCGGGGTGGCCCGCGAACAGCCATCCGTAGAAGTAGGCGGCCGCCTCGTCCCCGGCGGCTTGCACGATGGCGAAGGTCTCCCGCACGGACACGATCGCGGCGTCGGGGGGTTCGGCCAGCGGCTCGACAGCCTCGGCGAACAGCGCAGCCTCGGCGGGAGCCGCGGTCTCGGCGGTGGGCACGGTCTCGGCGGTGGGCACGGTCCCGGCGCTGGGCGCCGCATCTGCGGGCAGCGCGGTCTCGGCGGTGGGCACGGTCCCGGCGCTGGGCGCCGCATCCGCGGGCAGCGCGATTCCGGCAGGCGGCGCCGTCTCGGCGGAGGCCGCGGCGGCCGCGGGCGCGGGCGCGAGATCAGCGGACGCGGGCCGCGACACCACCAGGTCGGTCTCGGAGGCGTCCGCCGCTGTTCCTGCCTGCGCAGCCGGCCTGCCGGGCAGGCTTTCGGTCACGGACATCAGGCCGAGAGCGGTGCCCTCTGCGTGCGGCCGCGGCCCGACCATGGTCCGCAGGACATGCCATGACGGCTCGGTCTGCGGACCCTTCCACGGCAGCGCCCCCGGCGGGCGGCGGGCAGCCGCGGCAACCGCCTGCCGATGCGCCGGACGGAAGGCGTGCGGCACCGACAGCGGACGATGGCCGGCCCAGGCCGGCTGGTCGGTGGCACCGCGAGCCGCCTGCGCCTGCAGTTCGGCGCGCTCGTCGGCGAGCAGGCGCGTAATCTTCGCCGCGTCCGGCTCGGAGAGATCCGGCAGCGGGTGCTGTATCTGCCCGGGACCCGGGCTCGGCCGCCGCTGGGGGAGCTTTGTGCCGGGCGGCATGGCTTCCGGGGTCGTATCGCCTTCCCCGTCCGGGCGTACGCTCCGCTCCGCCTCGTCGCCCACGGCCAACACCCCCCTGCGCGTGCAGGTATCGCCACCCCCCCAGCCCCCTAGGTAAAAGCGGATCACATATCGTGATGCGACTTCAGCCGAATAGACTATTTGTCATCTAAGAACTACTTAGAGTGATAAAAGATGCCTTTGGTCCCGCGTTGATTGATGGCAGACTGCTCGCTGTGACCTACATAGCCGCAGTTGACCGGTATGACAGCAAGATGCCCTACCGCCGGTGTGGGCGCAGTGGCATCCAGCTCCCCGAGGTGTCGCTGGGCCTGTGGCACAACTTCGGCGATGACCGCCCGATAGCCACCCAGCGGACCATCCTTCGCCGGGCCTTTGACCTGGGCATCACCCACTTCGACCTGGCCAACAACTACGGCACGCCGTACGGCTCGGCGGAAATCAACTTCGGGCGCATCCTGCGCGAGGACCTCCGGCCGTACCGCGACGAGCTGATCATCTCGACCAAGGCGGGCTGGGACATGTGGCCCGGCCCCTACGGCGAGTGGGGCTCACGCAAGTACCTGCTGGCCAGTCTCGACCAGTCGCTCCGGCGGATGGGCCTGGAGTACGTCGACATCTTCTACAGCCACCGGTTCGACCCGACCACCCCGCTCGAGGAGACGCTCGGCGCGCTCGACACCGCGGTGAAATCGGGGAAGGCGCTGTACGCCGGCATCTCCTCCTATTCAGCGCAGAGCACGTCGGAGGCGGTGGCGATCATGCGCCGGATGGGCACGCCCATCCTGATTCACCAGCCCTCGTACTCGATCCTGGACCGCTGGATCGAGGGCGGCCTGCTGGACGTGCTCGGCCAGGAGGGCCTCGGCTGCATCGCGTTCTCGCCGCTGGCCCAGGGTGTGCTCACCGGCAAGTACCTGGACGGCATCCCGGACGGATCCCGGGCAAGCCGCGGCACCTCGCTCGAGGCCAGCGAGCTTGACACGCAGACCACGGCCCGCGTTCGCGCGCTCGCCGGGATCGCGCGGGCGCGCGGCCAGTCACTGGCACAGATGGCGCTGTCCTGGGCGCTGCGGGACGAGCGGGTGACCTCCGTGCTGATCGGCGCGAGCAGTGTCGCGCAGCTCGAGGAGAACGTGGCCGCCGTCGGCCACTCCACGTTCACCCCCGACGAGCTGGCCGCCATCGACGGCGACGCCAAGCAGACAGCGTGAGGATGGCATCGGTACCCGCGCGGTTCTGGGTGATCTTCGCGTCGCGCATCATCCGCTCGACCGGGTATTCGCTGACGGAGCCGTAGCCGCCGAGCAGCTGCACCGGGCTTCGCGCGAGCCGCGCCGCACACACTCGGCGGCCTGGCCCCGCAGAAGCGGGTCGCGCTCCGCCGCATGCTGAGCACAGTGGCGACGCGCGTGAACTACTGCCTGGATCCGGTCGCGACCGCCTGCGACGCGGTCGCCGACACCGGCGCCTGCACCCGACCCTGACCGCAGTCTCGGCCGGTCAGCGCGGGCCGCCGGGCCGGGCGTGTGTCAGCTGCGGTTGGCCGGACGGCGGCTCATCACCGACGAGACGTGTAGCGGATCTCTGGCAGATCTGCCAGCACCTCAACCATGCGGGCGGTCGAAGAAGGCAAGCCCACTTGTATGGACATCCCGGCTCTTGACGGGCATTGGTCGCAATGCTAGCGTCCAGTCTACTGTATACAAGCTACTGTATTCAGTGTTCAGTATTACTTGAGGATGCGACCTCACGATCTCTGGACGATCTGGCCGTCCCTGGTGGCTGGCGGCCGAGAAGGGGGTTTTCAATGGCGAGGACCCTGGGCGGGAGACTGCGACTCACTGCCATAGCCGTCGTGGCGGCCGCCGCCCTGGCGGCCTGCAGCACCGCCAGCGACGGCACCAGCGGCAAAGCCATATCGTCCGGGGTCTTCGGCTCTGTCCCCAAGGCAGGGACGGATGCACAGTCCGGTGGCGACGTCACCATCGGTGTGCTCGACGGGGACAGCGGGAGCTACATCCTCCCGATCATTCCGGCGGCCAACGACATCATCGAGACCCCGGACCAGTTTGTGGACTTGATGTTCAGTCCGCTGTACTTCCAGCCCACCGGAGCGTCCCCGGTCATTGATCCCGGCCTGAGCATCGCCAAGCCCCCGACGTTCAGTGATGGCGACACAGTGGTGACCATCGCCATCAAGCCTGGGCGTACATGGGCAAGCGGCGCCCCGGTCGACGCAAATGACGTGATCTTCAGCATCGACCTGCTGAAGGCAGCCGTCCACGCAAGTCCGGCGAACTTCGGAAACTACTCACCCGGATTCTTCCCCGACAACGTCGTAAAGGCCACGGCCACCGGGAAATACACCGTAACGCTGACGCTGAACAAGCCCTATAACCCTAGCTTCTTCTACCAGGACCAGCTGATCTATATCACTCCGATGCCGAGCACGTCCTGGGATAGGGACTCGGCAAATGGGGCAGCACTAGATTTCACGCAGCCGGCCAACGCGACAAAAATCTACAATTTCCTCGCCAGTCAGGCGCAGGACCTGGCCACATACGGATCCAATCCTCTGTGGCAAGATGTCGATGGCCCGATGAGACTAACGTCGTTTACGCCAAGCACAGGCGCCTACACCATGGTCCCGAACGGAAAGTATTCCGGGCCACAGAAGGCGAAGATTTCGGAACTCAAGACGGAGACGTTCACGACGCCTCAGGCCGAGTTCGACGCCCTGGCGACCGGATCGCTTACCATTGGCTTGGTTGACATTACCGAAGTCACGCAGGTTAGCCGGCTTGAGGGGCAATACGATGTGTTTGGCGAGCCATCGTTCGGCCCGAATACCATTGTGTTCAACTTCAAAGACAGCGCCGGACATGTCGCGAGCATGTTCAAACAGCTTTACATTCGCCAAGCGCTGGCGCATCTGGTGAACCAGCCAGGATACCTGACCGGACTCTATAAGGGCGCGGCCGAAGCAGACTACGGGCCGGTACCCGTCCTCCCGAAGAACCCGTACACGCCGGCTAACTCGCGGACCAATCCGTACCCGTACAGCATTTCAGCGGCTGCGAAGCTGCTATCCAGCCATGGCTGGCGGGTAGTAAAGAACGGCACGACAACGTGTGTCCGGGCCGGCACAGGCTCGAGTCAGTGCGGAGCTGGGATCCCTGCCGGAACGGCAATGAAGTTCAACCTCATCTACAAGAACAACCTCTCGATTCTCGTATCGCAAATGGAGGCGTTCGCGCAGGCAGCCAAGCAGGTGGGTGTGGACATAACGCCGACGAGCGGCACACCCGCATTCATCAACTCGCATTATAACGACGCCGCCTTCCCTGCAAACGACAACCAGTGGGCGATGCGGTTCGGCGGTTTCGAGCTTGAGCCCTATCCGACCACATTCGGGATCTACAATTCCGGCGGCCCGCTCAACGAGGGCGGATACAGCGACGCCAAAGCAGACGAACTGATCAACAATTCGGTCTACGGATCAAATCCCAAGGCCGTCACGAATGAAGCTGCCTACCTCACGCAGAACCTTCCGGCGCTGTTCCAGCCTGGCAATGACTTGCTCGTGGCGGTCAGGAAGAACCTTTCGGCTTCGAGTCCGGATGCCTTCACCGCCCTAACTCAGTACCAATGGCTTCCGTGGCAGTGGTACTTCGCGAAGTGAGTATCCTGCAAATGCCTAAGTGGTGAGCAAATGCGGTCTGGGATTGACGTCGTCGTCATCGGCACGGGCATAGCCGGCGCCAGCGTGGCCTACAGCCTGGCCCGCCGGGGCATGCGGGTGACGACGGCCGACGCCCACAGGCCAGGACAGGCAACCGCGGCAAGTGCGGGCATCCTCGAGCCATGGAGCGGCGCCGAGGAAGATGAAGGCCTGTACAGGCTCCAGGCGGATGCTACTCGGTACTATCCGACGCTACTCGGTCGCCTGTCTGAGGACGGGATAGATGACGTTGGGTATGCGCGCAATGGCGCTCTCGTGGTTTCCGAGTCTTCACGTGATCTCGATGCCGTCGAGTCGCGCGTCAGCGGCCGCGCGATAGGTGAGCCGAGCGTCGGATCGGTGAGCCGGCTCACCGGACCGCAAGCGCGGGAGCTTTTTCCGGCGCTGGCCCGGGAACTGGCCGCGGTGCATATCTCAGGGGCAGCACGCGTGGACGGCGGGAGGCTCCGGCGCAGCCTTCTGCAGGCAGCCGCCCGCCACAGCGCTACGAGCCTGGAGGGCAATGCCGAGGTCGTTATCACCCGATCCCGGGCCGCGGCGGTCCTGGTAGCGGGGCGAAAGCTAGAGTCCGACGCCGTCGTCATCGCGGCTGGCGCGTGGACCAATCAGGTTCTGGCTCCCCTTGGACTGCGGGTCCCTGTCGAACCGCAGCGCGGCCAGATCATCCAGTTGCGGCTAGAGGACGTAGACAGCTCGGCGTGGCCCTCTGTCCTCCCGCTGACCCCTCACTACATCGTGAGCTTTGACGACTCCCGCATAGCTGTAGGCGTAACCCGGGAGGCCGGAAGCGGATTCGATCCGCGGATTACGGCCGGCGGGCAGCGACTCGTCCTCGACGCCGCTCTCGCCGTCGCGCCGGGACTGGCCGACGCAACGTACCTCGAGACACGAGTCGGTCTCCGGCCCCTGGCATCTGATCAGCGCCCCCACGTCGGCCCGGTGCCGGGCGTCGACGGGCTCGTCGTATGCACCGGGTTTGGCCCGGTCGGGCTGACCCTGGGGCCGTGGATGGGAGAGCTTGTGGCCGACATGGTTGAGGGCGCCCGCGCGCCCGAGCACGCCGGCCTGGAACCACGTTTTGAGGACCTGGGCGAAGCCGGGGCCAGCGCCGCCAACAGGAGCGACGCAGCGACGACGAACCACGTCACAGCCATCCAGTCGTCGCTCAAGCCGCCGGCGAGGAGGTAACGCACTTGGCCAAGTACATCGTTCTGCGGCTGGTCACTGCCGTGGCGGTCTTGATTGGTGTATCGATCGTCACGTTCCTGTTGCTGCACATTATTGCCTCATCGCCGGGGGCTGCCGCCCTTGGCCAGCAGGCGACACCACAAGCGATAGCCGCATACAACAAGGCCAACGGCTACGACGATCCGCTGCAGGTGCAATATGTTCACTACCTGGGTAACTTGCTTCACGGGAATCTTGGGTACTCATATAAGCTGAATCAATCCGTAAATGCCCTGATAGCCGAGAACGCGCCGCGCACCCTCTATCTGACCGGCGTCAGCCTGGTCCTTTCTATCTTGATCTCCATCCCGATCGGAATGTACCAGGCCGTCAGGCGGAATACCATTGGCGATTACGCGGCCACGGCGGGCTCCTTCACCCTGTACTCTATGCCGTCATTTTTCCTCGGCCTCCTGCTCATCCAGGCATTCGCCCTGAGTCTCCACGTCTTTCCCGCAGAGGCAAGTCAATCGACGAGCGTCATCGGGGTGATACTGGATCCGCGCGGCATGATACTGCCCATTGTCACGTTCACGGCCGTGAATGTCGCGGGCTTCTCGCGGTATATGAGGTCATCGACGATAGACAACCTGGCACAGGAGTATGTACGCACGGCCAAGGCCAAGGGCCTCAGCGAGCGGCAAGTCCTGTGGCGGCACCTTCTGAAGAATTCATCGCTGCCCCTGATCACCCTTATTGGCCTGTCGATCCCCAGGCTATTGGCAGGTAACTTGCTCATCGAGACGTTGTTCAATTATCCAGGACTTGGCCTGCTGTTCTACAATGCCCTTGGCAATGAGGACTACAACGTGCTCCTCGCCTATATATTGATCGGCGCCGTTCTGACCGTTCTCGGAAACCTGATCGCCGACATCGCGGTTGCGGCCGTCGACCCAAGGGTCCGTGTGACATGACCCAGCGACAGAACTCCGGTCCCCTGGCAGCGGCGCCGGGTGCTGCCCCTTCGGCCCGGGAACGTGCCCCCGAGGCGCTTGCCGACCGTGACCAACCTCATGCCAGGAGGGGTTGGCTGCTTGCCCTGCGCACGTTCACCGAAAGCAAGCTTGGCACGGTAGGCGTCGCCATACTGCTGTTCTTCGTACTGTTTTCCTTCGCGGGTCCCCTCGTCTATCACAGTGATCAGACGCAAGGGAACCTTCTCGGCACCGACCTGCCGCCCGGCGCTGGTCATCCGCTGGGCACCGACGCCAGCGGTTACGACGAGCTGGGACGGCTTATGCTCGGCGGACAGGCGTCGCTGGAGATAGGCCTGTTCGCCGCTCTTATCGCCATATGCATCGGTGTCCTCTACGGCGCGATCGCCGGAATGACCGGGGGAATCCTCGACGGCCTGATGATGCGCTTCGTCGACATCCTTCTCTCGATCCCGTTCCTGCTGGTGGTCCTCCTCCTCGCGACGAAATACAGGGCCAACATTTTGAGCCTGTCTCTGATCATCGGGTTTTTCTCATGGCTGGTGCCTGCGAGGCTGGTGCGGGGCGAGGTCCTCACGCTGCGCGCACGCGACTTTGTGCACGCAAGCAGAATGCTCGGAGCAAGTGACCTGCACACGGTCGTCCGCCACCTGATCCCGAATGCGATAAGTGTCGTCGTAGTTAATCTGACGTTTCAGGTTGCTGATGCCATAATCGCAATTGCATTTCTCGGATTCCTCGGACTCGGCCTGCCCTTCCCGCACACCGACTGGGGCGACATGCTGGCTAATGCCGAGACGTATCTCACCGATGGCTACTGGTGGCTGGTCTACCCGGTCGGGATTTCACTGATACTCGTCGTGATGGCGTGCAACTTCATAGGCGATGCCTGGCGCGACGCCTTGGATGTCCGGCTGAGAGAACGCTAGGTGCCCGGTAAACCTCCCGTCAGCGGTCAAGCTGGCAGGCGGGATCTTTACGCCGCGGCGAGCATTACTGATTCGTATCAAGGCACCACAGCAAGAAGGAGGAGGTTGTCGAGATGATTAGCGACCCCAGGTGGAGGCTGAGCGAGCGGCCGAGCATCCAGGCCCGTCATTACCTGGCTTCGACGAACCACTATCTCGCGACGGCAGCCGCCGTCCGGATTCTGGACGCCGGCGGCAATGCCACTGACGCGGGCGTGGCCGCCGGTATGTGCATCAACGTGCTGATGCCTGACCTCACAAGCTTCGGCGGCGTCGCCCCGATCATGGCCTATGACCGGGGCAGGAATAAGCTCAAGACCATCAGCGGGCTGGGTCACTGGAGCGAGAAGATGGTGCTCGCAGAATACCGGCAGCGCTGGCACGACACGATTCCCACTGGCGCACCCAGATCAATCGTCCCTGCGGCCGCCGATTCGTGGATAACCGCGCTCTCGGAGTTCGGGTCGATGACCTTTGGAGATGTCGCCGCGCCGGCCATCGAACTGTGCGAGGCCGGATTTCCGGTCTACGCGTCGTTGAACCGCAACATCGGAATCGGCCTGGCAGAGATCGAGCGGTCGCCCTCCACGGCCCAGATCTTCTTGGACGATGGCGCCCCGGTGCAGGTCGGTTCGGTGCTCAGGCAGACTGATCTCGCGCGCACGCTCAAAAGACTCGTAGCCGCGGAGCAGGCAGCCGCTGGCACACGCGAAGATGGCCTGCGGGCTGCGCATGACGAATTTTATGGTGGCGACATTGCCGAGGCCATCGTCGAGTTTGTGAGTTCTCATGACGGACTCCTGACCATGAGGGACCTGTCGGAGTTTCATGTCCAGGTGGAAGACCCGCCCACTGTTTCATACCGCGGCATCGACGTATACATGTGCGGGCCCTGGTGCCAGGGACCGGTCGTCGGCCAGACCCTGAACATTCTGGAGGGTTTCGACCTCGATTCGATGGTGCACAACTCGGCCGACTACTTGCATCTGATTAGTCAGAGCCTGAACCTGGCATTCGCCGATCGCGAGTGTTATTACGGCGATCCCTTGTTTGTAGACGTGCCCATGGCGGAGTTGCTCTCAAAGGATTACGCGCAGCGGCAGCGTGCTCGGATCAAGATGACAGAGGCTTTTCGTGAGATGCCCAGCGGGGGGTTGCATCTGAACCGAGATGAGGCGCCGTCTGTATCGCCGATGTCACAGCCCGCGAGGCTGGAGGCGGACACCAGCTATGTGTGCATAGTAGATCAGCAAGGCAATGCGTTCTCCGCGACGCCAAGCGATGGCATCGGCACGAGCCCCGTCATTCCTGGCCTGGGGCTCGTGTGTTCGGGCCGCGGGATCCAGAGCTGGCTTGAACCCGGGCATCCCAGTTGCGTGCAAGCCGGCAAGCGGCCGCGCCTCACGCCTAACCCCGCGATGGCCTTCAGGGATGGCCAGCTCCTGATGCCGTTCGGCACACCGGGCGGCGACGTTCAGCCTCAGGCGATGGTTCAGGCGTTCGTCAACCTCGTCGACTTTGGCATGGAGGTTCAGCAGGCGATCGAGCAGCCGCGGATCGCGACCTATAACTACCCCGGATCCGGCTGGCCGCATAGGTACGCTCCCGCGCGGCTGAAGGTGGAAGCACGTATCAGCGCGGACATCGCCGAAGACCTCTCAGGGCGCGGCCACCAGATCGAGTTCTGGCCGCGCTGGAGCCGGATCGCCGGCAATGTCTGCGCCATCGTCGTCGACGCGGAGAACGGCGTGCTCAACGGCGGCGCTGACGCCCGCGCAGAGGCCTATGCGCAGGGCTGGTGATGTTGTAGCGCGAGAGGTCGGAGGAGTCAGCATGGCAGAAGCTAGCTGGGTGCCGGCAACGAGCCGTCCGGTGATTATGGGATCCAGATATATGATCTCGGCCGGACACTACCTCGCCGCATGGGCCGGTGCGCAGATTCTCGAGGCGGGCGGCAATGCGGTTGACGCCGGCGTCGCCGCCGGCCTGTGCCTGAATGTGCTGCAAACCGACATGTGCAATCTGGGCGGGGTCGCGCCGATCTGCATCTTCCGCGCGGGAACAGGGACCGTGGAGACCATCAGCGGGCTTGGCTGGTGGCCGGCGGCAACTGATCCCGAGATATTTCGGTCGAGGTATGGCGGGCGCATCGGATCCGGCATTCACAGCAGCGTCATCCCTGCCGCGGCCGACGCCTGGCTCACGGCCCTGGAGTCCTACGGCACCATCTCTTTCGCGGCCGCGGCGCGGGCGGCGACCGAGCTGGCTGAAGATGGCTTCCCCATGCACTCGGTCATGCTCCAGAGCTTCGAGAAGTGGCCGCGGACGCGGGAGGTCTTCGCGCGTCCGGATGGCTCCGTGCCACGGCTCGGCGAACTGGTCAGGCAGAAGGAGCTCGGCCGGACGCTGCGGCTGCTCGCGGATGCCGAGCACGGAGCACAGACCCGTGCGGACGGCATCCGGGCCGCCAGGCATCGCTTTTATTCCGGTGACATAGCCGAGGCAATGGTAAAGCACTCCGACCGCGAGGGCGGGTGGCTGACCATGGAGGACCTGGCTTCATTCCGGGTCGAGGTGGAGGCGTCGGTCTCGGTCAATTACTGCGGGTACGACGTTCACGCGTGCGGTCCGTGGTGCCAGGGTCCCGTGGTGCCAATGACTCTCAATATTTTGAAGGGTTACGATATAGGATCTATGGCTCCGCGTAGCAGCAGGCTGCACCACATTGTCCTGGAGGCGCTGAAGGCAGCGTTCGCGGACCGCGAAAGGTATTTCGGAGATCCCCGCTATGTTCAGGTTCCTATTGATGGCTTGCTGGCGGAGGACTATGGCGCGCAGTGGCGCAGCAGGATCAAGCTGTCATCGGCGTCGCCAGGCATGCCAGTGCCGGGCGATCCCTGGCGGCACTCGGCACTGTCGCCACCTGACGGTGACGACTGGAGGATGCCGATCCCTGCAGCAGGCAGTCCACGTCCCGACACGACATACGTCTGCGTCGTCGACGGCGAGGGAAACGCCTTTTCAGCGACTCCAAGCGATGGCGTATCTCCTAGCCTGCACGTTTCCGAACTGGGGTTCTCGCTTTCGGAGCGCGGTGCGCAGTCGTGGCTCGATCCGGATCACCCGAGCGCGGTGGGCCCGGGCCGAAGGCCACGCCTGACCCCGAGTCCTGGGATGGTAACTCAGAATGGCAACCTCGTAATGCCGTTCGGGACGCCAGGGGGAGATGTTCAACCACAGGCAATGGTCCAGTTCCTGCTGAATGTCGTCAACTTCGGAATGAACGTGCAGGCCGCCATGGAAGAACCGCGGTGCGCCACCTACAGCTTCCCGCTGTCATCGGATCCGCACCCGTACGCGCCGGGGTCGGTCAATATCGAGTCCCGGGTCGGCCCCGACGTCATCGACTCGCTCAGAGAACTCGGCCATGTCATCGAGCCCTGGCCGGCCTGGACCGGCACCGCGGGGTCTCTCGGGGCTATCTACGTCGACCGTGCTAGCGGCGTTTTGCACGGCGCGGCGGACCCGCGCCGTATCGCCTACGCGATCGGCCGCTGAACCCGGTCCAACGAGCTGGAGGATCTGGATGCGAGTAGTGGTGGTGGGCGGAGGGTCCGTCGGGGCGAACATCGCATACCGGCTCGCGGCCGGCGGAAGGGACGTCACGGTCCTCGACGCGGGCCGGCCGGGGCAGGGCACGACGGGCGCCAGCATTTCGTGGCTGTCAAGCTTCCCGCAGGCCGCCGCGGCCGAGCCAGCTGAGCTCGAGCTGCGCCTGTCGATCAGGCGCGCCTTCGCCGATCTCGAGGCCGAGGCCGGCGGCGACTGGATGCACTGGGCGGACACGCTGACATGGGCATCGGATCCGCAGGTCTGCGACCGGCTGCGTGCTGACTGGAAGGCCAGCGCCGAGCGCGGCGTGAGCGTGGAGGTGCTCACCGGGTCGGAAGCCAGGGCGCGGGAACCCGCCCTGGCCGTTCCGGACGCCGCGGAGGTGTATGTCGAGCACGGCGGAGGGTGGGTAGACGCTCCGCTGCTGGTAGAAACCCTGCTGCACGCCGCGAGCCACCGCGGGGCGACCGTGATCGAGCAGGCCCGCGTCGTCGCAGTGAAACAGGCGGGAGGACGGGTTACCGCGGTCGTGACCGACTCGGGCCGTGAATTCGGCGCCGACGTCGTCGTGAACGCCGCGGGTAGCTGGGCGTCGCATGTCGGCGCGATGGCCGGCTGTACCCTCCCCCTGGATCTACGGCCAGGGCTGATGGTCTACTCACAGCCACTGCCCGCGGGGCCGCTCGGCCATGTGCTGAACACGCCGAAGCTCAACATCCGGCCCGATCCGGGCGGCGGAGCAGCCATTCACGCCCGGGCAGAAAGCATGTACGGGCGCCATGGCCTCAACGCGCTGACGCCGGGAGAGGTCATCGAAGCCGCAGCTCGGTGGCTGCCGGCACTAGCCGGGACGCAGGCGCTGCGCAGCCGCGTCGGGATTCGCCCCGTGCCGCCCGGCGGCCCGGTTATCGGGCCGCATCCAGGCCTGGACGGCTTCTACGTGGCCGTGTCGCACGGCGGTATCGGCTGGGGCCCGCTGTGGGGAACGTTCGCAGCCAGCGAGATTGGCGGGTCCAAGGTCGCGGCGCTCGACCGGTGGCGGCCGGACCGGTTCCTGGCCAGTTCAGCACTCATGACAGAAGGGGATGGCACGTGCGCCTGATCGTTGTCGGTTCTGGAATCGTCGGAAGCGCCTGCGCGCTCGCCGCGTCAAACCTGGGCGCCGATGTGACCCTGGTCGATGCGGATCACCGGGGCCGGGCGACATCCGCTGGCGCCGGAATCATCTGCCCCTGGGCGTCCAGGGTCGAGGACCGGGACTGGTTCGCCCTGGCCTGCGCTGCCGCGCGCGCGTACCCCGAGCTCATCGACTTGCTGGCCGACATGGGTGAGACGGCGGTGGGATACAGGAAGACCGGTGCCATGGTCTTGGCCGAATCCCCGGAGCGACAGACGGAAATCCTTGAGCAGCTCCGGGCCAGGCACGGCGACGCGCCGGAGATGGGGACAATCGCGACGCTCGACCCGGGCCAGGCACGCGGGCTCTTTCCGCCGCTGAACCCGGACTTCTACGCGGTGCATATCAGCGGCGGCGCCCGAGTCGATGGCCGGCTCATCTCGTCGGCGATGCGGCGAGCGGCCGGGCGTTCCGGCGCGACCGTCGTCGCCGGCGAGGCAAGGCTGGACATGAACGGCGGCCGCGTCAGAGGCGTCATGGTGGACGACGAGCTGATCGAGGCGGACGCCGTCGTGGCTGCGACCGGCGCATGGACGAACGAGTTCCTGGCTCCGGCCGGCCTGCGCATCGCAATCGCGCCCCAGCGGGGCCAGATCATGCACATCGGACTCGGCCTGACAGACACCAGCCAGTGGCCGGCCATTCTGCCGGGCGGCACCGGTCATTACATGCTCGCGTTCGACGACTCACGCGTCGTTGCAGGGGCTACTCGTGAGACTGGCTCGGGTTTCGACTACCGGGTCACTCCCGGCGGCCTGGCCGAAGTCGTCGGGCAGGCGCTGCGTGTCGCACCCGGTCTCGCCGCTGGTACCTATATCGAGACAAGGATCGGGTTCCGGCCGATGGGCCCGGATATCCGGCCGCTGCTCGGCCCCGTGCCGCAAGCAGAAGGCCTCGTCATCGCGACCGGCCTCGGTGCTTCCGGACTGACGATGGGGCCATACACCGGCGAACTGGCCGCACGCGCCGCGCTTAGCGCTGACGTGCCCGTCGACCTCGCGCCGTTCAACCCCGTCCGGCAGTAGCAGCCAGGCACTCAGGCCTCTGGCGTGCGGACAAGGCCATCCAGGATCTTGTCCAGCAGCCGGTCGAAGTGGGCCGCGGGGTCCAGCGTCTCCGGCTGCCCGCCCCGCGCGATCGCGTCGGCGAACCGCGGATACCTGCCCGTGGCCAGCAGTTCCGGGAGCATCGCGAACTGCCCGGCCCCCGGCGGGTCCGCCGCGGCGGCGCGGTTCGCCAGCTCCGCGCGCACGATGTTCAGGACGAATCCGTTGATCAGGGCGATCGTTTCGAGGCGGTCGCCGACGGAAAGGCCCGCCGGTTCGAGGGCGGCCAGCGCGAACTCGAGGAGGGCGAGCGTGGCAGGGCCGAGCGGCTGCAGATGCGACACGGCCTGGATCAGCCACGGATGCCGAAGGGCGAGCTCACGCTGTTTTCCCGCCACGACGTGCATGTCGGCGCGCCAGTCGCCCGTCGGCTCCGGCAGGTCGAGTTCGGCGCTGACCAGTTCCGCCATGTCGTAGACCAGCGCTTGCTTGTCCGGGACGTAGCTGTACAGCGACATCACGCCGGTCCCGAGGCGCGCCGCCACCGTGCGGAACGTCACGGCATCGAGCCCGCGGCTGTCGGCGACCGCCACCGCCGTGCGCGTCACGTCCTCGCGGCTGTACCGGGGACGAGGCCCGCGGCGGCGACGGGACGGCGTCGTGCCTGGCGCTGGCGGGCGGGCCGGCATGGTCCCCTCCTTCCGCAACGGACGCATCGCTTACGCCCCTATCTTCCCGGTAGCCGCGCCAGCCTCCCTGGCGATCGCGGAGCGCTACCCTGGCGTAAACTCCGTACGCAGTACGTCGTACCCTGTACGTAGTTTAGTTTACGCGAGGAGGCAGCCGATGATCGCGATCGAAGCCCAAGGCCTGCGCAAGTCCTTCGGCAAGGTTCAGGCGCTGCGCGGCGTCGATCTGACCGTCCCGGAAGCCAGCATCTGCGCCTTGCTCGGCCCGAACGGAGCGGGCAAGACCACCGCCATTCGCGTGCTCGCCACGCTCACCAAGCCCGATGGCGGCACCGCGCGCGTCGCCGGGCACGACGTGCTCCGCGAGCCGCGACAGGTCCGAGCGGACATCGGGCTAGCGGGCCAGCACGCTGCCGTCGACGATGACCTCACCGGCCGGGAGAACTTGTTCATTCTCGGGCTGATGTGGCACCTGGGCAGGCGCCGCGCGAGAGCCAGGGCCGGCGAGCTGCTGGAGCGGTTCGGGCTGGCAGACGCCGGAGGCCGCCTGGTGAAGACGTGGTCCGGCGGGATGCGACGCCGGCTGGATCTGATAGCCAGCCTGGTCGTCGCGCCCGCCGTCTTGTTCCTCGACGAACCGACCACCGGCGTTGACCCCCGCAGCCGGACCGAGATCTGGTCGGCGGTCCGGTCGCTGGCGGCGGAAGGCACCACGGTGCTGCTGACCACGCAGTATCTGGACGAGGCCGACCGGCTCGCCGGTCAGATCGTGATCATCGACGCGGGGCTGGTGAGCGTTCAGGGCACACCGGACGAGCTGAAGAACGCTCTCGGCAGCCGAGTGGACGTGGTTCTCACAGACGCGGGCGGCAGCGGTGAGAGCATGTCGGCCGCGGCGGCGGTCCTGCGCGAGATAACCGGCTGCCAGCCAGACGTCGACCCGGACGCGCGCCGCCTGACCGCGCCGGTCATGGTCGGCGCGGTCAGGCTGCCCGAACTCGTCCGGCGTCTCGACGCGGCCGGCGTCGAAGCCGAGGACGTACGCCTCAGGCGTCCCACGCTCGACGAGGTCTTCCTGGCCGGAACGGCCGCAGAAGCGGAGCCGGCGGCATGACCGGCATCGTCACCGACGGGGCAGCGGCCGCTGAGCGCCAGCTCACCAGGCTCCGGCACGATCCGAGCGCGATCGCGCTGACGCTCGGCGCGCCGGTCGTGCTCGTCGTCATCTTCGGCTACATCTTCGGCAGCGCGATCTCGGTGCCCGGCGGCGGCA